>Ga0214220_1000008_pt1 | contig 112689 bp, 109 predicted proteins | sample TroBogypolimnion_5_FD_153058 | JGI IMG/M metagenome (GOLD analysis project Ga0214220, IMG submission 153058) | Freshwater microbial communities from Trout Bog Lake, WI - 31JUL2007 hypolimnion | ecosystem: Environmental > Aquatic > Freshwater > Lake > Hypolimnion/Profundal zone | place: Trout... | reverse complement strand
TCCGACCGAAGCCGAAGGCGAAGGGAGGATGGGGCCGCATCGGCTTAGCCGATGGCGGGGGCGTAGCCCCGAGGGCCTCAAGGATCAAATGTAACCGACCGCCGGGTGACGAAGCAGGCTGCGGGGCAGCCTGCGAAGTCGGGACCCGACGCGGAGGTTATGCCACCGACCCAGAAGGCCGCTGAAAGGCGGCCTTTTGTATGGAGCAGGCTGGTTTCTTGCTGCCGGCGAAGCTGGCAGCTCACGCCAGATCGCTTCGAAATCTTGCGCATAGCCGGGCCATCATGGATCCATGCCCGCCCTCGTCTACCTCCATGGATTCAGCTCGGCCCCGGGCGGGAACAAGGGGACCTTCGTCCGGCACTGGGCGGAGGCTCGTGGGATCGCCTTCCACGCCCCGGACCTCAACCTGCCCACCTTCGAGACGCTTACGCTCACCGCACAGGTGGAAGCCGTCGAGGCGCTCCTGAAGGGGCTTCCGGCCGCACCGGTGCTGGTGGGCAGTTCCCTGGGCGGCTTCATCGCCACGGCCGTGGCCCGGCGGGGCGCCCCCCTCCGCGCCATGATCCTGCTGGCTCCCGCCATCCACTTCGCCCGGCGCCGGATGACCAGCCCCGGCTGGGCCCGCTACCGGGAACGAGGGGAGATGGAGGTCTTTCATCATGGCGCCGGCAGGCCCCTGCGGCTGGGGCCGGAGCTCCTGCGGGACCTGCCGAACTGGGCGGACGACGAGGCCTGGCGCATCCAGGTCCCCACGGTGATCCTGCACGGGCGCTCGGACGAGGCGGTGCCCCTGGCGGAAAGCGAGGCCTATCGGGACCGGAACCCGGGCACGGTCCTGCATGTCCTGGAGGATGACCATGGGCTGTTGGCGTCCCGTTCCCTGGAATGCCTGCGAACCGAGTTGGAAGCGGCGTTTGGCTGAGAGGATGAGCTACCTGGTGGAGCTCTTCCCGGCAGGGTTGCCAGGTGGAACCTCCGAAGCCTAGGAACCGAATTCCGCCGGGCTCAGGGACTGCAGGTACTTCGTGAGCACCTTCTGCTTCTCGTGGCCGGCCTTCACCTTCTTCTGGTAGATGGAGAAGCGGTCCTCGGCGGGGCAGATGGCCGGGAACAGCGCCTCCAGGGCGCCGCGCCGCAGTTCCTCCAGCACGCTGTACCGCGGCACCAGCAGGACGCCCATGCCTTCGATGGCCGCATGGATCATGGCGCGGATGTGGTTCAGCTCGATGATCCGCTCCAGCTGGGGCTGCTCCGCCTCCGGCACGGCCAGGAGGAAGCGGTTCCACCAGGCCCCGGCCTTGTCGATGGAGAGGATGGCAACCCTTGAGAGGTCCGCCGGAACCCTCAGGCGGTGGGCCTTGCGCAAGGCGGGGGCACAGGCCACCACATAGGTCTCCCGGAACAGGGTCGTCTTCTTCAGGGAGGGCAGGGGGTGCTCCAGGCAGTCGATGATCAGGTCGAGGTCGTCCCGGAGCAGGGGCGCCAGCAGGTCGGGCCGCAGGGTGAAATCGACTTCCAGTTCCGGATGGGCGGCGAGGAAGGGTTGCATGTGCCGCATGAGGATGCTGCTCCCGAACTCCACCGTGGCCCCCAGGCGGAGCCGGCCCCGGGCATGGGGCTGGTGCCGCCGCAGGTCGTCGGCCGCGGCGTCGAGGGTGGCGAAGACCTGCTCGCAGGCCAGGTAGAGGCGCCGGCCCTCTTCCGTGAGCCCCAGTTCCCGTCCCCGGCGGTCCAGCAGGGGGGTCCCGGCCAGCCCCTCCAGCTTGGTCATGGCGTGGCTCACCGCGGACTGGGTCCGGTTCAGGCGATGGGCACAGGCGGTGAAGCTGCCGGTCTGGGCGAGCGTGTAGAAGGTGCGGAGCTGGGCCAGGTCGAGCAGGGGGTCCATGGGTATGAATTCTATGCATGTCCCGGGCGGATCGCCTGGATCTCATTGGATGGCCTGGATTCCCGATAAGCTCAGCACCCTTCCCTGAGGCGCTCCTTGTCCGGGCCAGACCCCTCTCCGCATTCCCTGGATCCTCCGATGGCCCTGGAACCGAGGCCCTCGGGCGAGGCCCTGTCGAGCCGCCCGGGTCGGCTCCCGGGGGTCATTCTGGTGGGCGCCTGGCTGCTGGTGGCCTCGGTCCATCTGGTGCTTCGGCCCGAGCGGCGGCTGCTGGTCTGGCCCCTCGGGTACCTGCTCCTGGAGGCCCTGGCTTGCGGGAGCTTGGCCTACCGGGCCTGGACGACCCCGGGACAGGGGCGGGTGGCCTGGTGGCTCCTGGCCGCCTCGGCCTTCCTGGAGGTGCCGAACCTCCTCTTCACCCTGCTCGACCTCCAGGGCGACCACCCGGATTGGATGACCAGGCTGCCCAGCTACCTGGGGCTGGTCACGGGGTTCCTGGTCCTGGCCGGGATCCTGAGTTTCCCCCGGGGCCGGGAACGGGGGGGGCGGTTCCGGCGCCGGATCCTGGATGCCCTGATCTTCGCGGTCTCCCTGTTCTTCCTGCTCTGGGTGATGGGCATCCAGGCGTCCCTCCGGACGGCCGCCGAGGGCGTGGGACTCCGGGTCCTGGTGGCCTACCTGAACGTGGCGCTGCTCGGAGGCGGCCTGGTGTTCATGACCTCGTACCACCCCGACCGCACTCGGGGTCCCCTGGGCTGGCTGGCGGCCTCGGGGCTGGCCTGGCTGGCGGCCATCTCCTGCTGGACCCTCGCGGGTCTGCCCAGCATCCTGGCCACCACGCCCTGGATCATCCTGGCCGGCGCCATCCCCCTGTTCCAGGGACTGGCGGCCTGGTCCCCCCGGCCGGTGGAGGAGGCCCTGGTGGCGGTCCACCCCGAGCCCAGGCTCGGAGGGCTGCTGCCCTACGTGCCGGTGGTCGTCGCCATCCTGGTGCTCGCCGGGCTCCTGGCCTGGTCGCCCCGGCAGGCCACCCGGGAGACCTATGCCATCTTCCTGGTCATGGTGGTCCTGCTCCTGGTCCGGCAGGTGCTGGCCATCGAGGACCTCGAGGCGGCCCGGAGAACCCTCGAGGACCGGGTCCTGCATCGGACCAGGGCCCTGGAGCAGGCCCAGGCGACCCTGCTCCGGACCGAGCGCATGAACGCCCTGGCCCTCATGGGGGCCGGGCTGGCCCATGACCTCAACAACCTCCTGGGTGTCATCAAGAACTCGGCGGAACTGGCGGTCATGGAACCGGAAGGGGGTGACCCGGCGGTCTCGCGGAATCTCACGCGGATCGCCACGGCCGCCGACCAGGCCGCCCGGCTCACGGGCCGCCTCATGGGATTCGCCCGCCGGGAGTCGGAGGCGCTCTCCCTCATGGATGTGGTGGGGGAGATCCGGGAAATGGAGTCGATGCTGCGCCTCCTCTTGCCCCGCTCCGTGAGCCTCCAGCTGGAGTTTCCCGTCGACGACGGGGTGCTGGTGCGCAGTTCGAAGCTGCGGCTGGAGCAGATGCTTGTGAACCTGGTGGCCAATGCCGGGGGCGCCATGCCGGAGGGCGGGAGGCTCACCATCTACGCGGGGGCCGATGGCCCCGGCACCGGGGACACGCTGATCGAGGTGGCCGATTCCGGCATCGGCATGACGCCCGAAGTCCTGGAACGCATCTTCGATCCCTTCTTCACCACCAAGCCCTCGGGCAAGGGCGTGGGGCTGGGCCTGCCCTCCCTCAAGGCCATGGTGGAAGAGGATGGCGGCCGGCTGGAGGTCTCGAGCGAGCCCGGGCGGGGCTCCCGGTTCCGGATCTTCCTGCCGAGGGTGCCGCAAGGCATCTCCAATTGAAATGAATGAATTTCATTATTATTGTGAAAAAAATGAATGATATGGGAGGTGGGAAAGGCGATACAAAGGGATTCTGGAGGTGAGGCCATGCGGAAGGTCTTGAGCGCTTTGGGTATTTCGGATGTGAACCCGGGCGGCTTCTCCGGCAGCTGGATGGGGGGAGGCAAGGCCCAGCCCGTCCTGTCCCCCATCGACGGCGAGCGGCTGGCCACGGTCCAGAACGTCACGCCCCAGGAGTTCGAAGCCATCCTGGCGGGGTGCCACCGGGCCTTCGCCAGCTGGAAACTGGTGCCCGCCCCCAAGCGCGGCGAGGTGGTCAAGGAGATCGGCGACGAGCTCCGCCGGAACAAGGCGGCCCTGGCCGAGCTGGTCACCCTGGAGATGGGGAAGACCCTCCGGGAGGGTCTGGGCGAGGTCCAGGAGATGATCGACATCTGCGACCTGGCCGTGGGCCTCTCGCGGCAGCTCTACGGCCTCACCATGCCCAGCGAGCGCCGGATGCACCGCCTGCAGGAGCAGTGGCATCCCCTGGGGGTGGTGGGCGTCATCACGGCCTTCAACTTCCCCGTGGCCGTGTGGAGCTGGAACACCGCCATCGCCCTGGTCTGCGGCGACACCGTACTCTGGAAGCCCTCCTCCAAGGCGCCGCTCACGGCCATCGCCTGCACCCGCATCGCCGAGAAGGCCCTCCGCAAGTTCGGCTTTGATCCCGCCATCTGCAGCCTGGCCATCGGCCGGGGCAGCGACATCGGGGACCTGATCAACACCGATCCCCGCGTGGCCCTGGTATCCTACACCGGGTCGGTGCCCGGCGGCCGCCACGTGGGCGGGCTGGTGCAGGCGCGCTTCGGCCGGCACATCCTGGAGCTGGGCGGCAACAACGCCGTCATCGTGAGTGAGAATGGGGACCTGGACATCGCCCTTCGCTCCATCTACTTCGGTGCCATCGGCACCTCGGGCCAGCGCTGCACCTCCACCCGCCGGGTCATCGTCCACGAATCCATCTTCGAGACCTTCAAGACCCGGCTCCTGGAGCTCTATCGCAAGACCCCCATTGGCGATCCGCTGGAGGACAAGTACCTCATGGGCCCCCTCGTGGACGCCGGGGCCGTGGACACCATGCTGGCCGCCATCGAGACCGTGAAGGCCCAGGGCGGGAAGATCCTCTGCGGCGGCGAGCGGCTGCCCCATCCGGGCGGCTGCTACGTGACGCCCTGCATCGCCGAAGTCTCCGGCAACCTCCCCATCGTGCAGGAGGAGACCTTCGCCCCGGTGCTCTACCTCATGACCTACAAGACGATCGAGGAGGCCATCGCCCTCCAGAACGGCGTGCCCCAGGGCCTCTCCAGCGCCATCATCACCAATGACCAGCGGGAGAGCGAGCTGTTCCTCTCCGTGAGCGGCAGCGACTGCGGCATTGCCAACGTGAACACAGGCACCAGCGGCGCCGAGATCGGCGGGGCCTTCGGCGGCGAGAAGGAGACCGGCGGGGGCCGCGAAAGCGGGTCCGACGCATGGAAGGCCTACATGCGTCGCCAGACCAGCGCCCTCAACTTCAGCGGCCGGGTCGAGCTGGCCCAGGGCATCACGCTCGACATCTGAGCCCCCCGTCGCGAGTAGAATTCAACCCGTCGTAGTCATCATTGAGAGGTGAACCATGTCCCTCGGCATCTTTAAAGTGCCCCATCCCATCAACGAGCCCGTGAAGGGCTATGCCCCCGGCTCCCCGGAGCGGGCCAGCCTCGCCGCCAAGGTCAAGGAGATGGCCGCCCAGAAGATCGAGATCCCGCTCATCATCGGCGGCAAGGAAGTCCGCACCGGCAGGCTGGCCAAGGCGGTCATGCCCCACGACCACGGCCACGTGCTGGCCGACGTCCACCTGGGCGGCGAGGCCGAGGTCAAGCTGGCGGTCGAGGCCGCCGCCAAGGCCAAGGGGGAGTGGGCGGCCCTGCCCTGGGAGGCCCGGGTCTCGATCTTCCTCAAGGCCGCGGACCTGCTGGCAGGCCCCTATCGCGACGTGCTGAATGGCGCCACCATGCTGGGCCAGAGCAAGACCTGCCACCAGGCCGAGATCGACAGCGCCTGCGAGCTGGTGGACTTCTACCGCTTCAACAGCTTCTACTACGAGCAGATCCTCCGCGAGCAGCCCGAGAGCGGCCCAGGCATGTGGAACCGCCTGGAGCACCGGCCCCTGGAGGGCTTCGTCTTCGCCGTGACACCCTTCAACTTCACCTCCATCGCCGGCAACCTGCCCACCGCCCCGGCCCTGGTTGGCAACACCGTGGTGTGGAAGCCCGCCAGCACGGCCCTCTACAGCGCCCACTTCCTCATGAAGCTCTGGAAGGAGGCGGGCCTGCCGGACGGCGTCATCAACATGGTGCCGGGCAGCGGCGCCGCCATCGGCAACCCCGTCCTGTCGAGCTCCCAGCTGGCGGGCATCCACTTCACGGGCTCCACCGGAGTCTTCAACGGCATGTGGCGCACGGTGGGCCAGAACCTGGAGAGCTACAGGGGCTACCCGCGACTCGTGGGCGAGACCGGGGGCAAGGACTTCATCGTGGCCCACCCCAGCGCCGATCCCCTGGCCCTCACCGTGGCCATCGTCCGGGGCGCCTTCGAGTACCAGGGCCAGAAGTGCTCCGCCGCCAGCCGCGCCTACGTGCCCAGCAACCTCTGGCCGAAGGTGAAGGAACTGCTCGTCCCCATGGTCGAGGGCATCCGGATGGGCGACATCCAGGACCATTCCAACTTCATGGGCGCCGTCATCGACGCCAATTCCTTCCGCGACCAGAAGCAGGCCATCGACGAGGCGAAGGCCTCCAACGACGCCTCCATCCTCGTGGGCGGCCAGTACGACGACAGCAAGGGCTACTTCGTGCGGCCCACGGTCATCCTGGCCAGGACCCCCGGCTACCGCACCATGTGCGACGAGCTGTTCGGGCCCGTGCTCACGCTGCACGTCTACGACGAGACCAAGTGGGAGGAGACTCTGGACCTGGTGGACACCACCAGCCCCTACGCCCTCACCGGCGCCGTCTTCGCCCAGGACCGCTACGCCGTGCAGCAGGCCCTCGCGAGGCTGCGCCACGCCGCGGGCAACTTCTACATCAACGACAAACCCACCGGGGCCGTGGTGGGCCAGCAGCCCTTCGGCGGGGCCAGGGCCAGCGGCACCAACGACAAGGCCGGTTCCATGCTGAACCTCCTGCGCTGGATCAGTGCCCGCACCATCAAGGAGACCTTCGTGCCTGCCACGGACTACCGCTATCCCTTCATGCAGTAGGCTGCACCCGTTTTGAGAAGGGCGCTCCGTCGGAGTGCCCTTCTCTTCGCCACCGTCTGGCCATGACCCCTGTCACGACGGTCCCTGGCCCGGCGGGTCGTGGCAGACTGGGCGGATCGAAAGGCCTCCATGGATCAGCCCATCCCCTTCCGCGAGAAGTACGCCTTTCCTGCCACCTTCTGGAACGCGAACGTCACGGAACTGTTCGAGCGGGCGGCCTACTACTCGATGGCGAGCTTCATCGTCATCTACCTCGGGCGGCTGGGCCTGGGGGACTACTGGCCCAGCACGCTGAACGGCGTGCTCTGGTTCCTGGTCTTCTTCCTGCCGATCCTCAGCGGCACCATCGCCGACCAGATCGGGTTCCGGAAGAGCCTGCTCCTGGCCTGTGTGCTGCTGGTGGCCGGCTATTTCCTGATGGGCTACCCGGTCTGGTTCGGCGGGCAGATCCTGGCCCTGCAGGCCGCGAGGGAGGTCACTGCGGGTCCGGGCGTGATGGTTCCCGTGGCGGCGGCGATCCTGCTGATCGGCGTCGGCGGTTCCTTCGTGAAGCCCTGCATCGCGGGCACTGTGCAGCGGACCCACCTGGGCAAGGCCACCCTGGCCTTCGCCATCTTCTACACGGTGATCAACATCGGCAGTGTGTTCGGGCGCCTCGCGGCCTTCGTCGTGCGGACGAAGCTGGGACGGCTCGACACCATCTTCACGGTGTCCATGGTGGCGGCGGTCCTGGCCTTCCTCACGGTGCTGCTGCGGTACCGGGATCCCGAATCCACCCCGGACCCTGGCAGGCCCAGGCGCACCGTCTCCGAGGTGCTCATGGGCATGGTCAAGGTGCTCGGCAGCGGCCGCTTCGCCCTGTTCCTGCTGGTGAGCAGCGGCTTCTACTTCATCTACAACCAGGTCTACAACGTGCTGCCGCTCTATGTGAAGAAGACCGTGGAACTGAGCCCGGCCATGGACCTGTACACCATGGCCAATCCCATCACCATCGTGCTCTTCCAGCTGCTCATCACCAGGCTCTTCGGCAAGCTGCCGCCCATCAAGTCCATCATCATCGGCACCGTGATCATCGGCCTCGCCATGCTCATCAACGTGGCCCCCCTGTTCATGGCGGGCGGGGTGACGGTCCGGGTCTGGCTGCCCCTGGGCAGCCTCTTCGTGGTGATGACCGTGGCCCTCATCGCCTTCGGCGAGCTGTTCGCCGCCAGCCGCCTCTACGAGTACATCGGCTCCCTCGCGCCCCTGGGCCAGGAGGGCCTGTTCCTGGGCTACGCCAACCTGCCCATGGCCATCGGCAGCCTGGTGGGCGGCCCGGCCGGAGCCTGGCTCTTCCACCGGGTGATGTGCGCCGGGGCCCTGAGGCAGCCGAACGGCCTGCTGAGGCTGGATCCCAGGGCCGCCGCCACGGGCTGGATCATCCTCACCCTCTTCGGCCTCGGCAGCGCACTCAGCCTGTGGTTCTACAACCGGTGGCTGCGGCGGCAGCCCGACCTCAAGCCCCCGGGAGAAGCGCCGTGATGGCGGCCTGGAGTTCCCGGAAACTGAAGGGCTTGGCGAGGATGGTGACGCCCGTATGGGACCGTGCCAGGTCGATGGCCCGCTGATCCGCGCGCCCCGTGGACAGGAGGATCGGGACCTGGGGCAGGGTCTCCCGCAGCTTCGGAAGGGTCTGGGGGCCACCCCATCCGGGCATGTTCATGTCGAGAATGACCAGGTCGGGCCGAAGACCGCCCCTCACCAGCTCCAGAGCCTGTTCGCCGCTGGTTGCGCCATTGACCCAGTGCCCCATGACCTCCAGGAGCGCGGTGACGGAGGCATGGATGAGTTCGTCGTCGTCCACCAGGAGGAGGTGCAGGGAATCTCTAGATGGACCTGTCTCAAGGGCTCCGGTGGCCGCGGGGCCCGGATCGGCTTTCACGGTCCGGAACCGCATCTCGAGCAGCGTGCCCTGGCCCAGTCGGCTTTGGATGTTCAGCTGGCCATGGTGGGCCTTCACCGTGCTGTAGACCAGGGAGAGCCCCAGGCCCGTCCCCTTTCCATGGGGCTTGGTGGTGAAGAAGGGCTCCAGGGCATGCTCTAGGATTTCGGGCGACATGCCTGTCCCCGAGTCCTCCACGGCCAGGAGGACTTCCCCATCCGGCAGGCCGCGCGTCCTCAGCCTGAGCCGGCCCCCATCGGGCATGGCATCCACGGCGTTCACGCACAGGTTCATGACCATCAGTCCGAGGGCGTCCGGGTCCCCGAGGATGGGGTCCGCGCCCGGGTCGAGCTCCAGGCCCAGGGTGATGTTGGCGGGGATGGTCCGTTCCAGCAGGCGGGCCTGGTCCTCGAGGAGCTCATTGAGGGAGAGGGCTCGCTCCCCCGCGACGTCCTTGCGGGCGAAGTCCAGCAGGCTCTTCACCACGTTCCGTCCCCGCAGGCAGGCCCGGGTGATGGTCTCGAAGGTGTCGTGCAGGCGCGTGCCCTCGGGCTCGAGGTCCAGATGGGTGGTCGAGAGCCCGAGGATGGCCCCCAGCACGTTGTTCATGTCGTGGGCCAGGCCGCCGGCCAGGTTGCCAAGGCTCTCCATCTTCTGGGCCAGGCGCAGGGTCTCCTTGGTCTTGATCTCATCGGTCACGTCGCGGGTGACCGCGAGGCTTCCGAGGTAATTCCCCCGGGCGTCGTACCGGGGGACCGCCGTGACCTGGAGGGTCCGGTGCTGGCCATCCCTGCGCCGGATGCCCTGTTCGTAGGAACCCACCTTCCCCTGCCTTCGCTGGGAGGTGTGGTTCGTGACCTGGTTCCATTCCTCATCATCCAGGAAACTCCGGAGGCTCAAGCCGACCAGTTCGCCCGGGCCCACGCCGAACATCCGCTCCGCGGCGGGATTCGCCATGAGGAAGGTTTCCGACTCGTCCACGATGGAGACCCCTTCGCCGAGCAGGTCCAGCAGTTCCCGATGGTGGAGCTCGCTCTGGCGCAGGGCGGTCTCGGCGGCCTCCTTTTCCGTGAGATCCCGGAAGAAGGCGATGAAAATATCCTGGCCAGGCACATAGGTGACGGAGACCTCCACCGGGAAGGTGGTCCCGTCCTTCCGTCGGTACCTGGACAGGAACCGGTCAGAGCCCTCTCGCTTGATCTTCTGGGCATGGGCCTGGGTCTCAGCCCTGGTTTCGAGGGATTCCAGGTCGCTGATGTGGAGGGCCAGGAGCTCCTCCCGCAGGTACCCTGTCATCCACAAACAGGCTTCGTTGGCGTCCAACACCGCGCCATCGGCGCCGACCACGTGGTAGCCGTCGAGGTTGGTCCGCAGCAGGGCCCGGTATTCCTCCGCCTGGGCCAGAGCCTTCATCTCCTGGAGTTCGAAATGGATGGCGTTGCGCAGGATCAGCGCGAACACCGGCGACAGGGCGCTCAGGAGCCTGATCACGTCATCCTGGCGCTGGAGGTCCAGGTGGTTCAGCGCAAAGAGGGTGCCCACGCGCTGCTCGCCGACCCGAAGGGGCGTCATGCTCAGGGAGGAGATGTCCAGCCGCTCCAGGATGGGGCCCATGGCCGGCGGAGCGGAGGATCTGAGGAACAGGGTGGACACGGCAAGCTCAGGCTGGAGACTCAGCAGCTGGGCCAGCCCATGGATCAGGGCTTCGCTGCGGGCCCGTTCGGGCTCCAGGGCCACGATCCGGGGCGTTCCGACAGGGCCGGGGGCGCCGTGCTCGACCAGCACGACGGTCCGGACGCCCATGAGCTCCCGCAGCTGCCGCGTGAGGAACTGCCCCATCTCACCGGGGCTCTCCGAGAACTTCAGGATCTCCTCCAGGAAGTCCGAGATCAGGAACTGGACGGCCGCGTCGCCTGGCCGGGGGCTGGATTCAGTCATGGTGGTTCGCGGAGAGGGCAGCCCGGTGGAGGCTGGCGAGCAGGGGCTCGAGGGTTACCGGCAGGATCTCGAAGGGCAGGCCCAGGAATTCGCTGGCCTCCTGCAAGGTTTCATGGGGGACCGGCAGCAGGCCGGTATCGAGGTAGATCAGCCGCGTGTGCAGCTCCTGCATGAAGGTCCTGGCGCAGGGACCCAGCAGGCCCAGCTGGCTCACGAAGACCTGCTTCCAGGACAGGGCCCACTCGGGCATGAGAAAGAAGGCCCCCTCCTTCCGGAGGCGCCGGTAGGTCTCGCGGCCCAGGATGATCTCGCAGCAGTTGATGCCCTCGGTCCGGGCCGTTCCCGGCTCGGATTCGAAGGTGTCCATGTGGCCGCAGCAGTCCCCGTAGGCCAGCACCACCTCCCGACCGGGTTCCCCGTTCCGGGCGGCTCCCAGGACCTCCTGGAGGCGGGTTTCCAGCCTGGCAGGGACCAGGTGGAGCATGGAGTTGAGGAACTCCACCGGCAGGTCGAGGCGACCGGAGGCCTGCAGGGCCTCGATCTCCTTCCGGAAGATGGAGCAGGAGATGCACAGGTGGCCGGCCTCGGGGCTCATGGCTTCGTCCCGCCCGCACGGCACACGGCCTCGGTGATGGCGGCGATGCATTCCTGGGGCGTGTCGAACTGGATGTCGGCGCTGCAGGTGGCCAGGATGAACTGGCGGTCCGTCCCCCGCTGGGCGAAGGCTAGGTCACACTGGGCCTGGACCTCCTCGGGCCGGAGGTCGATCAGGCCCGGGCCGTTGAGGTTGCCCATCACGATGGGCCCCGGGCCGAGCGCCGCCCGGGCGGCCCCCAGGTCCTCGGCCACGTCGATGAAGTAGGCCACCACGTTGGGCAGTCCCCGGAACCGGGCCAGTTGGTCGGCCAGGGGGCAGCCCCCATGGTGGAAGATGACGGGGCCGGACAGTTCGGTCAGGGCTCCCCTCAGGTTGGGCAGGGTCAGGGTCTCCGCCACCGTGTCTGTGACGATGAAACCATTGGCCAGGTTCGCGGTCAGGGCGAGGCCCGTGGCCCCGTCGCCGAGCATGGCCTGGCCCAGCTCCAGGAAGAAGGGCGTCAGGCGGTCCAGCAGGGCCTGGGCCACCTCCGGCTGGAAGAGGAGGGCATCGATCCAGGCCTCCAGCCCGATGACCAGCGGGGGGATGTCCGCGGGGCTCACCAGGACGCCAAAGATGGGCACCTCGCCCGCATAGGCCTTGGCCAGGATCCGGATGGTCTCCCGCAGGTAGAGCAGCCGGGGATGACTGTCCACGTCCGGCAGGGGGAGCTTCAGCATGTCTTCGGCGGAGCTGGCGGCGAACCGGGAGACGTTGGGCGCCTGGCGGGGGCGCGCGTGCCAGGCGCTCCCGAAGGCCTCCCCGAGGGCCGGCACGAAGAAGGGGCTGATGAGCAGGTCGGGGCTGAAGGTCTCGCGGACGGCCATCTGGCCCTCGGCGTAGAGGTCAGCCCGGTTGTAGTGATCGTCCAGGGAGGCACCCGTCAGACGGGCCCCGTAGAGGCTCGCGTTGATGAAGAAGGCCGGCCGGTCCGTGGGCTGATCCTGGAGGGCGGCCAGGATCCGTTCCAGGCTGTTCATGGGCGCGACGCCTGGACGGGATCCAGGCTCAGGGACCGCTGCCACAGGGCCCCGAACAGGGCGGAGGCCTCCACGGCGCTGGCGGCGGTGCCGTCGCCGCCGAAGTCGGCCACCAGCTCGGGCCGCAACTTGAAGACCGCGCCGCCCACCGCCAGCTGGAGCCTCCCGTTCAGGCCCCGCCGATCGATCTCCGCCCGGAGCTTCACCACGTTCTTGGCGGTGGTGTACATCATGGCCGAGGCGCCGATGACCCGGGCCCCGGTCTCCTCCGCCAGGTCCACAAACTGTTCAGCGCTCACGTCCACGCCCAGGTCGCGGACCTCCCAGCCGTCGGTCCGCAGGAAGGCGGCGATCATCTTCCGGCCGAGGGGGTGGAAATCATCCTCGACATTGCCCAGGACCACGGGGCCCTTCATGGTCCGGGCCCCATCGAGGGGACCGGCCTCCTCCAGCAGCCGCGAAAGGACATCCTCGGCCACCTTGGAAGCCACATAGCCCGTGGCGAGGGAGACTCCGCCATGGCCTTCGGCCCAGATCCTGCCGAAGGTCTCCAGGGCCGGGGAGAGCAGTTCAGACACCACCCGGCTGAAGGAGCGTCCCCGGGCCCAGTCCTCGATCACGGCGTTGGCGCCGGCCCGGTCGGCCCGCTCGATGGCATCCAGAAGTTCCTGGGCGTGGTTCCGGTCCATGGCATTCCCATCGCGGAAGGAGATGAAGACGGCAGGTATGGCGGGAGAGGGTGAAAACGGCCGGGCTTATGAAGCCATCCTATCGGCCCCGGGGCCGGGTTCCTGAAATTGAAGGGGCTGCTGGATGATCCAATTTGACGATCTCGCTGGATCGCGGGCCAGTCGCTCCAACTCCTATCGCGCATTGGAGAAACCTGTGGTCACAGATTCCCGCGATAATGGGGGCTCGCTTCGAGGTCCCCATGTCCAAGAAGGAAACGCCCCTGTTCCCCCTGCGCAAGGGGCTCCACGCCCGGCAGGCGCATGTGGACCTGCCGCCGGGCACCTTCGAGGAGGAACACGCCCGCAATGGCTTCTTCGGCCGCACCACCCACCTCTACCGGCTCCATCCGGTCACGGACTGGACCCGCATCGAGGGTCCCCTGCGTCCACACAGCTACGACCTGAACAGCCTGAGCCCCTCGGCTGAGGCCGCAGCCGGATTGGAGGCCCACCGCGCGCCGCGCGGCCCAGAGGGTGGGGCACGGGAGGAGCACCCTGACGAGGCCCTCCAGCTCTCGATGTTCGGCTCCACCGAGCGCGCCTTCGCACCTGTCTGCCTCCTCCACAACTCGGACGTGGCCCTGCACTGGGTGGTCCCGGCGGCCATGGACTTCTTCTACCGCAATGCCGACGGGGACGATGTCTACTACATCCACGCCGGGGCCGGGAGGCTGGAGACCACCTTCGGCGCGCTCACCTACGCCACCGGCGACTACCTGGTGATCCCCCGGGGCACCACCTACCGGTTCCTCCCTGGCGCGGGCGACCAGCGCTACCTGCTCATCGAGAGCTTCAGCGAAGTCACCATCCCCGATCGCAACCAGCTGGGCCCCAACGCCCTCTTCGACCCGGCCATGATCGACACCCCGGAACTGGAACCCTACGACGCCGCCCCGCGGGAGTGGGCCGTCCACATCAAGCGCGAGAAGCTGATCACGAAGGTGTTCTATCCCTTCAATCCCCTGGACGTGGTGGGCTGGAAGGGGGACCTGACGGTGTGGCGCATCAACGTGAAGGACATCCGGCCCGTGGTAAGCGCCCGGTACCACCTGCCGCCCTCGGCCCACAGCACTTTCATCGCCAATAACTTCATCATCTGCTCCTTCCTGCCCCGGCCCTTCGAGGAGGAGGAGGGCGCCATGCGGGTGCCCTTCTTCCACTCCAACATCGACTACGACGAGGTGCTGTTCTACTCCGCGGGCCACTTCTTCAGCCGGGACGGCATCGGCGCCGGCATGATGACCTGGCACCCCCAGGGCATCCACCACGGGCCCCACCCCAAGGCCATTCCCCTCAGCCGCACCAAGGACCGTACGGACGAGGTGGCGGTCATGGTGGACGCCTTCCGTCCCCTCCACGCCACACCGGCGGCTGAGGCCGTGGAGAATCCCCAGTACTGGGCGTCCTGGAAGTAGCGGGGCGCGTTCTCTCGCGGAGGTGCTTCGCTCCCGGTGGGCCCCGCTCCAGCCGCTCCCCCCCGGAGCGTCTTCCGCGACCCACATGGTTGCGAGGTCGCCCTGGAAGTGGGCAACTCCGGCCGGCGCCGGGGGGGGCCGGGTCGTCCAGGCGGTTTCCTAGCCGAGGTGCAGGAAGCGGCGGAGGAAGCTCTGGAAGTCCATGTAGAGGACGCGGAAGGGGCCCCGGTGCCTGCGCCGATCGATGGTCATGGATGCCCCCGCCAGGTTGGTCAAGGTTGCGCAAACCAAGCATGGGACGCACCGGTCGAGGCGCCAGCCCAAAATTCCGAGGTGCATTCCAGATGCCAGGCAGGGGGCCGAAGCCGGCCCCGGCGAGGGCCGCGGAACCCGGGCCCTGATACCCTGGACGCCACATGACAACGGCCACCATGACCATGCAGACATTCGCCATCCAGGGCCTCTGGGAAAAGGCCCAGAAGCTCGGGCTGGTGCTCATCACCTGCCTGGCCCTCCTGTGGGGGGTGTCCCTGGTGGTGCGGGCCGTGCGCCGCGCCGTGGACGATGGCAACGACCTCGTCACTTCCGATGCGGAGCGGCGGGCCGAGACCCTGGGCTCCGTGCTCACCAACGCGGCCCGGGTGCTGGTGGTGGCCTTCTTCCTCCTGATGACCCTGCAGGAGTTCGGCGTGAACATCGGGCCCCTGGTGGCCGGTGCCGGGGTCGCCGGCGTGGCCCTGGGTTTCGGCGCCCAGAGCCTGGTCAAGGACGTCATCAGCGGGTTCTTCCTCCTCATGGAGAACCAGTTCGGCGTGGGCGACATCATCAACGTGGACGACAGCCACGTGGGCACCGTGGAGCGCATGACCCTGCGCATCACCCAGCTGCGGGACGCCGAAGGGCGGGCCCACTTCATCCCCAACGGCTCGATCTCGCGCGTGGTGGTGCTCTCCAAGGATTTCGCCCGGGCCCTGGTGGATGTGGAAGTGGACCTGGCCACGGATCCTGACCGGGCCTTCGCGGTGCTGAAGGAGGTGGGGCGACAGCTGCACCAGGACCGGCAGAAGCAGGTCCTGGAGGCCCTGGAGGTGAAGGGCATCGAGACCCTGGGACCCAACGGCTTCATCGTCCGCACCCTCACCAAGACCGCGCCGGGCGCCCAGTGGGACGTGGCGCGGGAACTGCGCCGCCGCATCCTGCTGGCCTTCCGTGAGGCCGGCATCCAGATCCCCTACTCGCAGCAGGTGGTGCACCACCGGGGCGACCCGAACGCTGGCGGCCCGGACACCAGCGCCTGATTCCCGCTCCAGGAGGAGGGCTTCAGCGGATTCCCACGTGGGCGCGGACCGAGTCGATGAGCTTGACGGAGTCATAGCCGAGCCCGTCCTTGAAGACGGTCACCACGTTTTCGATGTCCTCGATCTTCCGCGAGGGGTCGCCCTTCACCACCACCAGGTCCGCTTGCTTGCCGGGGGCCAGGGTGCCGATGCGGTCCAGCCGGCCCAGGAAGGCGGCGCCATTGGCGGTGTAGATGTGGATGGCCTCCACGGGGGTGAAGCCCGCCTCGACGAGGAGCTCCAGTTCCCGCTGGTCGCCGAAGCCGGGCAGCACGCCGCCCATGCCCGTGGGGTCGGGCCCCGCGAGCAGCAGGCCGCCGGCCTTCACGAAAGCCAGCTCGAAGGCCATCTCCTTCTTCAGGAGGAGCTCGGCCCGGCCGTTCGGGGCCACGGGCACCCTGGCCCGGGCGGCCAGGTAGCTGGCCTTGGATTCCGCAGACATGGCCCCAAGCACCCGCGCCTGGAGGGGCGGCCGCCCGGGCACGCCCAGCTCGAAGACCGGCAGGGTGGAGGTGACGGCCACGTGCTTTGCCACGAGGTCGCGGAGGAGGCCCTGGACCTGGGGCCCCGCCACGTCGACCTGGAGCCAGGAGGCCCAGGAGGCCGAGACCGGAGGACAGGCGTCCGGCGCCTTGCCCTGGGTGAATTCCGTGTCCGTGAAGACGGGGCCGTGCTCGAAGTCATCAATGCCGATCGCCAGGGCCTCGGGCCAGGTGACGGAGCCCAGGTGACCCGTCACCTTGAGGCCCCGGGCGTGGGCCGCCTGGATGGCCGCGCCGAGATCGGCCCGGGTGATGTTCATGTAGGCCTTGAAGGAGGTGACGCCCACGTCCGCCCAGAAGTCCACGAAACGGCGCGCCTCCTCGGGGCCGCGGAGGGCATGCATCTGCGGCGTCATGGGCTCGAGACCCTCGAGGTAGGGTCCGGTGACGTCCATCTTCGGCCCGGGTAGGAGGCCCGCGTCGATCTGGCGCTTGAGGTTGAGGTCCGTGTAGGGTTCCAGGCTGCCGGTGGTGCGGATGGTGGTGACGCCGCAAGCCAGGTAGAGGCGGGGCGCCGAGTAGGCGATCTCGGCGAAGAGGCGCCCGGGCGGCACCGGCGCCCCCTTCTCGTCGCTGTGGATGGAGGCGGTGTAGAACAGGTGGTTATGCATGCCCACCAGGCCCGGGAGCACCGTGTGGCCCCTGAGGTCCAGCACCTGGGCCTCCTTTGGCACCGGCACGGCGGCGGCAGGTCCCAGGGCCTCGATGCGGCCCTGGCGGAGGACCAGGGTCTGGTCCTCCGCGGCAGGGGCCCCGGTGCCGTCCACCACCCGGGCATGGACCAGGGCCACCACCGGGGTCTCGACGCTGAGGAAGGGGCGAAGGGCGGTGGCGGGAACCGGCTGGGCCCCCAGGGTGGCCCCCAGGGCGAAGGCTAGGGGGGCGAGGCTCCTGCGGATGGACATGGGACTCCCGGGTTCGTGAGTGCCACGCTACTGCCCGGGGTCGGGACCCGGCAAGGGGAATCCCTCGGGCCTCAGTCGCCGGCCTCGCCGGCGGGGGAGCCCGCGTAGAGGTCGGGCAGCGTCCCGCACAGGAGGGCGGGCGTCACACCCACCAGCCGCTCGGGGGCGTGGACCACGGTGTTCACCAGCCTGCCCAGGCCTTCGACCTCCAGGACCACCTCGTCCCCGGCCTTGAGCCAGAGGTCGTCCGTGGCCCCGGAGCCGTTCAGCTCCAGCAGGCAGCCAGTGCCCACGGTGCCGCTGCCGACGACCTCGCCGGGCCGCATCTGGATGCCGTAGCTGGTGCGCTGGAGGATCTGGGCGAAGGTCCAGTTCATGGTGTCGGCATTGCCCTTCGACAGCAGATGTCCATTCACATGGCAGGTCATGGCCGCGTGCAGCACCTCGCCCTCGGGCGAGGCCTCCAGGTCCAGCTCGTCCCTGGTCACCAGCCAGGGGCCGAGGCTGGTCGCGAAATCCTTGCCCTTGCAGGGTCCCAGGGACAGCTTCATCTCCTCCAACTGGAGCGCCCGGGCGCTCCAGTCGTTCATCACCAGGTAGCCGAAGATGGCCTCGTCCGCCTCCTCCAGGGTCGCGTTGCGCAGGGGCCGCCCGGTGACGATGGCCACCTCCAGCTCGTAGTCAAGTCGCGCCAGGTGGTGGTCCTGCACCAGCACCTCGCCCGGGCCCGTGACCGCCAGGTGGTTGGTGAAGTAGGTGACGGGGAAGAGGTCGAATTCGGGGAGCATGTCCAGGCCCCGGTTGCGGCGGGCCGTGGCCACGTGCTGGCGGAAGGCGTAGCCGTCGCGCATGGACACGGGGCGGGGAATGGGGGCCAGGAGCGCGACCCCGGCCGGGTCGAGGACTGCGTGCGCAGGGGCCCTGGACAAGGCCGCCTGGGCGAGCGGAAGCAGGCGGTCCTGTTCCTGGATGAGGGCGAGCATGTCCACGGCGAGGCGAGGATCGGCGGCGGCGAAATCGAGGATGCGGCCATCCGTCATCACGGCGCCAATCTTTTCCGTTCCTTCCTGCAGGAAAGTCACCAGCCGCATCGCGCACCCCTGGGTGAGGAGTCAGTGTACTGCCGGCCAGGTGGCGTCTGCCCGGCTTTCATCCAGCAGGCTGAGCAGCGTCTCGGCCGCCTCCGCGATCCGCGCGGGCGGGGTGCTGAGGGGCGGCATCAGGTAGAGACAGTCGCCGATGGGTCGCACGAGCAGGCCCTGATCGAGGGCCCGCCGGTGCAGGCGCCAGCCGAAGCGGGCCCCTGGATCGTGACCCTGCCCCGTGGCGGGATCCACCAGGCGGCAGGCGCCGATGGTGCCTAGTACACGGGCCTGGCGCACGGCCGGGTGAGCCGCGAGGGCGGTAAAGGCGGTTTTCATGGCGAGGTGGAGGAGGGCGGCATTCGCCAGCACCGGTTCGTCGTCGAAGAGGGCGAGGCTGGCGCAGGCCACGGCGCAGGCCGTGGCATTGGCCGTGTAGCTGTGGCCGTGCAGGAAGGCCCGGCCCGAGGCGGGTTCGCCCCAGAAGTGGCCGTAGATGGCCTCCGTGGCCCAGGTCATCGACAGGGGCAGCATGCCCCCCGTGAGGCCCTTGGACAGGCAGAGCAGGTCCGGCGCCACGCCCGTCTGGTCGCTCGCCAGGAAGGTGCCCGTGCGGCCGAAGCCCGTGGCCACCTCGTCCAGGATCAGGTAGACGCCGTGCGTGTCGCACTGGACCCGGAGTTCCTGGAGCAGTTCCGGCGGCCACATGCGCATGCCCCCGGCGCACTGGACGAGGGGCTCCGCGATGAAGGCCGCCAGGCGCCCGCCATGGAGTGAGAAGAAGGCGTGGAGCTCCTGGCGCGAGCCTTCGAGCCGTTCGGACCACCCAGTCAGATCGGGCTGAACCTCGCAGCGGGGGTCCTCGGGCACCTCCAGCCGCTCACAGGCCAGCAGCAGGGGGCGGAACAGCCCCGTCATGAAATTCTCCAGCTCGCCCACGCCCACGGCCCCCAGGGTGTCGCCGTGGTAGCCGCTGCGCAGGGCGCCGAAGCGGTCCCGCCCCTTCTCGCCGCGCTGCAGCTGGGCCTGGAAGGCCATCTTCAAGGCCACTTCCACCGCCGTGCTGCCGTCGTCCGAGAAGAAGGCGCGGGTGAGGCCGGGGGGCAGCTTGGGCCGCAGGCGCGCCACCAGCTCCAGGGCCGGCTCGTGGGTGAACCCCGCGAACATCCCGTGGTCGAGCCTGGCCGCCTGGCGCTCCAGGGCGCTCACGAGCCGCGGGTGCCCGTGGCCGTGGAGGCAGGTCCACCAGCTGGAGATGCCGTCCAGGACGCGCTCGCCGTTGGCCAGGAGCAGGTCACAGCCCTCGCCCCCCACCAGGGGTACGGGCGGATCGGCCTCATGAATCTGCATCTGGGTGAACGGATGCCAGATGTGGGCGCGGTCCAGGGCGAGGCGATCGGACCAGTCGGGGGGCAAGGGCGTGGGCATGGGATCAGTCTAGGACGTGGATAGGCACCGGCAGAAACCCTCGCAGGAGCTCTGCATTTTCTTCGGCCACACCTGATGGCGTGCCATCGGCGCCGGGATTCAGCAGCACGGCCTCGATGCGCCAGCCCCGGAGCATGAGGGCCTCGGCGGACAGCAGGGTGTGGTTCAGGGTGCCGAGGCCGCCCAGCGCCACCAGCACGCAGGGGAGCTGCAGCTCCGTGGCCCAGGCCAGGAAGTGGACCCGGGGCGCGAGGGGCACCATGAGGCCGCCCACGCCCTCCAGCAGGATCCGGCCCTCGGCGGGCCGGTGGCACCAGCGGGCGGCGGCGGCGAGGTCGAGGGTCCGGCCCTCAAGCCGGGCGGCGGCCAGGGGGGAGAGCGGGGCCCTCAGCAGCACGTGGCTTTCGGCCCTGATGCAGGGGCCCCCCACCAGACTCGCGTCGGCCTCGGGGTGGTCGGCCCGGTCCACCCCGGTCTGAAAGGGCTTGCGGTAGGTGACGGGGCCCTTCAACGCCCAGGACCGGGCGATCCGGGTGGAGACGAAGGTCTTGCCCACGCCGGTGCCCGTGCCGAGGACCCAGAGGGGGCTGGGGAGCTCCTCGAGGTTCAGCATGGGCCCCGGTCCGTCGGCATCCATTCCGCCTACTTTTTGAGCTGGCTCAGCATCTGCCGGGCCTGGGCGGCCTGGTCGCTGGTGGGGGCGAGGGCCAGCACCCTGTTCCAGGCCTTGGCGGCCTCCGCGGGCTTGTCCAGGTCGTTCGCGTAGACGATGCCGATGTTGAAGAGGCTCTGGACGTGGTTGGGCTGGAGCTTGTTGGCCTTCTGGAAGGTGGCCAGGGCCTTGTCGAACTGGCCCAGCTGGCGGTACATCACGCCCTGGTCCGTCAGCACGTTGGGATCCCCGGGCTTGAGGGCGAGGGCCTTGTCGTAGGCCTCCACGGCCTTCTGGGCCTGGTGGGAATCGAAGTACTCGTTGCCCAGGGCGACCCAGGCATCATGGTTCTTCGGATCGGCCAGCAGGGCGGCCTGGACCTGGGCGATGCGGGCCTGGGCCTCGGCACTGGGCAGCATCGGCCCCGTGGGCATGCTGCCCGGCGTGGCTCCGGGCAGGGCGCCACCCAGGGAGGGCGCCGGCATGATGGGGGCGGCGGTGGCCGCCGCGGGCAGGGCGGCATCCCTGGATCCGCCACCGAAGACGAAGTATCCCGCGAGGAATCCGGCGGCGAGTCCTCCGACCAGGGCGAACATGATATTGCGATTCAATCGACACCTCCTGAGGATCCCGGGATCCCCAGGAATTCTCCCACAGGTCCGGAGGTGACGATGAACCGGTGCGGGGGATTCCTATGGCCTGATCCCTCTGCGAGCATGATTTCATTCCTTCCCAGCCCCGGACACCCTGATGCCAGCATGGACCGGACCAACCAGCCGTCTTCCCCTCCGGGGACGCCTGGGCGCCCCTGCCGTGCTGCTGGTGGGTGTGACGGTCTCCCTGGCCGCCTTCTTCCTCACCCGGGACACGCACCGTCGGCAGGTGGAGGTCCAGTTCAAGGCCGTCGCCCTGGAGCGGGCGGAAAATGTCATTCACGGCTTCGAGACGGGCTTTGAGACCACCCGGCTCCTGCGCGCCTTCTTCGAGGCCAGCGACAAGGTCACCCGAAAGGACTTCGATGCTTTCGTGAACCCGGTCCTTTCCCGGCAACCCTACATCCAGGCGCTCCAGTGGCTGCCCGAAGTGACACCCAGGAATCGCCCGGCCCTGGAAGCAGAGGCTCGCCGGTTCCACCCCGGCTTCCGGTTCTTCAGGAAGGACGGGGCCGGGCAGGATGTGGACCTGGCGCCTGGCGCGGTATTCCATGCGGTGCTGTTCGAGGCGCCATTCCAGGGAAACGAGGTTGCCCTGGGCTACTCGGCCGAAGCGCTGCCGACCCGGCAGGAAACCTTGGAGCGGGCCATCCGGACCGATGCCCAGGCGGCCAGCGGGCCCATCAGGCTCATCCAGGAGACGGGCCACCAGGCGGGGGTGCTGGTGATGAGTCCCGTCCGCGGGAAGGACGGCCACCACCTGGGGGTGGTGCAGGGTGTCTTCCGCACCGGGGATCTCGTCCGCAGGTCCCTGGCCCTGCTGGAACCCGAGGGCCTCGTGGTGAGACTCCTCGATGGCAGCTCTGAGCATGGAACCCTGCTCCACGAGGAAGTCCCGGACCTGCCTCCGGTCGGACGCCCCAGGGAGGAAGGGCTGCGCCTGGCCCGGACCTTCGACTTGGCGGGCCGCACCTGGACCGTGATGGTGACCCCGGTTGGCGGTTATTTCTCCCTCGGCACCCCCGGGCGCGCCTGGGCCGTGCTGCTGGCGGGACTGGCCTTCTCGGTGCTCCTGGCCGGGTATGCGCGGACGCTGCTGGCCCGCCAGGCGGAGATCCATGCCCAGGTGGAAGCGCGCACTCGTGAGCTTGAGCTGGAGACGGAGAGTCATCGCCTGGACGGCCTGGCCCTGCGGGAAAGTGAGGCTCGCTTCCGCCACCTCGTGGAGGCGATGGGTGAGGGGCTCTGGGTGGTGGATGCCCAGGGGTCGACCACCTTCGTGAACCACCGCATGGCGGAAATGCTGGGTTTCGAGCCCTCCGACCTCGTCAACCAGCCGCTGTTCTCGTTCATCGCCGAGCCTGACCTCCCGAAGGCCAGGGACTACCTGGCCGGCCCCCAAACGGGTCACGAGGCCCAGCACGAATTCCGCTTCCGCCGCAGGGACGGCAGGGAGCTCTGGACCCTGGTGACGGGAACCCCCGTGGTGGACGAGGAGGGCCGCGTGGTCAGCCTCCTGGGCGTGGTCACGGACATCACCGAGCGCCGACGGCACGAGCAGGCCCTGCTCCAGAGCCAGAAACTGGAGAGCCTGGGGGTTCTGGCCGGCGGCATCGCCCATGACTTCAACAACCTGCTCACGACGCTCCTGGGGAACATCAACCTGGCCCAGCTCAGCCTGCCGGAGGTGTCCCCGGCCTGGCCCTACCTCGAGACCATGGAGCGGACGGTCCAACGTGCGACGGACCTCACCCGGCAGATGCTGGCCTACTCCGGCCGGGGGCGATTCGTGGTGGGCCCCGTGGCCCTGAACCAGGTGGTGGAGGAGATGTCCCACCTGCTGAGCGTGTCCATCTCCAAGAAGGTGACCCTGCGGTACCACCTGCAGGAGCAGTTGCCGATCCTCATGGCGGAGGCCACTCAGATCCAGCAGGTCGTGATGAACCTGGTCACCAATGCATCCGAGGCCATCGGGGAGGCCGAGGGCATCGTGTCGATCCGCACCGGGACCCAGGTCTGCGATCGCGCGGACCTGGACCGGGACTTTCCGGGCCAGTCCCTGGAACCGGGCACCTTCCTCACCCTCGAGGTGTCCGACACGGGCAGGGGCATGCCGCCGGAGGTCCAGGCCCGGATCTTCGAGCCCTTCTTCACCACCAAGTTCACGGGCCGGGGCCTGGGTCTGGCGGCCATGCAGGGCATCCTCCGGGGCCACAAGGGCGGGATCCGGGTCTACAGCGAGGTGGGCAAGGGCACCACCTTCAAGCTCATCTTCCCGGCGGGTCCCGGGCAGGCTCCGGCGGCCGGGGCCCCTGCCGAACGGGATGATTGGGTGGGCAGCGGGACCATCCTCGTGGTGGATGACGAAGACGGGGTGCGGGCCGTGGCGACGGAACTGCTGACCTCCATGGGATTCGAGGTGATCACGGCCGGGGACGGGCTCCAGGCCCTGGCGCGGTTCCGGGAGAGCACTGTCCCGATCCGGGCTGTCCTCATGGACCTGACCATGCCCCACCTCGACGGGGCGGAGACCTTCCGGGAACTCCGCCGCCTGGACCCCGGTTGCCGGGTCGTCCTCACCAGCGGCTACAACGAGCAGGAGGCCATCCAGGACTTCCTGGGCAGGGGCCTGGCGGGCTTCGTGCAGAAACCCTTCCTCCGCCGGGACCTCATGGCGGCGATGCAGAAGGCCCTGGAGGGCTGAGCCTAGGTTCCGAGCGTCTCCAGGAGCACCTGGACGAGGGTCTCGACCTGGTCCTCTTCCAGGTGGGCGCCCGTGGTGATCCGGAGCCGGGCGGATCCTTCGGGCACCGTGGGAGGGCGCACGGCCCGGACGTCGAAGCCCCGGCGCTGGAGGGCTGAGGCAAGACGCACGGCGTCGGCATCGGCTCCCACCGGGACGGGCACGATGGCGGAGGGTTGGAGGGGCTGCCTCAGGGCCCGCCGCAGCCGATCCGCGAGGGACAGGGCCCGCTCCCGCCGCCAGGGCTCGGCCCGGGCGATGCGGATCCCCTCCAGGGCGGCGCCAAGCACCGGCGGAGGCAGGGCCGTGGAGAAGATGAAGCCCCGGCAGGTGTTCAGGAGGTGCTCGCGCAACACGGACGCGCAGCAGATGAAAGCGCCGAAGGCGCCGATGGCCTTCCCCAGGGTGCCCATGACGAGGGGGACGCGGCCATGGACTCCCTGCTGCTGGGCCAGGCCCGCGCCGTCCGCTCCCAGCAGGCCCGTGGCATGAGCCTCGTCGATGAGCAGCATGGCCCCGTTGCGTTCGCAGAGGTCCAACAGGGCCGGAAGGTCGGCGGCATCCCCGTCCATGCTGAACACCGCGTCCGTGGCCACCAGGGCCAGGGCGGTCGGCGGGGCCCCGGCCCGCCAGGTGGCGAGCTGGGTCGCCAGGTCCGCCAGGTCCAGGTGGCCGAAGACGCCCAGGTGGGCACCGCCGGCCCGGGCCATGCGGCAGCCATCCACCAGGGAGGCATGGTTGAGGGCGTCGGAGAAGACCGCGTCGCCGGCCCCCACCAGGGCCGGAACCAGGGTGGCGTTGGCCTGGTAGCCGGTGTTGAAGAGCAGGCTCGTGGCCGTGCCTTTCCAGGCGGCCAAGGTGGCCTCCAGTTCGTCGTGGAGGGGGCAGGTCCCCCGGAGCAGCCGGGCGGCCCCTGCCCCGGCGCCGTGCGCCCGGGCCGCGGCAGCGGCGGCCTCGGCCAGCCGCGGGTCCCGCCGCAGGCCCAGGTAATCGTTGGAGCACACATCCACACCGGCGGCCGGATGGATGGCCCGCTCCCGCCCCAGCGTCCGGCGGTGGGCGGCCTGTTGCTGGATTCGGTCGAGCCAGGGGGGGGGAATCACGGAACCTCGGGGGCGGTCATGACAGAGATAGGGTAGGGGGAATGTTAGGATCTGTAGGGGATCCACGTTCGGATCTCCCTTGGAGCGTGGCATGGATCTTCAGCAGCCTTGGCAGGGGACCTCAACCGGGGCCCAGTCCCGCATTGATTTTGTCCGGAACGTCTACCTCTGGCTCATGGGCGGGTTTGCGGTGGCCGCCCTGGGGGCCCTCAGCGCCCCCCTGATCGGCAATGCCCTCATCAAGGTCGCGGGCCAGTTCTGGTACTGGATCCTCTTCGGGGCCCAGTTCGGGGCCTTGATGTTCGCGTCGAGGGTGAGCCGCCGGAAGCCCCTGAACCGGATCGCCTACGTGCTCTACACGTTCGTCTCCGGCGTGATCGCGGGCATCATCGCCCTGGCGGTGGCCCAGGGGGTGGGCTTCACGCCGGTGTTTGTGGCCTTTGGGCTCACGGGGGTGGTCTTCCTGACCCTCACCCTGACGGCCGTCGTGTCGAAGCGGGATTTCAGCTTCCTCCGCAACTTCATCATCGTGGGCATCGCCGTGATGGTCTTCGGGAGCCTCGCCGCGGCCATCTTCCACCTGGAGACCCTCAGCCTCGTCATCTCCGGCGTGGCGGTCATCGCCTGCTCGGCCAAGCTGCTCTGGGACACCTCCGCCATGCTCCGCAGCGACGACTTCGGTGATCCGGCGGGCTTCGCCCTGGCCCTCTTCGTGAACCTCTACATTATCTTCATCTCCCTGCTGAACCTCCTAGGCGGGCGGCGCCGCTAGGGGCCGTCCGGAAACCACGCCTGATCCTCCATCGATTCCGGGGACGGTCCCTCAGGCCGCCGGAGACGCGAGATGAACTGCCAGTCTTAACAGCGGCCCAGCGCCCCGACATCCAAGGAAAACCATGCTCCGTGCCTCTCTGATCACCCTCATCGCCCTCGGTGTCGTCGCCCAGGAACCGCCCAAGGCGCCGGTCCCTGCCCCCACGCCGGCCCCCGTTGCCGCCCCCGCCCCCAAGCCTGAGGAGATCGTGCTCGCCAAGGTCGGCGGCGAGGTCGTCACCGAGGCCGACTTCCGGGCGGCCTTCCAGCTGCTGGGGCAACAGGAGCAGATGCAGCTCCTCATGGTCCAGGGCGGCAAGGAGGAATTCGTCAAGCGCATGGCCGAGAGCAAGCTGCTGTCGGTGAAGGCCATGAAGATGGGCCTGGACAAGTCGCCCGGGTTCCTCCGTGCCCTCGATCGCGCCAAGGATGACCTGCTGGCCCGGGAGTACCTGGAGAAGGAAGGCCCGGGCCTCCAGAAGAAGCTGGAAGTGGACGAGGCCGCGGTGAAGGCCTACTACGAGAGGCACCCAGACCGTTTCAAGCAGCCGGACCTGGTGTCCGTGCGGCACATCCTCGTGACCGTAAAGGAGGGCAAGGGCAAGGAGGGCCGGAGTGACGCCGAGGCCCGGGCCCGCATCGAGAAGATCCAGGCCGAGATCAAGAAGGGGGCCAAGTTCGAGGCCCTGGTGAAGAAATACAGCGATGATCCGGGCAGCAAGGACAACGGCGGCCTCTACGCCGACGCCGATCCCACCCACTGGGTCCCCGAGTTCGGCGCCGCGGCCCGCACCCAGCCCGTGGGCAAGGTGGGCGCCCCCGTGAAGACGACTTACGGCTACCACCTGATCAGGGTGGAGGGCCGCAAGCCCGCCCGCGAGGTCCCCTTCGGGGAGGCCAAGGAGCAGGCCGAGAAGCTGGCCCAGCAGGAACGCCAGGGCCTCGTGTGGAACGAGCTGATGGACGGTCTCCGCAAGGAGATCCCCTTCGAGCTGATCAAGCCCGCCTCGGCTCCGGAGGCCCACGGGCCCGCCAAGCCACCGGAAGCCCCGAAGGCCCCTGAGACGCCCAAGAGCCCTGAATCTCCGAAGGCCCCCGCAGCGACCAAGGGAGGTGCCGAGTGAGGTTGGTCGCGCCAGCCCTGGCCGTTCTGCTCCTTGCTCCGGCCCTGCTGGCCGATTCCAAGCCCGATGTGCGCGAGGAGATCCTCGTCGTGGTCAATAAGCACATCATCACGCGACGGGGCCTCAACCAGGCTGTGGAGCAGCAGCATGCGGCGCTCTACCGGCAGTTCTCCGGGAAGGAGCTGGACGAGAAGCTGAAGGATGCCCGCGAGAAGACCCTGCAGGGCCTCGTGGATGCCTTCCTCCTGGAGGACAAGGGCGACGAGCTGGGCTCCCCGGTCACCGATGAGTACGTCCGCGCCAGCATCGACGGCATCAAGAAGGAGAACAACTTCGCCACGGATGCGGACCTGGAGCGCGCCCTCAAGGGCAGCCTGGGCATCGGCCTCACGGAGTTCATGAAACGGCAGAAGCAGCAGGCCATCCAGCAGTTCGTGCTGCAGCGGGAGGTGTTCTCCAAGGTGGCCGTCGAGGACAACGAGCTGCGGGCGTACTACGAGGACCACAAGGAAGAGTACCGTCTGCCCAGCCGGTTCCGCATCCGCGAACTGGTGATCGCCAAGGGCGCCACGGCCGAGGATCGGGCCGAGGCCGGGAAGCGGCTGGAGACCATCCAGTCCGAGCTGAAGGGCGGCAAGTCCTTCGAGGAGCTGGCCCGCCTCTACTCCACCAGCCCCAGCAAGGCCACGGGTGGCGACCTGGGCTGGATGAGCAAGGGCCTCCTGCGCGCCAGCATCGAGGAGGCGGCCGTCCACCTCAGGCCCGACCAGGTATCCGCACCCATCGAGACGGACAAGGACTTCTATCTGGTCCAGCTCATGGCGATCGAAGATGCCCCCATGAAGCCCTTCGCGGAGGTCAAGGCGAAGATCCTGGAAAAGCTCCAGGAACCAAAGGCCCAGAACGCCATCGAACAGTATCTGGCCAATCTTCGGATGCGTGCCAACATCCGCTATCTGGTACCCAAGGATCAGATCCTGAAGGGGTGATGCATTGAGGCTCGACGCGTTTCTCAAGAAGAGCCTGCTCATCAAGCGGCGGGAGCTGGCGAACCAGCTTTGCGACGAGGGGATGGTGAGGGTGAACGGCGTCCCGCGAAAGGCCAGCCAGGATGTGAGGGCCGATGACGAGCTGGAGTTCCCGCTCTACAACCGGGTCCTGAAGGTCCGTGTGCTGGCCCTGCCCGAAGGCAACGTGAAGAAGGCGGACCAGTGGGCCCTCTTCGAGGTGTTGGAGGATAAGCGGATTCCCATGGAATTCGCCTACGGGGACGAGGATCCCTTCGCCCCGCCCCCGAAGGTCCCCCGCAACCACTAGATCACCGATGTCGTCTCGACAGGTTCGTTCTGTCGGCACCTGGAGTCCCGATGCCCGACCAGCCCCTCATCCGGAACCTGAAGGAGGGCGAATCCTTCCAGGGCTTCCTCCTGGCCCAGGAGGCGGCCTACAAGATCAGCACCAAGGGGAGCGAATACCTGGAACTGAAGCTGTCGGATGCCTCCGGCGACCTGAAGGCCTTCCTCTGGGACCTGCGGGCCATCGAGGGCGACCTGGAGGCCATCCGGGCCGATGTCTTCGTGCGCCTGAAGGGCGCCGTGACGAGCTACAACGGGCGTCTCCAACTCAGGCTGGACAAGGTGCGGTTCGCCGCGGATGGGGAGATCGACGATTTCTCCGCGTTCTTCCCCGTGAGTGCCCGCCCGGTGCCGGAGATGCTGGCCGAGTTGGACGCGTTCATCGGCTCCGTGAAGGATCCCTGGATCCGCCGGCTCCTCAGGGATCTCTTCGTGTCGGACGGGGCTCTGCGCGCGGCCTTCGCCCAGGCTCCTGCGGCCAAGTCCATGCATCACGCCCATCTCGGCGGACTGCTGGAACATACCCTGTCCGTGATGGGCATGGCGGAGCGGGCCTGCGCCCATTACCGGGACCTCAACCGCGACCTGGTCCTGGCGGGGGTATTCCTCCACGATGTGGGCAAGACGGCCGAATTGAGCTACCAGCGCAGTTTCGGCTATACCGATGCGGGGAACCTGCTGGGCCACATCGCCCTGGAAGCCCAATGGATCGGCCAGGCGATGGGCAGGATCCCCGACTTTCCCGAGGAGCTGCGGCTGCAGATCCTGCACATCGTCTTGAGTCACCACGGGCGCCTGGAGTTCGGCTCGCCGGTCCTGCCGAAGACGCCGGAGGCCCTGCTGGTCCACTACCTCGACGACCTCGACGGAAAGCTGGAGGCCATGTTCCGGGCCCTGCAGGACGAGGCCTCGGGCACCTCCTGGAGCCCCTTCAGCCGGGCCCTGGACCGCATGATCTACCGGAAGCGATGGCCGAGTCTCGAGGAAGAAGGACCATCTGTCCAAAACTGAACAGTACTGTTCTTGCCTGTCCATAACTGGACATAATTGGTGCCGTCTGCCCTCCCCTGGGCAGGTACCGCTGGGCAAGACCCGTAAGGAAGTGCTGGCAACTCAAGGAGCGTGCCCAATCTGTCGCGGTAGAAAATTCCTGGCACGGGTCTGGCTCTAAGGAAATCAGACCTGCTGAGGTGTTCCGTGAAGCTGTCCCGCAAGGCCAAGCGCTACGACGACTCTGTGCTTCCTGGCGAATTCCAGGGATTCGAGACCTTCCACCAGACGGACCTGGAACTGGATGGGACCCTGGATGGCTTCCTGCGCCGGGCCGAAGACGGGGTCCAGCTGGGCGAGATGGTCCTGGAGCGCCATATTCCGAAGAAGCTCAGCTTCGCCAAGCTGAAGACCAAGGCGGAAAAACTTTCCGAGCAGGTGAACTACCTGAAGGAGCGCCTGGAGATCGTGGATCATGATCGGCGGGGAATGTACATCCAGCTCCGCAGCCTGCCGCCCTACAAGGACGACACCCAGATCCAGTTCAACGAGATCAGCATCGGCAAGAACAAGATCGTGGTGAAGCGCATTGCCTTCTACCGGAAGGAGGAAGTCAAGCAGCAGGTGCCCCTCCAGCTTTCGGAGCTGGAGCTGAAGCGCCTCCTGTTCGATATTCGACAGGCCATTGCCTAGGACCTGGCGAATCGCTTGCATTGGTTGGCAAGACGGTTGGTTAAGATGAAACAGGGGGTGTCGGGGGGCACCCCCTGTGATTTGTGGGGCCGAGGCTGGGCGATCCGGTCTGGGCTGAGAGCCTCATCGCTATTTTAAGAAAGCCTTGAGCTTCAAGATCGCCTCACTGTCATAGAAGGAGCAGCAGCCCTTCTTGGCGGCCGGTGCAAGTTCCAGGTCCTTGATGGCCTTTTTGACCCTGGCATCGGAGACGCCCAGGTCTTTGGCCAGGGCGCTGGCGGTGATGAGGGCTGGAGCTTCGGTGGGCACGGGGTCTCCCAGGGGGATGAATAGAACGAGTCTAGAGCGTCTGCTCGATGGATTCCGGGGTGATGGCCAGGGTGGCCCTGACCCAGGCGAACCTCGACTTGAGCACCTCGAAGTCCGGCCCAGCGGTCAAGAAGGCGGCCCTGCCCTTGATCAGGAAGCCCGTGCCGGCTCCGTGCCGGCCGGCCACCTTGGCGCTCCCGAGGGTGAGGAGCACCTGGTCGTTGACACAGACATTGGCTTCCGTGCGCTGCATGTAGCCCGCCGGGATCAGGATTCGCCCATCCTCCGTGAGGTGGAGGTAGCTGTTCCAGGTGTTGACCATATGGGGTCCGTCCTGGCCAAGAGTCGCGATGGCGACCACGCCATCCTGCTTCAGCACTTCCAGCAGGGTCTCGGGTATGGCCACGGGGGGCCTCCAGGCAGGGGGTGATTTCGAATCAAGGATTGGGGAGATCCAGCTGGGGCGAGGCCTTCCGGCTCCGAGCCGCTTTGCGCTGTTGGAACCAGGTTCCCGTCTCTTTGACGAACCGCTTCGGAGCCTTGTGCTCGAATTCGCAGACCAGGTCGGCAAGGGTTCTCGAGGCGAGGAAGGCCTGGAGGACCCGCTCGGCGTCGAGCATGAAGGCATGGATTCGGCAGGTTCCCGCGGTGGCCCACCCGGGCGCGGGTCCTTCGAACAGCGCGCAGTGGTCTCGGATCTCGGCACAGGCGAACAGGGTCCGGTCCGGGTCCACCGCCGCCAAGATGTCCATCACCGGGATCTGCCCAGCCGGGCGCGCCAAGGCGAACCCGCCGGAAATGCCTTCGAGGCCCTTCACGATCTTGGCCTTCTTCAGCCGGGTGAAGATCTTCGCGAGGAACCGCTCGGGGATCTGCTGGTAGGTGGCCAGGTCTCGCACGCTGACCGGCTCTGGGCGAGTCGCGAGGATGAGCAGCGAATGCAGGGCATACTCGGCGCCGGCCCCGTACATGGATGACTTCAAACTAGCACCTCATGGGATGAAGTTTAAAGGCAGGCCTCCTGGGGTCAAGGGCCTTTCAGTGATCAGGCCGAAGGCCGGCTTCATGGTCCTGCCCGCCCCTTGGCGCCCTGGTTGAGAACGCAGCCCGGGAGGCGGTGGGGCTTCGAGGGGGGCTGAGGCCGACCTGGTTGCTATGCTCTGCTCGACGGGTCGCACTTGACGCTGCACGGCAGCGCCAGGTGCGACCCGTCAGAGCATCGCCATCCAGGACCCGCTCTCGGCGCGGACGGGGCCTTCGGGCAGGTCGCTTTCCTTGAACATGAAATGGCCGCTGTTCCAGCTGCCGCAGCTGTCGCAGCGGTCGCTGTAGTCCTGGGTGCGATGCCCGCAGACGGCGCACTCGTAGCGCAGTTTCAGGATGCCCAGGTTGCGGAGCAGCTGGCGGTACTCGTTGAGGGCCGCATCCAGCCTGGCCCGACGGCTGTGGATCTTGGCCATGAAGAAGAACAGGATGGGGCTGTAGACCACCTGGCTGCGCACCTCCTGGAAGAGCTCCAGGGCTTCGTCGAGAATCTCCAGGCGGTAGAGCATCTTGCCCAGGAAGAACTTGGCGGTGGTGGCATGCCTGGAAGTGGCCGCCACGCGCCGCATGAGGGCCAGCCCATCCTCCGGCCGCCCCAGCTGGATGAAGTAGTCCTCGATCTCCTGGAGGAATGTGCCCTCGCCGGTCTTGCGGAAGCCCTCCAGGAGAATCTCGAGGCCCTGGGCCTCCTGATCCTGGAGGATCATGCAGCGGCCCAGGCTGAGGTAGGCCGGCACGAAGTCGGGTTCTTCCTTGATGACCTGCTGGAAGACCTGGGCCGCATCCTTGAACTGGTCCGCTTCCACCTTGGTCATGCCCACCTGGTAGGCCAGGGCCGAGCCCTGGGCCCTTTCACCCGGCGTGAGCTCGGAGGCGAAGAGGGTGGTGAGCTTCTTGTGGGCCTCGAGGGCCTCTTCCCACCGCTGCCCCTCCATGTGCATGGCCCGCAGGCGGCGCCAGGCGCGAAGGGCCTTCTTGGGCTGGTCGGCGGCCAGTTTCTTCAGGACAGCCAAGGCCGCATCGGAATTCCGGACTGCCACCAGGGCTTCGGCCAGCTGGTAGTGGGCCTCCACCTGTTCGTGCTCGTCCTCGCACAGGGCCTTGAACAGCTTCACGGCCTCATCGGCGCTCCCGGTCTTGAGGAGGATCTCGCCCATCAGGAGACGCGCGGGGATGTGCTCCCGGCGCTGCTCGAGGATGCCCGCGAGGATCTCCTTCGCCTCGCGGGGAAGACCATGGGCCATCAGGTCCCGGGCTTCCTGCATCCGCTCGGAGATGCGCTTCACCAGCCGAGTGTCGGCGGAATCGTTCAGCCCCCGCACCAGCCGGATGATCTCCATGATGCCCGTGTAGAGGACGTTCAGGAGGAAGCCCAGCAGGAAGGTGATGAGGATGACGCTCTGCAGCTTGATGCTTTCGCCGAACAGGTTGACTTCCTGCACCAGCAGATCGTGGTTGGTGAGGTACAGGTTGCCCAGCACCATGAGAACCAACAGCAGCAAGACGATGAAGAACACATTGACGAGACGCATGGGCAGCCCTCTGATCCTGCGCCTAGCATGACACAGGTGGGCCGCAGGCTCCCGGCTCTCAGCTGTCGGCGGGGCGGTCGATCCATTCCTTGGCCGCGCGGAGGTCTTCCCACACCGCGCGACGGACCTCCTGGGTGTACTGGCGCAGCACGTAGGCCGGGTGGAAGGTGGGCATCACCGGGATCTCCCGGTCGCCGACCCGCAGCCGACGCCACTGGCCCCGGACCCTGGTGATGCCCTCGGAGACCCCCACCAGTTCGCGAAGGGGCGTGGCGCCGAGGGTGACGATGACGGCCGGGCGGATCAGCTCGATCTGGCGGTGCAGGTACCCAAGGCAGGCGCGGGCTTCCTCGGCCGTGGGGGTGCGGTTGTCCGGCGGGCGGCACTTCACCACATTCGTGATGTAGGTTTCTTCCCGCGTCATGCCGATGGCCCCGATCATCCGATCCAGAAGCTCGCCGGCCTTGCCCACGAAGGGACGCCCCTGCAAGTCTTCGTCCCGGCCTGGGCCCTCTCCCACGAACATGAGCCTGGCCTGGGGGTGCCCTTCGCCGAAGACGAACCTCATGCGGCCCGCTCCCAGGGGGCAGGCCAGGCAGCCCTGGATGACCTGCTGGAGATCGGGGAGGTTGCCGGCTGCGGCCACCCCTTCGCGGGGCGGACAGCCCCTGGGGTCCGAAGGGGGCACGAAGTTGGCAACAGGCCTGATGGCTGACTTTGGCGCAGGTCCTGGGGGAGTCCCACGCGGGGCCGGGGGGGCGCCCACCGGCGGGGTGGGGGCCAGGACCGTCGGTCTGGGCTCGCGCACGAGGCCCATCACCCCCAACTCCTCGAGGGTGTCGCGCCAGGCCTGCAGCGGATGGTCCATAGCTCTCCAGGGTACCCCGGAACTTCTTTCCCGCTTCGGGCATCCTAGGCCTTGGAGCCCATGCATGGCGCAACCCGCACCCGAAACCCCGTTCGGCACCCAGGAGGCCTTCCACGCCGCCTTCGCCGAGCTCTATCCACGGCTGGTGAGCTACGCCCGTCGCTATGGGGCCGTCTTTCCCGAGGACATCGCCCAGGAGTCCTTCGTCATTCTCATGCAGCGGGAAGTGCCGGTGGAGCATCCCACGGCCTTCCTCTACGGCACCGTGCGAACCCTGTCTCTCACCGAGCGTCGCCCCATGAAGAACCAGAATCTCAGCCTGGAAGTGGTCAACGAACCCGGACTCGCCGGGGGGGCCGATGACCAGGTCCTGAACCAGGAAGTGAGGGAGCGCATGCGGATGCTCTCGCCCACCTTCCGCGAAGCCCTGTGGCTATTCGTGGTCGAGGGGCTCTCCATTCGAGAGATCGCGGACATCCTGGATATTCCCGAGGCCACCGTGAAGACCCGCATCCACCGGGCCAAGGCCCAGCTCAAAGATCAGCTCAATCCCACTGGAGGCGTCCATGTCCTGGTCTGACCCCGCTCGGCGATTCGAACCTGCCGAGGATGTCCAGCTGCGGGCCGAACTCCGCGACCTCCTGGGACTCGGGCCCGGGAGGGCCCCCAGCGAAGTCGAACCGACCCCGGAACTGAAGGCCTTGGCCGAGGATCTCCGGCGGGAGGCCCAGCGCCGCAGCCGGACCCAGCGGAAACGCCCCACCTGGGGGCTCCTGGCCGCCGCTGCCCTGCCCCTCCTGGCCGCCCTGGCCGGCCTGGGTGGCTGGGGGGTCCAGCAGAAACACCGGGCCGATGACCTGGCCGCCCAGACCCTCCGCCAGGAACAGGAACTGACCCGCCTGGTGGCCTCCCACAGCACCGAACTGGCCATGGAGCGGCAGGCAAAAGCAGAAGTTCAACAACAACTTCAGTTGGCCTCTCGCAAGGGGAACCGGAAGAACGAGCCCTTCCTGGTGATTCCCGTGGGGGCCCCCCTCAAGGTGACAGGGGATGACTATCAGCGGGTGAAACAGGATCCCCAACATTAGTAGCCGGAGTCGGCACGGTCCTGGCAACCTCAAGGCAAGGTGTTCCCATGGCCAGCAATCCCCTCCTCCTGCTCATCCTCCTGCTCTCCGCCTTCGCCACCATCCTGGCGGGGATGGGGGTCTTCGGCAACAACCGCCCCCCCGATTCGAGGCTGAACTCCCTCCTCAACGACCTGGATGACATGAAGGGGATGCTGTCCCAGTTGCAGAAATCGGTGCTCCAGACCGAGCGCAAGCTGGAGAAGGAGATCCAGGCCTCCCGTGCCGAGAACCGGGAAGTGGTCGAGAAACTGGCCGAGGTGGTGGACAAGCGGATGAAGGACCTGGTGGCCTAGTCCCGCGCAGCACGGAACCCCCGGAGAGTCTCAACCTGCCTGGCTGTGGTTGGCCGGTGTCCAGCCCCGCTCGTTGAGCAGTTTCACGCCCTGGATGCGGGTGAGCCGGAAGGCCATCTCTTCCTGGTGCAGGTGGCAGAAGGCCAGCAGATGGTCCTCCTGGATGGTCCGCGGGGACACGCGTCTGAGCTGGGTCCGATGGGCCGCCGGGGGCAGGTAGGTGAGCTCCACCATGAGGGTGTGCCCCGCGGCGTATTCCAGGATGCGCTGCACCTCTTCCGCCAGCTGGTCCTCGCCGCCCAGGTGCAGCATGGGGATGCGCCGCTGGACTTCCTGGTAGAGGGAGGGATCCTCGTCATGGAGGCGCTGGATGGCCGAGCGGACCATCTGCTGCACGGGCTCCAGGTGGTGGTTCATGCCCTTCTCGTCCACGAAGGCCAGGGCCGCCAGGGCCCAGAGGTAGAGCTTCTCGTCGGCATCGACGCTGAGGGCCAGGAACCGGCCGGGCTTCGGCATGAAGCCGGCCTGCTTGAGCAGGGCATGGGCGTTGCCGTCCCCGCGCACCTCCAGGACCGTTTCGGAAAGCGAGCCCAGCTTCAGGGGCGCCAGCTCCGGGCGCAGCTTGAGCTCGTCCGCCAGATGGGCCGTGCGCGCCCGCACCAGCCGCACCCCCTGGTGGACTTCCACCTCGCCCACCCGGCGGGAGAGGTCCTCGAGCAGCTGGAGCAGGGGCTGGGGCAGGGTCTGGGTGGTGGCGCCCAGGCGCAGGCTCAGCTCTTCAAGGAGCACACCCGCATCGAGGGCGCGGACCAGGGTGGCGTGGCTCACCCGGAAGGTGCCCATGGCGTCGAGGGCCTCCACGTCCGCCAGCTGGGCGAGCTGGAGCAGCCGGTGGGGGTTCTGCAGCAGCGGCGTCAGCAGCTCCAGGGTGGGCTGCAGGATCATGGGCTGGTCCTGCTCCAGGGGCTGCCAGTGGGCGGCCGTGCCCTTCAGGTCGCGCAGCAGGTATTCGTGGGCGAGGGCTTCGCCATGCTCCGTGAGCCGCAGATGCACGTAGCCCTCGTCGCCCTGGATGATGCCCATGCGACCCAGGAAGGGCAGGAAGACACTTCGGGTGCGGTCCTCGTCCAGGGGGTGGAGGGTCTTGAGGAAGGCCAGGAAGGCGTGGACCGCCAGGGTCTGGCCCCGGCGCTCCAGCAGGTGCTGCATGAGGAAGTGGCGATCCTCGGCCGGCGGCATGCCCCAGGCCTTGAGGTCGTGTTCCAGCAGGCTGGCGAAGGCGCGCTCGGCCACCCAGCGGGGTGGATGGCTGGTCACGGCGGGCAGCAGGGTCTCCACGCGTCCATCCCGGTTCCAGAGCAGGCCCAGCCGATGGAGCAGGGTGAACAGCAGGGTCGCATCCTGCTCCTCCTGGAGCATGGCATTGCGCTGCATGAGCAGGCCCAGCTCCTTCTTGGCGGGGAGCCCGCCCTTGAGCACGCGCAGCCCGGCCACGCAGCGCAGCAGGACACTGGTGAGGGCCAGGGAGAAGCGGAAGGGCTCGACGGCCTTCAGCTTCACTTCCGCAGGGGCCAGGAAACTCAGGGCCCCCTCGTCGAAGTCCTCCAGGGCGTCGGCCACCCGTTCGGCCACGGCCCAGGTGGCGCCCGAGGGGAGGACCAGCCCCAGATCGCGCAGGATCTCGAGGACCGGGGTGTCGGGCAGGGTCCCGTCGCTGACGAAGTGCTTCAACGCCACCAGGGACTCGCTGTCCAGGTCCGCCAGGGTGTCCGACAGGCGCTTGTGGTCCTCCAGGTGGAAGACCATGGTCTTCAGGAGGCGCATCCGCCCTTCGCCGCAGTCCTCCCAGCGGACCGGGATGGGCAGGCGCCTCCGTTCGCAGATGGCTCGGAGCTGCTCATCCGAGCAGTTCGATAGGAGCTGGAAATGCGTGTGCGACATGGGCACCCGGGTACAGAGGATCTTTCAGTATCCCACGGGAATGCGATTCACTCACGCGCAAAAAGTGCCCGACAGGTCATGAACCCGCGAGTCAGGCCAGTCCCTTACTGAACCGCGAGGGTGCCCACGGTCACCGGGATGGGGGAGATGGTGCCGGCGCCATCGAGCACCTGGCACTTGATCGGGTCGGCACTGAGGGCGAGCGCCGTGCCGGAGGCGAGCCCGAGGCCGGGCTTCAGGTCCAGGGCGACCTGAAGCAGGGTGCCGCTGAGGGTGGCGGCCGGGGTGGGGTTCTTCTGGGCCAGGGTGACCTGCAGCACATTCCCGGAGACCTTCGCCTTCTGGATGGGTGTGCCGCTGCCCAGGTTGAACTGCGTGCCGTTTTTCACGAGGGTGGTGGTGGTGCCACCGGCGGGAACGTCCACCCAGCTGAGCTTGGCGGTGTCGGCGCTGAGGGTCAGGGAGACGCCCATGGCCGTGCCCGAGCCGGGGCCCAGGAGGTTGAGCACCAGGTGGGAGCCGGAACTCGAGGCGTCCTTCACCAGCTTGTAGGTGCCGGTGGTCGGGTCGGTGTAGGCCAGACTCGGGGCCGCCGGAGCAGGAGCTGGAACTGGGGTCGAGGTGGAGCCGCCACCGCCGCCCCCGCAGGCGAGGAGGGCGGCCATGGAGAGCGCGGCGAAGGTGGAGGAAGGCCTGGGGATGGTCACGGTCGTCTCCGTTACATGCCGGCGAGCAGGAGGGCCAGATCGGCGTCGCTCACGGTGCTGTCCCCGCTGAAGAGGCAGCTGGCGCTGGTGGTGCCGTAGTACTTGGCGAAGGTCAGCAGGTCGAGGGGACTCACCGCGCCGTCGCCGTTGAGGTCCAGGCCGAGGACCCCGCCCGCGGGCGTCCCGCCCCCGGTGTCGAAGGTCAGGGCCAGGTCATCCAGCCGCCAGGCGGTGAGGTTCGCGGCGTTCTCCGCCCAGTCGGCCCGGATCCTGACGGCCTGTCCCTTGAGGTCGCTGAGGTCGAAGGTGTCCCGGGTCCAGAGGAGGCGGTCCACGTTCTGGTTGCTGTAGGTTCGCAGGGTCCTGAGGGTGTTGCCGGCGGCGTCCAGGACCCGCACCGCGAGCGTGTCGAGGGCGGCATATGGAGGTTGTTGGCCGGCGGGGGGAGTCTGGCCCGTGACCTGCCGTATCCAGTAGCCGAGGGAGACGGAACCTGCGCCAGCAGGGATGCTGATGGCCTGTTCGAGGAGGCCGGTGTTGCCGGAATCCAGGCTGTCCCAGTAGCCGAGGTAGGCGTACCAGGCCCCGCTGTGGGGGTAGGTGGCGTTGGTCCTGAAGGGGCTGGCCTTGGCGGCGGCGAGGGTAGTGTTCCAGGTCCAGGCCCCGCTGTCCCCGGCCTCGAAGCCAGGGTTCAGGAGCAGCTGCTGGCCGTTGACGGCAAAGGTCACCGCCGGGGCCGTGGCCGAGCCGGCCGCATTGCTGACCACCACGTCGTACCGATGATCGCCGTCCGAGGAGCCCAGGTAGGGCAGGGTGTAGATGGCGGAGGTGGCCCCGGCGATGGGGCTCCCGTCCTTCCGCCACTGGTAGCTGAGGGGGGGGGTGCCGGTGACCGTGGCCTGCAGGTCCAGGGACTGCCCCGCCGCCAGCCGGGCCGTGGCGGTCGATACGGAGGCGGTGGGGGCCGCGGCGGCGGGCGGGGTCATGGTGACGGTGAGGGTCTCGAATTCATAGCAGTTGTAGGTGTACCCGGAGTCCTTGAAGGTGGCCCCGTAGTTCATCTGCATGGGCAGGCGGAGCTGGCCGTTGGGGCGGTTGGTGGTGAGCCCCCACTGGTTCCGGACGATCCAGTAGTGCTTGGCGGGGTCCGCATCGTCCTCGTTGTAGCCCATGATGGTGATCATGTGCGCCCCCCAGGTGGCGTCGCTCCAGGTGCCGCCCTCGGAGGTGTTGACCCAGAGCGTGGCTTCGGTCTGGTTGTCCCAGAAATCGTAGAAGCCGCCGGTGTCGCTGAAATCGGTGTAGAAGCTGAATCCCACGGCCTGGCCCTGGTTGAGGGCGGTCTTGATGGCCTGGATCATCTGCGTCTGGTTGAGGCTGGTGTTGCTGATCTGCGCCGGCGTGATCTGCGCGATGGCGTAGCTCGGCGTGGTGCCGATGAGGTAGGGCTGGACCAGGGTCGAGGTGCAGTACTTGTTGACCGCCCCGTCCAGATACTCCGCGTGGGGATTCGACCAGGGGACCAGGATCTTCTTAGAATTGTAGAAGCTGGCGAAGGTGGTCAGGTCCCCGCCAGTGCAGGTGTAGCTGGTGGCGTTGGACTGGAGGTACTGGGTCGAGAGGAAGTCCTTGATGCCATAGGTCGAGGCCAGGGCCACCTCCAGCATGGCCGTGGAGGCGAAGACCCAGCAGCTGCCGCACTGGCCCTGGTCCCAGAGCGAGGGGACATAGGTCAGGTTCGAGAACAGGTCCATGGACGTGGAGACCGAGGCCTGGGCCGCCGCGGCCAGCCGGTGCTGGACCGCGGCGCTGGAGGAGGTGTGGGGAAGCCCCTGGTGATTTTGACGCCACAGTTCCCGCGTGGCGACATCGGGATGCATCACCGGGTGCCTGACGCTGCCCTGGAGGAAGGTGCCCGCATCCGGAAGGCCGACCTGGGAGGGAGCCTGGGCCGTCGCCGGAAGCCACAGGCAGGCCATGCCCAGGACGGCCCGGACCAAGCCATGGGGGTTGTGCCTAGCGGACATCGCAACTCCTGATCGATCCTGACCGGACGCTGAAGGGAACTGGAACCTCGATTATGGTCCGCCTCGGGGGCATTTTTCTCCGCAGAACTTCTGGGCCCGGTGGGCCCGGGCCGGAAGCGGACATTGACCCGGCCCGGGTCGCCCCCTACTCTCAATCATTTAGGCCGCCGCCGTGATCGCCCTCCGCCCCGACAATCCCCTGATCGTCCAGAGCGACAGGACGCTGCTGCTCGAGGTGGCCCACCCGGCCTTCGAACAGGTGCGGGACGAGCTGGCCCGTTTCGCGGAACTGGTGAAGAGCCCCGAGCACATCCACACCTACCGCATCACGCCCCTGAGCCTCTGGAACGCCTCGGCCTCGGGCGTGAGCTGCGAGGAGATGATCGAGACCCTGAACACCTGGTCGAAGTACCCCGTGCCCCAGAACCTGCTGCAGGAGATCGAGGACCACGGCACCCGCTACGGCAAGCTCCGCCTGGTGGCCAAGGGGGACCGCCTGGCCCTGGAGATGGATGACCGGGGGCTGTTCTGGGAACTGGAGAACCAGAAGTCGCTGCAGGGCCTCCTGGCGGAGCCCTACCCCGACGAGCGGGGCATCTACCTCAACACCGGCATGCGGGGCGAGGTGAAGCTCCAGCTCATCCGCCTGGGCCACCCGGTGCAGGACATGGCGGGCTACAAGCCCGGCGACCCGCTGCCCTTCGAGCTGGCGCCCACCCTCAAGCAGAACGGCCGGCCCTTTGGCCTGCGGCCCTACCAGCAGGCGGCGGTGGATGTCTTCCACGCCGGGGGCGGGCCCGATGGCGGCGCCGGGGTGCTGGTCCTGCCCTGCGGGGCGGGCAAGACCGTCATCGGCATCGGCTGCATGGGCAGTCTGCAGACCCATACCCTGGTCCTCACCACCAACGGCACCGCCGTGAAGCAGTGGAAGCAGGAACTCCTGGACAAGACCACCCTCACCGAGGACCAGGTGGGGCTTTACACGGGCGACACCAAGGAGATCAAGCCCGTCACCATCGCCACCTACCAGATCCTCACCTACCGCCGCAGCAAGACCGGCCCCTTCGAGCACTTCAAGCTCTTCGAGGCGGCCAACTGGGGCCTGGTGATCTACGACGAGGTGCACATGCTGCCGGCGCCCGTCTTCCGCGCCGTGGCGGAGCTGCAGGCCAAGCGGCGCCTGGGCCTCACGGCCACCCTGGTGCGCGAGGACGGCAAGGAGGAGGACGTCTTCAGCCTCATCGGCCCCAAGCGGGTGGACGTGCCCTGGAAGATGCTGGAGAAGGACGGCTTCATCGCCACGGCCCACTGCCTGGAGATCCGCGTGCCCCTGCCCATGGACGAGCGGATGGAGTACGCCGTGGCCGACCAGCGCCAGCGCTTCCGCATCGCCTCCGAGAACAGCCTCAAGATGGTGGTGATGGACGAGCTGCTGGCCGGGCACCCCAAGGACAACATCCTCATCATCGGCCAGTACCTGGAGCAGCTCCGCATCATCGGGGAGCGGCTGGACGCGCCGGTGCTCACGGGCCAGACCCCGGAGAAAGAGCGGGAGATCCTCTTCCGCCAGTTCCGCGAAGGCCAGCTGAGGGTGCTCATCGTGAGCAAGGTGGCCAACTTCGCCATCGACCTGCCGGATGCCTCCGTGGCCATCCAGGTGAGCGGCACCTTCGGTTCCCGCCAGGAGGAGGCCCAGCGCCTGGGCCGCATTCTGCGCCCCAAGGGGGACCGGAACCTCAGCTACTTCTACTCGCTCATCAGCAGCGAGACCACGGAGCAGGAGTTCGCCCGGAACCGCCAGCTCTTCCTCACGGAGCAGGGCTACCGCTACCTCATCGAGAGTCGCCGCTTCGACGAGCAGCACCGGCTCAGTGAGCCCCTCGTCTGGAGACAGCTGCGCCTTGAGACCTCCGGGCCCCAGGCCTAGCCTGGTGGGCTAGAAGCCCAAAGGTCCCGGACGATGCGACAGAGCCGCCACCAGCCACTGGTCCAGGGGCCACACGAGGAGGCCCGCCAGGAGGCCCGCCAGCACGTCGTCCAGGACCACGCCCCAGCCCCCGGGCAGGTCCTGGACGGCATCGACCAGGCCCGGCTTCCAGATGTCGAAGAGGCGGAAGAGCAGGAAGGGCGCCGCCAGCCGGGCGGCCCAGAGCGGCCAGGGCCGCGGCTGCAGGGCGACCGTGAAGAGCAGGGGGGTGAGTGCGAACCAGACCCCCGCCCATTCGTCGGTCACGATGAAGGAGGGATCCTTCAGCCCCGTCTCCTTCACCACCCGGTCCGCAGCCCACACCGCCACCCCGGTCATGGCCAAGGGCGCGACCAGCAGCACCCAGGGCGGCAGGCGCCAGAGGCCCACCAGCAGCAGCCAGGCGAGCAGCCCCGAGAGGGTCCCCCAGGTGCCCGGGGCGGGCCTCAGGTGGCCGCTGCCGAAGCCCGTGGCGAGCCACCAGGCGAGGCGCGGGGCCCTGCGAGGGGACTCCAGGTGTTCAGGGGCCAAGGGTTCTCCCGGGGGCAGGGTGGGGGTGGTCAGGGGCGAGGCGAATGGGGCCGAAGCGCATGCCGAATTGGAGGGAAATTTCCCAGCGCGGGGCCATCTGGCGGAGCAGGCCGCTGGGACCATCCCCGCCCTGGTTCCATAGTGGGACGGCCACTTCCAGACGGGTGAAGGGATGGGTGTAGGTGCCGCCCTGGGTGAGCCAGAGCAGGAATTCGCTCGCTTGGACTGGAACGACCGGAATCAGGATGCCCCGGAACCCCACCTGCGCCCGCACCCAGGGCCGGACCATCCAGGCCTGGTCATGGCTCAGGGGGGAAGGTCCGCCGGCCAGGCTGCTGTGACCCTGGTACCGCTCGGCCCTCAGTTCAGCTCCCAGGGCGGCCTGGGCGCCGTGGTATTCGGTCCACCAGCTGCGCTGCCAGCCCAGGCCCGCCGTGGCGTAGGCCAGGTCCTCGCTGGAGCCGGTCTGGGCCAGGGCCTGCCACTGGTCCATGCGGTAGGGCGAGGGGGAGTTGTCCCAGCCCATGCGGACCTGCAGGGCATCCGTGGTGTCCCCCCGGCTTCCGGCCGCCGCCCCCCGGACCGTGGGTCCCACCGCCAGACCCAGGGCCGCTTCCAGGCCATCGGCCCGGATGGGGAGGCAGAGGAGGAACAAGGGGATGAAAAGGCGGGCGGGCCGATGCATGCCCAGGAGTATACGCGCCGCGCCGTGAAGCACTGGGGCACTGAACCCGCCCCGAGGCTCATACATGCCGCAGGGCCTCCACGACGCGCAGCCGCGCGGCCTTCAGCCCAGGGAAGAGGGCGCTCAGCTGGAGCGTGGCCTGGAGGCCGAGGGCCACGGCCACGTAGACCGTGGGGACGAAGTGGATGTTCAACTCGTAGCCGTGGCTGGTGCCCGGCGGGGCGGGCAGCTGGAGGTGCAGGGCGTTCAGCCCCGCCCGGAGCAGCAGCGTCGCGGCCAACCCAAGGGCGCTGCCCAGGACCCCCAGGAAGGCGCCCTCCCACTGGAGCAGCCCCAGGAGCTGTCGCGGCTGAAGGCCCATGGCCCTCAGGACGCCGAACTCCCGCACCCGCTCCAGGACCGACATGAGCAGCGTGTTCGCCGTGGCCAGCAGGACGATGAGGAACAGGACCAGGCCCATGAAGCCGAAGATGGCGACGTAGAGCAGCTTCACCTGCCGGTAGAAGGAGGCCAGCTCGAACCAGGGCTGCACGGACGTTTCCGGCAGGAGGACCTGGAGCCGTGCCTGCTCGGCGACCGTGTCCTGGGGGCGCTTGAGCACCACGGACAGCCGCGACCGGGCGGGCCCTGCGTCCAGGAGCTGGTTCGCGGTGGCGAGGCTCACCGTGAGGAAGCGGTCGTTGAGTTCCCGGAGCCCGAGATCCTGCAGCCCCGCCACGTCCACGTCCACGGCGTTCAGGGCGCCCTCCCGGGTGGTGGACATGAGGGTGAGGGAACCGCCCACGGAGGCGCCCAGGGCCCGGGCCAGGCCCACGCCGAGAATCACCTCGCGGGCGGCCGGATCGGCGGACAGCCAGCGGGAGCCCGCGCCGCCGGGGACCTGGGCGCCGCCCTTCAGGGCCTCCGCGCAGGCCATGTACTTCGGTTCCAGCGCCGGATCCACGGCCGTGCCCAGGAAGGCCACACTCTTCGCTCCGCTGGACAGCAGGCCCATGAACTGGATGCGCGGCAGCACCTCGGCCACCGCCGGGTCCCCCCGGAGCCGGGCGGCCAGCGCCTCGCCATCGGGCAGGGACTGCTCCAGGCTCTGGGCCTCGTCGCCGCCCCCCGCCTCCCGCGGCATCACCTGCAGGTGGCCGAGGCCACCCCGGATGGCCCCGTCGGCCAGCCCCTGGAAGGTCTGGGCCATGAAACCGCCCGCCAGGCTTAGTGCCAGGAACCCGGCCACCACCACCATGAGGGTGAGGGCTGTGCGGCGCCGCTGCCGCAGCAGGTTCCGGAGGGCCAGGCGGGCCAGGATCATCTCGATGCTCTGGGGGAAAGCATCGGGTCCACAGATTTCACAGATTCACACAGATTCAGAAAACCACAGATCTGGATGAGGCCCCCTGGAACGAAGCCGAATGCCTCGCGCCTATTCTGTGAAATCTGTGGAATCTGTGGATTCATCTTTTCAGTCCTGCTCAACCAGGCGCCCATCGGCAAGGCGGAAGACGCGGTGGGCCCGGGCGATGACCGATGGGTCATGGCTGGCCACGAGGAAGGTGACGCCGCGCTCCCGGGCCAGCTCGGCCATGAGGTCCATGAGCGGTCCGCCGTGGGCGTGATCCAGGCTGGCGGTGGGCTCGTCCGCGAGGACCAGCAGGGGCTCCGGGGCCAGGGCCCGGGCGATGGCGGCGCGCTGCTGCTGGCCGCCGCTGAGCTGGCCCGGGCGGTGGTGGCCGCGGTCAGCGAGGCCCACGCGGTCCAGGGCGGCTCCGGCCCGGCGCCGGGCCTCCCCGTCCTCCATGCCCTGGAGCTGGAGCGGGAGCATCACGTTCTCCAGGGCCGAGAGCACGGGCACCAGGTTGAAGGCCTGGAACACGAAGCCCAGCCTTCGCAGCCGCAGGTCGCAGCGGGCCTTCTCAGGCAGGTTGGACACGGATTGGCCCGCGAGGCGGACCTCCCCTTCGTCCGGCTGGTCCAGCAGACCCGCCAGCTGGAGCAGGGTGGTCTTGCCGCTGCCGCTGGGACCGGCCAGCACGGCCAGGCAGCCCTTCGGCACCTCCAGCGAAACGCCGAACACGCCGGCGCGCTCGCCGCCAAGCTCGTAGGCGCGGGTGAGGTTCCGGAGTTCCAGCATGGGACCAGTGTAGCGGTCCGACTGGGGCTAGGGCCGCCTGCGGAGCCGGAAGGCCCCGACTACGACCGCACGCGGGACTTGAACGCCTGCTCGTAAGCGGCCGTGCTGGCCTCCAGGCCGCCCTCCTCCACTTCGCCGATGAGGTCATAGGCGTGGGCCTTCACGATGCGCACCCGCTGGATGGTGTTCACCAGGGGGGCGCCGTCCACCAGCAGCACGTTGCCGTCGATGTCCGGGGCCTGGCCCTGGTGGCGGCCCTTGACGAGGAGGTCCGTCTCCTCGTGGGCGCCCTCCACCAGCACGTCCAGGACCTGGCCCACCTTGGCCTGGTTCAGCTCCCGGGCGATCTTCTGCTGCAGCTCCAGGAGGCGGCGCTTGCGGGCCTCCTTGGTGCGCTTGGGGATGGGGTCGCCGAGGTCGAAGGCCGAGGTGCCCTCCTCGGGGCTGTAGGTGAAGACGCCCACATGGTCGAAGCGGGCCTCCTTCACGAAGGCCTTCAGCTCCTCGAAGGCGGCCTCGTCCTCGCCGGGGAAGCCCACGATGAAATTCGACCGGAGGGCGATGCCCGGCACCAGGCGGCGCACCTTTTCGATGAGCTTCAGGAAGGGGCCCCGGCCGCCGCCCCGGGCCATGGCCTTGAGGATCTTCGCATCCGCGTGCTGGAGGGGCATGTCCAGGTAGCGGGCGCAGTTGGGCGTCTCGGCCATGGCGTGCAGGAGGCCGTCCGTGAGGCGGTTGGGGTAGGCGTAGTGGATGCGGAACCAGCGCAGGCCCGCCACCTGGCCGAGGGCCCGGACCAGCTGCTCCAGCGCGTCCGGATCGCCCAGGTCCCGGCCGTAGTCGGTGGTGTCCTGGCCCACGAGGCTGATCTCCAGGACCCCTTCGGCCACCAGGTTCCGCGCCTCGGCCACCACGCTCTCGATGGTCCGGCTCCGCTGGGCGCCCCGCAGCTGGGGGATCACGCAGAAGGCGCAGGCATGGTCGCAGCCTTCGCTGATCTTCAGGTAGGCCGATGCCTTGGGCGTGGTGAGCATCCGGGGGCTGGCCTCGCTGTAGAGGTAGTCCGGGTTGGGATCCAGCTGGTAGGCGGCGCCGGCGCCGATGACCTCGGCGATCTGCTCGATGTCCCGGGTGCCCAGGCAGGCGTCGATCTCCGGCATCCCGGCCATGAGCTCGTCCCGGTAGCGCTCCACCAGGCAGCCCGCCACGATGAGCTTCTCGCAGGCGCCCTGCTGCTTCATGGCGGCCGCCTGGAGGATGGCCTCGATGCTCTCCTGCTTGGCGGCGTCGATGAAGCCGCAGGTGTTCACCACCAGCACCTGGGCCTCCTCCACCACGGAGGTGATCTGGTACCCACGGAGGCGCAGGTGCCCCAGCATGACCTCGGAATCCACGAGGTTCTTGGGGCAGCCCAGGGACATGAATCCGACTTTGGTCAACGGCGCTCCGGCCCCGCTCCGGGGGAACCTCATAGGATAGCGCGGCCTGCCGATAACGTCTGCAGCGCGTGTTAAAATCTCCTCCCCTCCGGACGGACCATGAAACTTACCCTCCAGGTCGACGGTGCCATGCACCCCGTGACCCTCACTGAAGAGGGCCTGACGCTTGGCCGCGGCGACCAGGCCACCATCCGGATCCAGGCGAACGCCGTGAGCCGGGTCCACGCCAGGATCTTCCTCAAGGAGGGACAGCCCTACGTGATGGACATGAAGTCCCTCAACGGCACCTCCCTCAACGGCGTGACGCTGGCCGATCCGGCGCCGCTGCACCCCGGCGACACCGTGCTGCTGGGCGAGGCCATGGTGAAGTGGGTACCCGAAGGCGGCGCCGCCGACACGGCCTCGGGCCTGAACCTGAACCTGGCGCCCAAATCGACGGTGTCCAGGATCTCGCTGGAGGACCGGGCCTTCGACGCCTCCGGCTCGATCCTGGTGCCCCATGCCAGCCTGGAGGCCATGCTGGCCCGGGCCAGCGGACAGCACCCCGCCGGGGAGGCGGTCACCCTGTTCCAGCGTCTGGCCAGCATGGCCGGGACCCTGCTGCGGGCCGCGGGCCTCACCGAACTGCTGGAATCCGTCATGGGCCTGGTGACCGCCCAGATCCCCTGCCAGCGTGGCTTCATCCTGCTGGCCGATCCGGCCGGGGAACTGGTGCCGGAGCTGGTCTGGGAGGAGCAACCGGGCCTCCACACCAACCCCATCAGCCGCACCATCGCCCGCACCGCCATGGACAACCGGGTGGCCATCCTCACCACCGACGCCCGCATGGATCCGCGCTTCAGTGCCGGCGAGAGCATCAAGATCCACGGCATCACCTCGGCCCTCTGTGCGCCGCTCATCGTGGAGGAGAAGGCCTTCGGCGTGATCTACCTGGAGACCAGCCTCAACAAGGGCGGCTTCAAGCGCGAGGACGAGCACCTGCTCTCCGCCATGGCGAACTTCGCCGCCGTGGGCATCCAGCGCGAGCGGGAGGCCAAGTTCCGGCAGCGCCTGGAGCGCTACCACAGCCCCCAGGTTGTGGACCAGATCCTGAAATCCAGCCAGAGCAAGGAGGCTCCGGCCCTCCAGGCCCAGCGCTGCCAGATCAGCGTGCTCTTCGCCGACATCTCCGGCTTCACCCGCATGAGCGAGGGCATGGAGCCCCTGGTGCTGGCGGGCATCCTGAACCGCACCTTCGAGGCCATGACCGACCAGATCTTCAGCCGCGGGGGCACCCTCGACAAATACATCGGCGACGCCATCATGGCCTTCTTCGGCGCCCCGAATCCCGATGCCGACCACGCACGGCACGCCATCGACGCGGCGATCGCCATGCAGGAGACCCTCTACGCCCTGAACGCCGCGCGGCCCGAGGGCTATCCCGAGCTCCGGATGCGCATCGGCATCAACAGCGGCGAGGCCTTCGCCGGCGACATCGGCTGCGAGAAGCGCATGGACTACACCGTGATGGGCAGCACAGTGAACCTGGCCTCCCGGCTGGAGAGCTCCGTGGCCCGGCCCGGCCAGATCGTGGTGGGGCCCGGCACCGCCGCGATCGTGGGCCCGGAGAACCTGAGGCAGCTGGGCGCCTTCTCCCTCAAGGGCATCGAGCAGGAGGTGCGGCCCTTCGAGGTCCTGTGGACCCCGGATGGGCCCACGGCCATACAGGGCGGATAGGTCGTCCCGGGCCCGGGGCCTTTGTACGACTCGCTCCGTGGCCCTCCAGGGCGGAGGACATCCGCGAGCTTGTGCCCCACTCTCGCCCCGACTAGACTTGCCCTGTCCTCGACCGATGTTCCCGCATTCCACCGCCGCATCCGTTACGGATTTCGGCAGCCCCGGAGGCACCATGTCCCATGCCGATTCCAATGCCATGGCCGCCCTGCTCGGCGGCGGGTGCCTGATCTTCGCCCTGTCGATCGCGGCCATAGGCATCGCCGTTCTCGTCTTCTACATCCTGACCATGCAGAAGGCCCTGAACCTGGCTGGACCGGGGCACCAGAAGATGCAGCCGGGCATGGTCTGGCTCATGCTCATCCCGCTCTTCAACCTCGTGTGGCACTTCTTCGTGGTGAGGAATGTCTCCGAATCCGTCAAGAGCTGGGCGGCGGAGCATGGCAAGAGCGTGGACGACGCGGGCTACACCATCGGCCTCATCACCTGCATCGCGCAGTGCTGCGGCCTGGTCCCGATCATCAACATGCTCGCCGGTCCCGTAGGGCTGGTCTGCCTCATCATCTGGTGGGTCAAGGTGGCCGGCTTCAACCGCCTCATGGCCGGACAGGCCTGAGCGGTCCGCCCTATTCCTTGACGAAGTCCTTCCAGAGCATCGAGGGCTGGATGCCGGAGTTGCGCTGGTACTTGCCGGACTCGTAGCTGTCGTACTCGCCGCTGATCGTGTGGTAGAAGATCTGGCAGATGGCCACGCCTGAGTAGATGCGCACGGGCTGGATGCAGCTGATCTCCAGGGTCCAGTAGCCGCAGAAGCCGATGTCGCCGAAGCCCGCCGTGACGTGGACGAAGAGGCCCAGGCGGCCCACGCTGCTGCGCCCCTCCAGCATGGGCACCAGCCCATGGGTCTCGGTGTACTCCTGGGTGCGGCCCAGGTAGAGTGTGCCCGGCTGCAGCAGCAGGCCCTCGGCGGGAACCTTCAGGAACTCGATGCCGTTGGGCCGGGCCATGTCGAGCTCGCGCTCGGTGTAGACCGCCAGGTCCTCCCCCAGGCGCAGATTGTAGCTGTTGGGATTCAGCTGGGCCTCCGACCAGGGGTCGATGCGGATGCGCCCTTCGGCCTTCGCCGCGAGGATCTGCCTGCCCGTGAGGATCATCCGGGCTTCAGCGGTCCACTTTCACGACCACGGTCCTGCTGATCATGTCGTGGAGCCCCTTGCGCTCCGCCGTGAACAGGATCAGGAGGTAGGGCACCACGTTGGCGACCAGGCTCAGGGCCTTCAACAGGAGGAGGTTCCCTCCGAGGGCCCCTCCGGCCATGGCGCTGTGCATGGCGCCGACGACGAAGATGGCCGAGAAGGGAATCATGATGACCCAGGAAATGACCCCGTTCACCACGTAGCCGAGCATCCTCAGGACAGCCATGCCCAGGTCGATCCTTCCGGCGGGATTCGATTCCGGCACGACCCTCAGCTTCATGAGCTTCTTCCCGGGGGTTGCGCCGAACCTGATCCAGCACCACGGGACGAAGAAGAGGTAGGCCAGGCCGATCAGGAAGGAGAGGCAGCCCAGGGCGGCGATGGCCCCGAACCCTCCGCTGAGGCCGCCCACGGCGAGGGAGCCGGGCATGAGCAGGATGGAGACCACCTGGAGGGTGAAGAGGGGGGCGTAATCGATCAGCGCCGCGATGAGGCGGGTGAAGAAGTCCCCGCGCTCGCCGGTGGGCACTGCGTCATCGGGCGTGGGCGGCAGGAGGGGGCCCAGAAACGAGGGAGTCGAGGGACCGGTCGATCGCACGGTCCCGGGTCCCGGTGGCGGCGGCGGGGGGGCAATGGGCGGCTTGGCGGAGGTCGGGACGGGGCCGGTGGCGACTTGCTCCTGGTCCTGGAGTTCGATCTTCGGATCGGGATCGGCGGGAGGTTTGCCGGTGTGGATGGCAGCCAGTTGCTCGGCGGACATGCGCACCGTGCCGCTGGGCACCGCGGGGGCGTCCTGGATGTTGAGGGCGATGGTGGCGCCGGCTTCGGCCCTGGGATCCACGAAGGTGAGCTGCACCTGACCCACAGTGAGACGATCGCCGTCGCGCAGGGGGGAGGACTGCACCCGGTTGCCGTTCACCAGCACCCCGTTGCTGCTCTGGAGGTCCTGGATCTCGTAGCCCCCGGCCACCTTGCGGAGCACGCAGTGGTGCCGGCTGACGCTGGGGTCCGGCAGGCGAAGGGTGTTATCCAACTCCCGGCCCAGGTGGACCTCGGCATCGATGATCTCGAACTCTCGGATACCCGCGCTTTCGTGCACCAGCAGTTTGGCCATGGAGACCCTCGGGGTGGTGGGATGGGCGGAAGTGTAGCGCATCCCCTCGGTCCGGTGATAGGTCAGGGGTCTTGGTTCCTCCTTGACGGGCTGGGGCGGACCCGCCAATCTTCCCCCACAAGGCAAGGTGCAAGCATGGTGCTTTTCAACGCGGCCACCAAGGAGTTGACGGCCAAGATCGTCTACTACGGCCCCGGCCTGTGCGGAAAGACGACCAACCTCCAGCACGTCTACGACACCCTGCCCGGGGCCGGCCGGGGCAAGATGCTCTCCTTGGCCACCCAGACGGACCGCACCCTCTTCTTCGACTTCCTGCCCATCGAGCTGGGCACCATCCGGGGCATGAAGACCCGGATCCAGCTGTACACGGTGCCCGGACAGGTCTTCTATGACGCCACCCGCAAGCTGGTGCTCCGGGGCGCCGATGCCGTGGTGTTCGTGGCCGACTCCCAGGCCCCGGCCCTGGAGAGCAACAAGGAGAGCTTCCAGAACCTGATCGCCAACCTCCGGGACCAGGGCTCAGAGCTGGAGAAGATCCCCCATGTGATCCAGTGGAACAAGCGGGATACGCCCAACGCCCTGCCCGTGGAAACCCTGGACCGGGAGATCAACCTCTACGGTGCCCCCACCTTCGAGGCCTGCGCCATGCGGGGCGAGGGGGTCAAAGAGACCCTCACCGGGGTGGCCAAGCTGGTGCTCCGGAATCTGGCTGACCGGTACGGGGGTGGCGTCGTGGAGGAGCCACCGGTGTTCCTGGGCGATCCAACGCTCCCTGAACCTTCTGAATCCACCCGGCCCATGGAGGTCGAGGAGCTGGCTGGTGGCGAGCTCCTGGAGGAGATCGACGAGATCCCGGGCGAGTCCGGCCCCAGCACCCATGCCCCGGCGCCTTCGCATCTGCCGCATGCCAGCGTGGTGGAAGTCCCCGTGGTCCTGGATCGCAGCCTCTTCAGCGGCGAGTCCCCGGTGGAGATCCGATTGAAGCTGTATATCAAGTGAGCTTTTGAGCCTCATTGCGAAAATCGCGGCCTTTGGCCGCGTTTTTCTGGAGTTTGGACATTTGGTCCTATTGCCCAACTGTCTGGGTGGTGGTCAGGCCTGTGGAGGTCAGGATGTTGAACTTCTGGCCTTCCTTGTGGTTGAACCGGTGCATCTGGCCTTCACCCTGGACCATGGAGAGCACCTCGAACGTCTCAGGGTCCTGGACCATGACCATCTGACTGGTGCCGGTGTGGATGAACTTGCTGGTGCGGTCGATGTAGGAGATGGTCGGAGCCTGGGTATGGGGTTTGTCGGTCACCCGAGCCACTTCCTTGCCCGTGCTGTCCTTCAGGACGATGGCACTCAAAGGCTCGCTCGGCATGTCCGTGGTGGCACCGAAGATCGCTTCTTCCGTGTCGATGTCTTCAAACTTCGTGACGTCGATCTTGGTGGTGAAGATGACGGTGTTCTTCTTGTTCACAAATTCCACCGTCAGCCATTCCGTCTTGGGATCGCGAGTGTTCAGGAGCGAGTAGGCGTCAGTCGGGATGGATTTGACCGTCATGACCGGATTCATGGTGTAACCCTCACTGGTCTTCTTGCCAGTGATCAGCAGCACGTTCCTGCGCATGTCCGGAGTCAAGGACTGATTGTTGCTCTGGATGGCCATATCCGCACTCAGGGAGGCAGTCGAAGCCGAAGCAGTAGGCACGAGTCCGTTGCGAGCAGTTTCCCAGAACCAGGAACCGAGGCCAAGGGGGCTGCAGTAGGACATCAGTTCCGCACCAGCAGGACCCGTGTAAGAATTGTCAAACTGATGGGTAACCGAGGCGAAATGGGTCATGGTCAGACCAGCCGCGTTGTAAGCCACGAAACCCGGGTCGATCGAGCTGGTTGAGACTGGTCCACAAGGGGCGTGGTCGAAGCCCAACTGGTGGCCGAGCTCGTGAGGAAGGGTGCTGCCTCCGTCGATGCCGATTGACTCACGGTTGTTGGTGTTGGTCGGGTTGCCCAGGGTTGAAAGACCAGACCAAGAAGTGCCGATACCCAGCGGCAGCACCGCGTAGTAGTGGGCGGTCGGGTTCTCTGCCAGACGCTTCGTCTTCAGACCGGTGAAGATGCTGGTCAAGAAGCCACTGTCCGTGACCACATCATCCGTCGGAGTCCAAACCGTAGTCTGTGCACTTACCGAAGGATTGGCCCAAGGCAGGTAGTCCGTGACGTTGTTCGTGTCGGCCACCAGATTGATGGTGCCCGTGCCCATGTTCACTTGGGTAGGAACCAGCACCACCGTCTGCTGAGCCAACTGAGCCGTCCAGGTAGGAGCGTAGGAATTGGCAGCAGAAGTGGTTGAACCACCCACCGGCCAAATGTTGTTGGTGTAGTCACTTTCCGTGATCAGATGGTCGCCGTTCAGGACCACCGTGTAGGTGTTGCCCGGCTGCATGTAGGCGGCAGGGATCCAGGAATATGTTACACCATATGTCGTCACTGTAGAAAAGTTAGGTAAACTGCCCCCAGGGGAAGTTTTGTAATTATCCGTAGAGGTAAATACCAAAGATCCAGTTGAATTGTATACATAAACCACTGTGTCCACTTTCTGAGCAGAAAGCATATTGCCCGTGCTCGAAATCGGCCAAGCGATGAACACCGCGGGACGGTTAGGAATCATCGGCTCGGAACCGTCGTCCTTCTGAGAACCCTGGGTCAAGATGACCTTGCCGATGGTCAGGTCAGGGGTGGCCGGAGGAGTATTGATGGTCAAAGTGGCCGTGGTGCTGGTTACCGAACCGCCGGTGTTGGTGAGGATCACGTAGAAGGTTGAACCACTGTCCGTCAGCACCGGGGTGTAGGAATAAGCGGAAGCTGTTGCTCCACTGATGGCAGCACCGTTCTTGAACCACTGGAAAGTGGTTGGGGTAGCCGAGGAGTAGGCAACTGAGAAATTCGCAGAGCTACCCAGCGTCAGACCCGAAATACTTGAAGGCTGCTGATTGATGATCGGAAGCTGAGGCACCGTCAAGGTGGCCGTGGCGCTGTTTGTAGTCGCAGTGGCATTGGTGGCAGCCACGTAGATGGTGTCGTTGTTGTCCGAGTAGAGCGTGGTGAATGAGTAGCTCGTCGAAGTAGCACCGTTGACCGCCGAACCGTTCTTGAACCACTGGTAGGTGGGGCTATTAGTCGCCGAGGCCGTGAAGGTGACTACCGTGCCAGCAATGTTCGTCTGACTCGAAGGATTCACGGTGAATACCGGAGCGCCCAGAGGAGGGGGAACCACAGCATTAACCGTGAGGGTTACTGTAGAACTGGTGACTGATCCCGCACTGTTGCCCACCAAGACATCGAAGGTCGCTCCGTTGTCTGTGATCGCCGGGGTGTAGGTGTAGGAACTGCTCGTGGCTCCATTGATGATCGAGCTATTCTTGAACCACTGGTAGGTCATGGACACGGTAGAACTGGCAACCACATTGAACGTAGCGGCAGAACCCACGGTGACGGTGGCGTTGATCGGCTGAGTGGTGATGACCGGAGGGTTCACGACTGGAGGCGGGGGAGCCACTGCGTTGACCGTCAGGGTCACATAGGAACTGGTGACCGACCCGACCGTGTCGGTCACGGTCACATAGAAGGTGGCCCCATTGTCGGTGATCGCCGGAGTGTAGGAATAAGTGGCGGCAATGGCACCCGGGATGGCGGCGCTGTTCTTGAACCACTGGTAGGTCATGGCCTCCGAAGCGGTCGCGGTCACCGAGAAGGTGGCAGCCGAGCCCACGGTCACCGTGGTGCTGGAAGGCTCGGCCGTGATCACCGGAGCCGTCTGAACCGGGGGGATGCTTGTGACCGTCAGGGTGGCCACACTGCTGGTCACGGTGCCAGCCGCATTGGTCACGTTCACATAGAAGGTGTCGCCGTTGTCGGTGAGCGCGGCAGTAAAACTGTAGGTCGCCGAGGTGCCCCCGCTAATGGCGGCGCTGTTCTTGAACCACTGGTAGGTGGCATCAGTCACGTTCGTGGCCACCAGGAAAACCACGGTCGATCCAGCCTGGACCGTCGCACTGGATGGCTGGGTGACGATCTGAGGAGCAGTTGGGGTTACCGGAGGCGTCGGAGTAGATGAGCCACTCGAACTGTTGCCGCCTCCCCCGCCACCGCAAGCCAACAGGGTCATCAGTGCAATGGCGACCAGGAATCCCTTGTTCATTGGGGCCTCTTCAGGAAACTTCGATGCGTTGCAGCAAGCAGGTTTAGTTGGCAGACAAGAGGCCGATTCAAAGCGAATCTCAATATCCACTATCATCGACAGGGCTGCTGGCTGGCTTTAGGTATATGCCATCAGGCGATTTCGGTGCAGCCTCCCGGCCTATGGCCAATTCTGCCCATTAGGCTGAGGCGCCGATGATGATCCGAAAAAGAATCGAGGTAGTTCGCTTCCACAAGGCGTAAGCCCACCCTCGCCTCGTATCCACTGAACCAGCCATCTTGCCCTCATGGCGTTAGGCCATTGAGCCTCACGCAGGGAAAGTGTACCGATTCCTAATTATTCCCTTCTGATCTCAGATAGGCCTTCTTCAAACCCGCCCCGGATCCTTGTTCCTAGGCGCTGGCCGAGTCGCTGGTGCCGCTCAAGGCACAGATAGAAGTCGGCTCTGACTCGGCCAGGGTTTAACGGGGTGGTCTGTGAATTTCTTGGACAGTTTCAAATCGAACCTGAATTTGTGGATTCCGGCCTTCAAGCAGACCAGAACCTTCGAGCGGGTGACCCGGACACTGATGGCGCTCCTGGCGTCCCACGGTCGCAGCACTCTGACCAACGCCATCACTTTCCAGGGCCGGGAGCAGCAGGACTGGTCTGCCGACTATAAGGCCTTCAACAGGTCGGAGTGGCATGTCCGGGACCTGTTCAAGGCGGTGTTCCAGCGGGGTCTGGAGGCTCTCCCACCGGAGGCTCCCGTGGTCGTCGCCATGGACGACACCTCCCTCCCCAAGACTGGCACCAAGATCCCCCAGGCCCGCTGGTGCCATGACCCGCTGGCCCCGAAGTTCCTTGAGATGCAGATCCAGTGGGGCATCCGCATGCTCCACGCGGCCCTGATCGTGCCGGACTACCAGAACCATCGGCCCCTGGCCGTGAGCACGGCCTTCGAGCCCGTCCCGGCTGCGCCGAAGGTTAAGAACCCCGAGACCTTCACCGAAGCCCAGCTCGCCGATCTGGAGGCCAAAAAGCGCGAGGCCTCTCTGACGACTCGGGCGGTGGCCCTGATCCGCGACATGCGAGCCACCCTGGACAAGGCCGGGCACTCGGGCCGCCAGTTGCTCATGGTGGTGGACGGGAGCTTCACCAACGGCCCCGTGGTGAGGCACCTCCCTTACCGGACGGACCTAATTGGACGCATCAGGAAGAATGCCCGCCTGTGCGCCCCGCTGGCCCGAAAGGACGGCAAGCGCATCTACGGCGCGGCCCTGCCCACGCCCGATGCCTACCGGCAGGACCCGACCGTGCCTACCCACCAGGGGGACTTCCATTACGGCGGCGCCCTCCGCAAGGTCCGTTACAAGGAAGTCTCTGGCGTTTACTGGAAGGACGGGACGAAGGGGCGCCTTATGCGGCTCATCATCGTCCTGCCGATCCCCTACAACGTCCCTGGCCGCAAGAAGCGTGGCTACAACGCGCCTGGCTACCTGCTGACCACCGACCTCACCTCGCCAGCCCATGGCCTGATCCAGGCCTACCTGGACCGATGGCAGATCGAGGTCCTCCACCGCGACCTGAAGAACGGTCTCGGCGTGGGTCAGGTGCAGGCCTTCAGTTACGAGGCGAACCAGAAGGTCCACGGCGCCCAGGTGGCCGCCTTCTCGATGCTGAGCCTGGCTGGGCTCGATGCCTTCTCCAAGGGCCGGACGGCCGAGTTCCCCGAGCTGCCGCTCTGGCGAAAGGCGAAGCCGCCCATGCGGGTCAGCCAGCATGACCTCATCACCATGCTGAGGAACGATCTGGCGAACAAGCGAGTTTATCCGGTGCCGAAGCCCCGCAAGCGCAAGTGGGCCCTCAACCACCGGGAGACCTACCAGGCCGCCTGATCCTGGCCACTCACAACTTGTGACCTCCCCATCGCCCCGGTTCGGGGCTAGGGGAGTTTCTACGCATCTGGGTTGAAGCCCCATCGGGCCCCACCACCTTCCAGTTGGACAACCATCCTGGGAGCGATTCGGGTGCTGGGCGTGACCTGAACAGGGGTGGAGACGCGAAAAACCCAGGACGCGTACAGGGACACGTTCCTGGGTTTTATAGTGAAGGGCCTCTGGAAGTCCTTGGAGGTCAAGGCTCCCCGGGGTTCAATAGGTCCAAACTCCAGAAAATCGCGGCCTTTGGCCGCGTTTTTCGTTAACGCCCGGCCGCAGCCCGGGCGCTTGGGGCAAACTGAATGATTGAATTCGAGGCCCATTACATGTCCCGCCAGGTTGTCACCCGCTTCGCCCCCTCCCCCACCGGCATGCTCCACATCGGCGGCGTCCGGACAGCCCTGTTCTCCTGGCTCTTCGCCCGCAGGCACGGGGGGCGCTTCATCCTGCGGGTCGAGGACACGGACCTCTCGCGCAGCACCGATGACAACATCCGCATCATCGAGGACGGCCTGGCCTGGTGTGGCCTGACCTGGGACGAGGGCCCCGTGCTGGGCGACCCGGGAAGCTGGAAGGGTCCCCATGGGCCCTACCGCCAGATGCAGCGCATGGACCTCTATCGGGCCAAGATCCAGGAACTGCTCGACCGGGGTCTGGCCTACCGCTGCCGCTGCTCCCGCGAGGCCATCGAGGCACGCCGGAAGACCGTCGAGGCGGCGGGCAAGGTCTTCCAGTACAACCGGGGCCTGGATCGCGGGAAGGGCTGCGCCGACGCGGGCCATGACGCGAGCCAGCCAGCCGCCATCCGGTTCCGCATGCCCGGGGACGGCGACATCGTGGTGCCCGACCTCATCAAGGGGGACACGCGGTTCCCGGCGGACAGCCTCGATGACTGGATCATCGCCCGCACCGGCGAGGGGCCCGGCGACATCGGGGTGCCCACCTACAACTTCTGCGTGGTGGTGGACGACACCGACATGGAGGTGACCCACGTCATCCGCGGTGACGACCATCTGAACAACACGCCCAAGCAGATCCCCCTCTTCGCGGCCTTCGGCACCGAGCTGCCCGCCTTCGCCCACGTGCCCATGATCCTGGGTGCCGACGGGGCCAAGCTGAGCAAACGGCACGGCGCCACCAGCATCACCGAGTACCAGGCCATGGGCCTGCTGCCTTCCGCCGTTCGCCTGGCGCTGGCGCGGCTCTCCTGGACGCCGAAGATCCATGGCCGGGCCGTGGAGAGCGCCGAGGAAGAGCTGCTCACGGACGAGCAGATGATCGAGCTCTTCGACCTGGCGGACTGCCAGAAGAGCGCCGCCCGGTTCGACATGGACAAGCTGCAGTGGCTGAACCAGAAGCTCATCCAGCGCTCGCCTTGGCAGGAGCTGGAGCCGCACCTGAGGCCCTTCATGCCGGCATCCTGGTCTTCCAAGCCCGACGCCTGGAAGGCCCAGGCCATCCAGTCCACGCAGAAGGGCAAGTCGCTGGCGGACATGGCCGAGGCCCTGCGCTTCGCCTTCGAGCGCCCTGCCGACTTCGACGAGAAGGCCGTGGAGAAGTTCCTGACACCGGCGGTCAAACCCGCTTTGCGCGAGGTCAGCGACCTGGTGGACTACCATCACGAGGCCCTGGAGGCCGCCTTCACGGCGATCCTGGAGAAATACGGGCTCAAGACCAAGGACCTGGCCCAGGCCCTTCGGGTGGCCCTCTGCGGACGGCCCGTGAGCCCAGGCATCTATGACACGCTCATGCTCGTGGGGCGGGACGAGGTGGCCGCCCGCCTCCAGAGGTGGCTGTGATGGACCTCCTGGAATTCACACACCTCACCCTCGCGGTGCTGGAGGACCAGGGCACGGCCGCCTACGCGCCCACGATCATCGCGGAGGAGACCGTCCAGGTGATCCAGGGCATCCCCCCGGGCCTGGACCCCCGGGAGGCCCTCCAGCAGACGGCCCTCCGACTCGGCCTCGAGCAGTCTGACTTCCTCTTCGGAGTGAGGACCGGACCTGGCGAGATCACCACGGGCCATCACACAGCCGTCGACACCCGGTTCCAGCTCATTTCCGAGATGCGCCAGGGCTTCGTGGTGTCGGACCTGGAGGACTGCGCCTGGTGGACCCTGGGCCAGGGGCGGGACCAGTAGCACGGCCAGCACCTACCCATCCGGATGAAGGTACCATTAACCGCAGCTGGCACAGATAAAGCAGGAAGTGGTTTTACATCTGCGAAATCTTCGTCATCTGCGGTCTGATCTTCTAAACTTCGGTCCCACGGAGCCTGTATGAGCCACCCTCCCAAGCTCGCCATCCTCGGCTTCGGCACCATGGGCCAGGCCATCTGTGCCGGCCTGGTGGAGGCCTCGGGCTACCCGGCGGGGCTCATCCACGCGGTGGACATCCATCCATCGGCCATGAAGGCCAGGGCCGAAGCCCTCGGCATCAGGCTCTCCAAGGAGGTGGAGACCGCGGTGAAGGAGGCCGAGGTCGTGCTGCTCTGTGTGAAGCCCAAGGAGCTGAAGGGCCTGCTGTCGGACCTCACCGCGGCGGGGGCGCTGGATCACAAGCCCCTGGTCGTGTCCATCGCCGCAGGCACCAACCTCGCCTTCCTCGATGCGCACACGCCCGAGGGCACGCCCTTGATCCGGGCCATGCCCAACACCCCCTGCTCCATCCGCAAGGGAATGGTGGTGCTGTCCCCCGGGAAGGGCGTCACGGACGCGCAGCTGGCCACGGCCCGGGCCCTCTTCGAGCCCCTGGGCCGGGTCATGGACCTGGACGAGAAGCACATGGACGCAGTCACGGGCCTCAGCGCCAGCGGCCCCGCCTTCATCTTCGTCATCCTCGAGTCCCTGGCCGAGGGCGGCGTCCAGTGCGGCCTGCCGCGGGCCGTGGCCGTGGAACTGGCGGCCCAGATGACCCTGGGCGCGGCCTCCATGGTGCTGGAGACCGGCAAGCACCCTGCGGCCCTCAAGGACGAGGTCACCACGCCCGCCGGCTGCACCATCGCCGGGCTCCTGGCCCTGGAGGACGGCCGTATCCGCTCGGTCGTGGCCCGGGGCATCGAGCGGGCCACCCAAGTCGCGAGTGGGCTCGGGTGACCGGATCTGGGCACGCCTTGAAGCCCAGGGTGTGTTTGAGCCACAGATGAACACGGATAAACACTGATGGAATGCAGCATTGAGCTGCGTTCGTCCGTGTTTATCCGGGACTCGAATTTGCTTTTTGTCGAGGGCGCAAGCCCCCGGGTATCTTAGAGATTTGCATCCTGTGAGCCCCGATGTCCGCTGATCTGCCCATTTCTGAACCCAAGAGCCTCCACTTCATCGAGGAGATCGTCGAGGCTGACCGCGCCTCGGGCAAGCACGGGGGCCGGGTGCTCACGCGCTTCCCGCCGGAGCCCAACGGCTACCTCCATATCGGCCATGCCAAGAGCATCTGCCTGAATTTCGGCGTGGCGAAGGCCTATGGCGGTGCCACGAACCTGCGCTTCGACGACACCAATCCCGTGAAGGAGGATGTCGAATACGTGGACTCCATCCGCGAGGATGTCCAGTGGCTGGGGTTCCAGTGGAAGGGCGAACACTATGCCTCCGACTACTTCCCCTTCATGTACGACTATGCGGAATACCTCATCCAGCAGGGCAAGGCCTACGTCTGCGACCTGACCGAGGCGGAGATCCGCGAATACCGTGGCAACTTCCACACCCCTGGCAAGGCGAGTCCCACCCGGGATCGCAGCCCCCAGGAGAACCTGGACCTCTTCCGCCGCATGCGGGCCGGCGAGTTCCCGGACGGCGCCAGGGTGCTGCGGGCCAAGATCGACATGGCGAGCGGCAACATGAACCTGCGGGACCCGCTCATGTACCGCATCCGCCGGGCCCACCACCACCGCACCGGGGACGCCTGGTGCATCTACCCCATGTACGACTTCGCCCACGGCGTGTCGGACGCCCTTGAGACCATCACCCACTCCATCTGCACCCTGGAGTTCGAGGACCACCGGCCCCTCTACGACTGGTTCCTGGAGCAGGACGTGGAGGGCCGGTTCTTCCAGCGGCCCCTCCCGCGGCAGATCGAGTTCGCCCGGCTGAACCTCACCTACACCGTCATGAGCAAGCGCCGCCTGCTCCAGCTGGTCCAGGAGGGCATCGTCCGAGGCTGGGACGACCCGCGCATGCCCACCATCTGCGGGCTCCGCCGCCGGGGCTACACCCCCGAGGCCGTGCGGGCCTTTGCCGAGAGGGTGGGGGTGGCCAAGCGCGACATGGTGGCCGACGCGGGCCTTCTGGAATACTGCATCCGCGAGGACCTGGAACGGCGTGCCCCGAGGCGCATGGCCGTGCTGCGCCCCCTCAAGGTGGTCATCACCAATCTGGCGGATGGCGAGGGCTTCGACGTGGAAGTGCCCAACCACCCCGAGGACACGTCCCTGGGCACCCGCCGGCTGCAGTTCACCCGGGAGCTCTTCATCGACCAGGATGATTTCCGGGAGGAGGCGCCCAAGAAGTGGTTCCGCCTGGCCCCGGGCGCCGAGGTGCGCCTGCGGGGCGCCTGCCTGATGACCTGCCGCGAGGTCATCAAGGATGCGGCGGGGCAGGTGGTGGAACTGCGCTGCGAGTGGGATCCGGCCAGCCGGGGCGGCAATGCGCCGGACGGCCGCAAGGTGAAGGGCACCCTCCACTGGGTGAGCGCGCCCCAGTCCCTGAAGGCCGAGGTGAGGCTCTACGAGGCCCTCTTCACGCAGGAGGACCCCATGGACGTGCCCGAGGGCCAGGACTGGAAGGCCCTCCTGAACCCCGGCAGCCTCGAGGTCCTGACCGAGGCCCGCCTGGAACCCAGCCTGGCCCAGGCCGTCCCGGGGGAGCGTTTCCAGTTCGAGCGGACGGGCTACTTCACCATGGATCCGGATTCCCGCGCCGGGAGGCCGGTCTTCAACCGCACCGTGGGCCTGAAGGATTCCTGGGCGAAAATCGAGGCCAAGCAGTGAGGTGATTCCTTCCGCGCCGAATCCCCCGCCGCTCGGGAGGGGGAAGGTCGAAGCCAGAGGTCAGTGGGCCTTTTGATACCTGCGGGTTGTCAGGGGCCGGGCCAGAGGCTGTGACCCAAGTCGCATCGGGGCTCCAAGGGTTGATTCCCTCCGTGTCCGCAAGGGCGGGGTCCTGCTAGGCTCGATGGGTTGGGCCTCCCCGCGGACGGCCCTGCCGGGAAGCCGCCCATGGACAAGCTCGCGAGCCTGCTTCACATGACCCCTGCCATCTTCTGGATGGTGGTCAAGGTCGTCATCGTCTTTTCAGCGGTCATGCTCCTGGCCTCGGTCTGGACCTGGGTCGAACGGCGGGGTTCCGCCATGATCCAGGACCGCATCGGGCCCAACCGGGCGGCGATCTTCGGGAAGATCCGGATCATCGGCCTCGCCCAGTTGCTGGCGGACGGCATCAAGTTCTTCTTCAAGGAGGACCTGGTACCGGAAGAAGCCAACAAGGGGCTCTTCTGGCTGGCGCCCTTCCTGGCCTTCGTGCCCGCCCTCATCGGCTTCGCCGTCATCCCCTTCGGCAAGGATTTCACGAGCGGGGGCGTGACCTACCACCTCTCCGTGCTGGACCCCGGCAACGGCATGGGCCTGCTCTACCCCCTGGCCATTGGCGGTATGGCCGTCTACGGCGTCCTGCTGGCCGCCTGGTCCAGCAACAACAAGTGGTCGATCCTGGGCGGCATGCGGGCCTCGGCGGCCATGGTGAGCTACGAGATCGGCATGAGCCTAGCCGTGGTCACCATCTTCATGACCACGGGCGGCTACGATCCCGCCGAGGTGATCAAGGCGCAGGGACACCTGCCCTGGGCCTGGAACATCGTCCATCAGCCCTTCGGCTTCATCGTGTTCTTCACCTGCATGTTCGCCGAGACGAACCGCCTGCCCTTTGACTTCGCCGAGGGCGAGAGTGAGATCGTGGCCGGCTTCAACACCGAGTACGGCAGCATGAAGTTCAGCCTGCTGGCCCTGGCCGAGTACTCGCACCTGATGACGGCCTCGGCCCTGGTGGCCACCCTCTACTTCGGTGGCTGGCAGGTGCCCTTCGTGCAGAACCCAGCGGTCATGCTGTCGGTGGCCAGCTTCCTCCTGAAGATGCTGTTCTTCGCCTGGGTCTTCGTCTGGATCCGGTGGACGCTGCCCCGCTTCCGCTACGACCAGCTGATGCATCTCGGCTGGAAGGTGATGCTGCCGCTGTCCATGGCCAACCTGGTCTTCCACGCCTGGCGCATGAGCCAGGGTCACTGAGGAGGGGCGATGGGCGTCGTCGTCAAGAAAGTCGAGCTGGGCTGGCTGGATCGCACCTATGTCTGGCCGGTGATGAAGGGGATGTCGATCACCTTCCAGCACTTCATCCGGAACCTCTTCACCTCCACGGCGAAGCGCTACACCATCCAGTACCCCGAGATGAAGAAGGAGATCCCCGCTGGCTATCGCGGTCTCCATGAGCTGAAGCGGTTCGAGGACGGGGCCATCAAGTGCGTGGCCTGCTTCATGTGCCAGGAGGCCTGCCCCGCCCGCTGCATCAGCATCGAGGCCGAGGAGTTCAGCGACCTGAACATCACGCAGGGCTTCGAGGAGAAGCGCCCGGCCAGGTTCTCCATCGACATGCTGCGCTGCATCTACTGCGGCATGTGCGAGGAGGCCTGCCCCAAGGATGCCATCTGGCTCCGCAATGACTACGAAGTGGCGGCCTACGACCGGCTCTCCATGAAGTTCGGCAAGTGGGACCTCATGAACACCTACGCGGAGGCCGACGGCAAGGACCGCATCAGCCAGGACACCACCCCCACCGTGCCCCGCCGCACGATCGTGATGTAGGAGAGGCCATGTTCATCACCTTCGCCCTCATCACGCTCCTGGGTGCACTGGGGATGCTGCTCCAGAAGAATGTCATCGTGGCGGGCCTCTGCCTGGTGGCCACCTTCTTCGGCGTGGCGGGACTCTTCCTGCTCCTGGCCAACCCGGTGGCGGCCGCCCTCCAGATCATCGTCTACACCGGCGCGATCATGGTGCTCGTGCTCTTCGTGATCATGATGCTGAACAGCCACGAGGAGGAGAAGGCCCAGGCCTCGCATCCCATCCAGCGCTGGGTGTCGGTCGCCCTGGTCGCGGCCCTGGCGATGGGTGCCGTGAAGCTGGTGCTGGCCTCCCCTGGCCTGAAGGCGCTGGCGGCCAGCGGCGACGCCGTTCCCCAGGCCATGACCCTCCAGAAGGTGGGGCTCACCCTCTTCGCGGACCACCTGCTGGGTTTCGAAGTGGCGGGCCTCCTGCTGTTGACGGCCATGGTCGGCGCCGTGGCGCTGACCAAGAGGAACCTGTGAGGAGCCAGCGATGACCGGCATGGACGCGATCCTCCAAGGCGGCCTCCAGGGGTACCTGGTGGTGGCCCTTCTCCTGTTCGCCCTGGGCCTGGCCACGGTGCTGCTGCGGCGCACCCTGCTGCTGCAGTTCATGGGCGTCGAACTGATGCTCAACGCCGCCAATGTGGCCCTGCTTGCCTTCGCCCGTTTCCGGGGCGGCGATGCTCAGGCCATGGTGTTCTACCTCTTCATCATCGCCGTGGCCGCCTGCGAGGCGGCCGTCGGTCTGGCGCTGGTCATCGGGCTCTTCCGCCACCGGGACTCCACCGACTCGGACCGGGCTTCCAGCCTGAAGCAGTGAGGATGCGATGAACAATTACTACTGGCTCATTCCGGTCCTCCCCCTGCTGGGCTCTGCCTTCAATGGCCTGCTGGGCAAGCGCGCCGGCAAGGGCGCCGTCACCTTCGTGGGCCTGGGGGTGGTGTTCGCCTCCCTGCTCCTGGCCCTCTCGGCCTTCCTTGCCATGAAGGGGATGCCGGACCACCGGCTCATCCTGAACTACGGTGAGTGGATGGGTACGGGCTCCCTGAGTGTGCCCTTCGGCCTGGCCGTGGATCCCCTCAGCGGCACCATGATGCTGGTCATCACCGGCATCGGCTTCCTCATCCACCTGTACTCCGTGGGCTACATGCATGAGGACGAGGGCTACGCCCGCTTCTTCAGCTACCTGAACCTCTTCGTGTTCTTCATGCTCACCCTGGTGCTGGGCTCCAGCCTGGTGCTGATGTTCGTGGGCTGGGAGGGCGTGGGGCTCTGCTCCTACCTGCTCATCGGCTACTTCTTCGAGACGGACTTCGCGCCGGAGGCGGGCCTCAAGGCCTTCCTCATGAACCGCGTGGGGGACCTGGGCGTGGCCATCGGGATGATGGTCCTCTTCGCCGCCTTCGGCACGCTGACGGTGTCGGACATCCTCCTCCAGGCTGGGCACGTGGCGCCCGAGGTGGGCTTCGGCGTCCTCACCTTCGCCACCCTGATGCTGTTCGTGGGCGCCACGGGCAAGAGCGCCCAGATCCCCCTCTACCTCTGGCTGCCGGACGCCATGGCGGGCCCGACCCCCGTGAGCGCCCTCATCCACGCGGCCACCATGGTGACCAGCGGCATCTACATGATCTGCCGCCTGGCCCCGGTGTTCACCCTGACCCCCATCACCATGGATGTGGTCGCCTGGGTCGGCGCGGCCACGGCCCTCTTTGCGGCCACCATCGGCCTGGTCCAGCGGGACATCAAGAAGGTGCTGGCCTACTCCACCGTCTCGCAGCTGGGCTACATGTTCCTGGGCCTGGGCGCCTCCGGGTTCGCCGCCGGCTTCTTCCATGTCTTCACCCACGCCTGGTTCAAGGCCCTCCTCTTCCTCGGCGCCGGCAGCGTGATCCACGCCATGCACCACGAGCAGGACCTCTTCAAGATGGGCGGCCTGAAGGACAAGACGAAGATCACCTTCATCACCATGTTCGCGGGCACCATCGCCATCATGGGCTTCCCGGGCACCTCAGGCTTCTTCAGCAAGGACGAGATCCTCTACCTGGCCTTCCTGAAATCCCCGGCGCTCTGGGTGATCGGCGTCCTGGGCGCCTGCTGCACCAGCTTCTACATGTGGCGCCTCATGGCCCTCACCTTCTGGGGCAAGCCCAGGGACCACCATGCTTACGACCACGCCCACGAGAGCCCCCTGTCCATGACCCTGCCGCTCATGGTGCTGGCGGCGGGCGCACTGTTCTGGGGCTTCTGGGGCGTGCCCGAGGCCTTCGGCGGGCACTTCGCCGTGGGAGAGTGGCTGAAGCCGGCCCTCACCTTTGGCCAGGTCCACGGGGCCCACGGCCACCACGAAGGACCGGCCGTCCTTCTCGCGGTGATCTCCACGACCCTGGGTCTCGGCTTCGGCTTCCTCGGCTGGAAGACCTTCAAGGACGGGCCCGCCGCCGAGCTGGCCTTCGCCGACAAGCATCCCTTCGTCCACAACCTGCTGCTGAACAAGTACTACGTGGACGAGGGGGTCGAGCTCTACCTGTTACGGCCCATCCGCTGGTTCGGCAACCTGCTCTGGAAGCTCTTCGACGTCATCCTCATCGACGGCGTGGGTGTCAACCTGCCGGGGGCGCTCACCCGGGTCTTCGGGGATTTCGCCGCCCTCTTCCAGACCGGCCGGGTTCGGAATTACGCCCTGAGCATGGCCCTGGGGGCCGTGGTCCTCCTCTATGTCTTCCTGAAGTAGGTGGGGCGATGACCTGGCTGAACTCCCATCCCCTCACCTTCCTGGTCTTCGCCCCGGCGATCCTGGGCGCCCTGATCCTGGCGCTGCCCCATGCGCTGGGCCGGCTCTCCCGCATGCTCGGGTTCATGGGGGCCCTGGCCATCTTTGCCCTCAGCCTGGCCTGGCTGCTCGGCCACCACGGCGGGGGCGGAGTCGCGGAGCGGACGCCCTGGTTCACGCTGGTGGGCCTGCCCGTGGACTATGCCCTGACCGTGGACGGGCTGAACCTCTGGCTCGTGCTTCTCACCACTTTCCTGGTCCCGCTCACCATGCTGGGCACCTGGAACAGCCTCAAGGACCGCATCGGCACCTTCGCCGCCATGTTCCTCCTGCTGGAGACCGGCATGCTGGGGGCCCTGATGGCCCAGGACCTGTTCTTCTTCTACCTGTTCTGGGAAGCCATGCTGATCCCGATGTACTTCATGATCGGCATCTGGGGCGGCGACGAGCGGCGCTACGCCGCCACCAAGTTCTTCCTCTTCACGCTGAGTGGATCCCTGCTCTGGCTGGTGGCCCTGCTCTACCTGGCCAACAAGGCCGGCGGCTTCAATCCGCTGCTGATGGGACAGGCCGCCGCGCTGCTGCCCCTGGGCGCCCAGCACTGGCTCTTCATCGCCTTCGCCGTGGCCTTCGCCATCAAGGTGCCGCTCTTCCCGCTGCACACCTGGCTGCCGGATGCCCACACCCAGGCCCCCACCGCCGGCTCCGTCATCCTTGCGGGCGTGTTGCTGAAGCTGGGCGGGTACGGGTTCATCCGCTTCGCCATCCCGATCTTCCCCGAGGCGGCCATGCACTACGCCAAGGTGATCGCCCTGCTGAGCGTCATCGCCATCGTCTACGGGGCCCTGGTGGCCATGGTGCAGCGCGACATCAAGAAGCTGGTGGCCTACTCCTCCGTGAGCCACATGGGCTTCGTGATGCTGGGGCTCGCCTCCTTCACGGTGATCGGAACCCAGGGCGCCATGCTCCAGATGCTCAACCACGGCATCAGCACCGGCGCCCTCTTCCTCCTGGTGGGCATGCTCTACGACCGGGCCCACACGCGCATGATCGCCGATTTCGGCGGCGTGGCCGTGAAGATGCCCGTGTTCACCGCCTTCTTCTTCATCGTCACCCTCAGCTCCATCGGCCTGCCCCTCACCAACGGTTTCGTGGGGGAATTCTGGATCCTGAACGGCACCTTCCTTTCCGGCTTCGGCTGGGGCCGGCTCTACGCCTGCCTGGCGACCTCCGGCGTGCTGCTGGGCGCCGTCTACATGCTCTGGATGTTCAAGAGGGTCTTCTGGGGGCCCGAGAACAAGGACGAGGACAGCGGCACCCACCACCTTCATGCGGACCTGAATGCCCGCGAGATCGCGGTCTTGCTGCCCATCGTGGTGCTCATTTTCTGGATGGGCGTCCATCCGCGGACCTTCGTGGCCGTCAGCGAGGCCCCAGTGGTGGCCCTGCTGCAGGATGCCAAGGCCCCCGCCATCCGACCCTTCGTCCTCAAGCCGGCCGTGCATGAAGCCGAGGCGGCCGAAGGGACCCACGCCACCCCCGAGGCTTCCGCCGAGCCCGCCGCCCAGGAGGTGCACCGATGAGCCTCACCCCCAGCCAGTGGGCGGCCCTGCTGCCCCTGATCCTCCCGGCCCTGGGCGCCTGCCTGATTCCGCTCATGGCCCTGGACAAGGACCAGACCTCGGTCAAGTGGATCCGGGCTGCGATGTACGGCACGGCCCTGCTCGCGGTAGGCGCCAGCTTCTGGTACCTGACCGATCTCTGGACGACCGGTGCCCAGCCCAGCTTCTTCCAGCTGCACCTGGACCGGCTCGCCCAGTTCACGGGCATCTTCGTGCTGGTGGCCGCGGCCCTGACCATCCTCGAGAGCTGGGACCACTTCCACCAGGAAGGGTGGGTGAAGGGCGAGACCCTGTCATTGCTGCTGTTTTCCGTGACGGGCATGATGCTCTTCGCCTCGACCACCCATTTCGTGACCCTGTTCCTGGGGTTGGAGCTCTTCAGCATTCCCCTCTACGCCATGGTCGGCACCGTGCGCACCCGCTCCGAAAGCGCCGAGGGCGGCATGAAGTACTTCCTGACCGGCGCCGTGGCCTCCAGCTGCTTCCTCATGGGCGGGGTGCTGATCTACGGCCTGAGCGGCACCCTGGATCTGGCCAGCGCCGCCTTCACGCTCAAGTCCCAGGGCCTGGCCCTGGATCCCATGGTGCTGGTGGGTGCGGCCCTCATGCTGCTGGGCTTCCTGTTCAAGGTGTCGGCCGTCCCCTTCCACCAGTGGACCCCGGATGCCTATGAGGCCTCGCCCCACCCCATCGCCGGGTTCATGTCCGTGGCCACCAAGGGCGTGGCCTTCATCGCCCTGCTCCGCATCTTCCCCGGCAGCCTGGCCCCCCTGGGCGCGGTGGGCGTGAAGATGCAGGCCGTGATGGCGGTCCTGGCCGTGGTGACCCTGGTGGTCGGCAACCTCACGGCCCTCGTGCAGACCAACGTGAAGCGCATGCTGGCCTATTCCAGCATCAGCCATGCGGGCTACCTGATGCTCGCCTTTGTGGCGGGCACCCCCGCCGCCTTCGACGGCATGCTGTACTACCTCGTGATCTACCTGGCCATGAACATGGGCGCCTTCGGGCTGCTGACGGCCTTCGGCCTGGTGGGGGAGCAGACCACCTTCGAGGACCTGCGGGGCCTGGGCTGGAAACGGCCGGCCATGGGCGTGGCCGCGGCCATCTTCATGCTCAGCCTGGCCGGGATCCCCCCCCTAGGCGGTTTCTACGGCAAGTACATGATCTTCCGCGAACTGGTGGGGACGGGCCATGTCGGCATGGCGATCCTGGGCGTGCTGGCCAGCCTCGTGTCCGCCTACTACTACCTGCGCTTCCTGGTGGCCCTGTTCCTCCAGGCTCCGAGTGCCGAGGCGGAACGCCTGGCCTCGGACCGTCCGGCGGTCCATGCCCCCCTGGCCGGTGCCGCCGTGCTGGTCTGTGCCGTCATCGTCCTGGCGGGCGGCTTCCTCCAGACCTTCCTGGCCGACGGGTTCGCCCGGCGCGCCCTGGTGGAGGGGCTCGGGTTGATCCGCTGATTCGCGGCGTGGACTCAACCCGAGGCCTGGAGGGGCGGTCCATACATCGCTATGCGAAGGTCGAAGGCCGGGGCGACCACGCCCCGGGAGCATGGAGCGAGGGAACATGAAGCGGAATACCTGGATCGGTCTTGGGCTCGGACTGGCGGCAGCGGCGGGCCTGGCGGCCTATGTCTGGACCCGGCCCAAGGATGAGGTGAAGTGGCGCTCGGTCAAGGTGGACAGGGCCAACATCACCCAGCGGGTCGTCGCCACCGGCATCGTGAACCCCGTGGTGCAGGTGGCCGTGGGCACCCAGGTCTCAGGGGTAATCACGGCTCTCTACGTGGACTACAACAGCATCGTGAAGAAGGGCCAGCTCGTGGCCGAGATCGATCCCACCGTGTGGATCTCCCAGCTCCAGGATGCCCAGGCCAGCCTGGACCGGGCCCAGGCGGCCTACAATTTCGCCAAGGTCGACTACGAGCGCAGCCGGCGGCTCTGGGAGGCCAAGCTGCTGGACGACGCGGACCTCGACACCAAGGACACGGCCCTCAAGACCGCGGCGGGCAACCTCGCCTCGGCCAAGGCCGCCCTCGACCACGCCAAGACCAACCTTGACTACTGCCGCATCACGGCCCCGGTGGATGGCGTGGTCATCTCCCGGCTGGCCGACGTGGGCCAGACCGTGGCCGCCAGCTTCAGCACGCCGAGCCTCTACATGATCGCCCAGGATCTCTCCAGGATGAAGATCTGGGTCTCCATCGCCGAATCCGACATCGACGACGTGCAGGTGGGGCAGAAGGCGCTCTTTACGGTGGACAGCCTGCCCGACAAGCAGTTCACCGCCCAGGTGAGCCTGGTCCGCCAGGAGCCGGTGATCAACAACAACGTCGTGACCTATGTGGTGGAGATGATCACGCCCAACGAGCCGCTTTCAGACTTCGATGACGACGAGAAGGCCCCCGCCGGGAAGGCCCGGGCCGGGTCGGCGCCGAAGGCCGTCGAGAACCACGAGGCCCCGGACCCGGAACGGGCCTGGGAGCGCATGAAGGATCGTCTGCCCGCCGGCACCACCAAGGAGGCGTTTCTGAAGCGGTTCCAGGAGCGCCAGGCTTCCCAGCGGGTGAAGCCGTTGCCGATGCTGCCGACGGCCAAGCTGTCTCCCCAGGAACTGGCCCGCATCCCGGGAGGGTCCAGCATGATGCCCGGGCCCCGGTTCACGGGCAATCTCTCCCTCCGCTCCGGCATGACAGCCAATGTCACCATCGAGACCGCCAAGCACTACGACGTGCTGCGCGTGCCCAATGCGGCCCTCCGGTTCAAGCCCTCCGCCTTCATCAAGGATGAGAAGAAGGCCGATGGCCCCAGGCTGGGCCAGCCCATGATGTTCGGGGGAGGGCGTCCCTCGGGCGGCGCCCAGTCGGGCACCGGCACCAAGGGCGGGATCGTGGCCAAGCGGGATGACCGCATCTGGGTGCTGGCGAACGGCAAGCCCAAGGCCATCGCGGTGAAGGCCGGTATTTCCGATGGCCAGTTCACCGAGGTGAGCGGGGAGGGCCTCACCGAGGGGATGGAGGTCCTGATCGGGGTCGAGAGCACCAAATCGGCCAACGGTTCACCCGCGCCCTTGACCGGGGCTCAGCCGGGCGGGAAGCGGTAGCGGCTATGGGCCGAGACGCCGTGGCAATCTCGTGGGCCCGGTAGGGGGTGGGGCATGGCCTTCGCGGAGTTCCTGAAGCTTGCACTATTCGCCATCACCCGCAACAAGATGCGGGCCTTCCTGACCATGCTGGGCATCATCGTGGGTGTGGGCGCGGTCATCGCCATGATCGGCATCGGGGAGGGCTCCAAGCGGGCCTCCATCGCCCTCATCCAGAACATGGGCTCCAACATGCTGACGATCTTCCCGGGCTCCGGCGGCAACCGCTTCGGTCCCATGGCCATCGGCAGCGCCGACATCCTGCTCGAGAGCGATGTCTCCCTGATCAAGCAGGAACTGACCCAGAGCAGCGTGGTCACGGCCACCCAGCAGGTGCAGACCACCCGTCCGATCATCTACCAGAACAACAACTACGTCACCCAGGTGCAGGGCACGGGTCCGGAGTTCCTCCAGATCCGGGGCTGGGACACGGCCAGCGGGCGCTTCTTCACAGACTCGGAAGTGCGGGGCATGGCCAAGGTCTGCGTACTCGGCAATACCGTGAAGACCAACCTGTTCCCCAACGGGGACGATCCCGTGGGCCAGACCGTCAAGATCGGCGGGGGCGGTGGCGGCGGGGCCCTGCCGTTCCTGGTGGTGGGCGTGCTCGAGGTGAAGGGTGCCGGCATGTTCGGCGACCAGGATGACCTCATCGTGGCCCCCTACACCACGGTGATGCGGAAGGTCATGGGCCGCGACAAGATCCAGCGCATCATGGCCAGCGCCCAGGATGGCAAGGCCGACGTGGCGGCCGCGGAGATCACGGCCCTGCTGCGCCAGCGCATGAAGGTGGCCCCCAAGGACGACGACCCCTTTCAGATCCGCAAGCAGGACGACATTGTGCAGATGCAGGCCCAGCAGGCGGGCATTCTCACGGCCCTGCTGGCCGTGGCCGCCAGCATCTCCCTGGTGGTGGGGGGCATCGGCATCTCCAACATCATGCTGGTGAGCGTCACCGAGCGCACCCGCGAGATCGGCGTGCGGCGCGCCCTGGGGGCCACCCAGCGGAACATCCTGTGGCAGTTCCTCACCGAGGCGGTCCTGCTCTCCCTGCTGGGGGGGGTCATCGGCGTCGCGGTGGCCTTCCTGATGGTGGCCATCCTCCAGAGGTTCCAGATTCCCGCCGTGACCGAGAGCTGGGCCGTGGCGCTGGGCCTCGGCTTCAGCGGCCTGGTGGGCGTGGTGGCGGGATTCCTGCCGGCCCTGAAGGCGGCGAACTTGGATGTGATCGACGCGCTGAGGTACGAGTGATCCTCCATGGATGAGCCTTCCGGGGCGCATGATCCCTACGCCGTCCTCAGGAATCCGGACTACCGCTGGTTCATCGTCTCGATGGGGCTCATCACCCTGGGCCTCCAGATGCAGGGCCTGGTGGTGGCCTGGCAGGTCTATGACCGCACCGGCGACCCGCTGGCGCTGGGGCTGATCGGGCTCTCGGAGGCGCTTCCCTTCCTGCTGGTGGCCCTCTTCGGCGGCCACGCCGCGGACCGCCTGAACCGGGCGCGCCTCTGCATGGCCTCCACCCTGGGCCTGGCCTTCTGCTCGGCCCTCCTGGTGCTCTTCACCTGGCGCTCCATGGGCGGCCCCCTGGCCAAGGCCGTGGCACCCATGTACGGCATCATCTTCCTCACCGGCATCGTGCGTGCCTTCTACCGACCGGCCAACGTGGCCCTGGGCACCGACCTCCTGCCCAAGGAACTCTATGCCAGCGGCTCCACCTGGCGGGTCTCCGTCTTCCATGCGGGCATGGTCGTCGGGCCGGCCATGGGGGGGCTCGTGTATGCCTGGCGGGGGCCCCTGGTGGCCCACCTGCTCGTGATGGGGCTGCTGCTGTCGGGATTCCTGGGGCTGCTGCTGATCCGCTACGTCCCGAGACCGGTCCGCCCCAGGGAGGGGTCGATCTTCGCGAGCCTCGGCGAGGGGCTTCGATTCGTCTTCTCCCAGAGGCTGCTGCTGGGTGCCATCAGCCTGGATCTCTTCGCCGTGCTGTTCGGCGGTGCCGTGGCCGTGCTGCCGGTGTTCGCAAAGGAGATCCTCAAGACGGGGCCCCAGGGGCTCGGCGCCCTGCGCGCGGCACCGGCCATCGGCTCGGTCCTCATGGGGCTCACCATGGCCCACCTGCCGCCCATGCGGCGGGCGGGACGGACGCTGCTGCTCTGCGTGGCCTCCTTCGGTGTGGCCATGATCGCCTTCGCCCTCAGCCGCAGTTTCCTGCTGAGCCTCCTGCTGCTGGCCGCCAGCGGGGCCGTGGACAATGTCAGTGTGGTGCTCCGTTCCACCCTGCTCCAGATGGTGACCCCCGCGCACATGCTGGGGCGGGTCTCCTCGGTGAACCAGGTGTTCATCGGCTCCAGCAACGAGATCGGCGCCTTCGAGAGCGGGGCGGCCGCCCGACTGCTGGGGCTCGTGCCCTCCGTGGTCTTCGGGGGGTGCATGACCCTGGTGGTGGTGGCCTTCACCACCTGGAGAGTGCCCGAGCTGCGCAGGATGGACCGCATCGGCTAAATTCAAAAAGATCACCACCAAGACACCAAGAAAGGCAAAACGCTTTCTTTCTTGCAGTTCTTGGCGACCTTGGTGTCTTGGTGGTGAAAGATCCTCCGTCTATTGAGCTTGCATGATTGCTGTGACTAGAGCACGGCCAGCGCGGCGTTGTAGTCCGGCTCCTGGGCGATCTCCGGCACCAGTTCGGTGTGGATCACCTTGCCCGATCCATCCACCACCACCACGGCCCGGGCCAGGAGCCCCTTCAGGGGTCCGTCCACGAGGGCCACGCCGAAGGCCGGGCCGAATTCCGCGTTCCGGAAGGTGGAGGCGGGGACGACGTTGTCCAGTCCCTCGGCGCCGCAGAACCGCTTCTGGGCGAAGGGGAGGTCGGCGCTCACGCAGAGGATCGTCGTGTTGGGCTTCTCGTTGGCGCGGGCGTTGAACTTGCGGACGCTGGCCGCGCAGGTGGGCGTGTCCAGGCTGGGGAAGATGTTCAGCACCACGCGCTGACCGGCGAGGTCCTTGCCCGAGATCTCCGACAGGTCGGTGCGAACCAGGGTGTAGGCCGGAGCGGCGGCGCCTGTTTTCGGCAGGTCGCCGGAGGTGTGGATGGGATTGCCTTTGAGGGTGATTTGGGCCATGGGCTGCTCCTGATGATGAAGGACCAGTCTAGCGCTCCCCACTCAGGTCATTCAGCCGGGAAGAAACCAATCCCAGGAGCCTCAGGTCAGGGGGCCTAAGTCGTCGCTTGCCTTCCTCATCCAGGAATCCATCTTCATGAAGGCCTTTTCGAAGCCTTTGAGGGCCTTCGCCTGCTCTTCTACCGTTTCACTGGGAGCGGCTTTGGCCTTGAGTTCCTCTTTGATGGATTGGGAAGGAGGGGGAGGGAGGGGAGGCTTCGGGAGGGCCGTCAGGCCTGCCACCAGCTTCTCGATCTTTGGGATGGCCATTCCCACGGAGATGTTCAGGAACTGCAGGTTCGCCTGCCGGGTGCAGAGCAGGAGGAGGTTCGCCCCCTTGATGGGGCGGACCACGAGGCGCGATTCCCCATACCGGAGATCGAGGGTCGAGATGGATCCGGCGGCGACTTCCAGGCCCGGGATCCCATAGAGCAGAACCCCTGCGGCGCTGGCCAGGGCCTCGCTGTCGAAGAGCTCCGGGAAGGAATTGGCCAGCACCTGGCCTTCGGCGTTGTACACCATGCTGCCCACGATCCCGGGGAGCGCGTTCATCTGGTCGAGTACCGTCTTCATGGGGCCTCCGCTCTCAAATCAGCGAGGCAGGGTGAGGGCTTGCCTGACCTGGGCCTCGACGGCACCGGCCTGGCTCTCCCCGCTCACCAGGACACAAAGGTACAGACTCTTGGTGCCCAGTAGCAATAAATGCCGCGACTTCCCTTCCACGGTGGCCGAGACCAGCTCTCCGGTCTGGAAGACCGAAGCCAGCTGGTTCCCCACCATGGCCAGGAAGGTTCCTTGCCCCGCGAGCACCTCGCCCTCGAAGCTCTGGTCCCCCACCCGGGTGCCGTCCTTGGTCTGGAGCACGGCAAAGAGGACGCCCGGCACCGCCCGCACCCGGTCGATGATCTCGCTGGATTTCGACGTCTTCGTCCCGGGTTCCTTGGGCAGGGCCGGGGTGCGCTGGGTGATCCGGGCGGCGCGGCGCTCGTCCAGGACCCGGGCGGCATCCAGCAGCAGGTGCTGGCTGGGCTTCAGGATGGTGGTGCGAGGTGAGGCCAGGGCCGGCTGCAACCCGAATCGCCCGTTGGGCCACTCCAGGATGTCGTAGAAGGCCTCCTCGCCGACCTTGTCCCCATATTCCACATGGACGATTCCACCCTCATGGAAGTAGAGGAACCCCTTGGATTCCCCGCTCTGGATCGAGAGGCAGCCGGTGAACCGGTTCTGGAGGTTCAGCTGCACCACGTCGGAGACGCCTAGGCCAGGAATCACGCCCTCAAAACCCTCCCAGGAGTCCTTGGGTTGGCCATCAGAGGGTGTCATTCGCGCTCTCCCAAAGGGGTCTAGCCGGTAGGCAAAAATACACCGTGATCCTCAAGAACGCCAGAGGAAACCGCGCAACCCAACCCATTTTCCCATTCACCGACCCCGCGGATGGCCCCCACGTCGAATCATGGGCCGCATGGCTCAGATCCAGGACTGTACCTGGGTCCGCCGCTGTCATGGATGATTGCATGTCCACTGCCTGGTCCGAGCGGATGGGTGAAGGTTCCCGGGAAGCCGGGAGGAATGGCTTGAAAGACTGGCCCCCCTGGAGGTGTCCGGACCGGATGCTTCATGGGTAAATGAGCATGCACGATCCAAGGAATACCCAGAGCATAGAATCGACCAGCGGGACCAGGCTTGAATTCCGTCGAAGGGTGCATTCCCGGCCCCTGAACGGGAGCGGCGCCCGGAGGCCGATCGGGTAGTCTGGGGCATCGGGGGAGGCCTGTTGCAAGCCCTGCTGCAGAAGATCACCGCGAGGGACCAGCGCCTGGCCAGCTTCAGGCACTATGACCTCCTGGTCCATGTCTACGTCGTGCTGCTGCTCATCAGCAACCTGCTGGGGCCCAAGCCCACCCAGGTGGGTCCCTTCATCTTCAGCGGCGCCCAGCTGCTCTTCCCCATCACCTACATCTTCGGCGACGTGTTCACGGAGGTGTACGGCTACGGAGGCGCCCGCCGGGCCATCTGGATCGCCTTCCTGGCCAACGTGCTGATGGGCTTCTTCGCCCTGTTCATGGTGTGGCTGCCGGCGGCGCCGGCCTGGCCCAGGGAGAACCAGCGGGCCTTCGAGATCGTCTTCGGCGCCACCACCCGGGGCATCCTGGCGAGCCTCGCCGCCTTCTGGATCGGGGAGTTCGTGAACAGCTACGTCATGGCCCGGATGAAGCTCTGGACCGGAGGCCGCTGGCTCTGGACCCGCACCCTCGGGAGCACCGTGGCGGGGCAGGCGGTGGACAGCCTGGTGGTGACCTTCGGCCTCTTCGCCTACACCCTGCCGGTCTCGACGATTTTTGTGATGGCCGGCAGTGGCTACCTGTTCAAGGTGCTCTACGAGGCCGCCGCCACGCCCATCACCTATGCCATCGTCGGCTTCCTCAAGCGCGAAGAGGGCGTGGACGTCTACGACGAGGGGACCAACTTCAGTCCTTTCGTGAAGGACGTCTGAGGGGACCCGTTCTCGGGACAGGAAGCAAATGCGATATCATGGTCGTCATACGTCCTTGATCTGGACGGGAGGCCCTATGCGTCTTCGGTGGATCGGAATCCTGGGAGTGACGAGCCTGCTGGCCGCGGGGAAACCGGTGGACTCGAGGAAACTGCCCTTGCCCCACATCCAGGCCAAGATGCTCTGCTACGACTGCCACCAGAAGGAGAAGCCCGTCAGCGCGGCCATCCCGGACGAGGCCTGCATGGTCTGCCACGGCGACTATCCCGCCATGAAGGCCCTGACCAAGAACGTCCCGCACAATCCGCACGATTCCCCCCACGATCCCGTTCCCTGCACCGAGTGCCACCGGCAGCACCTCCCCCCGGTCGTGCAGTGCGAGGAATGCCATCCGACCTGGCCTTACAAGATCAAGTGAGGCGGGCCCCCTTGGGCCCGGGGTCTACTTCGGCGGGAACTTCGCCAGGATGTCCCGGACCGCCCTGGGCACCACTTCGTCGGCGTCCTCGGGGCTGTTCAGGCCCGTGAGGGCCCCATCGGCGGCCCCCTGCCAGATCATCTGGTTGGTCCTGAAGTCCACGATCTCGATGACGATGGTGCCTTCCTTGTGGTTCCGCACGGTGCTGGTGGTCACACCGACACCCCCGTAGACGGGCCGGTAGCCCCATCCCCAGCCCGAGCGGACCGTGGTGCGCACCTTCCGGTTTCGCACCACGGGATAGTAGGTGACGAGGAAATCAGGGTCGGCCTTCGTCTCCATGCTGAAGCCCTTGGCCTTCAACTCCCGTTCCACCGCGGCCCGCACCCGCTTGTCCATGAGGGTGGTGGTGCCGCCCGTGCCCTTCTTCGAGGTGTAGTAGTCGAAGGTCCGGTAGCCGCTGAAGGTGGCCGTCACGTCGTAGTCGTAGGTCACGTTGTAGCTGCTGCAGGCCCCGAGGAGGGCCAGGGACAGCAGGGCGGTGGCGAGGGGCAGGGCGCGCATGGATCCTCCGGTACCCTCCAATGGAAGCCTGAAAGGGAGGGGGGTTGAAGGCGAAAAAGCAGTCTAGGGTGGTCTGAGAAATTACCAGATCCTACTCCGGGCACCGGCCTCGGTCTGTGGCAGGCTGCGGATTCCACGACCTTTCTTTGGACTTGAGGGCGATTGGACCGATCCTGAAGGGGATGGTTCTCGATCCCACCCTCGATCCCGGCGCGTCCAGCCCCCTGTATCTGCAGTTGCAGCGGCGGCTCCGTGGCCTCATCCAGCAGGGCGAATGGCGCCCGGGCTCCCGGCTGCCGGCGGTGCCCGAACTGGCCCAGCGCTGGGGGGTCCACCGTCTCACCGTGCTGAAGGCCATCGCGGGGCTGAAGCGCACGGGCTGGATCCAGACGGTGCAGGGCCGGGGCAGCTTCGTGGCGCCGCGGTTGCCAGAGGCCCCTGGCCTGCGGGCCAGCAGCGAGTTTCCCTTCGAGGGCTCGCCCCTGCTAGTCCACGATGGCGAACTGGGCTCCTGGCTGGGCGAGACCCTGGAACGGGTCCAGGATCGTCACCTGGTGAGCTTCTCCGCGGGCTTCATCCCATCGGATCTGGTCCCCGGGGAGGCGCTGCGGCGCCTCACGGCCCAGGTCCTGAAGGAGCTCGGATCCGAGGCCTGGGTCTATTCGCCGCCGGCAGGCTTTGGCCCCTACCTGGAAGCCGTGGGCCGCTGGCTGGCCTCCGAAGGGGAGCCCATCGATGAGGGCTGGGGCATCCGCGCCCTGCCCGGGGCTCAGTCGGGGCTGGCCCTGTCCCTGGAGTCCTTCACCGTGCCCGGCGACCGGGTGCTGGTGGAAAGCCCCTGCTACGTGGGCATCCTGGCCCTCATCCGGGCCCTGGGCCGGGAGCCCGTGCCCGTGCCCGTGGACCGCCAGGGCCTGGATCCGGACCGCCTGGCCTCGGCCCTCCAGCGCAGCGAGTCCAAGCTGCTCTTCACCGTGCCCAGCTTCCACAACCCCACGGGCATGACCCAGTCCAAGGCGCGCCGGGAGCGGGTGCTGGCCCTGACGAGGGCCCACGGCGTGATCCTGGTAACGGATTCGGCCTACGGCGACCTGCGGTTCTCCGGCAACTCCCTGCCCCCCTTCCGGCGGCTTGAAGGGGCCGAGCACGTCATCCACCTGGGCAGCTTCTCCAAGTCCCTGGCGGCGGGCCTGCGTCTGGGCTACCTCATCGCCAGGCACGACCTGCTGCGCCGCATGGCCCCCATCCAGGAGGTGCAGACCATCGCCCAGCCCCCCCTCATGCAGGCCGTGGTGGCACGGTTCCTGGATGACGGGGGTTTCCGCCGCCACCTGGCCCGGCTCCGCCGGGCCCTCAAGGAGCGCCGGGATGCCATGGTCGAGGCCCTGGCGGAACATTTCCCCACCGGCACCCAGGTGTCCGAGCCCAAGGGCGGCATGCACCTCTGGGTGGTGATGCCCGAGGAGTTCTCGGCCCTGGACCTGCACCGCGACGCCCTGCAGCATGGCCTCGGTTTCGCGCCGGGGCCCCTGTTCTTCGCCGATGGGCGGGGCACCAACTGCCTCCGCCTGAACTTCTCCACCCACGACCCGGGGACCACCCGCGAGGCCATCGCGCGACTGGGCCATCTGGTCCACCGGGCTTGAACCGGTCATTCTGATTCCACAAGGAGCTACCGTGAGCCCCACCCAGACCGCCACCCCCATTGAGATCCGCCCTTCCGCCCACGCCGCCAGCCCCGAAGAGCGGGCGAAGCGCATGGCGAACCCAGGCTTCGGCCGCATCTTCACGGACCACATGGTCGTGGTCCGCTACAAGGAAGGCCAGGGCTGGGGCAACGGCGTGCTGAGCGCCTACGCGCCCATCGAGATGGATCCCGCGGCCTCCGTCCTGCACTACGGGCAGGCCATCTTCGAGGGCTTCAAGGCCTACAAGCAGCCGGACGGCGGCATCGCCTGCTTCCGGCCCGAGGCCAATTCCCGGCGCTTCAACACCTCCGCCGCGCGCCTGGCCATGCCCGAGCTGCCGGAGGCGATCTTCCTGGACGCGGCCAGGGCCCTGATCACCCAGGACCAGGCCTGGGTGCCGGGGGCCGTGGGCGAGAGCCTCTACATGCGCCCGCTCATGATCGCCACGGAACCCGCCCTGGGCGTGCGCCCCAGCAACGAGTACCTGTTCATCCTCCTGGCCAGCCCCAGCGGCGCCTACTTCCCGGCCGGCGTGAAGCCTGTGACCGTCTGGATCTCCGACGACTACGTCCGCGCCGCGCCCGGCGGCACCGGCTTCGCCAAGTGCGCCGGCAACTACGCCGCCAGCCTCGTGGCCCAGCGCCAGGCCCAGGGCGAGGGCTGCGACCAGGTGGTCTGGCTGGATGCCATCCACCGCACCTACATCGAAGAAATGGGCGGCATGAACATCTTCTTCGTCTACCAGGAGAAGGGCGAGACCGTGGTCGTCACACCGGAGCTCACGGGCACGCTGCTGCCGGGCATCACCCGCGACAGCCTCCTGCAGCTGGCCCGGGAGCAGGGCTTCCGTGCCGAGGAGCGCAAGATCACCGTGGACGAGTGGCGCTCTGCCATCCAGGAAGGACGCATGACCGAGGCCTTCGCCTGCGGCACCGCCGCCGTCATCACGCCCGTGGGCCACGTGAAGTCGCGCAAGGGCGACTGGACCATCCACAACGGTGAGACCGGCCCCGTGGCGGCCAGCCTCCGCGAGACCCTGCTGAACCTGCAGCATGGCCTCAGCAAGGACAGTCACGGCTGGATGAAGAAGATCGTGTAGTCGCCGCTCGCTTCGTTCAGCTGAAAAAAACGCCCGCATCGGCGGGCGTTTTTCGTGGGGAGAAGCAGGTTCAGGGATAGCTGAGCGCGGGCGTTAGGAGCCCACCCGAACTCACCTGCACGATGGTGCCGGTTTTCTGGACCGGGGCGGCCCCGGCGGTGCTTCGCTGGGCGGTGATCCCGTAGAGGCCGGGCGCCAGGCCCGCGAAGGCGACCAGATCCTGTGACAGGGACGTGGCCGCGGTCTGGGACTGGACGATGAGCATCTGGGAGCCCGTGCCGCCCGTGGAGAGGTTTTGCCGCAGTTCGCCCCAGGTGCCCTGGGTGCCGCCTGAGCCGGGAGTGATGGTGAGGGCGATGGAGCCCGGGGCCTGGGGGGCACCGAAACTCAGATTCTTGGCGGTGTAGGTGGCGGCAGTCGTGGCATTCACGGGCAGGGCGGCCGCGGCCGGGTAGGCGTTGAAGGCCCCCGTGGGCAGTGCGGCCACGAAGTAGATGCTGCCCGTGGGCAGGCCTTCGAGGAGGAAGTTCCCAGTGCTGCTGGTGAAGGCCCTGCGCTGGATGGTGGCTAGGCCCGTCCCGTCCACGGTCTCCGCGAAGACCTCAGCTCCGGCCAGCGGCGTCGTGCCGTAGACCAGCTGGCCGGTGATGAGAGCCGAGGCGCTCAGGTCGTAGAAGCTGCCCGTGGCCTGGAACGTATACGAGGTCCCACCGGTCGAGGCCCGGTACTGCACGGCCTGCTCCCCGCTGAGCATGATCTGGGCTGTGGCGCTCCCGTTGGCGGGCACCGTGATTGCACCGCTCACGATGGTGGTGGTGGGCATGGTCATGGGCTGCCCATTGGCGGAGCCGGTCGGGTACACGTAGGCGGGATAGTAGGCGCTGCTCGGGTAGGTCTGGGTGGCCCAGGTGATCCGGAACTGCTTGTAGGTCCCGGGGGTCACCTTTGCCGCAGGCAGGATCACCGCGCTGTTGCCGTTCTGGAGCAGCATCAGGTCGCAGGTCTTCTGGACGTTCCCCAGGGCGACCCAGTTGGTGCCGTCGGGGCTTCCTTCCACCTTTTCCAGGCTGACCACGGCCTGGTCGTAGCCTGGGAAGCTGTCGGATCCGAAGCGGAGTGTCAGGCTGCCGGTGGACGGGGCCGAGTACGAAGTCCCGCCACCCCCACCGCAGGCCACTGCCAATCCGACAGCGAGAAGCGAGGCCAGGAATGAATAACTGCGCATCGGAGGCTCCATGAAGGGGTCCGGATCCAGTGTAGACCCAGCGGCAGGTCCCTGGTTGAAGCAGGGATGCGGTGGGCCAGGTTCAGTCCCACGCCCGTTCCGAGGCATTCCGTTCACTGACTTGGAATCCCCCTCTCTCCGCCAAAAAAGAAGCCGCCTGGCGGCGGCTTCCCATGGCGGAGAGAGGGGGATTCGAACCCCCGGTACTGGTTGACCCAATACACTCGCTTAGCAGGCGAGCCCGATCGGCCACTCCGGCATCTCTCCAAGGCCTTCAAGATTACCGTTGGGAGCCGATTGGCACAAGGCTTCTTGACTGGACTAGGGCCGGCCTTCGGGATCGAGGCGCCCGGGGAACGTGGAACGGAGCGATGACCCGGGAATGGGGCTCGGCTGTGGGATGCAGGAAAGGCCAGAGGCTAAGAGTCGCTGGTGGGCCCTTTCGTGGAGAACTGGACGAGGTACTTGGCCATCAACTTGTCCTCGACGCTGATGTGGTTCTCCATCCAATCCTTCACGAATTCCATGACCCCAGCCGCCACTGCCTTGGGGTCCTTGCTGGAAATGGCCGTCAGGCCCTGGACCCGTGACCTCATGCCATCGTGGAAGGCCTTGTGCTCCTGGAACCTTGGGTAATGGGTGGCCAGCATGTGGATTTCCTCTTCCTCGCAGTGCGCGTCAAGGTAATCGCCGAGGAACGCGAGGAGGTTCGTGATGTGTTCCCGGTGGAAGTCCTGTTGGACGGCCTCGAGAAAATCATTGAACTCGGCCAGCAGACGCCGGTGCTGCTCATCGAGGTTGGGGAATCCCGTCTCCCACTCTGGGTTCCATTCGAGCCGGCTCACGCTACCTCCCCCAACCTGACGGTGTTGCAGCGGTCGAAATCGCCGTGCCTCAAACATAAAAATGAGTCACGAGTCATCATTAAGCAAGCCGGAAAACTCCAAGGTGGGTCCCGAAGTGTAATCCAGATCGACCCATGGCCGGGGAAGGTCCCTCTACCCTTGCAGCCCCGGTGTGCCTGGGACCTGGAAGGGCCCCCATCGTCTTTGGAATGCCCACAGGTCTGCAGGCTCCCTGGGCACAGGGGTACAGGTGCTCCGGGCCCCTTCCCGGAACTGAATCGGGGCCTGATCAGCAAGCCTTTCACTGGCGGAGGGTGAGGGATTCGAACCCCCGAACGCTTTCACGTCTCCAGTTTTCAAGACTGGCGCCATCAACCGCTCGGCCAACCCTCCGTGCGAACAGTTTGCCCTGGGGGCCCCCGATTCGTCCATTTTGGACCCGGGAGGGAGGCGGCCGAGGCTGGGGCCTGACTGGTCTGGTGATCACCCAAAAAGCTAGGGTTTGGTGTCCCATCCCTCCGCGGCCCTGAAGCTGTGGTAACGGCCCTGGCCCAGGATCAGGTGATCGGCGAGGGGCACCCCCAGGGATTCCCCGGCGGCCTGCAGCCGCCGGGTCAACTGTGTGTCTTCGCGGCTGGGTGTGGGGTCGCCGCTGGGATGGTTGTGGTAGGCCAGGGCCGAGGAGGCGCCGTAGCGCAGAGCCTCGCGGAAGAACTCCCTCGGGCTGATGAGTGTGGCCGTAGTGGTTCCCTGGCTGAGGATCCGCTCGGCCAGCAGGTCGCCTTTGGCGTTCAGGGCCAGCAGGCCGAAGCGCTCCTCGGACCATCCCTGGCAGCGCGGTAGCAGGTAGGCCCCGGCGGCCCTGGGACTGGTGATGCGGGGTCGTTCGGCGGTGCACTGGGCGCGCCGAGCCAGTTCCACCGCCGCCCAGAGCTGGCCGGCCTTGGCGGGACCGAGGCCGGGCTGCTGCAGCCAGTCGTTCAGGCCCAGGCCGATGAGGCCGGCGAGGCCTCCGGTGCGACCAAGCACCGCCTGCGCCAGTTCCACTGCGCTTTGGCCCCGGCGCCCTGTCCCCCAGAGCAGGGCCAGCAGCTCCGCGTCAGCCAGGCTTTCGCCATGTCCCGCCAGCAGGCGTTCCCGGGGGCGCTGCTCGGGGGAGAGGTCGAGAATGCGCATGAAGGCGCTCCTGGGTGGGAAGGGCAGGGAGGTCCGGCAGCGCCTCGGCCGCCCGGGTGGGCTCCGGGTCGCGCTGGCGGCAAGGGGATCCGCAGGGAAACGGCGGGCACGTCAACAACGGGTCCAGGCACCCAGCCGCGGCCGGTAGCGCAGCAACTCCACGGATCCAGACAGATCCAGGCAGAGGCAGAGGGCCTCCTGGCCGTGGTGCAGGAACCACACATTGGCCAGGGCCCCGCGCTGGGGCATGACCGTGATGGGGTGTGGATCACCCCCTCGCCAGCCGCTGTCCTCTAGACTCGGCGGAAGGGGGATGGCCGGGGGTCTACCCCAGCGGACTCCTTTGGGTAGTCTCACGGCGATCCGTCCCTCCGCGGGCTGGCGGCGGGGTTCCAGCACCACGGTGCGGTGATGGAGGGAGGCCAACCGGAAGGCGAGGCGAAGGCTGCGGTCCAGTTCGACCCGGGCGGCCCGGAGGGGTCGGCAGAGGGGCGAGGGCCAGAGGGCAACCGCGATCCGGGTGACCTGCTGGAGGAAGGTGGCTCCAGAGGCGAGCATCACACCCTCGACCACTTGCCGAGGCTTCGTCGCCAGCGCAGCACTTGAAGATGTCCTTGGCCGGAGAGGCGCATGCACAGGGCCTCCTGGCCATCGTTCAGGAACCAGGCACTCGCCAGGGCGGTGTGCCTCGGTGTCACGGTGATGATGGGGTGGGATTCGCCGGTTTTAGCCGCCACGGGTGAGTCCATGTCGGGGGGATACGGGATGTGATCGGGCTTGCCCCATTTCACATGGCGACCCAATTGCACCGGCAGGTGCTCTCCTGCGCCGCTGGAATGGCCCAGCGCCACCTTGACATCGGTACCCCGGGCGCGGGCCAGGGTGAAGGCCTGGTACAGGCTCCCCACGATCTCCTGGTGAGCCGCCGACAGCTCGATGCTTCCCTCGTCGAGGCAGAGGGTGGACATGGCGCCAAGGATCACGAGCACGGCCATGACCACGGTGAGTTCCAGGAGGGACGAGCCCCGCTGGTGGAGCTGCCTAGAATCCCGACCCATGGCCGCACCTACTTCTTCGAGACTGCAGGGGCCTGCACGGGCGCCGTGGACAGGAAGGGCTTGAGCTTGGCGAAAGCCTTCTCACCGATCCCCTTGACGTTCATCAGCTCCTCGGACCTCTGGAAGCCGCCATGCTGCTTCCGGAAGGCGATGATCCGTTCGGCGGTCTTCTGCCCCACCCGGGGCAGCTGCATCAACTCGGTGACCGTCGCCGTGTTGAGATTCACCGGCCGCTGCGGCGCACGGGGGGCGCGGTCAGGGGCGGCGGCGAGGGGGAGGGCGAGCCCGAGGACCAGGGATGTGAAGAAGCGATGGGACATGACAGCCTCCTTTCAGGCAGGCCGGTTCCATCGAGGGTTGTGCCACTTGGCAAGTCCTTTATTTCTTTTGTTAAGAAAATCCGTCGAAAAAATTTCAGTAATACAGACATGACAAAATTCTAGAATCATTTATCAACATCAATTATTTCAACACAAGTTGTTAATCGCAAAAACTTGAAACATGAAGGCTGGATGACAACTCCAGCCACCCCTAAAATCACCCTCCGGCGATTGTCTGAACCGCCTATCCTGGGAGGGTTCGAGGAGCGCTGCAGGACCCGGCAGATCGGCTGCGTGGGATCTCAGGCTCGGACGTATCTCATCCGGAACGGCGCTCACCTCAACCCAGCATCGGGTCGTCGAGGTGGCTACCACCCGACGCCCGGCCCTTCGAGGAGGTCCCATGACCGTTGCCGCCACCGATTTCATCGTCGCCGATCTCTCCCTCGCCGCGTGGGGTCGCAGGGAGATCGCCATCGCCGAGGGGGAGATGCCCGCCCTCATGGCCATCCGTACGGAATACGCGGCTCAGCAGCCCCTGAAGGGGGCGCGCATTGCCGGCTCCCTGCACATGACCATCCAGACCGCGGTGCTCATCCAGACCCTCAAGGCGCTGGGCGCCGAGGTGCGCTGGGCCAGCTGCAACATCTTCAGCACCCAGGACCACGCCGCCGCGGCCATTGCGGCCGATGGCACGCCGGTCTTCGCCGTGAAGGGTGAGACCCTGCCTGACTACTGGGCCTACACGCACCGCATCTTCGACTTCGAAGGCGGGGCCAACATGATCCTCGACGACGGTGGTGATGCCACCCTGCTGCTGCACCTGGGGGCCCGGGCCGAGCTGGACCTCCAGGTCCTCGCCCAGCCTGACAGCGAGGAGGCCACGGTGCTCTTCGCCGCCATCCGCCAGCGCATCGCCGAGAAGCCGGGCTGGTATTCGGCACAGCTGGCCAAGATCCAGGGCGTGACTGAGGAGACCACCACGGGGGTGCACCGGCTCTACGAGATGGCCAAGAAGGGGGAACTGAAGTTCCCCGCCATCAACGTCAACGACAGTGTCACCAAGAGCAAGTTCGACAACCTTTACGGCTGCCGCGAATCCCTGGTGGATGCCATCAAGCGGGCCACCGACGTGATGGTCGCCGGCAAGGTCGCCGTGGTCTGCGGCTACGGCGACGTGGGCAAGGGCAGCGCCCAGGCCCTGCGCGCCCTCAGCGCCCAGGTGTGGGTCACGGAGATCGATCCCATCTGCGCCCTGCAGGCAGCCATGGAGGGGTACCGGGTCGTCACCATGGACGAGGCCTGCGACAAGGCCGACATCTTCGTCACCTGCACAGGCAACCTGCGGGTGATCACCCACGACCACATGGCCCGCATGAAGCACAACGCCATCGTCTGCAACATCGGCCACTTCGACAGCGAGATCGACGTCGCCAGCCTCGAGAAGTACCCCTGGGAAGAGATCAAGCCCCAGGTGGACCACGTGATCTTCCCCGACGGCCACCGCATCATCCTGCTGGCCAAGGGCCGCCTGGTGAACCTGGGCTGTGGCACGGGCCACCCCAGCTACGTGATGTCCTCCTCCTTCGCCAACCAGACCTTGGCCCAGATCGAGCTGTGGACCAAGAAGGGCAGCTACGAGGTGGGCGTCTACACGCTGCCCAAGCACCTGGACGAGCAGGTGGCGCGGCTCCAGCTGCAGACCTTGAACGCGAAGCTCACGACCCTCCGCCCCGATCAGGCCAAGTACATCGGCGTACCGGTGAAGGGGCCCTACAAGGCGGAACAGTACCGCTACTAAGCCTTCCATTCCCGGCCGAATCGCCCGCGCGATTCGCTGAGCACGGCGCCGCGAGGCGCCGCGCTTGTTTGTTGGCGACCGCTTCCGTCAGGATGGAGGCACTCACCAGAGGGAGTTCCTATGCGGTCGTGGGGCCAGGGCCTTCTCCTCCTCCTGGCCGTGACCCTCGCGGGTGCGGGGGGCGCGGGCCTGGTGCTGTGGGTCCAGGGGCGCAGGGCGGCCACCGCGGTCCAGGCGCCGGCCGCGACTCCAGCCGACCTCGCGCCCCAGGCTCCACCTGAGGCGCCGGAGCCAGCAGCCGGCCTCCCCTCCACCGAGGACGTCGTCGCCAGGGCCATGCCCGCCGTGGTGCTGGTGGAGACCTCCTCGGGCCGGGGCAGCGCCTTCTTCGTGGACCGCGATCGGCTCATCACCGCGCACCATGTCGTCGTGGGGCAGAGCTACGTGAAGCTGCGCCTGTCTGACAACAGCACGCTGGATGCCAGGATCCTCGCGACGGCCCCGGACTTCGATCTGGCGGTACTACGCCTCATGCAGCCGGGTCCCGACCGGGCCTTCCTGCCCCTGGGCACCCTCCAGGACGTGCGCCAAGGCCAGGAGGTGTTCGCCATCGGGGCCCCGCTGGGCGTCTTCCAGAACACCGTGACCCGCGGCATCGTCAGCAGCCTCCGCCAGATCGACAAGGTGGTGGTGCTGCAGACGGACACGGCCCTGAATCCCGGCAACAGCGGGGGCCCGCTGATCGATCGCGCCGGGCGGGTCATCGGCATCAACACCATCAGCTTCCGCGGCAGCCAGGGGCTGAACTTCGCCGTGGCCATCGATCATGCCAAGGCCCTGATGGAAGGCCGATCCCTGCAGCTGGCTTTCGACCCACCGGCGACCGGCGAAGGGATGAAGTCCCTCATGCCCAGGGCAGGTGCCAGCGAGGCCGACCGGATCCGGGAGGAGGGCACCAGGCGGTACGCCGGCCAGCTGGCGGCCCTGGCCCAGGCTTCGGACCAGATGGAATCGACCTTCAGGACCTTCCTCGCCTATTACTGGGATGGGAAGGTGGTGGGCAGCTTCGACCGGAACTTCTATGCGCTGTGGGAGAAGGGCGCCCTCCAGGGCAGGCCCGTGCAGGGCTACGAGGCCAGGGCTGAGGCGCTGCACCGGGCTGCCGACCAGCTCCGCGGCCAGTTCCGGGAGGCGGAGGAGCAGGCACGGCGGGCCGACATCTTCCCGGGCACGCGACGGGAACTCCGGCAGCGGTACCGCCTGGACGCCCGGGAGTGGGACTGACCTGGATCCCTTTCCCGCCGCTGGAACACATGGCTCTCACGTCAACTGGGTGCCGAAAGGTGGCCGGTTTTTTGTATGATCATGGATCCGGAGGAGGATGAACGTGGCCGACGACAAGAAGGAACCCTGGCTGAACCTGCTGGCCCTCACGACGGTCATCCTGGCGGTGTGCGCGACCCTGGCCACCTTCAAGGGCGGCGGCTTCAGCACACGCTCGGTGCTGCGCCAGAACCAGGCCTCGGACCAGTGGGCCTACTACGAGGCCAAGAGCATCAAGGGGAACCTCTACGAGATGGACCGCGAGCATCTGGTCCGCGAGGTCAAGCTGCTGGAGGCCGGCAAGGGCAATAGCGCGGCCCTGGAGGATGCCCGCAAGGCCCTGGAAGACACCAAGGCGAAGGTAGCCAAGTACGAAAAGGAGAAGGCCGAGATCAAGGAGAAGGCCGAGTCCATCGAGCGGGAGCGGGACGATGCCACGAGGCATGGGGCGCCCTTCGGCCTGGCGGTGATCTACCTGCAGATCGCCATCCTGCTCTCCTCCATCGCGGCCCTCATGAAGAAGCAGCCCGTCTACTGGCTGGGCCTCGTGATCGGCGTCGTGGGCCTGGTCTACTTCGCCAACGGGTTCTTCCTCTTCTTCAAGGTCTAGGGCCTGCTCCCATGTGGGCCCTCACCGTTGCGGCGGTCATCGAGCGCCAGGGCCGCTTCCTCTTTGTCGAGGAGCCGGACAAGGTGACGGGCCTGCCCGTCCTCAACCAGCCCGCGGGCCACGTGGAACCCGGCGAGGCCCTGCTCGAGGCTGTGAGGCGCGAGGTGCGCGAGGAGACCGGGCTGGTCTTCACCCCCGAGGCAATCCTGGGGCTCTACCCCCTGAAGGCCGCCAACGGCAGCGACTACTTCCGGGTCTGCTTCACGGGGACCGTGCCCGAGGCCACCGTGGCCGCCCCCGAGGATCCGGACATCCTGCGCTGCCACTGGCTCACCCGGGAGCAGCTGGCCACCGCCCCCCTGCGCTCGGGCTGGGTGCTGCGCTGCCTCGATGACGCCCTGGCCGGGCGGCGTTTTCCGCTGGATCTTGTGGCCGACATCCGCCTGGAGCGCTGAAGCGGTACCACGCTGAAACTCAACCCTCCAGGCAGGTGGGCAGTTCCTCGAAGCCCTTGCGGATCGCCTTCGACCAGCTCTGGGAGATGGCGGCGAAGGTGGGATCGTCCCGCTCGACGCGCCGCCGCAGCCGGAAGGCCAGGGCGTCCTTCTCGATGACCGCCAAGTCCAGGGGCATCCCCACGGACAGGTTGCTCCTGAGGGTGGAATCCATCGAGACGAAGACGGCCTTGAGGGACTCCTCGATGGAGCTCTTCGGAGTGATGATCCGGTCAAGGATAGGCTTGCCGTACTTGTGCTCGCCCAGCTGGAAATAGGGTGTGTCGTCCGTGGCCTGGATGAAGTTCCCGGCCGAGTAGATCAGGAACAACCGGTGCTTCCCGCCCCTGCGCTGTCCCGCCAGGAGAATGGAGGCGTCCGCCGAGGTCCCCTGCTGGAGGATCGCCTCGCGATTCTCGGCCTGCATGCGCCGCATCTCCGCACCCACCAGCTGCGCCACCTCGAACAGGCTCTCCACGCTCAGGATGGTGGGGTGGCTGCGGTCCTCGGCGCCCCGCTGGATTCCGTAGCGAAGGCGGGCGATGACCCCCTGCGTGATGGAGAGGTTGCCCGCGGTGAGCAGGGTCATCACCCGCTCGCCCGGTTTCTCGAAGCTGAACATCTTGGTGAAGCGGGAGACATTGTCCAACCCGGCATTGGTCTGGGTGTCCGACAGCAGAACCAATCCCTCGGACACCCGCAGGCCCACACAGTAGGTCATCGTCGCCGTCCCTTTCCGTCACTGTTGCTGTTGCGTCTGCTGGGCCGCGCCCGGCTCGGCTTCCCCGATCATGACATCGGCGCGGATGGCAATGGTCGTGGCGCCGAGGACGGACCCTCGGACCGGGGCGGCGTCGTGGGCGTCCAGGCCACCGCACAGGCGCACATAGTGGTCGGTGACGCAGATGCCGTTGGTCGCGTCGAAGCCGATCCACCCCAGGCCATCGACCCAGGCTTCGGCCCAGGCGTGGGTCTCGCGCAGGGCCCGGTCCCCCGCCTGGGCCATGAGGTAGCCGACCACGTAGCGGGCCGGGATGCCCAGGGCCCGGGCCGCACTGACGAAGAGATGGGCGTGGTCCTGGCAGACCCCCCGGCCCTGGGCCAGGACCTCGGCCGCGGTCGAGGCGGTCGAGGTGCTCCCGGCGCAGTAGCCGACCCTGTCCCTCACCAGCGCCGACAGCGCGTGCAGGCGGGAGAGGCGGTCCGTCCCGCCCGCCGAGTGGGCGAAGGCTGTCACGGCCGCGTCCGGGCGGGTGAGGTGGGTCTGGCGGAGGAAGACCGGAAGGGGCCCCTCCTGCCGGAAGCCCGAGACGACCCCGTGCTGGTCCCGGGTCTCCACCCGGCCCGACGCCACGATGAGGACTTCCTCGACGGAGGCCCTCAGGTGGACGAAGGCCTCGCCGTCCCCGTAGGCGTTGGGGCGGAAGGTCTGTACGGGCGTGTCGTTCACGGTGACCGCCCACTGGCGGGGGACCTGGCCGTCCAGCGCGGCCGGCTGTAGCCTCAGCAGCAGGGCGACCTGGCTGGCCGGTGTCTCGTAGCAGTAGGTGGTCTGGTGCCGGACCGTCAGCTCCATGGGGGTTCCTAGAAGTAGTAGGACTCTGCGATTTCGTTGGCCAGCCGGTTCGTCAGCTTGAGGCACTGCTGCACGGACTCGTGCAGCCCGCGCTGGAAGATGGCCCCATCCTGGCCATCCAGCAAGAACTCGAAGATCTCGTCGACGGTCTTGTGGCAGGTGGCCAGGACCCCATGCTCCTGCGCCAGGCGTTCGAGGTGCCAGCGCATCTGGTCCACGCAGTAGGCCACGGAGCGGGGGAAGGCCCGGTTGACCATCAGGAAATCGGAGATGTGGGCCGGCGAGTAGGTGCCACCGTAGACATGGTGATAGGCGCGAATCCCCGAAAGGGCGTGCAGCACCGAAGACCACTGGTAGTGGTCCCGGCCGCCACCCACCACGTCCGTCTCGGGCAGCAGGACGTAGTACTTCACGTCCAGCAGGCGCAGGGTCATCTGGGCGCGTTCGATGGCGCCGCCGATCCGCATGAAATCGTGGCCCTCGTGGCGCAGCATGCCGGTCTCGGCCGCCCCGCGAAAGACGGAGGCCCGGGTCTTGACCCAGTCGATCAGGGCCGGCAGTTCCTGGCAGGCCTCGTCGAGGCCGTAGCCCTCGAAGCGGCGCCAGCTCAGGTTGAGGGCCTCCCACATCTCCTGGGTGAGCTTGGTGCGCACGGAGCGACCGTTGGCGCGGGCGCGGACCAGGCAGGAGTGGATCGACGCGGGGTTCTCGGAGTCCAGCAGGAGGATCCTGACCACGTCTGCTTCCGTGACCGGACCGCTCCTCGTGTGGAAGGGCTCGCAGCCCGTCACCCGGAGCACCGACCGCCATTCGTCCCGGTAGGCCGAGCCCGGGAGCACCGCCATGCGCTGGCCCATGGTGATGAGGCGGGCCGTGCTCTCGGCCCGCTCGAGGTGGCGGGCCATCCAGAACAGGTTCGCGGCGGTTCGGCTCAGCATCGGTCTAGTTCCTCAGGACCCAGGTGTCCTTGACACCCCCGCCCTGGCTGGAATTGACCACCAGCGACCCCTCCGTCAGCGCCACCCGGGTCAGACCCCCGGCCACGAGCCGCATCTGGCTGCCCACCAGGCAGAAGGGACGGAAATCCGCGTGGCGCTGGACCACCGCCGACTCGCCCAGGGTCGGGACGGTGGAGAGGGCGAGGGTGGGCTGGGCGATGAAGCCGCCCGGGTTGGCCCGGATCCGGGCCGCATAGGCCGCGACCGCCTCCGAGGTGGCCTGGGGGCCGATGAGCATGCCGTAGCCGCCCGAACCGTGGACCTCCTTGGCCACCAGCTCACCCAGATGCTCCAGCACGTAGGCCAGGCCGGACTCGGTCCCGCACTGCCAGGTGGGGATGTTGGACAGGATGGGCTCCTCGCCGAGGTAGAACCGGATCATCTCCGGCACGTAGACGTAGATCGCCTTGTCGTCGGCGAGCCCGGCCCCGGGGGCCGAGCAGAGGGTCACGCCACCGGCCCGGTAGGCATGAAAGAGGCCAGGGACACCCAGCAGGCTGTCGGGCCGGAAGGCCAGCGGATCGAGGTAGTCGTCGTCGATGCGGCGGTAGATGACATCGACCGCCCGGGGGCCCGTGGTGGTCTTCATCCAGACGCGGTCGTTGTCCACGAAGAGGTCCACCGGTTCCACCAGCTCGATCCCCATCAGGTCGGCCAGGAAGCTGTGTTCGTAGTAGGCCGAATTGAGGGAGCCGGGGGTGAGCAGCACCACCACGGGATCGCGCTTGCAGGCTGGGGGCGCCACCTCCTTGAGGGTCCTCAGCAGGAGGGCCGGATAGTCGTCCACCGGCGTGACCAGCCCCTTGCTGAAGAGGCCGGGGAACATGCGCGTCATGATCTCCCGGTTCTCGAGCATGTAGGAGACCCCGGAGGGGGTCCGGCAGTTGTCCTCCAGGACCTCGAACTGGTCCGGGCCCGTGCGGACGATGTCGATCCCCACGATGTGGCTGTAGACCCTCCCCGGGGGATCGAAGCCGATCATCTCCGGCCGGAAGGCCTCGTTCTGGTAAACCAGGTCCTGGGGGATGAGGCCCGCCCGCAGGATCTCGGCCCGGTGGTAGGCATCGTAGAGGAAGGCGTTGAGGGCCTGGGCCCGCTGCCGGATGCCCTTGTCGAGGCGCTCCCACTCCAGGCGGCTGAACACGCGGGGCAGCAGGTCGAAAGGGATCAGCCGCTCGGGGTCGCCCCCTTCTCCGTAGACGGCGAAGGTGATGCCGATGCGCCGGAAGATCGCCTCCGCCTCGTCCATCCGGCCGTGGAGGCCGTCGATGCCCGTCTCGTCGATCCAGCGCTTCACCTCCGCGTAGCAGCTGCGGATGGTTCCGTCCTGTTCGTGCATTTCAGAGAAGGTCATGGCGGCCCAACGATTCGCCCATTGTGGGGCCGGGGTTCGAAAGTGCAAGTCTAAACATCAATGTAAATTGAAGTTGCAATCTGTGTGGGCTCGCCCCCTGTGTTCCTGGTGGCGCTCCCTCGTCTCCCGCCGGGAGCGCCTACTTCCTGCGCAGCCACAGGGCGGCGATTGTCGAGGTCAGGACGCCTGTCACCACGGTGCCGATGGCACTGGCCATGGCGGCACCCCGGGGGGTCTGCATGGGCGCCTGGGCCCGCACGGCGGCCTCGATCTGCGCAGGATTCAGACCCTGCTTGGCCATGATCTGGCGGCCCAGGCCTTCCAGATCCCGGAAGTAGTGGGGGAACACGACGCTGGTGAAGAGGAGGCTGGCCCCATAGACGAGCATGGACCCCAGCAGGGAAACACTCACGCCGTTCCACACCTGGCGGCCGTAGCCGGCCGTGGGAGCCAGGTCCCGCAGGGTCCAGAGCAGGATGGCGATCTGCGCGGGAACCACCAGCCAGGCCAGGATCCAGAGGCTCGGATGCCTGAACCAGCCCGTGAGGCCCATGACGAAGGACCAGGCGGCCACGGCGAGGCCGAGGATCAGGCCCGCGCGAAGGGTCGTGGGCAGGGGCTCAGAAGACGTGGCTTCCCCCATTGACGGGGAGGGTGGCGCCTGTGACGAAGCCAGCCTGCAGGATGCCCACCACGGCCTCGGCCACATCCTCGGCCTGGCCGTTGCGCCGCAGGGGGGCTTGAGCCGCCGCCGCCTGCTTGTGCTTCTCGGGAATGTTGGCCGTGGCATCCGTCAGGGTGAGGCCGGGCGCGACGGCATTCACCCGGATGCCCATGGGGCCCAGTTCGAAGGCCAGGGCCCGCACGAAGCCCTCCAGCCCGGCCTTGGCGGCGCTGTGGGCGCAAAACCCCCAGCCCGGATTCCGGGCCAGCCCGCTGGTGATGGCCACGATGGAGCCGCCCTTGCGCTCGAGCATCTGGGGCGCCACGGCCCGGCAGCCGTGGAAGGCGGCCCCCAGCTCCCCGAGCAGTTTGGCCTGGAAGGCCTCCCAGGGATACTCGAGGATTCCGGCCATGGGAAAGCCGATGGAGGCGTTCAGCACCAGGATGCCGATGGGGCCGAGTTCGGCCTTCACGGTCGCCGCCAGGGCCTCCACCTGGACCTGGTCCCGGGCATCGGCCTTCACGGCCAGGGCCCGGCCGCCCGCGGCCTGGATCTCCGCCACGACGCCGCGGGCGGCCGCCTCGGAGCCAAAGTAATTGACCGCCACGGCGGCGCCCTGGGCCGCCAGGGCCTTGGCCACGGCCGCACCGATGCCGCGGCTGGCGCCGGTGACGAGGGCTACATTTCCGGTGAGCGTCATGGGATCTCCGTCAGCAGGTGACTGCGATAGTGCCTCGTTCGGCCGGGCGACTCAAGGCACAAGCTCCTTGATGGACAGGACCCCCGTCGAAGCCGCATTGCCCGTGAGGGCCCGGCGCAGGTAGCCCGCCTGCCCCAGGTGGAAGGCGAGGTGGGACGCGAGGTGCAGCAGGAAGCGCCCGGTGACCAAGTGGAGGCCGCCCACCTCCATGGGAAAGGGGGCCGCCAGGGATTCCGGGGTCAGGGCCTTCAGGCCGATCTCCACCTCGCGCGCGGCGCCCTCCAGGGCGGCGACCACGTCGGCGCGGGAGCCCTCCCGCTGGCTGAACTCCTGTTCACGGTGCCGCTGGTAGCCAGTGCCGCCCAGCGCGACGCCCACAAAGGAACTCAGGTTCCCGGCCACATGCAGCGCCAGGTTACCCGCACTGTTGCTGATGCCCGGCACCGTGTGCCAGAGCGTGGCATCGTCCGGAAAGGCCTCGACCTCGCGGATGAAGCAGCGGAGGTCGCGGCGGAACAGCACCAGGAGGTCGGCGGCAAGGGGCGTCATGCGGCACCTCCTGTGCCGCACCCTTCGGGCTTCGGCTTCGCCAAAGTGGCACTTCGCTCCTGCTTCGTGCTCATGTCCACCCCCCTTGTGAAAAGGTTGCTGCCACAGATAAGCACAGATGGTCACGGATGGGCATGGATTAGGTTCATCGGGGATCATACGCATTCATCCGTGGCTATGCTTGGTTTTATGGATCTTCAACGCCTTCTAGATGACCTGGCCCGTGAATCGGCGCCCTTCGCGGCGCAGGGAAGGGTGGCGGACTACATCCCGGCCCTGGCCGCGGTGGATCCGGCCCGCTTCGGCATCGCCCTCGCCACGATGGACGGGGGGCTTCGCGGAAGTGGCGACTGGCGCATGCCCTTCTCCGTCCAGAGTGTGTCCAAGGCCTTTTCCCTGGCCCTGGTGCTGGCCCGGGACGGCGAGGCGTTGTGGAAGCGGGTGGGCCGGGAACCCTCGGGCAGCCCCTTCAACTCGCTGGTGCAGCTCGAGTATGAAAAGGGCATTCCCCGCAACCCCTTCATCAATGCTGGAGCCCTTATTCTCGTCGACCGGCTGCTCTCGCTGACCGGGGATTCCCTGGGCACGCTGCGGGACTTCCTGCGGACCGAAAGTGGCAACCCCGCCTTGGACATCGATCCCGAGGTGGCCGCCTCCGAGGCTGAGCACGGGCATCGCAATGCGGCCCTGGCGCACTTTATGGCCAGTTGCGGGAACCTCGAGAACCCGGTGGAGCAGGTGCTCGACCACTACTTCCGCCAGTGCAGCCTCGCCATGAGCTGTGCTGACCTGGCGAAGGCGGGCCTCTTCCTGGCCAACCACGGCCTGCGGGCGGACGGCTCCAGGCTGCTGAGCCGCAGCGAATCCAAGCGCATCAACTCGGTCATGCTCACCTGCGGTACCTACGACGCCGCCGGCGACTTCGCCTATCGGGTGGGCCTGCCCGGCAAGAGCGGTGTGGGCGGTGGGATCCTTGCCGTGCTGCCGGAACGGGGCGTGCTCTGCGTGTGGAGTCCCGCCCTCGATCCCCACGGCAACGGAGTGGCGGCCGTCGAGGCCCTGGACCGCTTCACCACCCGCACCGGCTGGTCCATCTTTTGAGGACCCGATCGCCCAGCGAGTCCGCAGTTTCAACAGGTGGATGAAACCACCTCAGGCCGCGTGGACCTGTGGATGGATCATGACTTCGTCTTGCGGAGCAGCCAGGCCGCCCAGGCCGTGAAGGCTGTCACCGCGCCGAAGATGAACACCAGGCGGAGCCAGGGCAGGCCCAGGGCGAGACGCTCGCTCACCCGCAGCCAGGCCATGCCCACCCAGGCAAGGCACCCGGCCCACAGTGCGGCAAGGGCGGCCACCTGCGGGATGGTCCGGGGCACGAAGAGGAGCGCCAGCAGGACCGATGTCAGGAACAAGGCCGCCCAGAGGGCCAGACCCAGGCGGAGCGACAGCGCCCCCAGCATGAGCACGGCGATCAGGGCGGGGATGCGTCGGAGCAGGAACATGGCCAACCTCGTCGGGCTTCAGGGCAATCCAGGAGCCTTCGTCGGGTCCAGCAGGGTTGGAAGGGACCGGAAGGTACGGCGCCCTCCAGCCTCCAGGAAACTCCAGGCCACGAAACGGCTCTGCTTCTGGCCCTGGGCCATGGGCACCGTGCGGATGTCCCGGGCCTCTGCCTGGCGCAGGGAGCGGTGCACGGCGGGCAGGGAGGCCGAGCTGGAGACCAGTGCGGTGAACCAGCGCACCTGGTCGCGCAGTCCAGCACTCTCCGTGATCATTCGGCGGAGGAAGCCCACCTCGCCGCCCTCGCACCAGAGTTCCGTGCCCTGCCCGCCGAAGTTCCGCAGGGGACGCGGGGTTTCGCGGCCCAGCTTCCGCCATTTCTGCCCGGAGGCCTCGCGCACGGCGTGCATGGACCCGTGGAAGGGCGGGTTGCAGAGGGTCAGCTCGAATCGTTCACCGGCCTCCACGATGCCCGTGAAGATCGCATTCCGGTCCTGCTGCCGCCGCAGCGTGATGGCCCCGGTCAGGCCCGGATTCGCGGCGAGAATGCGCTCTGCCGAGGCCAGGGCCGTCCCATCGACTTCGGAGCCCACGAAAGACCAGCCGTACTCCCGCTGTCCGATGAGCGGATAGATGGCGCTGGCGCCCACCCCCACATCCAGCACGCGGATGGCAGGACCCCGGGGGATCGCGCCGTCCGCATCGGAGGCCAGCAGGTCGGCGAGGTGGTGTACGTAGTCCGCCCGGCCAGGGATGGGCGGGCAGAGGTAGCCCGGCGGCAAGTCCCAGCCCCTGATGCCGTAGGCTTCCGCGAGCAGAGCCCGGTTCAAGGCCTTCACAGCCTCAGGATCGGCAAAGTCGATGGAGGGTCCCCCATGCTTCGCCCGTGACACGAAGGGGGCCAGCTCGGGGCTGGCCTTCAGCAGGTTCTGGAAGTCGTAGCCGCCGGCGTGGCGGTTGCGCGGATGCAGGCCGGGCTTGGCGGGTGGGCTCACGGGGGATCGTCCGGTGGGGTCGGGCATGACCCCAGTGTCCGATGAATGAGGCCTCAAAGTCCTGCGCAGAGTTCCATCCCAGACAGCACGGTGGCGAAGGTGCCGTCGAGGGCGGCGAGGAAGGCCATCTGCACCTGGGCTGCGGGCACCACCTGACCCTGCCAGGTGAGGTCCCGCGTGGCGCAGGCATCTCCCGCCAACTGGCACTGGAAGCCGAGGTCGAAGGCGGCCCGCACCGTAGTGTCGATGCACATGTGGGTCATCATCCCCGCGATGACCACCTGCGTGACGCCGAGCCCCTGCAGGTGCGACTGCAGTGGTGTCTCCCGGAAGCTGTTGGGGAAGTGTTTCTGGAACAGGGCCTCGCCCGGCAGCGGCGCCGCGCTCGCGTGGATCTCTGCCCCGAGGCTGCCCGGCAGGAAGAAGGTGGCACCGGGCCGGGCCGCGAGGTGCTGGATGTGGACGACGGGCCGGCGGGCTCGCCGGAAGGCCTGGAGCAGGGCCCCTGCCCGGATTCCGGCTTCGAGGCTGCCCACCAACTCCATGGCCCCACCCGGGAAATAGTCGTTCTGGAGGTCGACGAGCAGCAGGGCCTGGGTCATGGGGTGCCCCTCCTTGGAACCAGCTTAGCGCTCCGTCCCGTCCCGGAATGCCTCCAGGTCCCGGGCGCGGTGGGAGCCGATGAACCAGAAGGTGAGGGTCAGGAGAAGGGTGAGGCCAGCCACGGTGAAGGCCAGGTTGCGCCCATGCCACAGGCCATTCCAGGCGGCGGAGATCTGGGCAGCCAGGACGTTCACCTTCCCGCCGAAGGCCTCCATGTCGCGCAGGTATTTCTTGCTGTCCTCCGGTTCGAAGCCCAGGGGGTTGGGGCTGACTGGCACGGCGAGCAGGTAGATCACCGCAGCCCAGCCCAGTCCGAGGGCCAGCATGGCGGCGGCGAGCTGGTGGATGCGCCGCAGGCGGGCTTCCAGGGTCCTGCCGAGGCCAGCGACGAACCCGCGGTTCAGCTGGGCCTGCGCGGCGACGGAGCGGGCGGCGAGGCCCGCCTGGATCCCCTCCCTTGTTTCGGGCGGCAGGGCCAGGCCCCGTCGGTCCACTTCCTCCAGGGCCGCCTCCACGGCCTCGGTTCGGTAGTCCTGGAACTGCCTCAGGTACTGGAGCAGTTCGGCATCGGAGAGGGCCTGGATCCGTTCCAGGAAGGTCTGGGCCATGAGTCGCTTCAACCCTCGGCCAGCAGTGCCGCGAGGCGATCGAAGGTCAGCTCGTTGCCTTCGAGGGCGAAGCTCTTGACCGCTTCACACTCGGCGGCGCTGCCGAATCGCATGCGGAAACCGAGGCGGGTTCGCGGGCCCTCCTCCTCAAAGGTGACGATGACCCTGAAGGCCGGCGTGGACACATGGTCGAAGACCAGCCGCTCGGGTGGGAGGACCTCGATGAACAGGCTCTCGTTCTTGAAGTGGACCCCGCCCGGTCCGTGCATGACGAAGTCCCACCGGCCTCCGGGCTTCGGCTCGAAGGCCTGAAACGAATTGGTGAAGCCCTCCGGGCCCCACCAGCGGGCCAGCAGGTCCGGATCGGTCCAGGCCCTGAACACGCGCTCCCTGGAGGCATCCAGGATCCGCGTGGTGAGGACGTCGCGGTCCGCCTGGGGGTCCAGGTCCTGCGCGGTAGATCCGACCATGGAGGCTCCCGGGAACGGTTGATGCTTCGAGGGAAAGGTTAACCGATCGGGCCCCGGATCCCCCGGTCCGGCCGGGAAGGGACTGTTCTCCAGAAACTGGGTGGGTTCAGAACCTGGGCTCAGGCGATCTTGCAGGGAATGAGGGCGTCCTCGTCGAACCGGTAGACCGCGCAGAGCCGGTGGTATCCGTCCGCGATCACGACCTTCCCGGCGGCGTCCCGAACCAGCAGGAGGGGCGAGAGCGCCTGGCCCTTCCGGATCTTCTTCTGATCCCTGGCCACGTGGGAGTTGCTCACGCCGAGCAGGGACAGCTGCGAGGCCCGGAAGATGTCCTTGGCCTTGAAATGGACGAGGGGCGCGGACCTCAGGCGTTCGAGGAGATCGGCCACCTCGTCCCCGTCGTGCAGGAGGCTGAGGTAGGACCCGGCGGCGGGATAGTCCTGGTCCTCCACCTGGGGAAGCCACCGGATCTGTGCAACGGGTGTTCTGGCCATGGCAGGTTCTCCTCGGGCCGGATGTCTGGGGGAACCATGGCGCAGTGGGGCCCAGAGGGCAAGTGGCCTCAGGTCGTCCGGCCCGCCTGGAGCAGGGCCGCCATCTTGCCATGGATCAGGTCGATGGCCTTCAAGGGCCGGAGCATGACCTTGACCTCCACGATCCTCCCGGCCTCATCCCACCGGAGCATGTCCACGCCGTTCACCTCGATGCCGTCGATCTCGACCTGGAACTCCAGCACCGCATCGCAGGGGCCCACCACTTCACGGATGTAGCGGAAGGAATCGTTGACGAAGACCCTGAAGGCCGCGGTGAGATACCGCGAGGTGAGGGCCCGCCCCACCTGCGGCGTGTGCATGACCGGCGAGTGGAAGACCACCGCTTCCGCGAGCAGCGCGCTGAGACCCCGCGGATCCCGGCTCTCCAGGACCTGGTGCCAGCGGGCGACGGGGTTGGCGGACATGAGGTGCCTCCTGGTGGGGTGCGGATGGTACGGTGCCGGGACCAGACTCCTGGTGTCCAGGATCAGGCCAGGGCTGCGGCCACGGCCGCCTCCGCGTGGAGCGCCGTGGTGTCGAAGAGGGGAACCCTGGAGTCTTCCGCGGCCACCAGCAGGGAGATCTCCGTGCAGCCGAGGATGATGGCCCCGGCGCCCTGGGCGGCCAGACGGGTCAGGATGCCCCGGAAGACACTGCGCGACTCGGGAAGGACCTTCCCGAGGCAGAGTTCATCGAAGATGATGCGGTGGACGGCCTCGCGATCTTCCGCCTCCGGGATGAGCACCCGGAGCCCGTATCCTTCGCGCAGCCGATCCCGGTAGAAGGGCTGTTCCATGGTGAACCTGGTGCCCAGCAGGCCCACGGTGGCGTGTCCGGCCCGCCGGATCGCCTCGGCGGTCGGATCGGCGATGTGCAGCAGCGGGATGGTGGTGGCCGCCTCGATGGGCGCGGCCACCTTGTGCATGGTGTTGGTGCACAGCACCAGGAGCTCCGCGCCTGCTTCCTCGAGGGTCCGGGCGGCTCCGGCCAGCAGGGCCCCGGCCGCCTCCCAGTCGCCGGCCTGCTGCAGCCGCTCCACGTCGTGGAAGTCCACGCTGTAGAGGATGAGCCGGGCCGAGTGCAGCCCCCCCAGCCGCGATTTGACCGCCTCGTTGATCAGGCGGTAATAGGACACCGTCGATTCCCAGCTCATGCCTCCGATGAGGCCGATGGTCTTCATGGGGGCTCCTTGGAGATGGCGGTTCATGCCCGGGTGGGGTCGACCAGGGGGCGGCTTAGTCCCCTGGGGGCTCGGGGATGCCGAGGCGCCGGGCGACCCGCCGGGCCGTTGCCTCCCGCTGGATCGTGAGGTCCCTAAGATCCCGCCTGGCGCCGGCCAGCACCGGGGCCGGGGCCGTCTCCGGAGTGCCACTGCTGAAGGGCGGCTCGGGCGCATAGGCCATGTAGAGCTGGATCGTCTGGGCGGCCTCGTCCCCCCGCAGCTGGGCGACCACCCGCAGAGCGCCGTCGAGGCCCGCCGTGACTCCGGCGGCGAACACCATGGGGCCGTCCAGGACCACCCGCTCGTTCACGGGGACCGCGCCGAACAAGGGCAGCAGGTGGAGCGAGGCCCAGTGGGTGGTGGCCCGCCGACCCCGGAGCAGCCCGGCAGCGCCGCAGATGAGGGCGCCGGTGCACACGGAAAAGACGCAGCGGGCTCCGGCCGCCTGGCGCCGCACCCAGCCCAGCACCTCCTCGTCGTCCATGAGGGCCTCCTGCCCCCAGCCGCCGGGTACGTGCAGCACGTCCAGCTGTGGGGCCTCCGCCAGGAGGGCGTCCGGGCTCAGCCTCAAACCGCACACATCCCGGACCGGCGCGGCGGTCTTGGCGTAGATGCGGTAGGTGGCGTTCGGGATCCTCGACAGCACCTCGAAAGGGCCCGTGAGGTCGATCTGGTCCAGGCCCTCGAAGAGGAGCGACCCGATCTGGAGATGGGTCTCGAGCGGGATCCCAGGCGGGAGGCTCGTCATTTTGCCTTGGCTTCGAGAGCCTGAAGGAAGGCCTCCGTGGTCAGGACCGTGGCCTGCCCCGGGAACACCTTTTCCATGAGCACCCGGTGCACCTCGTCGTCAAAGTCGGCGCAGGCGTCCCCCACCACGAGGAGCTGGTAGTCCAGGTCCGAGGCCCAGCGCACCGTGGAGAGGACGACCCCGCTGGTGGAAATGCCGATCATGGCGAGGGTCGTGATGTGGTTGGCCCGGAGGATGGATTCCAGATCCGTGGTGGAGAAGGCGCCCACCCGGCGCTTGGTGACCACGATGTCGCCGGCCTGGGGGGCGACCCGCCCGTGGATCTCCGCCCCGGGGCTGCCTTCCCGCAGGCGCCCGGAGGCCTTGAGGGCGCTAAAGCGCTTGTTCTGGGGGCTCAGCTCCGGGTAGCCGTCCCGGAACCGGACGACCACGTAGATGATCGGCAGACGGGCCGCGCGGGCCTCCTTCAGGATGGCGCTGGCCCGGTCCAGGAGGGGCCCCTGTGCCTTCTCGGGCAGCATGGCCAGAATGTCGTTCTCGAAGTCCATGACGAGCAGCGCCGCGTGTTCCCGGTCGAAGGAGAAAGCCTGGACCGGGGGGCTCTGGTGGGGCGCGTCCGGCGCCCCGGCCGCGGGCCGGGGCAGGCTCAGCAGCGCGAGCCAGGCCAAGGACAGCAGGGCGGATCTGGCGGGGATGCGCATGGGTCGTCTCCTTTGGCTCGGCGGCGCGGGATCGGGAGGATGGAGCCTGGTCCCCAGGATGATAGCCGGCAGGGAAAGCCGTAAATCAGACGGGCCTGCTAAGCCGAGGCCGCGGGGACCTTCAGGTCTCCAGGTAGATCTCCACCCGTTCCTTGGCCCGGCCGATGTTGTTGCGCCTCAATCGGATCGGGCCGACTTCGCCCGTGCGCCGAGGGTGCGTCCCCCCGCAGGGCACCCGAGCGAACCCATCGATCTCCCAGTAGCGTCGCTCCGTGGGAGCATCCTCGAAGGCGGACCTGATCTCCAGGTTGGCCTCGATGATGCGATGGGTTTCGGCACTGAGGGCGGGAAGCCAGGGTGTGAGGCTCTCGGGCCATGCGAAGTCGATTCGGGCCTTCTCCTGGGCAATGTGGGCCCCGACCTTGCCGACCCCCCCGAGGGACCGGTAGACAAGCTCCAGGACCAGTTCGGCGGCAAAGTGGAGGCGCATCAGCCGGTAGCGCCTGTTCCAGTCGATGTCCATCTGCACCGGTTCGCCGGTACTCAGCCCGTGGGACTCGGGAAGGGTGTAGACCAGTTCCAGACCCTCCTTCCGGGCCGAGAGCACCGGGTAGCCGCCGATGGTTCCCTGGTCGCTCTCCTGGCCTCCGGAGAAGGCGTAGTAGATGGTCGATTGCACGGTGATGTCAACCCCGTCCACGGAGGCGACGAGGGTGCGGTGGGTGGTCTGGTAGGGATCCTCCCAGAAGACCTTCCTGGTCATGGCGCCTCGGGATGAAGGTTCACTTCATCTTCGACTTTAGCCGGATCATCTCGCCCGCCACCATGAACCGCCCCCTCCCGAGGTGACGAACCCTTCGCGGGGCCTGCACCGAGGAGCCCAAGGCCTGGACGGGTTCTGACCACGTGTGCCGTGCCCCTGACCCGGTCAGGCCTTCACGAGGTGGGGAAGGACGAGGCCCAGGATGATGACTTTGGCCGAAATGGCCGCGGTGGCGAGGATGGGCAGCCACTTCAATTCGGCGTCGGTGATGGATGGGACTTCATCCCCTGCGGGCTGGAAGGGAAGGAAGGGACCGGTCTCCCCTTCGGCGGTGTCCAGGGCGACCAGGAGGCGCTCCCGGAGTTTCTGACACTGTCTGGCGTGGTAGAGATCCCTCATCAATCTCGCGAAGACGACCCATATGATCCCGAGGAGCAGGGCATCGATGAGCGCGTAGAAAAGGTAATCGCGCAGCAGGGAGTTGGCCAGGAAGGCAGCCAGGACGAAGGAGGATACGGTCACGAAGGAGATGGAGTGGTAGAGGGCGAGGCGGATGGTGCGGATCTCGGTTCGATCCTCAACCATGAGGGTCTTGAGGATGTCGGCCCGGAGGGCCAGTGGAAGCGTCATAATGTCCTCCCTTGACGGGGCAGGAAGCGGGTTCCTGCCGCTGTGGTTCCGATGGTTCTGCGTGGGACTTCGAGATGGGCTTGGAAGGGGTTCCCGACCCTACCTCTGAAGCGGGTTCAGGTGGGTTCCCAGGCCGCACCCTTCTGGATCAGCAGTTCGCGAAGCACAGAGCGGTGGCAATGCGCTTCGTCCTCGCAGTAGCAGCCCACCGAGAAATTGCATTGTCGGGACAGGGTGGCAAGCAGTTCGAGGGTGTGGCTGTTCTCTGGGGTCGCCATCTCGGCCCGGTACTTCCTGGCGAAGTCGGCCCACTGCGAGGCTGTTTGGGCCTCCTGACCGAGCCTTACCGTCGAGGGGCTGGGGGCCAGATTGGGGTACCACACGTCGAACCAGTTCTGGGAGGCGTAGTCGGACTTCGGCACGCCCCGGGGCGGGCGTCGCACCGTTCCGATCCGGGTGCCCTCCCCCTCCACCCTTGGACCGCCGAGCCTGAGGACGCGCATGACCATGATTCGCTCCATTCTAGGATGCCCCGTTTTCGAGGTGGACCTACCCGACCCTGGGGAGGGGTGCGAACGAGGCCGATCCCCAATCCTGCCCCAAGGCCCCAAGGCTCGGGTCCAGCGGCGGATTGGGCAGGGATTCGAAGGCAGGGTCGGGCCGCCAGAAAATCAAACACAAGGATGTCTGCCGGATTGCCGATACTCGAGTCAGGATATTCCACGTCTGGAGTGAGCCCAATGAGCGAAGATTTGTCATCGAAACCCCTGCCTGAGCTGGCCGAGTATGCCCTGGAAACACCCTTGAACTGTCATCACTGCCAGAAGGTGATCACGTGCCTTCATGTGGTCCGCCTCCTCAGGACCAAGGTCAATTTTGTCTCCACCCTTCCACGGCGGGGACATGTCATTGTCTGTCCGGAGTGCCGGAGAATCCTCTCTGCCGACCTGGGTGGCATGACCTGAGGGCCGTTGCTTCGATTTCGATCTTCATGCGGGGGTCCGCCAGGCCAGCACAGATCATCATTGCAGCCGGGCGCACTTCCTCGAAGTAGCGTCGCAGGACCGGCCAACATGGCTCGAAGTCATCACCGTCTGGAAGCACGTAGGTGACCCTGACCACGTCCTTGAGGGTGGAGCCGGCCTGGCGGAGGGCGGCGTCGATGTTCTTCAGGCACTGTTCGGCCTGTTCAATGACGCTTCCGGAAATGGACATGGTGCCGTAGTCGAAGCCCGTGGTGCCCGAGACGAAGATCCAGTCCCCCGCCACCACTGCGCGTGAATAGCCGATTTTCTCTTCGAAGACAGAGCCTGAGCTGATGCATTTCCTGGTCATGGGTCCCTCCTGAAGCACGGTGGGTGGGCGGGGCACTTCTCGTCATGGGGGTTGGTGTCAGCCGCCCCGGGGAAGCTGGTGGATAACCTGGCCCGTGCGCGGGACTCGGTGAAACGTGGGGGTCAGGCCGGCTGGTGAGCGTCCAGGGCGACGAAGACGCCCGAAAAGCGGCCCACCACCTGGCCCTCGTGTTCCAGGATCGAGGTGACCGTGATCCGGGCCTTTCCCTTGCGCTGGAGGATGTGGAGGAACTTCAGCCAGGCCTCCGGGGGGCCAAGGGAGGACCGGGCATAGAAGAGACCCCGGATGGGGTGCTCGTACTCCATGGTGTTCCGCTGGATCACAAGCCGGCAGGCATAGCCAGATCCCCGGAGGCGCGTGTGCAGCAAGGACCAGGCCGCCAGGATGGCCAAGGCCGATGCACTTCCGCCAAATACGGTCTCCCGGTGGTTGATGTTTGGTCCGAGCGGCGCGCTCAACACAACGCATTCATCTTCGACCGAATGGACCGAGAGCTGCATGGCCCTGGATATTGGGATGTGCTCGTGAAGGTAGTACTCAAGCTCAATGGGGGACATGGCTGAATCCTTGAGGCCCCGAGGAAGCGTGACCTTGAGGCTCCCGCGATCGCGTGGAGCATAACAGCGAAGGCCACCTCCGGCGAAAGGAGGCCCCTGTGAGGCCAGGAAGCGGCCTTGTCTAGGGGCTCCGGACCCTCTGGAAGAACCCTGTGGGATCTGAATAGGCCTCTGTGATTTCCTCGAACCATTCCGGGTGATTGAAGGAGATGCCCACGACGGCATGGGTGGCTTCCTCGAATTTGGGATCAGGCCAGGCGGAGTTGATGGAAAACCAGAGAGCCTCGGCAAGGGGCACATCGTTCTGCCAGGTAGTCCTGTTCCAGGGGCCTGCCGGGTGAAGCTCAGCGTCCTCCTGGTCGATGAGCTCGTGGACGCGCTCGGAGTCGGGGCCCCAGCAGCAGATGTAGGTGCAGCCTGCCCGCATGAGGTCCAATGCAATGGTCTTGATCTCCACGTCAGTGGCTTCGGTCCCATCGATGGCCAGGCATGCGATGAAGCCCCCGTTGATCTCCTTGAAGGCGCCATGGGGAATTTTGTGGTGCCGGAGATTCAGCACGTACAGGTCCCGGGAACCGAATTCTGCGTGTCCAAGTTTCTGGACCATCGACATAAGGCCGCCTAGCAGAAGGGAGAATACGGCCGCATGGACAGCGGGCCGCCGAGGTGGGGCGCTCTGGAAGGGCCCAAGGGACTGGGCTGGAAGTCGTGGCTCACGGGGGACAGCTCCACGGCAAGGTGTGATTGAAGCGAAAGGTAGCTGGGCGGCCTTGATTATTGACCCTGCCACCCCGTTTTGGGAACCGAAAGGAGAGCGGCTGCCAGGCCGTGGGGATGGCTAGGAACCTGGGCGGTCATCCGTCCCTGTTGACTTGGCGGTGCCATGAGTGGGCATCCTCCACGCAGGCGGATCGCGGTCCACGGAGGCCCCTCCGGGGTGTCACCGTGGCAGTATGAGCCTGAAGCCGTACACTGATGATTCCTGCTGAGAAATATCCAGGTCCTCGGACCGTCTGAAACCCAAGCGCAGGTATAGACCCAGGGCCACCTGCATCGCCTGGGTCGTATGGAGGATGGCTTCGGAGTGATGCTGCTCCTCTGACAGCTCGATGCAAGCCTGGATCAACGCCCTGCTTACGCCAAGCCCCCGGTGCTTTGGATCGACTCCCAGGAGGCGGATCCCCGAACCGTGGAAGCGGAACGAAGAGAAAGAGCGGAGTCACTGTGGGCAGAGGGCTAGGCCGTGATGACTTCCCATGAGGCTATGCCGCCCTTTGTGACACGGAAAAGTGGGTGTGGGAGCGGCCGTTTAATGTCTGCACATTGCAGGTACCGAGCAGGATCGCGCGATTTCAGTTTGGCCAGAAGGTGCCCCCACTCATATTCGATTTGGCCTTCTGTGACTGTGAGCAGGCCCAGCGGCACAACACTTTGGATCTTCCTTTCGTCAAACAGATAGCCCCGCCGGAGTGACTCGAGATGAACCTCCTTCAGGTAGGAGGCGATGAACGAAGCCGGATTTGGAGAGGCTTTGAACCGTTCCAACTGCGGGTGATTCTTGTAACCCTTGGTTGCGTCCGCAAGAACGGCTTGGGCAAGCAAGCCCTCCCGCCAGAGGGCGACGAGGCCCTTGGAATCCAGGTAGCGAGGATGGATGGACCAGAGTCGCATCAAGGTTCCTTGAGCGGCCTAACCAAGGTGGCCAACAGCCCCGCCTGCAACGATGCGCCGATCGAAGCCGGGGTAGCTGGAAGAAGGGCAAGCACGAAAGGCCCGGCAGGCAACTTCCGTGTTGAGCGCAAGGGCAGGCCGCTACCTGATTCAGAGTCTGGAAACATGCTCAGCCCCATCCTTTGGGCCCACTGACGTTCAAGACCCTTCCGACACTGTCCGAATGAACGATAATCGCAGTGCGATTGGCTATGCCAAAAAACTGCAACACCAACTCAGTCTCCTGTGCTCCCTCGGATTGTGGTGTCTTTATAGCGGCTGAGAATTCTTCTCGCGAGACAAGTTTCCATTCACCGGACCGTCGAACCCTGTAGAGGGTGTAGTGCCGACCTGACATGAACTGCTCTATCTCTAGCACACTCATGCCAATCTGAATTTTGTCATGGACAAAATCGGCACGTCGGCTGGGTTCCTGGACCTGCCAACCAAAGACTGACACCAAGCCAATAGCCAGTAGAACGGCGAGGAGGCAGCCCTTCGTCTTGCGAGTGATCATGTCGATTCCCCTATTAGAAATCCCTGGAGCGAGGCCTCAGGCGCTGTGCGGACCGGCTGGATGATTCTAAATCCAGCGGCGAACCGAATGGAGGTAGGCCTCGTATTCCGCGCCGAAACGCTCGAGGAGGTAGCTTTCTTCACGTGCAATGACGGAATAGCGGATGACAAGGAGAACTGGCAGAAGAGATAGCAGGGGCCACAGTGCGTTGGCTGAAAGGGAGATCCCTGCGTGCGCTAATGAAAGACTGAGGTACAGGGGATTTCGGCTGAGTCGAAAAACCCCATGTGTTACGAGCGAGGAGACAGGGCGGTCGAGCCTGATGGGAGTGTGTACACCCTGGAGCGCGAGAAAGGCGCAGAGGGCTAGCGATGCAGCGAGGATGAGGAAGATCCCGCCAATGAGTCTGAGCGGGGAATTTCCAGAAGTCTCGAGAAGCGCCACCGGGAAGAAGCGCTGGAGTAGGAACCCGATTGCAAGGCTGACTCCGAAGATCACTGGAGGTGGGAATCGGACGCCGGGAGTAGGTGGTTGCTTTACGTTCACTCGATTACCTGATGCGGGAAGGGTGACCATCTGAATGAAGCGAAGCGACCCCGGACTGCACTGAGGCTAGGGGCGAAGCCGAGATCGGAATGCTTAGAAAGTGATTTTATAAATCAACCGGTTATTGTCGATCGCAACACCCAATCGCTCGTTCGATTTCGGATTAGGCCTGATGATTTCGACATAGATGAATGCCCCAGATGAACTCACCAACTTGCCACGGCTGCATCCACTTGAACCTAGTATGTGCTTTGAGAAATAGGAATCGCCGTACACCTGGTCCCAATTTCTCGGGAATTCCAATTCCATGGAGTACAGAGAGTCACTAGGATCTTGTGGTCTGCCAGGTCGAAACAGGTCTCCGGTGTATTCCTCGCCCTTGGGCGACGTCAGTTTGATTTTTCCACTGAGGTTATATATCGTGCCCTTGAGTGCCTGGGACAGGTTCTCTTGATTCACAGGATAGAAGTAAATGTTTTGATAGTTACCAATCAGGCCACAACCTACCAAGGTGGACAAGGACGCTACCGCAAAAGTTTGTTGAAAGGTCATATAGGCCTCCGGAGCTGTTGTGAGTGAGCTTAGGGGTGGGAATAACCGGACTGCCATGCACCGACGTGCCAAGCGGAGCCGAGGGAACGACCGGCCTGCACATTGGCTAAATGGGCCAAAGCCTGGTGGCGAGGAAGTAAGCGAGAAAGTAGCCAATAAAAGCCAAGACAATCGAACCGACAGCCGCAAAAATATTTATGACTATAGATCCTGGCTTTTTCAGTACCAAAAATAAAATGACGGCTGAAGCGAGGAGCGGTAGCCAGAAGAAAGGTACGAACTGACCATACCCATAGATGGCAACCGTGATACCTATCTGCAAAAAGCCGGTCAAGAGAGCGTGGAGAGCCTTCTTCATGGTGAGCCTAGCGTATGAAGCCAGCGGGCCACGCATGGGCCGAGGCGATAAACGGAGACAAGGAACCGAAGGGCGAGAAAGAGTAGGGCAGGGCCGGGCATGGTCCAAGTGGCCTTGAGCGGAGGGTCGGGCTCATTCTGGAGCGGGCCTTGGGGCGCCGCATTTCCAGCAGGATTGGAATTGGGGTGCATGAAATTCTCCACACTCTGGACAATTCCATGAAGGACCCCTCGAGGTTCCGAGTTCCCCCTTTGTAAAACGCGTGACCAGCGCATGAGCTTTTTCTGACTCGGAAGAGTTGAAAATCCAAACGGTGGGGAGAACGCCTGGAGCCGAAGACCCGACACCGAGCATCGAGGAGAGATCCTTACCGCGAATTCCAGCGTCAACACCTTCCGCCTGAAGAAGATTGCAAACCAGGTGTGCCTCGGCAAGATGCTGGGCTTGAAATACCTGCAACATCGTTACCTCCAAGAGGCGGCCTTGCCAGTGAAGCTAATCGGGCGGTGACTTAACCGGGCCAAAGGACCGTCGGCCCCTACTTGACCTCGAAAGGTATTTTCGCCTTCTTAAGTTGAGCATTCATGAATTCTTTCCACTGATTCTTGGGAGTCCATACTTTTAGAACGGCATCGTAGGCCTGCTCAGGGTTCTCCCGGGCCACAATCACACGGTACAGAAATGTCATGGCCGAGGCCCTCCTATTCGCCTGGCAGTGAACCAGTACCTTTCGGCCTTGGAAGCGCTCCATCGCTTCGGTAAAGGAATGGAAGTTGGCTTCGGTCGGATTATTCCACTGAATCGGAATATTGACGAAGTCCATGCCCTGATTTCGAACGAGATCGGGTTCGTTGGCGACCGCGTCGGGGACGGTCGGTGGTGCAAGATAAATCACTGCCTGGAAACCAAGCCTGGAAAGACCTGAAAGTGATTCTGCGGTTGGTTGGCCGGCGGTCACCAGTCCCTTGGAAATGAGAACCACATGCGAGGCTTGGAGACCCCGGTTGCCTTGACCAAAGGCCGAAATGGAAAGCGCCAGGAGCATTAAAGGAAACAGATATTTAGAGTGGCGCACTGCATCACCTCATGAATGAAATCGACCGGACCTGCCTCCAACAAAGCGATGACCGGAGAAGAAAAGCTGGAAGCCGAAAGAGAACGGACGGCAGTGCGGGGGGGCTGATAATAGCGAAGGCCTAAGGGCGCCCGAAGTTGCGTACCTCTATTTGTAAAGACAGAGGTAGGCGGTATCAAGGGTCACCTTGAGCTGGAATTTTTCAAAGGCCTCAACCGTGAAGGACGATCCAGCGGGGTAGGATACCCAATTGCCATTGCTTGGAAGTTTGACCAGAAGCGATCCTGAAATGACATTCATGATCTCCAGCGTGGTTGTACCGAATTCGTACTCGCCAGGTGCCATAACTCCGATTGTGGCGGGTCCTTCAGCGGCTTGGAAGGCGATGGAGGTCACTTGGCCATCGAAGTATTGGTTTGTCTTGAACATGGAGATCCTCAAAAAATGGGTCGTATCAACTAGGAGAATCCGGCGAGCGTCAGGAGCAGGGTGCCTAATCGAACAAGCCAACCAACTCAGGCTGCACCTAGCAGATGAGCGGATGGTTAGTTGTTACTTCGAGGCGTTGACAATGGTTGCCTGAGGTCCGAGTTGAGCGAAGGGTTAGGCGCCAGGTTTAGGAAAGGTGGCAACCTCCTGTCCCCAACGTCTGAGGTTCTGTTCATTGGCCGGCTCCACGATGTGGCGGATATTATCGGCGATTGATGGATCGTCGAATTCTTGGACCCAGGTGACCAATGTTCCGTTTGCCGATGGCCTGAGCGAGATGGAAAGAAGGAAGTTCGGCTGAGAGATGTGCTTAATGGCAACAGATGAATTCGGAATAATCTCTGTGAAAATAGCCTGATTTGGATAATTCGCTCCATCCGGACCATGCATGGTGAAATCCCAATGACCACCTGGTGTGAACTCGAACTTGCGAATGGTATTTGTGAAGCCATCCGGACCCCACCAACGAGCCAGGCGCGCGGGGTCCGCGAGTGCTTGGTACACGGCTTCAACGGCAGCCTTGATTTCTCGGGTATGGCGGAAGGCGGGCAATTGGCCTCCTGGGTATGAGGTGACTTCGAATTTGTATGGCGCTAAACCAGTGAAGCTAACCGGCCCCGTCTGCACCGAGGCGGCGAGTGAAGCCGAGGAAGACGAATGAAGAGAAGGAACGGAAGGCAGTGCGATCGAGGTTCGAGTTTACCAAGCGACCAGGCCTTGATGCGCCAGCACGGGCGTGTTGGTTATTGTCTTGTCAATTGTACCCGTCCGAAAGGAATGGCCTTCCCGTTTTGCACGTTATCCATATGCCAAGACCAAGAATCGTTGACCTTGTCATACGAGAAGGTGTTGTTGAATGAGATGCTCCCGTCTCGGTCGTGGAAAACAAAGGGGATTGCATCGCCACTTCGCTTACCCTGTGCGATTCCCTGGGCAGTAAGGCCACCTCCTCCCGTGGTGTCTAGCCAAAGACATTGATATTCCGAAGCCACTTCGTCCCAGCCGATGAGTACAACTGCTTCGTATTGCGCTTGCCCTTTGCTGTTCTTCTCGCGAGATGTCTCATGGATCCGAAGATACTGGTGATCCAAAAACCACTCAGTAACAACATCATGTGTGGTCTGCTTGCCGGCGATCGTACCCCGAAGCATCCAATTGCCAACCAGACGCTCAAGGAGAGGATCGCTGACCGGAGCAGCCCATGAAAATTCTGAACAGGCAAATAAGCAGAAGAAAATGATGGAAACCAGAGGGCGTCGCATTGATAGAACCTCATGCGAAATGCAGCGGGCAAGGCCTAATGGATGAAGCCACCCAGCCCCGCCTGTCGCAGTAGTGTCCAGAAGTTTCTGTAAGTCCTCGATAGCAGGTGGATCGCAGTGAGTGCATGGGGTCAGCGAAGGGAGGGCGG
>Ga0214220_1000007_pt1 | contig 113231 bp, 97 predicted proteins | sample TroBogypolimnion_5_FD_153058 | JGI IMG/M metagenome (GOLD analysis project Ga0214220, IMG submission 153058) | Freshwater microbial communities from Trout Bog Lake, WI - 31JUL2007 hypolimnion | ecosystem: Environmental > Aquatic > Freshwater > Lake > Hypolimnion/Profundal zone | place: Trout... | reverse complement strand
CTATTAAGGGTTTTTGTAGTATTTCTTGCACATTATACCATATATGCAGATATTTACATCAATAATATCAGCTTATTAACTGTTTTTGAGGTTAATCTAACTATCATTTGTTTCTCCTGGCCTGTATTCGGTGGACATTATCGAACAATGATCATGAAAAATGCGGTCTAGTGGACTTAAACTAATGATCCATTGTACCAGAGTTGGTCAACATGGTCAGCAGAAACCATGAGGATTCGAACCATGCAACATACCCAACGCGGAGCAAAAAGCCCGCAACCCAATATTTCGAATGATATGAGCCAGTCCTTTTGTATAATGAAAAATATCGACAGATTTCAAAAAATACAAAAATGATGGAGTATAAGCACCAGATCAGGAAGGAACTGCCGATGATCTACAGTCATTCCGGGTTGTATTACGGGATCAATGAAGTGGGAAGCCGCATCTGGCAGATGCTGGAAGCAGTCAACGGAGAGTGTGCAGGGTGGTTCCTGACGGATACTCTCTGGTGGTGCCGCAGGCGAGCGTACCCGATAACGTGCTGAAGGGTTGGAAAATTATCAGAAATCTTAACGGAGATGTACAGAAACTCATGCAGATATCTTTATTTTTTTATCGCCTCGCTATCGCCTGCTGGATAGGGGGCGCATCCCTTTTCACATTTGTCCTTACCCCCATCATTTTCAAATCATTCAACCGGGATATTGCAGGGGGAATTGTCGGCGCCCTGTTTCCAGGATATTTTAAATGGGGATTGCTCTGCGGCGCGATTGCACTTGCCACTCTTTTCATGGCGCCCATTGTCAAACACAAAGCCATCGCCGCTGTCATCATCGCCGTTATGCTTGCCCTCACCTCGGTCCAGGCCTTTGTGATTGAACCAAAGGCAACTGCGCTCAAAAAGGAAATACCGTCGTTTGAAACCACGTCAAAAGAGGATCCGCTCCGGATCCAGTTCAGAAAATTGCATGGAATATCGGCCATGAGCAACCTTGCGGTTATCTGTGGCGGCATTGCCTTGATTGTCCTTTTGTAGAAGAATGGGCCTATTCTTTGCTCTTGAAGAGCACTGTCCGATGGTGACAGGCATTCGGTCCTGCCCTGCTGGTCAGGAAGTTGTGGCCATTTCTTGTCTGAGCCGGGAAATAATCTGCTCAGGCTGCAACGGCTGGCTATAAAGGTTCCCCTGAATTGTGTCGCAGCGAAGCAATTTCAGCAGCTTTGCCTGCTCTTCCTTTTCCACCCCTTCGGCAACCACCTCAAGGCCAAGGGCGTGGGCCAGAGTTATGATGGTGGTGACGATGGAGAGGCTGTTCGATCGCTCAGTCATGTCAACGATGAAAGAGCGATCAATCTTGAGCGTATTCACAGGGAGCTGACTCAGGTAGTTCAGCGAAGAGTAGCCGGTGCCGAAGTCGTCGATCGCGATTCTGAATCCCATCTCCCTGATGGCCTCCAGCCTCGAGATGTTTTCTTCCACCTCCTCCATGACCGCGCTTTCGGTTATCTCAATGTCCAGTCCGTCGCTCCGGCCCGCTGTATCCCGCAGCAGTTCCCGCAGGGAGGGGATAAAGTTTTTCTGCCGCAGCTGGATCGGAGAGACATTGACGGCAATTCGCGGAGGGGCGATATTCAACCGGCGCCAATGGTCCAGATCCTCCAGGGCGCGTCGAATGACCCAGTTGCCGATCTCGATGATCAGACCGGTCTTCTCCGTCAGGGCGATAAACCGGTCAGGCAGAACGACGCCGGTTTCGGGATCAACATAGCGCAGCAATGCCTCCATGCCGACGAGACGTCCGCTGGCAGTCGAAATCTTCGGCTGGTAGTGAAGGACAAGACCGCCCTGTTGGACTGCCTTGCGCAACTTACTCTCCATGGTGACTGAGTGGATAATACGTTCGTTCATCTCAGGATCGTAGAAGAGATAGGGATCTCCCTTCGTCTGCGCCCGTTTTAAAGCTATTTCAGCATTTTTAAACAAGGTTTCAGCGTCGGTGGCATCGGACGGAAAAAGTGAGATGCCGACCTGGGCCGTGAGGTGAATATCTATTTCATTGACACGAAACGGTTTCAAAAAATCAGCGAGCACTTCCTGTTCCAGCGTATGGGCAACCTGATGCATGTCGCCCATATCCGCAAGAGACAGGGCAAACCGGTCAGCACCCAGTCTCGCTACTGTCTTGCAGTCGCCGGTGGACTGACAGAGCCGGTTTGCAACCTGCTTCAGCAGGCTGTCGCCGCTATGACGGCCATAGGTATCGTTGACATCCGAGAAATGGACCAGGTCCACGAGCAGCATGGCGACGATCGTGCCGGTCTGTCCCGCGGCCTGGAGCTGCAACGGAAGGCGATGCTGCAAAAGGCTCCGGTTCGGCAGGCCGGTCAACGCGTCGTAATAGGCGAGATAGTTGATTTGTTCATCTTTTTGAATGTGGTCGAGCGCAAAAGAGAGATCCCCTGACATTTCCAGCAGGAGCCGCATTTCGTCCTGGTTAAAGGCCTCCATTTCAGCAGACATCAGGATAAAGACCCCGGCCACTCTCCCCTCGAGCAGAAGGGGCAAAAGGGCAGAGGCGGAGTAGTCCGCCGGAGTCCGGTTCAAGGTCGCGGGGACCTTGCTTCCCTGGTGTACAATGATGGGTTTTCCAACATTATACACATGCTCTATGGAATCGCCGATTTCCGGGAAGACCGGGCCATCCTTCGTGGATTTGCAGGAAACCCCGGTGCTGGAACGGTGACACCAGACATCGGCCTGATCCTGGCCCGCGGCAGAGCGCAGAGTAATCCACGCCACAGGATAGCCCCCTTGATTGACCGCGATGCGGCAGACCTCTTTGAAGAGTTCTGTGCGGGTAGAAAGGCGCACAATCGCGGAATTGATACTGCTCAGGATGGCATAGAGGCGGGCAAGATCCGCAGTTTTCTGCTGACTCTCCAGCAGGGAGCGGGTCCGTTCATGCACTCGCTGCTCAAGGGTCGCATTGGCCTCCTGCAGTTGGTGAATGGTGTCGACAAAGCCGCGATGCATCATCTCGAACGGAGCCAGCACCTCTGCCAGAAACTCCTGGCTTCGGCTGAGATATATGTCCGTTCGCTTTTCGGCGGCGCCGTGCAGCACCTGGGTCAGCATGGAATTCTGGTGCAGGGCAACCAGGTCGAGGATGTTGCGTTCCTCACTGACAGCGCGACGCCCCAATTCGTAGGCAAGCATCAAGGCCTCTTCCCCGGTCCCCGCGATAACATAGTCCGCCAGGGCTCGCCGGTAGGCGTCCGCGAACGGCAGGCGAGTCTCCGCTGGGCTTATTCTGCTCACGATGAAAGCCCCCCTTGCTGCGGAAGAGCAACGCGCCAGCGGGCAGTGAGCACCAGGGCGTCGTCGGTGGCTTTTCCGTAACGGTCGAGAATATATCTGGCCAATTCTCCAGGAGAATACTGCAGGGCAACGGCATGGACGAAATCGCTGGCAATGCCGTCAGTGGCAAGAATCAGTATGTCTCCATCCAGAAGGAAGATCGAAGAAGTCTGCAGTTCGGGGAGCCGGTACCCGATGATGCCGCCGCGTAACGTGATATAGTCTGCGCGCCGGGAAGCGGGACCGGCATGAAGGAGGACTCCTTCAACATTGCCGACACCCGCCCAACTGAGCAGGCGGCGTTTCCTCTCGATGGTGACGATGGTTCCGGCACAGCCACGTGTATTCCTGAGCGCGTCGTGGCACAGCCGGATCAGTTCTGCGGGTTGCTTTTCAGGATGCTGCTGTACCACATTCATGAAGGCTGTGCTGGCAATCGCAGCCTCCTGGCCGTGTCCAAGGCCATCCGCTGCCGCCAGGAGCCAGCCGGTCCCGGTGACGGCGGCATGAGCGCCGTCGCCACACTGTTCCTCACCGGGGATTGCCCGTGCTGCGACGCCCCAAACCAGTTCTCCATCATGCGGGTCTTCCATTGTCAGCGTTCCCATTTGACCATCGATACCGTCGTCCCCTTGCCGAGCTCGGAATGGATCTCGAAATCATCCATCAACCGTCTTGCCCCCGGCAGCCCCAGCCCCATTCCCCTCGAAGTGGAGAACCCGTCCTGCATCGCCTGAGCAATATCCGCTATGCCGGGCCCGAAATCGCGCGCTATAATCATCAATCCACGTCTGCCGCCTTTTGTAACCTGACGGAATTTCATCTCGCCCCGGCCGGCATACTGAACGATATTGCGTGATATTTCGGAAATGGCCGTGGCCATCAGAGTCAGATCGCTTCCCGATATCCCTATCAACACAGCAAGCTCACGCCCCTTTTGGCGGGCCTTCATCACGTCAACGTCAGAAGCGATGGTGATCTCGTCAATTTCCATACTGGCAGAGTCCTTGTTTCCTGGCTGCGCTATTAAGCATGGCGATACCGTCTTCCAGATCAAGACTCGTCATGGCCCCTTCCAGGGCAAGCCCGAGCTGAACCATGGAAAGGGCAATATCGGGCTGGATGCCGGCAATCACCACCTTGGCCCCCAAAAGGCGTGTCATTATTGCGATAGAGCGTAATGTCCTGGCAGCAAAAGAGTCCATGACATCAAGAACAGTGACATCGATCACAACTCCTTTCGACCGGTAATCCCGGACCCTGCAGACCAGCTTTTCCTGCATCCGGAGGAGATCGGTGTCAGTCAATGCACCCTGAATAGAAGCGATGAGGATGTCGCCCTGTTTAAGGATCGGAACCTCCATCACAGGTTATCTCCCTTAAAGTCCTTCTGTTCGACGATCTTTTCCACCCGGTAGCCCAAAAGCCGCTCGGCATGCTCAATGCCGTTCTGCAGATCACCCACGGTATAGATAGGCCCAAGGTCAATGCCCAGGGTCACCATGGTCAGGGCAATTTCCGGAGAAATACCGGAAATAACGACCTTGGCGCCCATAAGCCGTGCCGCGTCCACAGTCTGGACCAGATGGTTGGCAACCCGCGAGTCGACAGTGGCGACTCCGGTTATATCAATGACAATCACCTTGGCCCGGTTGGCACGGATCGAAACCAGCAGGTGCTCCGTCAGTTGCCGCGCCCGCTGAGAATCGATCTGGCCGATTATGGGCAACAGCAGCATCCCCTCACGAAACGGCAGAACCGGCGTGGAGAGTTCCCGGATCGACTCCTGCTGGAGGGCCCTGATGGTCCGTTCGCGGGATTCGATAAAGGTGTCGACGGCAAGGGATATATCCAGGAAAATGAGTTTTGTCAGCGACAGGAAGATGGCTGTCGCCTCATCAGGATTATCAAAGCCTGCTGAAAATATGTGCTTGCTTACCTCACGCATGTAGAAGTTGTACATGGCAAGGTAGAAGTTTACCGGAAGGTTTATCTGTTCGTGAATCGCCCCGATCCTGACCCGGTCCTCGATATAGTCCGGATCATAGTTTCCCTGGGTCAGGCGGTGGAAGTACGCTTTCTGTCCGGCTTTGACCCGATCAAGCACCGCAGCGTCCGGAAAGAAGGCTTTCATCTCCTCAAACGACAGGAGATGCTCGTAGAAGGCCTCGACAACCGAGTCGATTCGGGCTTCGGAGATCGGCTCCAGCTGCTGCAGGCGGGCCTCGTCCTCCGGAGCAAACTGCAGGAATTTCATTCGCCGCTCAACCTCACGGGCGGTTATTCCCATCATCTCAGCCAAGGTCAGAAATTTGTCAGAAAACTGCGTCGGGGATAGCGGCATCTGGAGACCTCCCTCTTTATGTCGGCGGATCAAGCGTTGACAGATCCGGCCGGATGGGCGTGGACACGAATCCATTTATGAACGTGCGCCTGCGCCTGTTAAGGAAGCCACGAAATCCGGCTGGACCCTGTCCCTTATACTGTAATGGTAATTGTAAACCGGAAATGGTCAAGATGGGCAGAATGAGCAGCCGCAAACAAACTCTGTTACCGGCCCGTCTGTTGAGGCGAGCGAGAAGATGCTGGTTCCGGTGAGCAGAGTATCCTGAAACGGCCGGGTGGAACCGCCTTCGATCTTGAACAATGGCAGCAAGGGCTGGAACTGCGGAGATCAAGCCGAAGGCAGGCAGGTGCGAGTCAGCCTTCCTTGATGCTGGAAGGGCCGTTGAGGACGCGAGCGCCCGCAGCTTTGGCCATCTTCTTGAGCATGGACCCGAACAGCACGGAGTGGGAGGGGGCAATGAACCACCAGTAGACCTTGCCCCAGAACCCCCGCGGTTCAAAGCTCGGGATCATGCGCAACTCGGTGGAACCATCCGGGAGCGCCAGGATCCGGAACTCAAGAAAAGCCTCGCCGGGGGCCAGCATCTCGGCTCGCAGCAGGAGACTGGAACATTCTTCCATTCCCACCACGCGCCAGAAATCCAGATAATCGCCCATGGCCAGCGAATCCACATGGCGGCGGCCCCTGGAAAGGCCCGGGCCGCCGAACAGTTCGTCCACGAAACCTCGAACCTGCCAGAGGAAGGTGCCAAAATACCAGCCGGTGTTGCCGCCGATGCGCTTGACTGCGTTCCAGGCGAGTTCCGGTGGACCATCCAGGGTTATTGAGAAGGTGTCCCGGAAGACCCGTCCCTCCGGTTTAGAAGGCCCTCCGGCCCAGCCCAGCGTACTGGTGGATCCCGCATCGAAGCAACTGGAGGCCACCTCATCCTGACGCACCTCCTCCAAGGCCTTGATGATGGCCTCGCGGCAGGTGAGGAGTTTCTGGGGGATAATCGTGCGGATGCGCTCATCACGAGAAAGTATTTCATCGCGCATACGCTCCACCAGAGGCCGGATGAGCGCCACCGACACCGGGGTGACCAAGTTCATCCACCAGATCGAAATCCTGAGAATACGCATGGGAAGAACAAGGATGAGCCGGTGCGGCAGCCCGGCCTCCTCGGCATACATACGGAATAATTCGCGCCATGTGAGCATATCCGGACCGCTGATCTCATACACCTGGCCAGCGGTTTCCGGATGCTCCAGACAACCGGCCAGATACTCGATCACGTTGGAGATGGCAATGGGATGGCAGGCGGTATCCATCCAGCGCGGGACGATCATGATCCGCAGATGCCCGCAGAAGGCGCGTATCATCTCGAAGGAGGCCCCCCCGGAACCAAGGACCAGCGGCGCGCGCAGCTGGGTCACCGTGGCGCCCCCTAAACCCAGAATTTCCCCGACTTCGTAACGGGAGAGCAGCTGCGCCGAGAGATGGACCGGGTTGCCTAAACCGGTGAAATAGACAATCCACTCCACTCCCGCCTCGCGGGCTGCATGCACGGTGGAGTAGGCAATGCGCCGGTCCAGAGTAGCGAAATCATGTTCCCCGGGCCTGACGGAATGGATAAGGTAAAACACCACCCGGCAACCGCACATGGCCTTGGTAAGAGCCGCAGTGTCCAAGGCATCCGCCACGACTATCTCCAGATTGGGATGGCTCCCCCAGGGCCTTGCCTGGATCTTGCGGTCGGAGCGTCCGGCCGCTCGCACCTTCCATCCGCGTTCAAGAAGAAGGGGCAGCAGCCGTCCGCCCACATATCCCGTGGCGCCTAACACCAGCACCGGTCTGTCTTTATCATCCATCTCAGCCCTTCCTCCCCCCGTCAACGCGGGTCCTTTGCTTTTCAATCCTGAAGCCTCCGGCTATAAGGCTCTCTTTCTCTCCAACCTGCATGGCTGAACATGCGCTCAGCACGAACTTTCTATACATCCGGTACAATACCTTAATGCATGCGTCAAACCGAGGAAACCAAAAGCCCTGCTATTCTTCTTGATCTTCAGCAGAGTTGTTTGGGTTGCTACCAGCGCCATTGTTGCCGGCGCCTTGTTGCCTGTGCCCGTATTTCTCTCTGCAGCCCTTCATATCCTCACGGGATTGCGCAGACTTCACACACGCTTTCATGGCTTGCAGCTGGGCAATCTTTTCATCGATGCGGTTAATAATCCGGCCTTTCATTTGCCCGAAATGAGGGCCTCCTCCCTGTTGACTATTTGCATCATCAGCAGCATAGGCAAAAGAAAAACACAATATCGTACAGAATACAGCAAGCAGCAACGACTTCATAACTCCCTCCTTTACTGATAAATTTTAACCATTGAAAATACGTTCAGACGCAACAGATACCCCTCAACATCGTCTTGCATTAAAATTATAGAGTGTTTTTATCGCTGAATACAACAGGAAATAAAGGTTCTGATCGCCGGGGAATCACGTATGGCCGCCATGCCGGCGCAGCAATTCCACGACATCACGGTGCCCGTTGGCAGCGGCAGCCGTAACAGCGGTTACACCATACGTTGTCCTGGCATTGATCCTGGCTCCGTGGGCAAGCAGGCTCTCGACCACACTCCGGAAGCCGTTGGCGGATGCAGCTATCAAAGCGGTCAGGCCGGCATCGGTGCGGGCATTGACATCTGCCCCCCGCCGCAGCAGCACCTCGGCTACATCATGATGGCCGTTGGCAGAGGCGACCATTAAGGCAGTGGCGCCGTTATTTGTCGAGGCATTGACATCAGCTCCTTGGGCGATCAACAATTCAACCACGGCCCGGTACCCGTTCTGGCAGGCAATGAACAAGGCCGTTGCGCCGTCATCCGACCTGGCGTTGATATCGGCCCCTCGGGACAGCAGCAATTCAACCATCTCCCGGTGTTGACCATTCTGGGGCGCAACCATCAGGGCGGTGAGACCGGCCGTCATTCTGGCATTGACCTCGGCTCCTCGGATGAGCAAGAGCTCGACGACATCGCGATGTCCAAGCTGAGAAGCGATAAACAAAGGAGTTGCACCGTAGTCTGTCCGTGCATTGATGTCGGCGCCCTTATCGAGAAGCAGTTCGGCCACGTCACGATAGCCGTTCTGAGCAGCGGCAAACAGGGGAGTTGAACCGTTCCTGGCCTTAAAATCGACAGAGGCCCCGTTGGCCAGCAGGAGGTCCACGACATCCCGATGACCGCAGAAGGAGGCCCTATACAGCGCAGTTACGCCCTTGTCATTCCTGGCATTGATATCGGCTCCTTGGGCGAGAAACCCCCTGACCATATCCAGATCGCCACGGGTTGCAGCCTCGATAAGGTCCATATTTTTTCCAAAAGATGCCGGCTGCTCGCCAGGATGGGTGGCGGCACACCCGGAAAGGATACACAGGATGGCCAGCACAACGAACAGTCTGGACAGATTTTCGATATGCGCCAATTCTCCGGTCTCTCCGCGGTGAGGAAGGGTCATGTCTTCGTTTCGCTGCCTATCAGCGGATATCGCATAGTATACACCCCGGAGCCTGCATGTATGCTGTTTTTTCTTCCTGAACCGCAAAATTCTGCGCCGTGTTTTCCTTCAGGCTGCGCCGGTCCTCACAAGGTATTCAACAGGCACGGGACATCGGAAGGTGCCCTTTTCATGCCTACTATCATTTTATAACTGACAATCATCGGTTTTTTCTTTTTAATATCTTCGCAAACCGTTTTTTTAAACCTGTCTATCTCCTCTTCTATTTCCGGGATATTGTTTTTCAACAATGTCTGCAGATGCCCTTGAGAAAGCGCCATGCCGATAAATCGCTGGCTATCGCATAATTCATTGCTTTCAAAATAGATATCCGCGCAGTATTTAAAATAGCCGCTTCGTTCAAGATTGTGCAGATGCTCATTTTTCGGCCATTGCTTTTCGTGCGGGAGTCTCTCTTTATATCGCTCATGCAATTCCAGCACCTTCCGGAAGAGCTTGCTATAGGAGATTTCCGATTTATAACTGACGGTAACCGGCCATTTGCAGTCGTAAATGACAAAAATTCCATTTGGTTGCAGTATCCGGTCCACTTCTTTCAAAGTCTCGACCGGTTCCATCCAATGGAATGACTGTGAGCAGGTGACGATGTCAACCGAGGCGTCAGCAACCAGAGTATTATAGGATGATCCCTCGATAAATGGGAGATTTTTGTGATGCTTCATCGCCAAAGATCTCATTTCCTCATTGGGTTCAATGCCAATTGCCTCCCTGGCATACCCCCTCCAGATCGCTGTCGACAGCCCAGTTCCGCTCCCCAGGTCAACGACCCTCTCGACTCGTTTCCTGTTGAGGATATCGAGAACGATCTTGCAGATTTTTTTTGGAGGCGCGGGCCTGACTTTGTTATATAAATCGCTGAATCCCGAGAATCTTTCCGTTGCGATGCGGTTCAACTCAAATCCCTCCTTTATTCCTTCCGGCAATGTCTTCCATGGGAGAATCCTGCAATGCAGCCATCATCTGATGATGATACACCTCTTTCTTTTTCATACCAGATTCTGCCTGTTTCGTTAATATATTTCCATCGTCCTGACAGCTGAAACGCCCGGTAAAAGGCAAATGCACACAAAATGCGTCAAGGGGACGAGGACTATACCCTCTCCTGACGGATGCTGTCCATTGATATCGGCATACCGCCAGACCAGCCTTTTGGCGCAACAGGAGAAAAAAAATTCGATGGGAGTTGAAATCCTGTGTTATTACAGGTTAAAGTAAGAAGATATCGGATTATTGAAGTGGACGTGTCTTTCGCCTCTGTCACTGTTTTCTTTTTTATCTGGTATAAAGTTTCTTTTTGATTTCTAATGGGTGCCTTCAAATGAAAAAATTCTGGTTCGAGATCACGGCGTGCGGAAATTTCGATCATAACCAGGAGATTGGACATAAGGGAAATTATTCAATGCAGTTAATGCATAATTCAAAGACTCCATAGTCCATCATGTCAAACTCAGCTCTCGCAGGAATAATCAGCGCTCTTCCCGGCAGTCAATCCACCCGCATAAGCATCACCACCACTGCCGGAGATACAGTACACCTTGACTGCACGTATAAGGGAGGGTCAGCGTCGGGCATTTTTCTGACGTTCCCACAGGGAGATCTTCCAAAGAACATCGATATGACAGCCTCCTGCCTCGTATCGATAAGCACCCGGGACGAAGACACGGCGCCGGTTGTAATCAACGCCAGAATCGAGAAAATTATCGGGGATACCATGCTGGAACTGACAGCAAAGAACCTCATGGACCCGACAAAACTGCGTCAGTACTTCCGGGTCGCCATTTCTACACCGGTCACCATCATTTTTGAGAAAAAATCCGAGGACACCTCCTCCAATCAGTGCACTCTCACAGGAGAAACTCTAGACCTCTCCGGCTCCGGACTGCTGGGGCTTTTCAACCAGGAGTGTCAGGAAAGACAGCAGATACACATCGCCTTGGACCTCCCCTCCCCCCAGGCCTCTATTTCGTGCGTAGGACATGTCGTCCATGCCCGAAGAGTTCGAAGAGGGCGCTACCAGATTGCCGTTCATTTTGATCACATAACCAACAAGCAACGGGATATAATCCTCTCAAACTGTCTGGGTGAGCAGAGAAGGCAACTCAGCAAAGGACTCCAGCCAGGCTACTGACAGGCCAGGCCAGCGCCTTGACTGCCCGGCGCCCCTTGCGCCAGGGGCACGCATGCCGGGACGCGTCCCTCCTCCCCGGCATCCGGATCATCCCTTCCTGGCAGTGTGTGATTTTTCTCTATGAAAGTCGCGTTTGATGCTGGCCGTGCCATACTGAAATGGCGGGCTTTCATGGTTCGCCATGGCTGGTCATTCCGGTCCAGCCATGCTGGTCAGAATCGCTGTATTTTCTTGCTCAGCAATTTGACCTGTTCATTCACTGATGTATTCCGGTTAATACGGTCCGTGATAACCTTGATAGAATGCAGTACCGTCGAATGGTCCCGGTTAAACGTCCTGCCGATGTCGGCAAGGGTCTCATGGGTATGCTTTCGGCAGAGGTACATCGCAACCTGCCGCGGCAGGGTCAGGGCCTTCTTCCGTGAGCGGGATTGCATATCTTCAACGCTTATCCGGAATTGACTGCCGACGAATTCACTGATCATCCGGGCCGATACGCTCTTCGGCTCTCCAACCACCGAAGCGACCACCTCCTGCAGCAGATCCAGATCCACCGTACGCGCCATAAGCTGCGCCCTGGCCCGGAGGGCGATAATTGCAGACTCTATCTGCCGCACATCGCCTTTGATATGCCGGGCAAGATAATCAATATGCTCTTCCGGGAGATGCAACTGATGAAACTGGACCTTATTTCCGACAATCCTCATCCGGGTCGCCAGATCAGGGGCCTGAATGGTCGTCACCAGCCCGGAAGCCATTCTGGATCGGAATTCTCCATCAATACCAACGAGATCACGAGGGTTGGTGTTTGCCGTCAAAACAACCCGCTTACCCGACTTTATCAGATAATCCAGAATTTCGTTGAGTTCCTCCTGCGTCTTCTTCTTCCCGGTCAGCGCATGAACATCTTCCATCAGAAGGATGTCGCAATTGTCATGATATTTTCTTTTGAAACGGTCCATGGTATTTGCCTGTATGTCCCGGACCATCTCCTGGGAAAACTGCTGGGCAGTAACATATTGCAGACGGGTCATAGGCGACAAAGAAAGGATCTGGTGGGCCACCGCCTGGGTCAGATGACTTTTGCCAAGTCCCGTACCGCTGTTGATATAGAGACAAGGGCCGATGGAATCATCGTTGACGGATATTGATTTACAGGCGGATTGGGCCAGGATATTGCTTTCCCCGACCATGAACTCGTCAAAGGTGTAGCGAGGATGCAGAGACCGAACGCAGGATACTCCCTCAGGAATATGGGGGAGTCTCATAGGCGCCCCCTTAACGACTGGCAGAGGAGCACGCCGGGTTTTGGCCTCACAAAGAATGACCTTTCTTTTCAGCAGGTCGGTCTCGTTGACCTTTTCCTGAATCATTTCCAGAAAATTCTGGGCAATATAGGCGCTGAAAAAACGATCGGGGCATTCCAGTTGAATCGTGTCTCCCTGTGCCTGAACACAGCAAAGCGGTTCAATCCAAAGATTGAAGACATTGTCACTGAGTTCTTCATGTAAAATTTGCCGTGTCTTATCCCAAACCATCAATTCTCTCCAGAAAAAAATCCATTGCCGATCATGACAAACCGGCCGATCCCTTCAACTTTCCATACAACGCGATCATGCCCCGGCGAAGGATGTTCGTTCCTTCTCATTTTTCTGACCAGCATGGCCGGACCAGAAGAGTCATCCCCAACAAAACAGCAGAGCGCAACCAAAGCTGGCAGGGTCAGTGCTCCGCAGAGAGTTTCATATGAAAACCTTCCGGATATGATTGCCTGATGCATGCCGATGATAAACCCAATTTTTCGTTTTCCGTCAAAGACGGTATGCAGATATTTTCCTCGAACACGTCTCGATTTTTATCAACAGTCCTCGATACAGGGCCAGTCTGGCTTTCCACGCCTGCATCGACGCGAGGCCCTTATTCTACTGCAATCACTTCTAACATAGTTATTATTAGAGTTATATTAAATTGTTAACTGCGTTATCAAATAACTTATCAACAATTTAATATTTTTATTAATCTCGATAATGCTCAATTTTTTTCATTTTTCCTACAAATATCTTGATATTTCATCCATCATTATCTGAGAATTACGTACCATCTGGGATTTAGGGAATTTCAATTTTTTTTTTGGTAAAAGAGTTCCGACAGCAAAAGTCCAGCACCTCCCCACGGCCTTCCTTGACGACAGGGATTGCCCCCGACTTCCCTGCAAAAGGCTGGGACGCAGGAAATCCGGATCGGCCTCATTCATTGCAGCGGGAGGCCAGCAGATTGAGCCACGGGGTAAACCTGCCAGGCTGGAGCCGAGTATCCCTTTTATTTTCAGATTAAATGGACTATATTGGAGAAATTGCTCCGGAGGCGAAACTATCCCGGCCAAGGGCATCGTCCCCGCCTTCCCCTTTTATACGTTTCGATACTGAATAAAAACTATACACATTACCAGCGGGTGCGTATTTTTTATCCACACACTGGTATGCATCTCTTGCTTCAATGCCACATAAAATAAATGAATTTCACTAGTTATAATTTCAATTATTGTTTTGGAGAGTGGCATATCATTTGCTTTTCAGAGTCTGAGAAACTCACCTGTTCTTGAATCAGGATCTCGTAGAGAAAAGTCCATGACGGCGGAATGCGTACGAGAAGACGAAATATTTTTACAAATTTTTACTGGAGGTATTGCATGAGGACAAAAATGATGCTCATGGCAGTGGTACTGACTGCAATGATGGCAGGAATGGGTTTACAACAGGCGTCGGCGCGCGGAGTCGGTTATAAGGGCGACACCCCGCAGCACACCCACAGGCTTGACGCTGTTTCCAAGGAAAAGATAGCGAAATTCCGTTCAGATACAAAGGATATTCGCAAGTCCATAACAATGAAGCGAGCGGAAGAATCTGCTTTGATCCACAGCGAGAATCCCAATATCGAAGCCGTGAAGACGGCGGCGGGAGAACTTTTCGATCTCCAATCCACCCTGCAGGAAAAGGCCCAGGCGGCTGGTCTGTTCACCTCCATGCACCAGGAGATCAAAAGCAGCAGGTTTGATGAAATGCACCAGAAATTTCTGAAGTTCTATGCAGATACCAAGGATCTCAGAAAACAGATAGCTCAAGAAAAAGCTGCGAAACGGGCTCTCATGCACAACCGGACCCCCGATCCTTTGGCAGTCAGCAAGGTTGCCGGGGAATTATTTGATTTGAAGAGCAGTCTTCACGATAAGGCGGATGCTGCCGGGCTGCCGCATTTTCATCAGATGGCTTGCGGCAAAAAGTTTCACCACTGCAATTTTACCATGATGGACTGATCTCTGAGGGCATCCGGATGATGCGCCCCGCCTCTTTGCTTCCCTTGTAACAGAAGAGCTGACGGTGGCATGTCTTTCCGGATTGTAAGCCCGGTACCACCTGTCGGCGTAGGACTCCTCGTGGAGCACTACGGCAAAAGCGTTGGCTTGAACCTTCTTTGGAGTTCAGGCCACTTTTATCAAACCACCAATTTTTACCTCTATAGAGGAAGAACATGAAACAGTACAGGCAGTTTTTGGCAATAGCGCTTATTGGATTATCGGTTTCAAGCTGCATGACGCCCGAAGGAAGGCCCGACAATACGGCAAACGGCGCATTGGCCGGTGGAGCCATGGGAGCGATAATCGGCAGTACGGCCAGGAATCCGGGCGCTGGCGCAGCAGTCGGTGCAGCCGTCGGCGCTCTTGCGGGCGGTGCTATCGGCCACAGTGTGGACCAGGCCCAGCAGGTGCAGGATGCGCGGTATGCGCAGGCGCAGCAGCAGGCCCAGCAGCAGATGCTGCCCGTTGACGATATCATCGCCATGTCCCAATCCAGAATCAGCGACGATATCATCATCAGCCAGATTCGGAACTCCCGGACAGTCTATCACCTGAAGTCAGCAGACATTATTGATCTGAAACATGCCGGAGTCAGCGACAGGGTCATTGACGTCATGATCAACACCCCCTCCGAGGCTGGTTCCGCCCCGACGGCAAGCGTCCCGACCGCCGCGATGCCTGCTCCGATGGTCGAACCGGTCATGGTTGCCCCGGGACCGGGATATTTGTGGGTCGGCGGCGGCTGGATCTGGCTTAACGGCGGCTGGGTCTGGCGGCATGGATACTGGCGAGGCGGTCATGGTTACGGACGGCACTGGTAACAATCCGCTCCAAAAGATGGATTCATGATGGAATTTTCACCGGGGTTTTCAGCTGCGCTCCTCAAGCGACGGCAAGCCCCGGTGAACCTTTGCCCAAGAGTTGACTGCTGCGCCGATGCGCGACGAGAACCTCATTTCACCGATTCAGACACCTCAGACACCTCAGACAATTCAGAGGTTTCAGATATTTCAGACCGCATCAGAGCGACGGAACTGGACGTTGCGTAAGGCCGCCTTCCTCTCTTTGCCCCGATATCGGCCATGGCAATCGGCCCTCTCAAGGAAAAGACGGCCCAGGGCGTGAGCCTGATGCACTATCTCCGTTTTCTGGGCGGCTCCCTCGGGACCGCCATCGCCACCAACACCCTGCAGATGCAGCAGGCCGTTCATTACGAAGGCATCGCCTTCATGCAGAATCATGATGCCGTGCAGCGATTCATCGACAATACCGCCGTTGCGATCAGCCCGTTGATGGGGACATCCATGGCCGAGGCCCATGGCCTCCTGCTGGCGGGCCGCGTCCAGCAGCTTCAGGCGCTGAGCCTGGCCTTTCAGGACACCTTTCGCCAGACCTTCATCTTCGGAGCTCTGGGCAGCGTCTTTCTAGTTCTTCTCCTGTTTGCCAAGGAGAAAAAGAAGCGAGGGTAATATCCCGGCATCATCAAAATCAGAAAGTTTCCTGCCCTGTCCGGCAATCCGGCTGGACGGCTGATGGGCAAAAGGATCGAGTCTCCGGAACGTGAAGGAGAAATTACTTGATTTAGCGCAGCGAAAAGTGTCCTATACATACTCTTGCCGCTAAATACACATTTGAGCCGTCCAACGCCATGAATACCTGCGAACCGATCCATCGCTCACCCCATCCTTTCGGAACAATCGGTGTGTTCGTTCCATCATCCGGCAACCTGGAGGCGATCCTTGCTGAAGCCGGATCCCTGGCTGGTGTTTTTAACGCTCGCCTGGTGTTGATTCATTCCGGAAAGAAGACACTCAAACTGGAAGCCGTTCTGGATGAAATCCGCATACGGTCAGAGGGCAGGCTTCAGGATACCGCGATAGTCCGGCTGGATGTGGTGAATTCCCGCAGCCTGCTTGATATCTGCCGGGAACATTCCGTCGGCCTCCTGATCCTTGAGGCTGCCAGCCGCGAAGGGATGCTCCGGTATTATTTTGGCTCTTTGGTCAGAAACCTGGGCAGGACCGCTCAATGCTCCCTTCTGCTGCTTCCTGAACCAAAAAGAGCGTCCACATCCTTTAAAAATATTATAGTGCGAGGTATTTCCAACCCGAAAACCCCGTTCACGATACGCACGGCCATCTCCTTTGCCCAGCATGTCGGGGCCAGTGAAGTCACGCTTGTGACCGAACTCGATCAACCCGGCCTGACGATGGCGACAGCATTTGCGGGCTCAGCAGACAGCACCGCCATGCTCAAAAAGCAGATCGCAAGCGGCGAAATCAAAAAAATCCATGCCATGATCAAACATTGTCAATCAGACGGGATAAAAATCATTGAAGAAATAATCTCCGGCAGACAGGGCTACGCCATTCGCCAATTTTCCAGGAAGCATCATGCCGACCTGCTGGTGATTAACTCACCGGATGCCTCATACAGGCTGATCGACAGAGTCTTCACCCACGATATGGAATATATTCTGGAGGACCTGCCCTGCAGTGTCCTTATTGTCCACTCGGCAATTTCCTGAAAAGAACATCCCGTGGCTAAACTGACCCCCAATGATTTCGCCGTCTTTTTGCTGGCGATCAGCACAATATTGATCCTTGCCCGGCTTGGCGCCGAGTTCGGCAAGAAGATCGGTCTTCCGATCGTGACGGCGGAAATTGCGGTCGGCGTCCTTCTGGGACCGACCCTGCTCGGGAATATCGCCCCTCGCCTCTACGAACACCTCTTCCCGTTCGCATCCAATCCCCGGGTCTCCATTGCACTGGACGGACTCTTCTCCCTGGCCGTCATCCTGCTTTTATTTGTTGCCGGTCTGGAACTGCAGCTGGGACAAGTTCTGCGGCAAGGGAAAACCGCCATCTATACGGGCTTTGGAAGCATGGCGCTGCCCTTTGCCTCGGGATTTGCCGTTTCCTGGCTGGCGCCTCATTGGTTTGGCATCGACACCTCCAACCGTTTCCAGTTCTCCATGTTTCTGGGAACGGCCATGTCGATTTCGGCACTGCCGGTGATTGCCCGGATTCTTCTGGATCTCAGGATTTTCAGAACACGGGTAGGCATGGTTATAATCGCCTCTGCCATTTTGAACGATCTGATCGGCTGGCTCCTGTTTTCCTTCATCCTCTCCATGGGGGGACCGGAAAAAGGCTTGACCAATATCGGCCATACAATTGCGTATATCACAGCGTTCAGCGTTTTTATGCTTGTCATCGGCAGAATGTTTTTAAACAGGATACTTCCCTGGGTCCAAACCAATTTATCCTGGCCCGGCGGGGTTCTGTCGTTCAGTCTCGGCTTCTGTCTGCTCTGTGCTGCATTCACGGAATCCATTCATGTTCATGCCATTCTTGGCGCCTTCATCGCGGGAATCGCCATCGGCGATTCAGTTCACCTGAGAGAAAAGGCCCGAGAGATCATGCATCAATTTGTTACGAATTTCTTTGCGCCTTTATTTTTTGTCTCAATCGGACTCAAGGTCAATTTCATCAAAAACTTCGATCCGGTCATCGTTGCGATCGTCCTGATTGTTGCATTTGCGGGCAAGGTTATCGGCGCAAGCGCGGGGGCCCGGCTCGGGGGTATGAGCAGGCGAAACGCGATGGCGGTCGGCTTTGGCCTGAACGCACGCGGGGCCGTTGAAATCCTGCTCGGCAGCCTTGCCTTCGACGCCGGTCTCATCACCCAGCCCATATTTGTCGCCTTGGTCATCATGGCTTTAGTGACAAGCATTACGAGTGCTCCGCTGATGCTGCATTTCCTTCGGGAAGAGCGGGAACCCGACTGATCTGGACTTCACTCGGTCCGACGATAGAGCGGCGGGAAATGCTGTTTTGCAAGCTCCGGGGGGATATCCTAAGACTGGTCTTCTTTTCCCGGCGAGAGGTGTTCTTCGGCTTCTTTCAACGAGGATACATATATCGGCTTATATCCTTTCAGATATTCTGTTATTCTCGAGAGCTGGTTGAAAATAATTTTCGACCTGCCGACGACTCGGATAACTTTTCCAACCTTTTTTTCCAGGAGAAATTCGACGATTTGCTGAAAGACGGGTCGGGCATTGAGGTGCCCGATTGTACATTGTGTGAGATCTGTCACAACGCTGAATCCAGGTTCCATTTTCGGCACGCACTCTCGTATATCTGCAAATATTCTTTCGACTTCTCCTTTGCAGATGTTGCCCGTAAGGGATATATCCAACCTGTTTTTTTCTACATCGGCAGTCACTTTCGACATCCCGTCATTCTCCATAGCACTCTCTTTTGTATGCTTCGCATTACCGCAATGATACGCCAAGTATACGCTGCAGCAGGCCCTGAGTCAAACCTCCGGCACCGGCCGATTTGCCCCCCCAGCTCCCCTTCGCCGGGATCCCTTTAAATGGAATAGGATGCCGCCTCGGCACTGTCCTTGATCGAATTGCGGAAATCGTGGGCGGGATAGGTGCCCAGATGGAAAACATGTTTGGCGAAGAAACCCAGTTCCTCAAAGGCCAACTGCAGTGAATTCTCATGGATATGCCCCTCCACATCGGCGAAGAAGCGGGCAACATTGAAGTGCTTGTCCACATAGCTTTCCAGCTTTACCATCTGCACGCCATTGGTGGCAAATCCCCCCAGCGCCTTGTAGAGGGCCGCAGGAATATTCCGGACTTCAAAGCAAAAGCTGGTCAGATACTGTCGCTCGCGCGCATGCGGCGGGATATTATTCTCTCTGGAAAATATCAAAAATCGAGTCGTGTTGTGCGCTGCGTCCTGAACATCTTTCTGTAAAATTTCAAGCCCGTAAATCTCAGCGGCAAGATCCGAACCGATGGCGGCCTGGGTCTTATCCTTCCATTTGCTTATATCCGAGGCAGCCTTGGCCGTGTCGGCGACCACATGCTTATTGAGCCGCAGGTCCTCAATGATCTTCTTGCACTGCGGCAAAGCATGGACATGGCTGTGCACATCGGTCAAGTCCTCAATCCTGGCCCCCGGAAGGCCCAGCAGGCAGTGGCGGATCTGCTGAAAATGCTCTCTGACGATATAGAGTTCCCCGTTGGGGATCAGGTGGTGGACGTCCGCCACCCTTCCCGCCAGGGTGTTGTCGACGGGGATCATCGCCAGATCCGCCTTGTTTTCGCGGACAGCCAGAAAGGCCGCCTCGAAAGAGACGCTGGGAAGGGTCTCCAGTTCGGGATAAACCATCCGGCAGGCCAGATCCGAGTAGCTCCCGGACATTCCCTGGAAGGCGATTGTCTTGAATTGTTGATTTTTCATTTTTTCCAAACCATTGCAGTATGTTGATAATGCGGACAGAACCTGAATACTCCTGACCGCAGGGTGATTGCAGAAAACAGGCACGCAAGCATTCAGGACGATGCGGCCTTGGGTTTTTCCAGCCCCAGAGGGACCATGATCCGGCTGTCGAAACGGCTGTAAATCACGTCGTCGGGATCATTGCCGATCATCCGCGAGATCTCCTGTATCTCCCGGGCAATCCCCTGGCTCCTGGTGCGGCACGATCTGCGCGCCTCCTCAATATGTCCCCAGTTCCTGTCAGATTGAAACTGCTGCCAGGCCAGGCGTATTTCAGGGAAGAGCCTTTCCCTGAGACCATCGAGGAAGGTCAGATAAAAGGCCAGGGACGAATCCCGCTGCTCGCAGGCGACAGAGGCAAGGGGGCCGCGCGGATCGGTATCGGCCAGGATATCCTTGACAGCCCGGCTGACGAATTCCAGTGCCGATCCGGGGAAATGGCCGATGATGGCCCGAAGGGAACCCGAATCCAGGTCCGTCTGCAGGATCTCGCCGATCTCATGAGAGATAAAAAGGTTCATCTCCTGATCGACCATCGTGTCCAGCGAGGCCTTAAACGCCTCCCAGTCCACCACTCCGTCATGAAACACCCCATACGACCGCAGGGCGTACTGCAGGGAATTCCGGCAGGAGGACCGGACATCCTGAATCTGGTCCCAGAAAAAAAAACGCAACGATTCCCTGCGGACAATGATCTGGCCATCCTGCACCATCGCAAAGGGACTGGCCATTTCCCGCGCTGATTCCTTCCCTAAAACCCGTATGGAACACCCCTCCTGGCTGCGCGCCTCGATTTCTTCCGCCAAAAAAAAGACCGTCTTCATCGACCGCCCGTACCCTGCGCCGTAGACCAGCCCGCTGCCGGCAAGGGCCGCATTGACCGCTTCGACATCCAGAGGGTCCAGGATCTTCCCCGCAACCGAAAGCGGACGGAAGGATTCCCCGGCCATCTTCGCCCAGGCGTTCTCCTTCACGTCTATCCAGTCGAGGAGATCGGCAGGCGCGGGCTCATCCCAGGGCTGGAGGCCTTTTTCCCACTTATAGAGATTGCGGAGTTTGAGAACCATGGTGCACATGGAATAGATATCATGATCATGAGCATCTGAAATATCGCAATTATGCTGGATACTCTGCAGCAATTCGGTGAAAGACGAGGACATGGTAAATGTGCCGTGACTTGCATATGATTTTCGATAAAACCGCCTTGCATGCCTGAAAGCCGGAAACCGGAGTATGGGCCGGAAGAACAGGAGGCGCCGCTTGCGCCGTCCGTCCTGCTGCCACATAGTATAGGCATTAAACCAAAATTCTCTCAAGGATTAAACAGAAAAGGCGGATAAATCCTGAACAGGCGGCGGCCACCGGAATGAAATGGCAGGGATTCATGGACAAAAATCACCGTCTGCAGTATTCCATTGTGACCAGCTGCCTTCTCTTGCATGTTCAACGAGGTACCCCATGGATATTCGCACGACCCGTACCACCCTGCCGGATTCCGGCGAACAGGAGCACCATTTCGACAGACCCGTTGACAGACGCGGCACGGCCAGTCTGAAATGGGAGAGATACAAGGACCGTGACATCATCCCGCTCTGGGTGGCGGATATGGACTTTGCCTCACCGCCTGCAATCATGCAGGCCCTGCACGAACGGGTCGACCACGGAATCTTCGGCTACACCCTGCCCCCTGCGGCCCTGGAGGAAGCAGTGACAGCAATGCTCAGGCGGGAGCATGGCTGGGAAATAGAAAGGGAATGGCTGAGCTTTGTCCCCGGCCTTGTCTGCGGCATCAATGTAACCTGCCGCGCAGTCGGGGAAGCGGGGAGCGGAATCTTCACCTATACCCCTGTCTATCCGCCTTTTCTGACGGCTCCCGTCCTTTCCGGGCGCTCATTGACCACGGCCCCGCTGCATCTGTCCGGGGACCGGTGGGAGATGGACCTTGAGGCGGCGGAACGGGCCATCACACCGGCAACGCGCCTGCTTTTGCTTTGCAATCCCCATAATCCGACGGGAAGAGTCTGGTCGGAATCCGAGCTTTTCGAGGTGGCGGCGCTGGCCGAGCGCCATGATCTGATTGTCTGCTCCGATGAGATCCACTCAGGCCTGGTGCTTGAAAAAAACTCCCGCCATATTCCCCTGGCGGCGCTGTCGCCCGCAATCGCCAGGCGCACCATCACGCTGAACGCCCCCAGCAAGACCTACAATATTCCGGGACTGGGCTGCTCCTTTGCGGTAATATCCGATCCGGGACTGCGCCGGAATTTCACGAAGGCCATGAACGGGATCGTCCCCCACGTCAACCTGCTGGGATTCACTGCCGCCCAGGCGGCCTACCAGAGGGGAGGGCAGTGGCATCGTGAACTGATCGACTATCTCCGCGGCAATGCCGATACGGTCCGCCGGGCCATAGCCCGGATGCCCGGACTGCACAGCACCCCGGTGGAGGCGACCTACCTGGCCTGGATCGATGCCAGGCAGACGGGCCTGGAGAATCCTGCGCAATTTTTCGAGCAGGCAGGCGTCGGCCTCTCCGACGGCGGGGCCTTCGGGATGCCTGGCTTCCTCAGGCTCAACTTCGGATGCAGACGGGCACTGCTGGCCGAGGCTTTACAGCGGATGCATGCGGCCTTACGCCGCAGACAGCAGGCGGAAAAAAACGGCGGGAAGCATCACGGGAATGTCTGAAGAGCGGGCAGAGAACAACAAGAGGAGTTTCAACCATGGACAATGGGCCTTCGGGCAATGAGCAGGAGTACTCGGAACGATTCATCGAGATGGCCTCCAGGACAAATCGCCTGGGTATCCTGGCTACGCCCGACGGATACGGGAAGGGAGTCAGCAACTGCGGCGATACCATCGAGCTCTATCTGTCCGTGCAAAGCGGCCTGATACGGATGATCACCTTTCAGATCCAGGGCTGTCTGAATACCAACGCCTGCGCCAATGCGCTTTCGATCCTGGCGGAAGGAAGAAGCATTGCCGACGGCTGGCGGATACGGCCTGAGAACCTGGTCGACTACCTCCAGACCCTGCCGCCCGATCACGCCCACTGCGCCGATCTGGTGGTGAAGGCCTTTTATCATGCCTTAAACGATTACAGCGCCACACGGCGCGATCCCTGGCAGAAGTCTTATCTGAAGCGGTAGATTGCGCAAGGCGGCAGCGGGCGCGGGCGGTCTTGCCTCTGCTGCTGGAATCTTCAGCTATTTTCCTGAGCCCTTGCCGCCAGCGGCGGAACGCGCCTCGGCCTGCGGCGTTTCCTGCTGAAAGGGCGCGCTCTGATGGTCACGCTTAAGGTGAAAATTGAGCCAGGAGTTGGTCTTGTTCAACTCCCACCTTCTGGGAGGGATACACTCCGACGACAACGTGCCGGTTTTTTTATGATGGGCCAGGCGTTGAAAGGCGCGGACCCAGACGCAGAGCCTCTCGGGATAGACTTCGCACCGTCCTTCCCGGCTGCCGCCGCACTGGCCATTGCGGGTATGCTTGGGGCATTGCGACTCGGGACAGAGAAACCCCACATGCTGAATCCCGCAGTCGCCGCAATTCTGGCAGTCCAGCAGTGCCCTTTTGGTCGAGTTTTCCAGGCATGAGGCAAGCTTTTCCACCCTTTTATGGGCGTCGACCCACTGGCTTGCCGTGGCGCACATCGGTGCAAGAGGGGACTCGAAGGTAAAAAACCGGTCATGAACCGTTTTCAGAAAGGAATAGTGTATTCTGTCTTTCAGCGGCAGATCGTAAACTGACTGCCCGAACAGATCCGGCACCATCTCGCCGTGGCTGTCCCGGGGAAAGACATAGAAGCCATCCGGCTGCGGATAATCGAATTCACGGTAAAACTCCCGCCAGCCGCCTTCAATTTCCCGCATCAGATCCAGAATCTTTCCGACGGTATCGAAACTGCGGTGCACCCCGCCGATATGCATCCCCCGGTATCCAAGCCCTTTAAGGATGGCGCCGAGCTTTGCCGTCCGTTCAATGGCCAGCCTCCGCCCCTGTTCAGGCGTCTCCCACTCGGAGCGGATCTCCGTCAGCAACTTATCGGAAACCACCGCCCCCGGAATCAAGCCCTTATTCATAACCGTGGCTGCCTTTGGGGTAAGGACGTACACAGAGCCCATTACCGGCAGCTGCCAGCCCTTCTGCCGGAGGATCTGCATCACTTCAGCAAATTTTCGGGCATCATAGCCAAGCTGGGTGATGATGAACTTCGCGCCAGCGGCGATCTTTCTTGAAAGCTTGGCGTATTGGACGAAGCATTCGGCCTCGGTTTGCTTGAACGGGGAGATGGCGCATCCCACAAAAAAGCCATCGGGATCCCCGCTCTCGATGATCTGCTTACTGAGGTGCCGCAGGAGCATCAGCGAACTCACGGACTCCAGATCGAATACCGGGGCTCCCTGCCCTCCGAAGCCCTTGCCGGTATAGTCGCCGGTGACGGCGAGGATGTTTTTCATCCCCATCATCGCCAGCTGCATGGCCCGGCTTTCCATGCCGACACGATTCAAGTCCCGGCTGGCGAAATGCAGGATGACATCCATGCCGACCTGAAAGATATCATGCCCCAGCACATCGGGACTGAGTGAGGGATTTCCTCCAGGGTTATCGGTGACGGAGACCGCAGAAATTCTGCCGTCGCTGAACGAATCTCTGGCAATGGCCTTCACCGCATCCATTGATTTACCAGAGGCGTATCTCCCCGGAACAAGCTCGAGGGTGACAATAAAATTGTCAGGATCAAGAATCTCGGTTTGAAATACCTTCAGCATGGAACAATCCGGATTTTCAAGACAGCTTGCATGATGAGGCCTTCTTGCGCTCCTCATCTATCTGCTCTTTCAATCGCTTTATTTTCCGGCGTCCAAAGGGGGAAAAATAATCTCTGATGGTGTCAAGGATACGGTCAAAGACATTTCCCGGCAAGTCGGTAATATAGTTTCCTGTCGGCGGAAAGGATGCTGAAGGCACCACCAGATCAGCATTGCCCTCAGAAGGAAGGGCGTTAATGTTGAGTTTCTGGATCGTGAACTGCTGGCCATCGCGAAGCTGAACGGTGACCTTAATAATCAATAATCCAAGATAAATCTTATCTTCCTGGTTCTGTGGAATCTGATAGCAGGAGCAAAGCCTGTTTGCGCCGCAAACAATATTGGTGAAGGTTTCCGGAGCAAGTTCCTGGAGGGTATTAAACCGGAAAAAAGACATCCCTGCCGGATTTCGGAAAGCATTGGCGCAATTGATGACCATGCTCGCGATTTCTTTCCCGCATTTATTCTCCACATCGAACCAGATCGGATCCCCCGCCTTGGCATCATGCGGGGTAATAATTTTGACGTATACAGGCGGCTGCGATGAAAGCTTTTCACCGATAGACCTGAAAAAACCGGATACCCCTGAAGATGTGCTCATATTCCCCCCCTTCTTGTATCAATTATTTTTTTTAACATTAGTCGGGATACAGCAAAAAGGCAAAGGGATTTTCTTGCAGCGTTCCCGCTGGATGTCCTCCCCTCTGGCATTTTTTTGCCTTCTTGCACAAACAAGTGAGCCCCTGCTGTTTGCGGGGCATCCTTTGCAAAGCTCACAAGCCGATCATGGAAAAGGTTGTCAGGCGGGTTTTTCCTTTGGTTCCCGGAGCATTGAGCATGTGCCAGGCGGTGTACTGCTCTGCATACAGAGCTGATGCCGACATGCCGTCGACAGGGACAACAACTGTGAACCCGCGCAGGGCGGCTGCGGTGGCAGTATGCAGCACAGCGCCTTCGGCGGTGGTTCCGGCAATGATCACCGTTTCAATGCCATGCTCTCGCAGGATTTTTTCAAGATCCGTTTCAAAGAATTTATCCACGCCGGAGTGAACGACCGGCTCTGTTCCCAGCGGCTTGACCTCAGCCAGAATAGACTCGGGCGTGCCTTTGTTTGTAGTGCTAAAGGCTACAAACACCCCTTTTGACCTGGCCTGTGCGAGGAATGCGCCAATTTCCGGAGCTGAAGCCACGCAACGGGGCCGCCTCATTTGATTGCAGGTGAGTTGTTCAATATCGAGGATCAGAAAGGCTGTTGTGGCCGGGTCAAGCTTTACCGCCGACAATTCAACCGGTTCTGGCGCTTTCACCTCATCCCAGAGCTCAACGATGGTCTTATCGCTTTCAGCTCGGACTCCGGAATGAATAAGCAGACAGAAAAATACAGTAAGAGCGCAAAGCCTGAAGATTGAAAAAAGGGTGAAGCCTCGCATAGTCTTCTCCTGATGAACGTGTCACGTTTTGTGCGGGTTGAGGACGTATTTCATGTACGGCTCGGCTGATAAGAGGATACTTTACGCGAAAAAACAAGAATTTTCTTCCGTATCAAAAAGTCAGCCGCCCGGAATCTCCCGGAAGAACGCGGGTATCCGGGCCTGCATGCGCATTATTTTCGGCTGCCTTCGATGATTAGTTATGTATCAGAGACGATGCGCGGCCGCCAACGAAATTGCTTCGGATCGAATCGGGCTTGATATTCAGGCCCTGATCTGATACGTGTTGAAGACTGTCATTGAAATGGAAATGCAGCACAGAAAAACAGCGTATACGGGATCATCATGGATACAGATACAGCCAGGACTTTTTTTGCCGGCGACAGGTACGCAGCACTCACCGGCGTTGAAATACTTGAGGCAGGCGCGGGCTATTGCAAAGCCCGCCTGGAAATCCAGGACAAGCACCTCAACGCGGCCAATGTAATTCAGGGCGGGGCGATCTTCACCCTGGCTGATCTGGCATTCGCCGTTGCCTCCAACGGTCATGGCCAACTGGCTCTGGCCATCAATGTCAACATCTCCTTCCTGCAGGGAAAATCCGCAGGCACGCTCTATGCCACCGCAACAGAGGTGGGTGAGCCCCGAAGACTTGCGGCATACGATGTCCTGATCACCGACGAGCAAGACCGGGTCATCGCCCGTTTCAACGGGATGGCCTATCGAAAAAATCAAAGCGTACCTGTGTGATGCCCCCCGGTTTTGCCCTCTTTGCAGAAGGCAGGGATGTTCCGGTCAGGCCTTTCAGACAAAGTCCTTTTTGCCGACTGAAAGGCAACCGTTCTGCAAAGTTTGCAATTTCGCCTCTGTCTGGTAGTGTATCCTCTCAGGTTTAGCAGAAGGGACGTGTATGAAGAAATGGCTCCATGAAAGTCTGATCTGCCCCGGATGTCTCCCCCGGCAGATCCCCTTGGATCTCTCCATCCGGGAAGTCCGGGATGACGACGTGATCGAAGGTCAGATGCATTGCGCTGCCTGCAAAACTGTTTACGCCATACGCGAGGGTGTAGCCATCCTTCTTGCCGGAGGGCGGGAGCAGACGGCAACGGACACGTCAGGCTACAATTCACCCGGCATGCTGTCCGCCTATCTCTGGAGTCATTACTCCGACCTGCTGGGCGACCCCGAAGCCACTACGGCGTATCAGCGCTGGGCCTCTCTGCTCAACCCCTCCGATGGTCTCGCCCTGGATATCGGCTGCGCTGTCGGCCGGCTGTCGTTTGAAATGAGCGCCGTCAACAGGCGCGTCATCGGGATCGACACCTCTTTTTCCTTCATAGCCCAGGCCAGGAAGCTGCTCAGGCAACGACAGCTGCGATTCGATCTGATCGTAGAAGGCCAGTTGACAGAGGAACGTTCATGCGATTTGCGTCATGACTGGAAGTGTGAGCGCATCGACTTCCTTGTCGCCGATGCGCTGGCCCTGCCCTTTCCCGAGACGCTTTTTTCGACGGTATCCTCCATCAATATTCTGGAGAAGGTTCCGGATCCTCTGCAGCACCTCAGGGAGATGAACCGCGTGCTGGCCCGGAATAACGGGCGGCTGGTCTTCTCCGATCCTTTCTCCTGGGATGCATCGGTGACAGACCCCGATCTCTGGATCGGCGGCAGGGCAGACGGTCCCTTTCCCGGCAGGGGCATTGATGGAGTGCGCCGTATTTTCACAGGCGGTAACGGCATCTTCCAGCCGCCTCTTGCGATCATGGCAAGCGGCACCGTTTCCTGGAAGATCCGCAAGACGGAAAATCTCCGGGAACATATCACCTCACAATTCCTGGCTGGCTCCCGCTGAATGAGGCATTGTTTTTCCAGTCAGGATTCGATCAATACTGTCAGCGTGGTCTGCCTTCTGCGATTATCGATTTGCTTTACGGCCATTGCCAGGGCCTTTCTGCTCCCGACAAAGACGCAGAGCTGCCTGGCCCTCGTCAGGCCCGTATAGAGGAGGTTTCTGAACAGCATCTTGAAATGCTGGGTCGCCACAGGGATGATGACCGCGCCGAATTCGCTGCCCTGGGCCTTATGAATGGTGATGGCATAGGCCAGGGCAATCTCCGTCAGGTCCTCCCGCTCATAGGCGACAGGGGCCTGAGCGCCAAACTGGATCTGGCAGGAAGAGGTCGCAAGATCGATGGACTGAATCCTGCCGATATCGCCGTTGAATACGCCAAGATCGTAATTGTTGCGGGTCTGAATGATCCTGTCGCCCACCCGGTAGACACGGTCGCCGACAGTGATCTCCCTGACCCCCTCGCGGGCGGGATTGACCGCCTGCTGGAGGGAAGTGTTGAGATTCAGCGTGCCAAGGCTTCCCCTGATCTGGGGCGAAAGGATCTGGATCTCCGTATCCCTGCCGAAGTATTCGGGGATGGACCTGGTGTAGAGGCGAAGGACCATATCCAGGCCGGTCATCCCGTGATGCAGGGCGGACCAGGGGTGCACTGATTGTGCGATGGCCTTCAATTCCGCCACTGCCCCCTCGGCCCGGCTGACCTGCATCAGATCGATATGACGAAATTTTTCGGGAATATGCAGGACCGGGGCATGAACCTCCCGGTCGTCCCGGAACTCCTGGACCAGCAGATCATCGATCGTCACCTCATCCTGCTGCCGCCGCATCAGGCCGGTTGCGGTCTCGCCGGTCCGGATAAGGCGGTCTTCGCCGGTGGCAAGGGTGCCGCGGATGGCCGACTTCACCCGGCCCAGGAACTGAATCTGCTCCCTCGTCGCCTCTTCGGCATCGATGAAGAGGCAGCCGGCCCTTTCCCGCCACAGCTCCGGCCGGTGAAAGGGGGAGTCGATCCGGGGAACCTGCCCCTTATTGATCTCATGGGCAAAGCGGATGATGAGATTTTCCTCGGCCTGCCGGAAGACTTTGGTCAGCCTGAAGGCCGGAACAGCCGCGGCCTGCAGCAGATCCTGCAGGACATTTCCGGCGCCGACCGAGGGCAGCTGATCAGGGTCGCCTATAAAAAGCACCTGGGCCTGCTGCGGCACCGCCTTTATCAGCGAGGCGGCGAGGCTTACGTCCAGCATGGAACATTCATCGATGATCAGGAACTCGACCCGCAGAGGATCCTCCTCCGATTTCTTGAAGCCGTTTTTCTCCGGCGCCCATTCCAGAAGGCGATGGATGGTCTTGGCCTCCATCCCGACAACCTCGCTCATGCGCTGCGCGGCCCTGCCCGTCGGCGCGGCCAGCACAACGTGCTTCTGCATGGCGCCAAGGAGCTTGACCAGCACCCTGGTGGTGGTGGTCTTGCCCACGCCGGGACCTCCGGTCAGCACAGAAAACGCTGTGCCGGCAATGCCTGCGACTGCCTCCTGCTGCTCTGAAGAAAGAACGATGCTCTGCTTCCGGCAGTAGCGTTCGAGCCAACCGGCAACCCTCTGCCTGTCAAGGGCAACGGACTGATTCAGCCACTGTTTCACTCGCCGGGCAAGGGTCAGCTCGTCAAAGAAGATCGATCTGGAATAGTAGGCGGCGCTCTGCTGCCCGTCGGGAAGAAGCCTCCTCTTCACCTCGTCGGCGGCAAGCAGGGAGGCCAGGACGTCCGCGACCTGCTCGGGCGTCCCCGCCTCAAGCAGGTCGCGGCAACCGGCAACGATCTGCGATTCCAGCAGATAACAATGCCCCTGCTCGCGGGAGGCCGCCAGCACATGCTTTATGCCCGCCTCAAGCCGGGGAATCCCATCCTTCTCAAAGCCCATGGCCAGGGCGATCCGGTCGGCGGAAAAAAAACCGATCCCGTAGATGTCCCGCGCCAGCTGATACGGGTTTTCCGACACCCTGGCAATGGCATCCTTGCCATAGGCCTTGAAGATCTTCACGGCGTAGAGCGTGCTGACCCCCCATCCCTGCAGAAAGATCATCACATCCCTGATGGCCCGGTGCTCCTGCCAGCTGTTTTTAATATCGATAAGTTTTTTTTCCGCAATCCCCGGAACCTGCAGCAATTCGTCGATATTGCCCTCAAAGACCTGCAGCGTCCTGTCCTTAAAGAAGGCAACGATCCTGCGTGCCGTCTTCGGTCCCACGTTTTTGATGAGCCCGGAACCGAGGTATTTTTCCAGGGCGGCGCTGTCGGCAGGTTTTTTCTCGATGGCCCGTTCGGCCCTGAACTGTTCTCCATGCTGGGGATGGTGGGACCAGGTGCCGTAAAACTCCATGGAGCTGCCGGCAAAGACCCTGGCCTGATGAATGACCACGGCCACCAGCCTGTGCGGTTCGTTAAAGGGTGAGACCTTGAGGACAGTCCAGCCGTTATCCGGATTATGAAAGGTTATTCTTTCAACGATTCCGGAGAGGCGGACGAGGGTATCGGGATGCGGGACCGTGGGTTTCATCATCCTTCCGACTATACAACAGAGATCTCCCTTCCTGCAATCCTTCCGCACGGGCCTGTACGTCAGGGGCCTGCGCACCCAAGGCAACCCGTAAAAAAGACTTGCCCCTTTCTCCATCTTCTTGCTACCCTGCAGGCCGGTTCAGAAAGGATCATATACCGAAAATGTCAACGTAAGGGATACTACATGCCTGAAAATGTTTATTTTATTGAAGCCTCCGACAATGAGAAAGATGAAGTCCTCTGTGAAAAGCTCCAGGACCTGATACGGACCAAAGACCTGCTGGAATTCGTGGCGGACAAAGATATCACGGCAATCAAAACCCATTTCGGGGAATCTCCGGATCTCGGCTTTGCCAGACCCCGGTTTGTCAAGATGCTGGGGCAAGAGGTGCAGGGCAAGGGAGGCGCGCCCTTTCTCACCGAGACCTCGACCCTGTACAAGGGAAACCGGGACAACGCCGTCAAGCATATCGCCCACGCCCATGCCCAGGGTTTTGATTTTGCCGCCACCGGAATGCCCATCATCATGGCCGACGGACTCTTCGGCGATGAAGAATACGCCATGCCCATCAAGGGCAAGATTTACACTTCCGTCCGAATCGCGGCACTCCTCGCCAAATGCAATGCCCTGATCGCCCTTTCTCATTTCACCGGACACCTCGCCGCAGGCTTTGGCGCCACCCTGAAAAACCTGGGGATGGGATGCGCCAGCCGCAAGGGGAAAATGGAGCAGCACTCAACGTCCAAGCCGAAGATCAACAAAAAAAACTGCACAGGCTGCGGCGTCTGCGCCGCCTGGTGTCCGCAGGACGCCATCGCCCTTGAGGACGGCCATGCGAAAATCGATAGCGTCAGATGCATCGGCTGCGGCGAATGCCTGGCCATGTGCCGATTCGATGCCGTTAAATACAATTGGGGCGCCACCTATGAGGATCTGCAGAAGAAAATCGTCGAACATGCCCTGGGCGTCTACTCTCTCCATCACGAAAAAAGCCTGTATATCAATATCGCGACCCGGATTTCCAAGGACTGCGACTGCATGGGGCATTCCTTCAAGAAGATCGCCCCGGACGTGGGTATCCTGATCTCCCGGGATCCCGTGGCCGTCGACGCCGCATCCCTGGATCTGGTGGAAGAACGGACCGGCAAGACCATTCCGCAGATGGCCTACGACATCCCCTATCGCGTGCAGTTGGAATACGCGAAGGAGTTGGGCTTCGGCAGTCCGGGATATTCCTTGATCACGGTCTGAGAAGACCGGATCGAACAGAGAAGAAAGGCCGGGAGAACGCAGAGACCGATTAAAACCGGCAGGCTCTGATTCTGTTCCGGCCTTTTTTTACGAAGGAGAGGCAGTGGTCAGCCTCAGTTGACCGGCTCCTCTATCGCCAAGCGGTAACTCACCAGATCGTCGATGGTCAGCACCGGCATCGCATGCTGATCGGCGAAGGAAACGATCTCCGCCAGCCGCGCCATAGTCCCGTCGGGGTTGGTGAGTTCGCAGAGGACCCCGGCAGGTTTAAGCCCGGCCAAGGCCATAAGATCCACCGTGCCTTCGGTATGGCCGCGGCGGGCAAGCACCCCGCCTGGCCGAGCCCGCAGCGGAAAGACGTGTCCTGGATGGTTCAGATCGGCAGCCCCGGCCCCATCGGCGACGGCCGCCTTGACGGTCCGGACCCGGTCTGCCGCCGACACGCCGGTAGTCACCCCTGATTTCGCCTCAATGGAAACGGTGAAGGCCGTGCCGTAGGCGCTGCTGTTGGCAGCAACCATCTGCGGCAGCTCAAGCTGCCGTACACGCTCATCGGTCAGACAGAGACAGACGATACCGCTGCACTCCCGGATCATCAAGGCCATCTGGGCATCGGTGAGGTGCTCGGCTGCAAAGATCAGATCGCCTTCATTCTCCCGGTTCTCATCGTCAACGAGCAGGACGCCTTGTCCCGCCTGCAGTGCGGCAATCGCTTTTTCAACCCGCTCCTGCGGGTCGCCTAGATACGTCAGTAAAGACTGATTCATGGTGTTCTCCTGTAAGTACCAGAATCAGGGCATGGGAAATGGTCCAACGCGGCGCCAGACATGGCACCACCTGGAAAACAGCAGTGAAAACACATGCGTTTTGCTCTCCTCTTCCATCCGGACTGTGACCGTCGGCCCCGGTTTCTCACCGGATCTGCTTGACCCTGCCTGCGCAGGCGCTCGCGGGCTCTCTTCACCTGGCCGCTTTTGTAAGGCGCCCTGAGGAAGAATACCGCCGGTGGGGAATTACGCCCCGCCCTGAGAATTTTTCTATGGTTGTTTATTTTCTATGATTGTCAATCTAACCAGCATGGCTGGACCAGAAGGACCAGCCTGGGCGAAACATGAAAGCTCGCCATTTCAGTATGGCAAGGCCAGCATCAAAACGAGACTTTCATAGAAAAGCCCTTGAGTTGAAACGGATCAACAGACCCGCTTGGGGTTTTACGCCATAGGCAGTCTCCTCCTTTCGAGAAAGTGTATGTTTGTCGGCTGCAATCCAACCGTTTGTTCAGGACATCCCGCTCAGCTCAACGAGCAACTCACCGGAGAGGCAGGTTAGCATAACACCCGCCTCATATCAATTCTTTTCAGTCCCGCTTCGAATAATCGCCCCGGCGGATAAAGGTTCCGTCGGCATATTCGGCAAAGGCCGCATCCAGTTCCGACCGGGTGTTCATCACGATAGGCCCCCGCCAGGCTATGGGCTCTCCAAGAGGTCTGCCTGCAACCAGCAGGAATCTGACCGGGGAATCGAAGGTTTTCACCGAAACCGTGTCTCCGTCTGCAAAGAGCACGGCCGTCTCGTTGCCGAATTCCTCCCTGCCCTCGCCGGCGAAGCAGGCGCTCCCGTCGATCACATAGGCGAAAACGGTATGGCCTGCAGGCGTTCGATGCTCATAGGCCGTGCGGGAAGGCAGGCTGATATCCAGATACAGGGGATCGATGACGATATCCCTGACCGGCCCAATAACATCTCCCACCCGGCCGCAGATGATCTTTATTTTCACCCCGCCGTCAAGCCGGACCTCGGGCACGTCGGCAGCGGAGATATCCCGGTACCGGGGCGCCATCATCTTGTCCGCCGCAGGCAAGTTGGCCCAGAGCTGAAAGCCCAGCATGCACCCCTTGCCGTCGCCCTTTGGCATCTCCTGGTGAATAATGCCGCTCCCCGCCGTCATCCACTGCACATCCCCTTTAGAGATACGCCCCGTGTTGCCCAGGCTGTCGCCATGTTCGACATCGCCCTGCAGGACATAGGTGATGGTCTCTATCCCCCGGTGCGGATGCCAGGGAAACCCTTTCAGGTAGTGCTCCGGAGTGCAGGATCTGAAATCGTCAAGGAGAAGAAAGGGATCGAACAGCGGCGTCTCGGAAAAACCGAAGACCCGTTTCAGCCGTACGCCCGCCCCCTCCATGGTCGGAAGGCCCATCAATATCTTCTTAATTTTTCTTATAGAATTCATATATTCCTCCTATCCTTCACAGTGAAGATCAACAATGATGAAACGAGGGATGAAGGGTTCCGGGCAATCATGGCGGATCATAAAAAAGCCACTCCATCCTATTTTTTTGGAACACTTCCTGATAGTATTATTGCTAGCGCAAGATTGTCAACGCAAACCGGAAAATGCTTCGTATCTGCATTGAGAAGAGCTGGATCACACAGGGTTACTCTATGAAAACAATCATCCAAGGAAACTTCAGCCGCAAACAGACAAAGGTTTACGGGCAAGGTTCTGACGAAAAACCTGCCCCGGTGTATCAGTTGAAGATATCCCTGGCCTTCTCGGATCCCCTTATCTGGAGACGGATTCGGGTGCCGGGCGCCACCACCGTCGCCCGCCTGCACGACATCATTCAGCTCTGCATGGGATGGCAGGATTGCCATGCGCATCGTTTTCTGATCGGCAAGGTCTTTTATGCCCCCTCAAGCGGCGGCGAGCTCTGGGCCAGGACCGGCGAACGCAACGAGCGGGAATACCAGCTGGCTGATCTGGAAAAGGACATACGATTCTGTTTTTCCTATATTTACGATTTCGGTGACGGCTGGGAGCACGAGATCGAATGCGAACAATCCCTGCCTGCCGTCCAAAATCCCGGCTATCCCGTTCTTCTGGCCGGAGAAGGCGCCTGTCCGCCGGAGAATGTTGGCGGGGTCCCCGGCTATGACGAGTTTCTGGCCATTATCAACAACCCGCAGCACAACTCCCACCGGAAGATGGCCAAATGGCTGGGAGCCGACCATTTCGATCCGGACCGTTTCGATATGGACGGCATAAACGCCGCGTTAAAAATCTTGGCTTGATGAAATCCGAATCGCTGCCGTCGCTGCTTTCCTAGATCTGCTCCCCTTTAAACTGGCTGAGATACAGGTGGTGATAGAATCCCTGCCTGGCCAGAAGTTCCTCATGGGTCCCCTGCTCGACAATCTCTCCCTGATCCACGACCAGGACACGGTCGGCATCACGGATGGTGCTCAGCCTGTGGGCGATCACGAAACTGGTCCGTCCCCGCATCAATCGCAGCAGGGCCGTCTGAATCCGGACCTCGGTGCGGCTGTCGACGCTGCTGGTGGCCTCATCCAGAATCAGGATAACAGGATCGGCCAGGATGGCGCGGGCGATGGCCAGCAGCTGACGCTGGCCCTGGCTCAAGTTTCCGGCCCGCTCCGAGAGGTCGGTCTGATAGCCCTGAGGAAGCTGCAGGATAAAATGATCGGCATCGGCCAGCCGGGCAGCCCGGATGCATTCATTATCCGTGGCATCCAGCCTCCCGTAGCGGATATTCTCGAGAACGGTCCCCGCGAACAGGAAGGTGTCCTGCAGCACCAGCCCCAGACTGCGGCGCAGCCGGGCCTTGGGGATGCTTCGAATATCGATGCCGTCAATGGTGATCCGGCCTTTGTCAATTTCATAAAAACGGGTCAGCAGATTGATGATGGTGGTCTTGCCGGCACCGGTAGGTCCGACCAGCGCGATCATCTGGCCGGGCCTGGCCTCCAGGCTCATACCCCTGAGGACTGGCGTGCCGGGGCTGTAGGAGAAATCCACAGCCTCACAGCGGACATGCCCGCGGACCGGCGGCCCAGGCAGGCCGTCATCGGCATCATCTTCCTCCGCCCCGGTGTCGATGATCTCGAAGATCCGCTCGGCCCCGGCCAGGGCGGCCTGAATGGCATTATACATATTGGCCAGCTGCCTGAGCGGCTGGATGAAATTCTGGCCGTAGACGATGAAGGTTGCGATAATCCCGACGCTGACCAGCCCCTGCAGGGCCAGCCAGCCCCCGAAAGCGGCCAGTACGATGACAAAAAAGTTGCCCAGAACCCCGGTCAGGGGCATCAGCAGCAGGGCAGAGCTGTTGGCCCTCAAGGCGGTTTTATAGACCTCCTGATTCTGCCTGCGGAAGTTCTCAAGCACCGACTCGTTGCGCCGAAAGGCCTTGATCACCTTCTGGCCACTGAGAGCCTCCTCCATGACGCCGTTTAATCCGCCCAGCTGCCGTTGCAGGTCCCGAAACCCCTGCCGGGTCGAACGGGCGACAAAGCCGGTGAACCAGAACATAATGGGGGCGACCAGCAGCGAGGCTAAGGCCAGCCACAGATTCAGCATGAACATTGCCGCCAGAATGCCTGAAAGCGACAGGACGCTTGCAAAAAGTGAAGTGACGTTCTGCGATACCGCCTGATTGATGGCGTCTATATCATTCGTCAGGCGGCTCATCAGCTCACCTACCGGCCGGCTGTCAAAAAAGCGGATGGGCAGGTTCTGCATGTGGGCGAAAAGATCGCGGCGCAGGCGGCTCAATGACCGCTGAGACACTGAGGCCATAATCCAGTCGGCCAGGGCCTGAAAGACATTGGCCGTCAGATAGGCTGCAAACATCCACCAGGCAATCCGGGGAATGCCCGAAAAAATCCCTGCGGCAATATACCGGTCAATGGCCACCCCCATCAGATAGGGACCCAGCAGGCCGCTGGCCGTGGCGATCACTATGGAGCAGAGAACCAGAGCAAGCCCCGCGGCACTGGGCTTCAGATAGGGGAGCAGACGGGCCAGGGCATGACGGGAATCCCTGGCCTTTTCTATACGGCCGACTGCGCCCGGCCGCAAGGGCTGCATCGCGGCACGTACATCCCTAGGAGATCCGCTCATCGCCTGCTCCCTCCTGTAAATCCATACGATCTTCGGACAGTCCGGCACAGACCCCCAGTTGGGAATCGTAGATCTCCTGATAGATCGGGCTCTCCTGCAGCAGGTCCCGGTGTCTGCCCAAGGCCACGATCCGTCCCCTGTCGATGACCACGATCCGGTCGGCCTTCAGCACCGTGCTGATGCGCTGGGCCACCATCAGGCGGGTCTGATTGCCGGCCTGAGCGGCCAGGGCCTCATGGATCCGGCCTTCGGTTTCCGCATCCACCGAGCTGGTGCTGTCATCAAGGATCAGGATGCGCGGCCGGGTCAGCAGGGCCCTTGCTATGGCGATCCGCTGCCTCTGACCGCCGGAGAGGTTGACGCCGCGCTCCTCGATGCGGGTGTCATACCCATGGGAAAGTCCGAGGATAAATTCATGGGCGCAGGCGGACCGGGCGGCCGCAATAACCCTCTCCTGCGAGGCCTCGGGCGCGCCGTAGCGGATATTGTCAGTGACGCTGCCGGAGAACAGCACGGTCTCCTGGGGCACTACGGCAATACCGGCAAGCAAGGTCTCCTGCCGCAGCTGCCGGATATCCACCCCATCCAGCAATATGCGGCCGGAAGTGACGTCATAGAACCGGGGAACCAGGTTGACAAGCGTCGATTTGCCGGCGCCTGTGGCCCCGAGGATGGCCACCATCTCGCCTGGCTCCACCACCAGATCAATGTCTGCCAGCACCGGTTCCTCCTGCCGGCTGTTGTAGTAGAATCCGACGTGTTCAAAGACGATCCGCCCCGGCCCGACGGCACCCGCAGCCTGTCCATCCGGACAGTCGCCAACTTCCGGAACCGTATCCAGAACAGCGCAGATTCGGCCTGAAGAGGCCATGCCGCCCGCCCAGACATTGGCGAGCCGTCCCATCATCAGCAAGGGCGTCATCGTGGTGAGCAGATAATTCGTAAAGGCGACAATCTGGCCCACGGTCACGCCGCCTCGGGCACTGTCCATGCCGCCTGCCCAGATGACGATGACCATGCCGATGTTCACGCAGATGGTCAGCATCGGCGTCATCGTGGCAAGGAACTGGGCCACCCGTGTGGATTGGACGGTAAAATCTTTATTGGCCGCATCGAACCGGCCACCTTCGTTGGCGCCCCGGACAAAGGCCCTGACCAGACGGGCACCGGCCGCATTCTCCTGGAGGACGGTGTTCAGGGTGTCGAATTTCTGCTGCACCAACAAAAACAGGGGTTCCATTTTGAAGGTAAAAAAGACGACTATGGCAAGGGTTACGGCCAACAGCGGCGCCAGCCTCAACGCCAGGCTCGGGCTGGTATTGACCATCAGGATCAGGCTCCCGGCCATCAGCAGCGGAGCGCGGGTGCCGATACGCAGGGACATCTGGACCAGGCGTTGAACGGCAGCGGTATCGCTGGACAGCCGCACCATCAGCTGGCCGGTCTTCACCTGGTCAAGGTTGCCGAAGGAAAAGGTCTGAATCTTCAGGAACAGGGCCTCCCGCAGGTCGCGGGCTATCCCCTCCCCGACCATCACCGAAAGATTGTTATTACCGACAGCGATGCACATGCTGACCAGAGAAATCCCCAGCATGAGCAGGCCGGTCTTGATGACCACCGCCTCGTCATGCCGGTTGATCCCCTGATCAATAATTCTCTGAATCAGCCGGGGTATGGCCAGATCAAGCGACACCAGCGCGGCCAGCAGCATCAGGGCCAGGAAGGCCTGCAGGCGATAGGGTCTCAGAAAGGCATTCAGCCTGACAACATACTGCATAATGCTCCACGGTGATTTTCAGGCCTGATACACGGCTGTTTTGACGCCCGGGAATCCGGGCAATGTGACCATTATACGAACACATCGGCAAATGTAAAGGATTAGGGCATATCCAGGTCTCCGGACCAGCTGGCGGGTTTCGCAAAACCGGTTCAGGGGACATAATTCTCTGACCAACAGGGGATTTTCTGTAATTTCTTTCTCTTTTCGCTTTCGTTCTCTGACAATTCTGACTATTTTAGGGGGCTGAAAAACAGGCGAGCACGTTTTGCAAGGCCAGGCTGCATCTGCCCGCTTGCCCGGCATCTCTCACCCGCATAAACGATAAATTTTTTCCTGACTCTCTTTTGCCATGCAACGCTTTTTATCCTCTCTCTGCAAGTCCGGACCGTTTTTCTTTCTCTTCACTTTCCTGCTTGCCACCGCTGCAAGAGCAGAACACTTTGATATTGCGTATATCTGGGACTCGAATATCAATAATGTCCTCGATTACAAGGAAAGGCTTGAACATGTTTTTTCTTCGGATGTGAGCAGGAAGCTGATCATCGTCGGGCTCGGCAATCAGTATGGCATACTCTATGATCAGAAGAAATCATCGCTGAGCTCCGCGCAAATTCTTGCCCGCCACAAAGAGGTACTCGGAAAAGCCGGGCTTCGCGCCCCCACTGTTGTGAAAAATCAGGAGTATTACCGGCTGTACAATATCAGCTACGGTGTCGGCGAAAGTCTGAATGACCTGAAGGAGCAGTATAAGGAAGTCTATACGATATTGGGGAAAGAGGTGGGTAAAGGACTCTGCATCCAGAAAATCGACTCGGACACCTATGCCCTGCTCTTTCTTCGCCGGGGGGAGATTCGCGCCACCTATCAGATGGCTCAGAAACAGGCCCATGCCCTGCGGAAGGCCGGAATCGAGACGGCGGTCATCCCTGAAAACAATGATCCCATAGTGTTTGGGCTATCGAGCCACCTGCATGCCGCCGCCGAGCCCAAAGCGGCCGAACAGAAAAAACAGACTGAAAAGATACAGTCTCCCGTTAAACAGACGGTACTGGCTGCCGGTATCCCCCGGAATACCGTGCCGCCTGCGCCAAAGGAGCAGCCAGCGCCCAAGGAACAGCCGGTTCAGAAGGAACAGCCGGTTCAGAAAGAGGCGCCGGTTCAGAAAGAGGAGCAGGTTCAACAGGAGGAGCAGGCTGTCAGGGATACGCAGGCTGAAGCAGAGGTATCTGCGGCAACCCGCTCCAACCCGGATCTCGGGAAGACCATTGAAAATTTCATCCAGAGCCAGCGAGAGAAAGGAAAACTCGCCCAGGACGAGAGCTCGGGCTGGATGGTCTACGACCTCAACCGCAATGAGATCCTGGTGGAAATCAACTCGGACCAGGTCTTTCAGGCCGCAAGCATGATCAAGCCCTACATCGCCCTGGCCTTCTTTCATCAGGTCCAGAACGGCAGGCTGCAGTATACGCCGGAGTCCCGCAGAAAAATGGAGGCAATGATCCAGAGAAGCAATAACGCCGCCGCAAACTGGCTGATGCGAAAGGTCGGCGGCCCCGAGGAATGTGAAGCCATTTTGCGGGAATCATACGGATTTATTTTCAAACGGACTGAGATTCGCGAGTACATCCCCGCCGGGGGACGGACATACAGCAACACCTCCATCCCCTCGGATTATATTCGTTTTCTGCAGGCGCTGTGGTGGAAAAAACTCCCCTATGAGACTGAGATCCGCCGCCTTATGGCCCTGCCGAAACGTGGCCGCCTCTTCGACGGCACGCCCATCCCCGAAGGGACACGGGTCTACAGCAAGACCGGGACAACCGCTCACCTGTGCGGCGACATGGGCATCCTGGTGGCCCAGACCAGGACTGGCCAGGCCTACCCCTATGCCGTTGTTGGAATCATTGAGCGCCAGTCCCGGCCATCCGACTATGGCAACTGGATGCTCACCCGCGGCAATATCATCCGCCAGGTATCCACTCTGGTCTATCAGGACTTGAAAAAGCAGCACGGCCTGCAATAAGCCGCAAGCCAGGCCGCTCTCCTCCCGTTTTGGGCACCGCGCCCACCATCAGATAGGCGGGGCGATAGTCACCACCAGGCGCATATCGCTCACAGCCCTGACCCCGTGAGGCTCCCTGATAGCCGAGACGAGGATGTCGCCTTTTTTCGCCGGAATCTGCACACTCTCCTCCCCCAGGAAGAATCCCGTTCCTTCAATCACATGGATGGAAACATCGCCATCCAGGTCATGGGAATGGACAGGGAAAGTGGCCCCGGCTGCCAGATTGAAATTGATGATTTTAAAGTTGGGCGAGTCCTCCACCAGGAAGAACCGTTTCATAGCGCCCTTGGTAAATTCCGCTGTTGTATCCAGGTCGATCTTCTTCATTGCCACTCCTCCCTTCATGCGATTTGCGGTTTGCCACACGGCAGCCCCTACAGCATCCGTGTCTTGCTGAGACTATACGTCCTGATCCGGATTTTTTCTTTGACGCAGGTCAATGACCGGACCATTTCCAAAAATAAGCCAAGACCAGGTGGTTTCTGATCCTGCCTCTCTCATTCCCCTTGACAAAAACATTGGTATCTTTTACATTGGTACTACCAATTAACGTGTAAAAGAACTGCAGGCTCGTACGATCTCTTTTCGGTTGTATACCGTCATCATCTGCCATCGGAGTGAAAAAACATGAACGCCAGCTGTATTACCGAACTGACCCTGATTTTTGGCAAAGACCATGTCCTCACCGAAAAAGAGGATATGATCGTCTATAGTTATGATGCCGCCCATGTCGAGGTGCTCCCGGAGGCCGTTGTCTTTGCGCAGACCACGGAGCAGGTCAGTCAGCTGATGCGGCTGGCATACCGTGAAAAGATACCGGTTACCCCGAGAGGACAGGGAAGCGGCCTTTCGGGCGGATCGGTACCGCTGCAGAAAGGTATTGTCCTGGTGATGGACAGGATGAATAAAATACTCGACTTCGATCCCGCCAACCGTCTGATCACGGTTGAGGCGGGGCTCACCACCTCTGAAATCGACAGGACCGTGGTCTCGGCAGGACTCTTCTATCCCCCGGATCCCGGAAGTGTGACCTTTTCCACCATCGGCGGCAACGTGGCCGAAAACGCCGGAGGGCTGCGCGGTCTGAAATACGGCGTGACCAAGGACTATGTGAAGATGCTCGAGGTCGTGCTGCCCAAGGGCGATATCGTCATGCTGGGAAACAGGTGCGTCAAACACGTTGCCGGTTTCAACGCCGAAGCGCTTTTTGTCGGCTGTGAAGGCATTTTAGGCATTGTCACCAAAGTAACCCTGGCCTTGCTCCCTCTCCCGGAACACCGGGAATCGGCGCTGGCGATCTTCGACAGCCTGGACGGCGCAGCCCAGGCTGTCGCCGATATCATTGCCGCAGGCGTCACCCCGTCCACCATGGAATTCATGGACAACACCACCATCAAGGCTATCCAGAAATTCAAGGACTGCGGCCTGCCTCAGGATGCGGAGGCCGTGCTCCTTATCGAGACCGACGGCGAATACCACTCGTCCCAGGCCGAAATGGCAAAAGTCCAGGAACAGGTTCAAAAAAATAAGGCCCGGCAGTTCAAGCGCGCTCAGGATGCGGACGAACGCAACCGGCTTTTCGAGGGCCGCCGTGTCTCGCTCAACGCCCTCGCCAGCCTCAGACCCAATCTGATTCTGGAGGATGCCACCGTCGTGCGGAGCAAGCTCCCGGATATGGTCCGCGGGATACTTGATATCGCCTCCAGACACGGTCTGCTGGTCGGCGTCTTTGGCCATGCAGGCGACGGCAACCTCCATCCGACCTTCCTGATCGACATGAAGGACAAAGAAGAGATGGCCCGTACCGACAAGGCGGTGAAGGAACTCTTCCAGCTGGCCATCGATCTGGGCGGGACCATATCCGGAGAACACGGCATCGGCATCGAGAAAAAACCCTTCCTTGAAAATCAGCTGGGATCTGCGACCATGAATCTGCTGCGCGACATCAAGCGGACTTTAGACCCTGCAAACCTGCTCAATCCAGGGAAGATATTCGATATGCCGGCAGGCGGTCCGCTCTGAAAAGAGAGCCCGTCACCGTACCGTTCACAAACAAAACAGGATTACAATCCCAGAAGGAAATCACTCCCGTTAGACACACCACAGTCGGGAGGAAGGAAGAGAGCCCCATGCATACAGCAGCAAAAACCCAAGCCGAAACCCATCTTTTAGAGGCTGCCCGTGAATTTCAGAAATGCATGCAATGCGGCAAATGCCGCAGCGTCTGTCCGGTGTTCAAGGAGATGGGAAACGAACTGTATGTCGCCCGCGGAAAAAACAAACTGGCGGAAAAAATCGTCTCCGGCGATCTCCTGATAAGCGAGCGGGTCAAGGACGCGGTCAACCAGTGCCTGAACTGCAAGACCTGTTCGGCCAACTGCCCCGCCGGGGTCAGTCCCGAACATGTGGTTCTGCGCCTCAGATGGTACATCACCACCCAGGAAGGCCTTGGCTTCTTCAAGGCCCTTCTGTTCAGGCAGATCGTCTGGCGGAAATGGCCCATCACCCTGGCGGCCCTGCTGGTCGGCATCAGCCAGAGACTTCTTCTGGGTATCGGACCGAAAAATCCGGTGCGGCACCTGTTTCCCCTTTTTGGATTTTCAAAACGGCGGAACTTCCCGACCATGGCCCTGCGCAGCGCCCAGAGCCGTTATCCGGAAATCATCCCCGCCAAGGCCGGTCTAAAAAGGATGCGGGTCGGCTATTTTACCGGCTGCGCCGGCAATCTGATCTATACCAATGTGGTCAAGTCGGTGGTCGACATCCTGACTGCCTACGGCTGCGAAGTTGTGATCCCCAAACAGCAGAAGTGCAACGGCACCCCGGTGCTGGCCAACGGCGACTACGAGGGGGCCAGACGGCTGATGGAGCACAACTTCAATCTCTTCAGGAAGTTCGAACTCGACGCCATCATCGTCGCCTGCTCTTCCTGCGGCATGTCCCTGAAAAAGGAGATCAATCTCTTCATCGATCCCTGCGACGAACTTACGGCCTTCACCGGCAAGGTCAGGGATATCAACGAATTCATCCATAACAGCCTCGATATCAAACCCGAGCATCTGGGGCCTGTGCCCTGCCGGATAACCTACCATGACCCCTGTCACCTGGTGCGGGGCCAGGGAATCAGCGCCGAACCCCGGAATCTGCTGAAGATGATCCCCGGAGTCGAATTCAAGGAATTGACCGACGCCGCGGTGTGTTGCGGCAGCGCGGGCAGCTACTGTCTGACCCATTACGACACGGCCATCAAGATCAACAACCACAAGGTCCATCATATCCGCGAGGCCGGTGTGGACCTGGTAGCCACGGCCTGCCCGACCTGCGTCATGCATATTCAGGACAACCTGCTTCAGCATGATTCCCCGGAGAATGTCCGCTTTGTGGTCGAGATCCTGGCCGATTCGCTCCGGGCAGCAGGGACCATCTAGGAATCGAGCATTTCCTGTATCCTTTCAAAGGTCCCCTTTTTGGGAAGGATCAGCTCTTGCATACAGAGTTGTCTCTATTTTTATACTTACTTCGTATACGGTACGAATTTTCCATCTTTGACGGTCATCATCTCAAAGGCGTCGATACCAAGCCCACCATGATCTGTTGCAGAGAAATTGTAGATCCCGCCGGTTCCGGGAAAGTTTTTGATGTTCTCGATGGCAGTGCGGATTTTCTCCCTGTCTGCCCCGCCTGCCTTGATAGCTGCGACCAAGATGATGAAGGCATCATAGCCGTGTCCGCCGAAAGTGGAGGCTGTCTCTTTGTATTTTGACTCATAATCATGTATATACTTTGTCAGCAAGGCCTTTTGGGGATGCCCTGCCGGCAGCAGATCTTCAATCAATAAACGGCCAGCTGGAAAAATAATACCATTCGATGCCGCTCCGCCCGCTTCTACATACTTAATATTTCCATATCCATGGCTCTGGAACAACGGAGCGTCCCAGCCAGCCTGACGCATATTTTTCGCGACAATGGACTGAGCCGGAACGATCGACCAGTTTATAACTGCCTGTACATTGGTGTTGGCCTTGATCTTTGCCACCACAGCTGATAGGTCTGTTGCCCCTTTATCGTAAACTTCGTTTTCAACTATCTCGATACCAAATTGTGGCGCTATCTTCTCGATCTGATCTTTGCCAGCCTGTCCAAATCCGGTATTATCGGACAAGACAGCCACCTTTGTGATTTTCAGCTTGTTCATCTCATGGAAAATTTTTTCCGCTGCAAATGAATCGTTCTGTGGTGTTTTGAAAACGTAAGACGCAACCGGATTCACAATCACCTCTGCTGCCGCGCAGGAAATAAGAGGCGTTTTTGCATCCTCTGCAATTTTCTTCAGGGCCATCGTCTCACCGGAGGTAGAAGGTCCCAAAATCGCTACGACATGTTCTTCTTCGATCAGCTGCTTGGCAAAGGAGATCGCCTTCTCAGGACTGCCGCTCGTATCCTTGATGATCATCTTGATCTTGTCGCCCTTAATGCCGCCTTTTGCGTTCAATTCCTCAACCAGCATTTCCAGCGTCCTGGCCTCAGGACCGCCGAGAAATGACGCGGGACCTGTAACCGCCAGCACAGCGCCTACCTTTATTTCCTTAGCCCATGCGGCAGGCACCATTAATAGACAGAGCGCCAATGCGATTACAATCATTTTCATTTCAGAAATGTTCATACTCCCCCCTCTTCTGGTATTGTAGGTTTATACGCCAATCTCGCAGCGCATAGCTTTTTCTCCTGTCAAGATTTTGAAACGAAACGCCTCTCCATTTTGGGTATCTTTGAGCTATTCTCATAAACTGAGTAACAGGTAATAGGTAAAAGTGTTGTAACTATCAGCAACAAAACGCTCTCCATAAAAACTTTTCAGTTGAAAAGTTTCAGGATGTATCGAACAGGATGTTTCCCCTTATATCACGGTTTTTTTATGCATTAGATATCCACATATACCAATCCTGCCCTAAAAGCAACGAGATTGGGTGAGATCGTATGATCATAGCCTTGCCCAGCAGCACATTACCCTGACCGGCAAAGAGCAGAACACTGCAGGATTCTGCATATCCAAAAAATCCCCCTGTATTTTTATTTAAAAAGGCCTTACTCGGCAGATTGGGCAAAAACCGCCAAGTCCGATGTAGAATCCCGCAATCTGCTTTTTTACTCCGGAAAAAAGGCATAAAGAGAGTCTTCATGAAAAAGGATCTGCGCAATTCTTTCTTAACGGCTTGATTTCCCGAAAACAATGCCCTATTCTCAATTCAATGGCCCTCTTCATCACGACTACGTCCTGAATATCGGCGGCTTTCCGCCTTGCGACGGCTCTCCTTTCGGTCATTTCCCCCCCATAGCAAGGCGCAATCCCATGGGTATAATTATTTTTATGGGCCTCATAACAGTAAATTATACTTTTTCTTTCCCTCTGGTGTGGCAATTGCTTCTTCCTGATCCTGGCGGCTCACGAGGTGAAAGGCTGAGGACGGGTTGATGTGGAACCGAATGCGTGACAAGATGTGTGTGCAGCAGATTCGATGGACCGGCCGGCAGCATAACAAACCGACAACTTATTATGAAAGGTGCTAACATGACAAGAAAAAATGCGATGGCGGCAGTGTTGACCCTCTGTCTTGCAATCCCCGGAGTTTCCAGGGCAGCGGACGTGAAACTCGGCTTCATTAATTCTATCACCGGTCCTGAAGCGCCTATTGGTGAAAATATCACCAACGGCGTCACCCTGGCTATTGAGGATCTGGAGAAAAAAGGCATCCATGTCGAGCTTCTCAAAGAGGATGACACCGGCAAACCGCAGATATCCATGAGCGCGATGGAAGAACTTGCAGGCAAGGGCGTTGCAGGCGTCGTCGGCCCCTACACCTCAGCCTGTGCCAACGCAGTGGCCAAGCTGGCGGAAAAATACAAGGTCCCCGAGGTTATCCCTGCGGCAGCAAAAGAAGATATCACGCGTCAGGGATACACCTGGGTCTACCGGATGAACGCCCCGGCCGACAAATACGCCTCCGTCATCATGGACGCCGCCATGGCCCTGGGCAAACCGAAGACCATCGCCTTCATTTATGAAAATACCGATTTCGGCACGTCGACGACGGATTCAGCCAAGGAATACGCCCAGAAAATCGGTCTCAAGGTTGTCGACAGCGAACCCTACTCCAAAGGTTCCCCCGATTACCGTTCAACCCTGACCAAGATCAAAGGAGACAAGCCTGATCTGGTCTTTATGGTCTCCTATGTTGCCGACGCTATTCTTCTTATGCGCCAGGCCCGTGAAGTCGGCCTGCAGCCCCAGGCATTCCTTGGCGGCGGAGCCGGATTCACAACCACCGAGTTCGCCGCAGAGGCCAACATCTCAAATTATGTGATGACCAGCACCCAATGGACAAAGGACGTGAAATGGCCGGGCGCCAAGGATTTCTTTGATCGCTACATGGCCAAGTTCGGCAAGGAGCCCACCTATCATGCGGCCTGCGCCTACGAGTCCATGCGAATCCTGGCCGAAACCGCCGCTGCTGCAGGCGGAGACCGCGAGAAGACCCGTGCAGGGCTGAAGAGCGGCAAATGGGACGGCATCATGGGCAATGTGCAGTTTGCCGACTATGACGGCTTTACCAACCAGAACAACCATCAGATGCTGGTTCAACAGATCCAGCATGCCGATTACATGACCGTATATCCGATGGAATTTGCCACCAAAAAAGCTGTGTATCCGTTCCCGCGCTGGAAATAGCGCCACGCGGTCCGGCTGAAGGCGAAAACCTTCGGCCGGACCTTTGCCGTTTCTATGCTTTTCTCATTGTCTTAACCACTTACCGGAAATGTAACCCATGGCCATATTTCTGCAATCATTAATCAGCGGTGTTCTCATCGGTGGCGTCTATGCCCTGATCGGCATCGGCCTGACTATTATATTCGGCGTGATGAGGGTCATCAATTTTGCCCATGGCGATATCCTGATGATCGGCATGTATCTCACCTATGAACTGTTCACCCTGTTTCATATCGACCCCTTCGTGTCGATCCTGATCACCATCCCCGTGATGTTCCTGTTCGGCGGGCTGCTGCAGAAAATCTTCATCAACCGGATTCAGGGGGCGCTTCCCCAGAACCAGATCCTGCTCACCATCGGTCTGGGACTGATTATGAGCAATACCATGATGCTGGTGTACACATCGAATTACAAGATCATCACCACCTCCTATTCCTCCGACAGCTTCAAAATTCTCCAATCGGTGATCAACCCCGACAAGTTCGAATCACTCTACAATAAAGGGAATGCCCTCTATTTCAAGGCGGTGTCCGCTGGCGGCGATAAGGCGGCCCTTCTTGAATCGGCAGAGAAAGATTATGCCGAGGCCCTTACCGTGAAGTCCGATCAATCCAGGGGAATGAACAATCTGGGGGTCTCGCTGACCGCCCTGGCAGCCCTGAAGTCGGGACAGGAAAGGGATCGCCTCTTCAACCAGGCCGATGAGCAATTTTCCAAGGCGGCCCCGCTCAGTGAAGACGATTTTGAAGTTTCCTACAATCAGGCCTGCGCCCTTGCCGCCCATGCGGCCGTGAAGACCGGCGCGGAGGCTGACGATCTCTTTGCCAGGGCCTTTGAAAAATACAAAAATGCGGCCGATTCACGACCCGACAGCTATGACCTTTTCAGTGCCTGGGCCGCAGGCCTGTACAGACAGGCCCAGCTGAAGCAGGGAAGTGAAGCCGACGCCCTCTATGCCGAAGCCTATGAAAAGTACCTTACAGCCAAAGAAAATAACCCGGCAGAGACCGAAGCTGCCGCAACGGTTGAGCAGCAGGCGCCCAGACCCCTGGCCGAGATGAAGTCGGATCTGGCCGCGGCCTATGGCAATTACACCCTCTCTTACAGGCTTAAACCCGACAGCCGCGAGGCCGGGATCTCCGTATCGACGCCGCTTGCGATTTGCTTCGTGATAACCATGGTCATAACCATCATCCTCTACTGGTTCCTGATGAAGACCGATACCGGCCAGGCAATCCGGGCAACGGCCCAGGACCGGGATGCAGCCCAGCTCATGGGCATCAACGTCAAGAGGATGGCCATCATCGCCTTCGGCATCGGCTCGGCGCTGGCGGGAACCGCAGGGGCATTGGTCTCGCCCACCTACTATATCTTTCCCCAGATCGGCAGCATGTTCACCCTCAAGGCCTTCGTCATCACCGTTCTGGGCGGCATGGGGAGCATCTTCGGGGCCACGCTCGGAGGCATCATCATCGGAGTCGCTGAATCCCTGGGGGCCGTATACATTTCCAGCGGCTGGAAAGATGTGGTCGTCTTTATCCTCTTTTTGCTGGTGCTGGTCTTCAAACCCTCCGGCCTCATGGGCAAATCAAAAATGTAACTGGGATTGTCATCCATGAAAATTCTGAAGAACACGCATACCGCCGGCCTTTTGCCGGTTATCTCGGCGGCGGCCATCCTGGCGGTCTTGCTGGCATTTCCCCATTTCGTGAAGACCCCCTACACCCTTCATATGATGATCCTGTTCTTTCTGAGCATCATCATGGGTGAGAGCTGGAATATCCTCGGCGGCTATACCGGTCAGTATTCGGTCGGCCATGCCGCCTATTTCGGGGTCGGGGCCTATACCACCATGATGCTGATGCAGTTCAAGCATGTGCCTCCCTGGTTCGGGATGTGGGCCGGAATGGCCATGGTGGTTGTGGTCGCACTCATTATCGGCTCCATCTGCTTTCGCCTGCGCGGCCCCTACTTCGTTCTCGCCTCAATCGCTGTTGCCGAAATCATCAGATTGAGCGCGATGAACCTTAATGGCATCACCAACGGCGCCGAGGGAATCCTGGCAACCGAGATCATGCCGCTGAAGATCGGGGGCCTGGTGATCACCGACTTCATGACCAAGGTTCCCTTCTATTACATTGGCCTTGGCTTTGCGCTGATCACCATTCTGGCCAACTACATGGTTCAGCATTCCAAGCTGGGCTACTGCTTTCAGGCCATCCGGGAAGATCAGGATGCGGCGCACTCGCTGGGAATCAATCTGACGGTCTATAAGAATATCGCCCTTGTGATCTCGGCGGTATTGACCTCGCTTGCCGGAAGCTTTTACGCCATCTACGTGGGCTTCATCGATCCCCCCACGGTTCTGGGCCTCGACACCTCGGTGCAGATCGTGCTGATCTGCATTATCGGCGGCATCGGCACCATCCTGGGACCTGTTATCGGCTCTCTGGTTTTAGTCCCGCTCTCCGAGGCCCTGAGAAGCAATATGATCGCCCATGGGATCTTCATGACCGGGCTTGTCTCCGAACAATCGGCAGTGGGCACCTTCCTGAAGGAAAACCTGGGCCACGCCCATGCCCTGATCTACGGCATCCTGGTGGTCATCGTCATCCTCTTCATGCCGGACGGTGTCCTGGGCTTTATCAAAAAAATGCTTCAAAAAAAGATGCCGTGATGCGATGCGATCTTCCACGGGAGGAAAGAGACAGAGTGTGCTGCAAAAACAAATTTCTGCAAGGAAACGAAGAGCGGAGGACGCCCGATGGCGGTACTTGAAATAATCAACGTCAGCAAATTTTTCGGCGGCCTGGCTGCCAATTCCGATGTTTCCTTCACCATGGACGAAGGGATGATCATGGGCCTTATCGGACCGAACGGCGCCGGTAAGACGACGCTGTTCAACTGCATAACCGGCTATTATCCGCCCTCCCGCGGCGATATCCTGTTCAAGGGCAGGAAGATGAACGGGTTGCAGCCGGACAAGGTCTGCAAACTTGGAATGGCCCGGACCTGGCAGAAGGTGCGGCCTCTGACCAAGCTTTCGGTGCTTGACAACGTGATGGTGGGCGCCCTCTGCAGGACGAACTCCCTTGCTGTGGCACGGGATATCGCCCATGAAATGCTGGCCGTGGTCGGACTGAAGCAAAAGGATAATTTCATCGCCGGAGGGCTCACCATCGGCGAGAGAAAGAAGCTTGAGGTCGCCAGGGTCCTTGCAACCAAACCATCCCTGCTGCTGCTTGACGAGGTCATGGGCGGCCTGAACCCGGCCGAGAGCGAAGATATCATTCAGCTCATCCTCAACATCCGGGAAAAAGGTCTGACCCAGATGGTGATCGAGCACGACATGAAGGCAATCATGCGGATCTCGGACCGGATCGTGGTAATCAACTCGGGCAAGAAATTGATGGAGGGCAGTCCTGACGAGGTCGTCAGCAACCCTGCCGTCATCGAGGCCTATCTCGGCCCGGAAAATTAACCCTACGACAACTATCCGTACATACGCGAGGCATCATGCTTACGATCAGCAATCTGAATTTCAGCTATGGCGATATGCAGGTCCTTTGGGACATCGATCTTGAGGTGCATAAAGGGGAAATCGTCACCGTCGTCGGCAGCAACGGCGCCGGGAAATCCACCACCCTGAAAAATATCTCGCGCCTGGTAAAGTGGGACACGCACAGGGGGTCCGTACTCTTCAACGGAGTCGATCTGGCCAAGCTGGAATCACACGAGGTGGTCGGGCAAGGGATTGTTCAGGTCCCTGAAGGCCGCAAGATCTTTCCGGAAATGACCGTTTTGGAAAATCTCAGGATGGGCTCGTTCCTGAAGATCTGCCGCAAGGACCGGCAGGCCAATATCGAGCGGGTCTTCAGCCTCTTTCCGCGCTTGAAAGAGCGGGAAAAGCAGTTGGGAGGAACCATGTCCGGAGGCGAGCAGCAGATGCTTGCCATCGGACGCGGCCTGATGGCAAATCCCAAGCTTCTGCTGCTGGACGAGCCGTCTTTAGGCCTCTCCCCTCTCTTCGTCAAGAACATCTTTGAAATCATAAAAGAGATCAACCGGCAGGGGGTGACCATTCTTCTGGTTGAACAGAACGTCTTCCAATCTCTGAATATCGCCCACCGCGCCTATGTCCTGGAAACGGGACGCGTCGTCCTGACCGGCGAGGGCAAGGAACTTCTGAACAACGATCATGTGAAGAAGGCCTTCCTCGGAAGATAGGGACTTGCCGCTTCAGGGCGGCCCGGATCGGCAGCGTTTTCTAGATTTTGCGCTGAGCAATATCCCGGCCGAAGGCGGTGGCCCGCACCATCTCGTCGTCCCGTTTCAGGAACGCTCCGGGCTTATCCACGCTCCGTACCGTCAAGGAACCGCCGAAGGGCACGTTGACCGCATCGAAGAAGCATCTGGCGATCAGCAGACTGGCATCAAAGACCTTCTCGCCCTTGGTTGCCGCAGTCGCAAGCAGGTATGCCTTGCGGTCATCGCCTTCTCTAAAGGGTGTCGCCAGCAGGTATTTCCGGCTCCAACGGGCCTGAAACCTGTCGATAAAGGTCTTGCATTGGGCCGATGGGCCATAGAAATAGACAGGACCGGCCAGGAAAAGCCGATCTGCCTCGTCCACCTTCTCATACAAGGCATCCATATCGTCCCTGATCACGCAGACGGAGGTCTTCTCACAGCCCCCGCAACTCTGGCAGGGAGAAATCTTCAAGGAATGAAGATGGATATATTCGACTGAACCGGCCTGCCCTTCTTCCAGTTCCTGCACCACTGTCCGGGCCAGCGTCTCGCTGTTGCCATTGCGGCGAGGACTCCCCAGGATTACGAGAATTTTCATATTTCCCCTTTGTGATTATTCATGTACTGCCAATATTGGTAAAAATGGTGAACCGGCCCATGCCCGCGCCCGATCGCATAGGAGGCGCCGGCCTTGATGGCGCCGTGAAGATAGTCTTCAGCCTTTTGCACCGCATCGGGAAGCTCCATCCCCAAGGCCGCAAAGGCGGCGATTGCCGATGACAGCGTACAGCCGGTGCCGTGGGTATTTTCTGTCTGCAGCCTCCGGTTTTTAAAGAGGGTTGTCGTACCGGCATCCTTATCATAGAGGACATCGGCCAGAATGTCACCGTTCAGATGGCCGGCCTTCATCAGGACCGACAGGGAAAAGTCCCGGCCCAACTGCCGGGCCGCATCCTCAAGATCATTGCCGATGGCGCATCCCAGGAGGTTTTCGGCCTCGGGAATATTGGGCGTCAGCAGGCGCACCAGCGGGAAAAGCCGGGTTTTCATGGCCGCACCGAGCTCTCCCCGCATCAGCGGATCGCCGCTGGTTGCGATCATGACAGGATCCAGGATAATGGACTCGCAGGGAAACCCGCTCAAGACCTCCGCCACCCGTTCCACCGCCTCGGCCGAGTACAGCATGCCGATTTTGATCGCGGCGGCGCCGATATCATCCAGCACCGCCTTGATCTGCGCCTCGATCATGGCAACCGGAACGGGGTGGACCGCAGCGACCCCCCGGGTATTCTGGGCTGTCACCGCCGTTATCACGCTCAGGCCGTAGCAGCCGCAGGCCGCAATAGTCTTGAGATCGGCCTGGATTCCGGCCCCGCCGCCGCTGTCGGATCCGGCTATGGTCAGAACCCGTGTATACGTCTTCATGGTCATCATAAAAACAGGAAGGCCTGCCGGAACCGGCAGGCCTTGAATTTTTCCATCCGGCTTTGCGGTGATGCCAACGGCCTACCAGCCGAAAGTCAGATAATTATGCATGGAATCGGCTGCCTGCCTGCCAGCGCCCATGGCCAGGATGACGGTGGCGGCCCCGGTGACGATATCGCCGCCGGCCCAAACCCCTTTCTTGGTGGTCTTGCCTGAGGCCGGGTCGGTGATGATATAGCCCCATTTGTTCAGCTTCATATCAGCCGTCTCGCTGGTCAGAAGAGGATTGGCGCCCGATCCGACGGCGACGATGCACAGATCGCAGTCGATCGTAAATTCCGAACCCTTTACTGCCACGGGACGCCGTCTTCCAGAAGCGTCGGGCTCTCCCAGCTCCATCCGGAGACACTCCATGCCTGTCAGGCGGCCCTTATCATCGCCGATGTACCGGGTGGGGTTGGTCAGCAGGAACAGCTCGATTCCCTCCTCCTGGGCATGATGGATCTCAGCACCCCTGGCAGGCATCTCCTCCCGCGAACGCCGATAGACGATCTTGACGCTTTCAGCACCGAGACGCATGGCCGTCCGGGCCGAGTCCATGGCAACGTTTCCGGCGCCCAGGACCACCACGTTTTTCCCCTTCGGGATGGGGGTATCGACATCGGGATATTTGTAGGCCTTCATCAGATTGGCCCGAGTCAGGTACTCATTGGCCGAAAGGATGCCGACATAATTTTCCCCGGGAACATTGAGGAATTTTGGGAGCCCGGCGCCAACCCCAACATAGATGGCATCATATCCTTCAGAAAAAAGCTCATCCAGGGAGACGGTCCGGCCGACCACGGCATTGCACACGACCTGTACCCCCAGCCTTTCCAGAAAATTCACCTCGTTGGCAACGATGGCCTTGGGCAGGCGGAACTCAGGGATACCGTAGACCAGCACGCCGCCCGGCTTATGGAAGGCCTCAAGGATGGTGACATCATGGCCCTTGGTGATCAGGTCGCCCGCAACTGTGAGCCCCGATGGACCCGAGCCGACAACGGCCACCTTCTTGCCCGTCGGCGCCTGTTTGGGAGGCAGTTCTCCGGTGCCGTGCTCCCGTTCATAGTCGGCGCAGAAACGTTCCAGATTGCCGATGGCCACGGGTTCGCCTTTCTTGCCGACGATGCAGTTGCCCTCACACTGGATCTCCTGGGGGCAGACCCGGCCGCAGACCGCCGGCAAGGCATTCTGGCTCCAGAGGCTGCGGATGGCAGCGGTCATGTCTCCCTGGGCGATGAGATCGATAAACGCGGGGATGTCGACCCCGACGGGGCAACCGGTTCTACAGCCCGGCTTTTTGCACTGCAGGCAGCGTGCAGCCTCTTCCTGCGCCATCTTCATGGTATAGCCGGTGGGGACTTCCAGGAAGTTCCGGGCCCGGACCTTAGGGTCCTGCTCAGGCATCGGGACTCTGGATTTTTTCTCTGTCTTCTCAATCTTGTCAGCCATGGTATTCTCCCTATGATTACACCCGGTTTTCCGAGTGGAATTATCTCAGTAAGTATGTCCTTGCCCTTCCTGTTCAGGAAATTACTGGGCGTCCCGGATCAAACAGAATTTATTGTGACATTCCTTCTCTTCTTCCTGATAGGCCCGCAGCCGCATGATCAGCTCATCATAATCCACCTGATGGCCATCGAATTCAGGACCGTCGACGCAGGCGAATTTGGTCTCGCCGCCGATTGTCACCCGGCAGCCGCCGCACATGCCGGTGCCGTCCACCATGATCGGGTTCAGGCTCACCATGGTGGCAACATTGTACTGTTTGGTGATGTTGCTCACCGCCTTCATCATGGGAACCGGACCGATGGCAACCACCAGTTTCACATCGCCCTGCTTCAACACATCTTCCATGACCTGGGTGACAAAGCCGTGATGGCCGTAGGAGCCGTCGTCGGTGCAGACGCGGAGATCATGCGAGGCCTTGCGCATTTCGTCTTCGAGGATCAGCAGATCCTTATTGCGGGAGCCGATGATACAGGTGACATCGTTGCCGACCTCCTTGAGGCCGCGGGTGATGGGATGCAGCACCGCAACGCCCGTGCCGCCGCCCACGCAGACGACCTTGCCCACTTTTTCGAGATGGGTGGCCTTTCCCAGGGGGCCGATCACGTCCTGATAGGAATCGCCTTCCTGCAGAGTCTTGAATAGGGCTGTGGATTTTCCAACGACCATATAGATAATGGTGATGGTTCCCTTAACCGGGTCCGTATCGGCCATGGTAAGCGGAATCCGCTCTCCATCTTCATTGGCTTTCAAAATGACAAACTGACCTGGCCGGGCCTTTTTGGCGATGAGAGGCGCCTCTATTTCATTGAGAATCACGGTCCCTCCGGTCATTTCCTTACGTCGCACAATCTTGAACATTTTTCTCTCCATGATAAAAATTCCATTGTTTTTTGACAGATAAGAGCATTCCTGATGTGGACAATCATAACGATGAGCAGATAATCACAAGTTCGGCATTAAATCAACCACAAAGTACCGGGATGTAGCTGACAATCCGGCAATATTGCACCATCGGAAATTCCTTCCGAGAAAACGGGAATATCCTGCTCCGGCAGCGATTTTCCACTCCCAAAGATTTGGAACATAGCACAAAACCTAACAACTCCCCCGGATTTCTTGTGATTTTATCAAAGAAGCGGCCACTCTTGGCCTCAAGGACATTCAGCAGTCCGCTTCCGGGATAGGATGAATTGTACAGTCAGGCGGAGCCGGCGCACAACAAGCGACTGTCCTGATTGCAGCATCCAGCACCCGGGTCACAAGCTTGAACGAACACGATCATCGGCCTGAGAATCACCCATATCTCAGCGAGGAAGAGAAATGCTGATTCAAGTTTTGAACGAGGTCCCGTATAGTACCAACATCTCTTTTGCTATACAATATCTTATGCGTCCTCCTGCGCCAAAATCCTAACATTACATTCTAAACCCCGGGAAGATGGAGCTTGAATTTCGCAAAATTCTATGTTTATTCATCTGAGCGAATCTCGCGTGCAGCCCAACGGAACTGGCGGGTTTTGTTTTTGAAAAAACCGCAATCGCCGCCTGTTTCCCGTTTTACACCGCCCCCATAAAGATGACCGCAGAAAGTGAGGAGGGACCCGATTGCCAATGAAAAACGACAGGAAACGAGGCTGGCTTCAATGCCCGCTGCGATAAGGGATGCGGGCCGGATCGGCAAGGAGGCCATCGAGAGGATCCTTACAGAGCCGGGCCATGCCGTTGAACGTCTGGACACCTTGGTTGCAAGCGGCCAGGCGCCGAAACACCTTGTGCTGGGCCTCCTTTCAGAGCATTTCGGCCTCGTTGCGGTTGAGTACGATGAGATGATTCTGATAGCGGCAAAGACCGTGCTCAGTCTCGACTTGGACTGCCTTCAGGAGGCGGGATGGTTTCCCATTGCGGTAACGCCTGCGGGAGCCTGCATCGCGACATCCGCTCCTGACAATCCGGCCATTGCCGAAGCCGCCCGGAAGGCCCTGCAGGTCTCTTCCCTGCAGTTTCGCGTGGCGCTCCCCTCCGATATCCGCCGTTTCATTGAAAATCACAGGGATGTGAATCCTGCCTTCCCGCCCGCGGCCGGACGGACTGCCCTGGCCCGCCTGCGCACCTGGATGGCGGAGCAGCGCACGCTTCTGGCGGGATACCGGACAGCGCTGGCCAAGGGCAGAACGGGACTGGCCTTTATCCGGACCGGACTGGCATTTATCTCCATTGCCTTGGTTCTCTTCAGGATTTTCGGGATAGGTTTTTTGAATGCGGTGGAGTTGATCCTGCTGGGCATAGGGGCGGCCATGACGGTCGACGGCCTCAGGTGGTACCTCCCGGCCAGAAAAATCGTCTCTCCGGAGATCAACTTTGTCTCTGCGGAAACCACATTCGAGACGCTCGCCCTGGACGGGTTCAAAAGATCAAAGCTTGAGGTCAACACAGGAAAAAGCCAGGTCGACTTCGCCCCCGCCGAGCCCACCTTCGGGACAACCATACTGGAATTCGATACCGGTCTCGCTCAACAGGCCTACCGCCGCACACCGCCCATTGACGGAGCGGAGGAACTCCGCATGCACTGGAACCGGCTGACCCCGGTCATGCGGCGGCGTTTCCTGGCTATTGACCGGACCGATCTGGCCGAAGAGCGGACTGTCCTCGCCAACTATCGCACCATCATGGCGCGGGCACGCACGGGGCTCGCCTTCACCCGGACAGGTATCGCCTTTTCAGGGCTCGGCATTGCACTGCTGCGGCAATTTCCCGCCAGCGCCTGGACCATCTTCGACCTCACCCTGATCATGATGGGCATCGCCATGACCCTGGAAGGCTTTCACTGGTATCTTCCCGGCCGCCGGACCACCAGAAAGAGCGCCGAGGCGGTTCAGAAAACCTTTAATACGATGTCCATATGGGATTTTATCTTTCGCCCCTTTCACAAATGCCTGCACCCCGACGATCTTCCTCCCACCCTCACCATCAAGGGTTCCTATGCGCCGGGAATATGGGGAACTACGGGACTTGCCCTGGAACGGACGCTGATTGCCGAACGCCGCAATGTCAAATCGCGGCTTCGGACCGTCATGGCCAGGTCCCGGACCGGCATGTCCTTCATCCGAACCGGCACCAGCCTCTTTTCCGTGGGGATCGGACTGCAGGTCTACTTCGGTTCCGCCATTCCCTTGTGGACCCTGCACAATGCGGCATTGATGATTATCGGGGTGATCCTGATCGTCGACGGTTTTTACTGGCATCTGCCGGCAGAGAAGACCAAAAAAGAGTTCCCCTACTGTTTTGCCGACATGGAGATCATGTTCCCCGACTATGCTAAACCTTTGTCGTCCTGGAAAAAGGTGGTATTCAGCCATGACGATCTCTGATTTCCCGAAAGACATGGAACGGCTTCTTCCTCTGGTCGATGCAGGCGACATCGGCAGGGAACAGTTCATCGAAGCGGGTCAGTCCGCGGCAAGCCGCAATCTTGAGCCGGAATGGGTGCTGCGCCATGAATACCAGATTCCCCGGCGCAGAATCCTGCAGGTCCTCTCCGAATCCTGCGGCTGCCAGTGGGTGGAATATGACGAAAGGCTTCCCGTTCCGGCCGAACTGCTGGCCCGGCTGGATGTGCATGTGCTCTGTGCGGGCCTGTGGTTTCCTCTCATCAAGGACGGCGACACGGTGATCGTTGCAACCACCGATCCAACCGACTCGCGCATGCAGGAAGAGGTTCGGAGCTATGTCCCGGCAGCCGGCTATGCGTTCAGGGTCGCGCTGGGCGAAGACGTCCGGAATTTCATCCAGGATTTTGTCAATTCAGTCCCCGAACATATCATCGGCAATGAGCGCACCGGTCTGGCGCACTGGCGCAATACCATGGCCCGCTGGAGGACCATGCTCGCCTGCTACCGGACCGATTTCGCCAGGGCCAGGACCCACCTCGGCCTGCTCCGCGGCGGACTGGGACTTATCACTATTGGCCGGACCCTGCTGCAGGTCCGGGAAAACGTCTCGTTGAACCCTCTCTACTGGCTGATGATCGCTGTCGGCCTCGGCGTCGTAATCCGAGGGATCTTCACCTATTTCATGGCCAAACATTCGGGAATGCGCCCACCCAGACACCAGACCCTGGTGGAGGCAACCGGCTCGACGCTGTATTTCCTGGAAGGCTATCAGTTCGCTGAGTTGAGACCTGTGGATATCCAAAGCAAAAGAACCATGCTGGCGCGCCTTAATGACAGCATTCCCAACTTCTGTGTCTTCATCGAACCGTCCCTGGACAATAAAGTGCGATCGTCTCTGGCCCATGAACGGACCTCTCTGGCAGGACACCGGACCATAGCCGCCTGCTACCGGACCATCTATGCCCGGGCTCGGACCGGACTCTCCTTTATCCGCACGGGTGTGGCCTTTATGACCATCGGCCTGGGGCTTATCGAATTTTTCGGGTTGAGCATTATGACCATACTGGATTCACTGCTGGTTGCGGCCGGCCTCCTGATGGCCGCAGACGGGGCAGTATGGTACTGGCCCGCCAGGATGGAAGCTGGCGAGGCAGAAAAATCCACCCCTATCCTCTGAGGGAGAGCGCATGAAGATTGTTCATAAAATCAATATTGCCAATGTCTCTGTCATCATCCTGATCGCGCTCACGGGTTTCTTTGCCGTACAGAATATCAACCTCGTTCTCACCAAATTGCGTTTCACCGAGATCGCCGACGACCTCAACGCCTCATTTCTTGAGATGCGGCTCTCCGAGAAAAATTTCTTTTTATACGGAGACAGCGCAACCCTCTCCGAGATCGGCACCAAGATCGATGAGAGTCTGACGACCCTCGAATCCATGGGACCTGACATCATCAGGGCGACCGGCAAGGAGAATTTCGAGGAACTCAAGGTTTGTTTAAAGCGGTACAGAACAGAGGTCGATGCAGCCAGGGGCAAAGATTTTCAAAACATGGGGATGCAGGCTGGACTGCGGGAGACCGGCCAGCAGCTGCGCGAATTCTCCGATCGTATCTCGCAACTGGAAAGAATCAAGGTCAACAGCATCATCTCACGCTCCAAGAGACAGCTGTTCACCTCTCTCTGCTTCATCCTCATTATTGCTATCGGTCTCAGATACATGACCTTTTTCAACATCCTGAAGTCGCTCAAGCAGATCAAAAATGTTGTGGCCTCCATCTCCGAGGGCGATTTCAGGGCCATGGAAACAGAAATTCCCAAAGATGAGCTGGGATCTGTCATGACCGCAATCAACGCCATGTCCAAGGAGCTGGAAGATCGGGAAGAACAGATCCTGCAGTCTAAAAAACTCGCCTCTCTTGGAATACTTACCGCAGGCGTGGCCCATGAACTGGGAAACCCTCTCAACAATATCTCGATGATCGCCCAGACCTACATGGAGATCTACGAGAACCTCAGCAAAGAGGACCGGATCGACTTCATGGTGAAGATTGAAGAGGAAACCCGGAGGATAAAGCACATCGTCGATAATCTTCTGGATTTTTCCAGGCCAAAAAAATCCCGCAACACGGTCGCAGATCTCAACAGCGTCGTTTTGCGAAGTTTCAAGCTGGTGCAGAACATGATCCATGTCTGCAATGTCGATGCGCGCATGGACCTTGCAGAAGACCTTCCGCCGGTCCTCATCGATGAGGAACAGATTGTCGAGGTGCTGATCAATCTGATGACCAATTCCCTCCAGGCCTCCTCTCCCGGAGCCGGATTGACCCTGACGACATCCTGCAGGCCGGAGAAGGACTCTCTGCGCATCACCGTTGAAGATACGGGGAAAGGCATTCCGCAGGAACTGCTTGATCATGTCTTCGATCCTTTTTTCACCACCAAGGGAAACAGCGGGACCGGCCTGGGTCTCTTTGTCAGCTACGGTATTGTCAAAAATCACCAGGGCAGCCTGAAGGTCAGCAGCAAGGAAGGCGTCGGAACATGTTTTACAATCGATTTACCTGTCTACAATCCCAATATCAAGGAGGAAGCATGAACACTCATCGGATTATGGTCATCGACGATGAAAGCATTGTCGGAAAGATGCTCAAAGCAGTCCTGGAGCAGGAAGGTTATGAGGTCGAACCCTTTCTCAGCGCCGCTCCAGCACTGGCCAGGCTGAAGGAAGAGAAATTCGATGTCGTGATTACCGACCTGAAGATGAAGGGAATCGACGGCATGGAGGTCCTGCACACGGTCAAAAAGGAAAACGCTGAGACGAAAGTCATCATGATCACAGCCTTTGCCAGCCTGGACGCCGCAGTGGAAGCCCTGCGCGGCAAGGTCGATGATTTCTTTCCGAAACCCGTCAAGATCAAGGATCTCAAGGCCTGTATCGAGCGGCTGCTGAATTCCTGACCGGCGGGCGAACAGATCCTGCCATGCGCCCCCCGTGGCATAACACGGGACAGGAAACCTTCCCGGCAGGATCCCGGAGACTCCTTTGTTTTCCAGTTGACGGGAGTATCCGGAGCGGTTTATAGGAAAGTCCTGTTTGAATGCTGGCCATGCTTATGGGCCTGCCCGGACTGAAAAGCAGGACTGCGCCTCTGTTCCAAAGAATTTTCCAACCCCTGCGTTAAGGATCGGTCTTATGGGCATAAAAATGCTTCTTTTTATCCTGGTATCCAGCATTTGGGTCTACTTTGACGCCAGGCTCATGCGATCCAGATCCCGGCAGGTCCGGGGAATCTTCAATCCCGAACCCGCCTCGTGGATGCTTTTTTGCTTGATCTTCTGGGGTGCCGGTTTTCTCCTCTATCTCATTCATCGCAAAAAAATCAAAGACGCAGCCGATGCCTTCTATTTGCGCGAGGTGATGAAATTGAGTGACCTCATACATCCTGTCGATGATCAGCAAGGGCTTTAGATATTTCAGGAAGTTTAAGAGTGAAAATCAATGCGCCCACAATGCAGGATATGCCGCCAATGAATACTGTATGTGGCGCACCGATGATTTTTGCAGAACTCCCTGCCAATAAGCTGCCAAAGGGAACTGTGCCCATAAAGGCCATAGTAAAAAAGCTCATGACACGCCCCCTTACGCTGTCGTCAACAATGGATTGCAGCATAGTATTGCTTGAGGCCATCTGCAACATCATTCCAAGCCCTGTAATAACCATCAAAACTAAAGAGAGTGTGAAAAAATGCGAATAAGAAAACAGTATGAGTCCAACGCCAAAAACACCGGCTGAAAGAGGAATAATTTTCTCAAGACCTTGATCATTTTTCCTGGAGGCGAGATAAAAAGCTCCTATTAACGCCCCCATACCCGAGGCGCCCATCAAGAAACCAAAGGTATGCGCTCCACCGTGAATTATCTCTTTTGCAAAAACAGGCATGAGCACAGTATACGGCATTCCCATTAGACTCACCAAAGCAAGCAAGAAAATAATATATCGTATGGGTGCAAAACCAAATGTATATGAAATGCCATCTTTTAATTCCCTCATTACAGACTTTTTCCCGTTCTTGTTCACGGCGGGAACGACATTCATGAGCAAGAGGGACCAGATAACAAAAACGTAACTTAACGCATTGAGGAGAAAACAGACGCCTTCACCCGTCGCAGCTATAAGCATACCGGCTATGGATGGACCAATCAGCCTGGCACCGTTAACCATAGATGAATTGAGAGCAATTGCATTACTCAAATCTTCCTTTTTATCTACCATCTGAACGACAAATGATTGCCTTGCCGGAATGTCGAATGCGTTGATACAACCTAAAAATCCACTGAGAACAATTACATGCCAAACCTGAATCGTCTGGGTAAAAACAAGCCATGTCAGTATGATAGCCTGCACCATCGATAAGATCTGTGTAGTTATCAATATCGTGTAACGATTCCATCTGTCTGAAAGCACACCTGCGATCGGAGCAATCAGAAAAGTTGGAATTTGCCCGACAAAGCCTACGACACCTAACAGGAGAACTGATTTTGTAAGGTCGTAAACCAGCCAGGGTGTTGCGATCCTTTGTATCCATGTTCCAATGAGAGATATGCTCTGACCTCCAAAAAACAGTCTATAATTTCGATAGTTGAGAGATCGAAAAGTGACTTTTAAACTCTTTATTTTTCCGGCCATTTATTTTAAACTCTTCTCCTGAAAGTAGAATTTACTGATCTGATTTGTAGAACCATGTGATTTTTTTCCAGGGTCCATGCCATCCGGTTCGGCACCTTTACATCAAAGTCTCGTTTTGATGCTGGCCATTCCGGTCCAGCCATGCTGGTTAGAGGTCAACAAAATATTCATTGTTCATGACATGTAACGCAGATAACTGCAGCGGCAGTGGACCAGTACCGCTGATACGGCCGGAGCTGGATTGACCGTGAAGGTTGAAGGTCCGGGGCCGATATGCTATTGTCTGTTGCCGGTCTGATGCAATGCGCACCCAAGAATCTATCCCTTATCATTTTCGCCGGGATCTTCACAGGCGGAAAATCATCCAGCAAGGAGAAGCAGCATGTCTGAATTTCAAAACGTTACAGTGACCAAAAAGGCAAATGTCTATTTTGACGGCAAGGTGACCAGCAGAACCGTAACCTTTGCAGACGGCAGCAGCAAGACGCTGGGGATCATGATGCCGGGAGATTATCGCTTCAATACCGGCGCGGGGGAGATCATGGAGATCCTCTCCGGCTCGATGCAGGTCCAGCTGCCGGGCTCGGACGAATGGCAGACCTACGAGGATGGCGCATCCTTCGAGGTCCCCGCCCAATCGGCCTTCAGCCTGAAAGTCTCCAAGCTCACCGATTACTGCTGCTCCTATCTGAAATAAGCGGAACAGAGCCGGTCTGCCGTCTGTAAAGAGGGAAGACCTCTTCAATGAGGACGGCCTTCTCGCCGATACAGAGAAAGACCTTCCCGCCAACCGTAAACCGGCTCCGCGCATATTCGGGCCGGGAGAGAATGGCATGCACGGGCAGGCCGATATCGACGGTTATCCTGATGCGTCCGTTCTCGGAGGCGATCATCACCACGGTGGCGGCCAGGAGACCATCGCGTCCCTCCGCTTCGGACTCCCTCAACACGATCAGGTGATCCGGATTGAGGAAGAGGCGGATGCGGCAGGAGCTGGCAAAGGTACCGGCCAACGGGACCCGGATTTCAACACCGTTCTGCAGGCTGCAGACCGTCCCGTTTTCGGACTGCCCGGCGATGGTTGCCATGAAGACATTATCGCGAAGCAGATCGGAGAGCCGCCCGTCTTTGAGGATCAGGGTCTGCCTGGACATCCGCTGGGCCTGGGAATGGGAATGGGTCGCGAAGACAATCGCAATGCCCTGTTCCCGGTTGGCCCGCTCAAGGATGTCCAGAATTACGCCCTGATTCTCTCCATCGACATTGGCCGTGGGCTCGTCGCAGAGCAGGACCCTGGGCCGGACCGCCAGGGCCCGGGCCAGCGCCACCCTTTTTGTCTCCCCGCCTGAGAGCGTACTGGCCTGGGCATAAAAGAAATCCTGCATGCCGACCTGGGCCAGGGCCTCCTCGATCAGGGACTTCCGTTTTTTTCTTTCGATTTTCCGTATCTTCAAACCGAATTCCAGATTTTTCCAGACAGGACCGGTAAAAAGGATCGGGTACTGATCCAGTAAGACCACCTGGCGGCGGAGCGGGAGCAGGGATTTCTCAGTATGCCGGACCGGGACGGAACGAAAGCTGATGGTGCCGGTGCTGGGCGCGTCGAGGAAGGCCAGCAGGTGTAAAAGGGTGGTCTTTCCCGCCCCGTTGGGCCCGATCAGGCTGTATATCTTCCCGTCAGGGATACTCAGCGCCGGGATATCCAGAACGGTCCGCCGGCCATGGACCCGGGTCACTGCCTCAAGTTCATAGAGCATCGGAACCGGTTCTTCCCTGGAAGAGGTGAAACAGCATGTTGACAGCGAAGGCAAAACCCATCAGGACGATCCCCAGGGCTACCGCCAGCACGAATTCGCCTTTATCATACTCCAGAGCCATGGCCGTGGTCATGGTCCGGGTAAAACCTCTGGCGTTTCCTCCGAGCATCATGCTGATGCCGATTTCGGCTATCACCCTGCCGAAGGCCGCGATCACCGCGGCGATGACCCCGAAGCGGGCCTCCTTGAAGATCATCCAGGCCATCTGATACCGATTGGCGCCAAGGGTCAGGGCCGTGAGACGGTAGCGCCGGTCAATCCTGTCGATGGCCGCGATGGTCATAACGGCAATCACCGGAACGATCAGGATAACCTGACCGATGACCATCGCCGTTTGCGTGTAGAGAAGATTCAGCGCCCCGAGGATCCCTCTACGGGAAATGAAGGCATACACAACGAGCCCGATGACCACCGTCGGCAGCGCCAGCAGGGTGTTGAGACAGGTTATCACCAGGCGTTTACCGGGAAACGAGGCGAAGGACAAAACAAACCCGCAAGGAAGACCGGCAAGGGCGGCCAGAAGCGTGGCCATGCCGCTCACCTTCAGCGAGCAGCCGACAATCACGAGCAATTCATGATCGAGGGACAGCATGAGCAGGAAGGCTGACCGGAAGCTATCGATGAGCAGATCCATTCTTCACGACGGTAAAAGAGTTTATCAAGAGAGGGGCGGCAGGGCACTCCTGTACAAGGCCCTGCCGCCCGCATAATCAGATATCATTTCTGCCCCCTGGCAGAGCCGATGCATTATCGTATTGCGTCGGGAAAGAAAAGCTGTTTGCCCTCGAGCGTATATCCGGCAATCACTCCCTGCCCCTTGGCGGAGATCAGCCAGTTGACGAACTTCATAGCCAGATCGTATTGAATGTCCGGATATTTCAAAGGACTGACAGGGATAACGCCATACGGATTGGCCAGGAGCTCATCGCCCTCGAAAAGGATCACGGAATCCACTGGAGGCTGCTTGCCGAATTTATAACTGATATAGGTGCCCCTGTCGGAGAGGGCATAGGCCTGCTTTTCGTCGGCATAGGTGAGGGTCTTGCCCATGCCCTGGCCGATGGAAACATACCAGAGGTCCGAATCCGCCGGTTTTTTGGCAGAGACTTTCACTTCTTTGCCGTCCTTCACTGAAGTCAGGACATTTTCCGCGAGAGCCACGCCCGAGGCCGCCCACATTTCCTGTTCCTTGGTATGCGTGCCGCTATCGTCGCCGCGGGATATAAACGGGGCCTTCGCCGCAGCGATTTTTCTCAAGGCCTCGGCAGAATCCTTCGAGCCTTTGATATGCGCCGGATCAGAGGCCGGGCCGATGATGATGAAATCATTGTGCATCACGGCATACCGTTTTGTTCCATAGCCCTTCTCGACAAACTCCTTCTCCCTGTCTTTGGCGTGAACGAAGATCACGTCCACATTGCCGTCCATACCGTCCCGGATCGCAGCCCCGGTCCCCTTGGCGATCACCTTGACTTGAATCCCCTCATCCTTTTCAAAGGCAGGCAGGAGCACGTTGAGCAGGCCCGAGGCCTCGGTACTGGTTGTCGTGGACATCTTCAGGACCTTGTCACCGGCTGACACGTTTGAACAGGCAAGCGAGGCTATTGCCAGAAACCCCGCCAGGGCCAGTACGATTTTCCCCATAGCGTTTACTCCAAAGCGTTAAGATTATCCGGAAAAACCATTTTTCCGCAAAGTGAAAGATCATATCCTTCGAACGTTTCCGCCAGTTGCTGGAATGCCGAATCGTGCAGCAGGCCTAAAAATTGCTGAATCCCCTGTTCAAAAAAACGTTCCCTGGCGATAAGAAGATCAAACCTCTCCCAGCGCAGGCTCAGGAAGTCCAGATTCAGAAGACCGGCCACCGCCCGGATGGCGGGCCCTGCATCGGCCCTTCCCGCCAGAATTTCCAGCCCCACGTCAATATGTCTCGACAATTCAGTGTGGTATCCGTCAATGGCATCGCTGGAGATATCAGATCTTGCGATTTCGTAGTCAAGCAGCAGACGCGTTCCGGTACCGAGTGGCCGGTTAACGATGCGGACATCCGGCCGGGCCAGATCTGCCACGGACCGGATATTTTTAGGATTGCCCTTCTGAAGCAGAATTCCCTGTTCGCGCTTGCTGAAATTGAGAAAAACCGGAGGCCGGTCCAGTTCCCGCTCGGCAAAGTCAAAATTATACTCCTGTTTGTCGTCCTGAAGCAGATGGCAGACCCCGATATGGCACAATCCCCGGCGCAGGCTTTTCAACCCGCCCATGCTCCCGATGTTGGCGAAAAAAGCCAGGGTCGTATAGCCTTTCTTATGAAAAAGGGCCAGGGTCTGCTGAAAAAGGGGGTCGTCGCTGCCGGCAAGCAGCAGCCTGCCGGTATCCGAAGACATATCAAGCTCCGACTGCCGATAGTTCAGGATGTTCATCTCCAGCCATTCTTCGACCAGCCTCTGGGGAAACATCCACTTCCCGGTGACCTTCGTCGCCGGCAGCCCCTTCTCGTTAATCAGGGCGTAGACCATTTTATCGTTGACCTTCAGGAGCTTGGCGACCTCTTTCGTTGTCAGAAACGTATTCCTGTAGAATTGGCTCATTGCAACAATTTCCTTTTGTTACCAAGGGAAAGCGGACACTGGCCCAGGGAACTTGCTTCCGGCCCGACTTCCGGGCATTCCTGCAAAGGCGGACAATGTCACTGGCTGTATCTTCAGATCCAATCAATGGAGAAGGGATACTCCGAATCAATCCCTTTTGCAAGAGCAAGGCAATGAACCGCCAGGTCCCGCAGTTATCCATGCGGATCTCTCCGCGCTTTTCCCGGGCGCCAATGCAAACTCAGTCATAAACGCGCTTAAAATTTTCCTTCCATCCATTTTTTCCTTTGGCTTCATGATCGGACTCTTTTATTATGACAGGATGTGATTTTTACGGTAACGCCAGGGACCGGGAATTGAGAGCGATGAAGTTGAATCGGAAGAATCGGAAGAATCGAAATCCTCTCCGCCGCTGAAAAATGAAGGGAAGGCGAATCCGCGCAGCAAATGAAAGATGAAAGGAGATTGTTGCAATGGCCGACTACGCGACCAGAGAAGAACTGGAATCTATCAAGACCGCGGCAAACAGAGCGCACATTCAGGCATCCATAGCGATGAACTTTGCCAGTGTGGCTTTGATGACCAGCAGCAATATCAAAGGAATTGTCGAAACGCTGGAAAAAAGCCTCGAGGCAGGCGTGACCACCTTGATTTATTCCAGAGCGACCGACGATGATATAGTTTTTTATCGGGAGCATTTTGGACAACAATTGGATCTGCTGCGCATCCTTGCGGCAAAACAGGAACCATAAATCTTAATCAATATGAGAAATTCACAATACGGTATCTGCGGTCTCTGTTTTCACAGCCCCGGCTGCGGGGTGATCGTCCATTTTGATGAGGACAACCGCATTGACCGGCTGGAGCCTGATCCCGGCGCTCCGATGGGCCGGATCCTCTGCCCCATAGCCGACAGCGTCAAGGAAATTGTCTATTCCAAAGACCGGATCACCTCTCCGCTGAAAAGGACCGGCCCCAAAGGATCGCTGGAATTTGAGCGTATTTCCTGGGAAGAGGCCTATGCCTGCATCGCCCAAAGGCTTCAGGAGATCAAGAAAAGCCATGGCCCGGAGGCGGTGGCCTTTTATGCCGGCACCGGCTCCTATGAACGTTCCTTCAAGGATATCTTCAAGTTGAAGGGATCGGAGATCTATCTGGCCGCCAGCATCCTTTTTCCCTTCGGATCCCCGAATACCTTCGGCGTAGGCGCCCCCTGCTACACCGCGCTCGGCGTCCTGGCCCCGAAACTGACCATGGGCTGCCTGCATATCGATATGTTCTCCGATGTGGACAATTCCGACCTGATCCTGGTCTGGGGAACGGACCCTTCCACGTCAACCCCGCCGGAGATGTTTTCCCGCCTGCAGCGGGCAGCAGAGGAAGGCGCCGAGATTATCGTCATCGATCCCAGAAAGACCAGAGCCGCCAGCCTGGAAGGCTGCCGCTGGCTGCCCCTGCGGCCCGGAACAGACGGCGCCCTGGCCCTTGGACTGGCCCGTGTCCTGATTAACAGCAAGATGTACGATGTGGAATTTATTGAAAAATGGACCACAGGCTTTGAGGAATTCGCTGCCTATGTCCAAGACTTCACACTTGAATACGTCTCCGGGCTGACCGGGATAGCCGCAGGGCAGATTGAAGATCTGGCCCGGCGCATCGCCCAGGCCGAAGGGGCATCTTATGTGATGTATACAGGGCTTGAATATACGAAAAGCGGGGTCCAGAATATTCGCGCGGTCATGGTGCTGTGGGCGCTGGCCGGCCAGCTGGATGTCGAGGGCGGCCGCTGTTTTCTGCCCAGGGAAAACTGGATCCCCCTGGCCACCCACCGTCAGATTGAGACGCCGGGCTTCGACAAATCCATTGCCAAGGGCAGATTCCCTGTCTACTCCCACTTCTGCGGCGGCGAACCCCATGCCCATCTGCTGCCAAAGGCCATTCTCGACGGCGAGCCCCAGGCGATCAGGTCGCTGCTGGTCTTGGGCGCCTCTCTGCAGACTTCCTGGCCCGACCCCGAACTCTGGAAAAAGGCCCTGGGCTCCCTGGATTTTCTGGTCTGCATCGACCGGCAGCTCACCCAGGATGCGGCCTACGCCGATATCGTCCTGCCGGCCGCCACCGCCTTCGAGCAGGAATCGTATTGCTACTACGGCTCTGCCCTCCGCCTGCGGGAAAAGATCATCGAGCCCGTCGGCGAGGCCAGGCCCGATATCCGGATTCTGGCAGAACTGGCCGGGCATCTTGGATATGGCGATGCCTATCCCCAAAGCCCGCGGGAGATCCTCGAATACATCCTGAGCGATTCTGGTTTCACGGCAGACGACGTGCTGAAAGCGGACCGGCATGTAATCAGACAGAGGCCTGCGGCCATGGCCTATCGCAAATGGGAGACCGGCCGCCTCAGAAAGGACGGCCAGCCGGGATTCGAGACGCCTACAGGCAAATTTGAGATCAAATCCACAGTCCTGAGCGAGTTCGGCTATCCGGGACTTCCCGAATACCAGGAGTCGGCTGAAACCCCGGTCAGCAACCCGGAATTGCATAAACTCTACCCCCTTATCCTCGGAACTGGCCCCTTCAAGCCCGATATGAAATCCTGTCTGCGCGCCATTCCGGGCTTTCAGGAAAAATATCCGTCCCCCACTGTTGAGATAAACGAAAAAGACGCGCTTGAGCGCGGCATTGCCGACGGGGATCCGGTTATCATCAAAACAGCCCGTGGTTCCGTCCCGATGCGGGCTTCGGTAAGCGATACCATCATGGCCGGTTTTGTCTATGCGGCGGTGGGCGGCGGCGGCCCTTTAGGAACTGAGGAGTGGCGCAAGGCCAATGTAAACATGGTGACCGATTTTGACCAGTATGACGAGATCTCGGGTTTTCCGGTCTACAAGACGCTGCTCTGCGATATCAGAAAGAAAAAAAGGCAGCGCCGCGGCATAGCGGTACAGGACCCCAGCCTGGGATGCGCGGGATAAAACGCATCCCGTCTCAGGCCGGGGTCGAGCAGGACAGGGCTGGAAGCGGGGACCTCCGGATGGGCTGGGGGACCTTGCCAGGGATTTTACCGGAGACGGGTCTCCGGCGCACAGTTTCGTCTGAACTCATCCTCTGAAACGGCATTGGAGACCCCGGTCAATTGCCCGTCTCGATAATACCGGACATAGGGAATCTGGTCATTGCCGAAAACCGTCTCTTTAAAATGGCGAAACCGGTCTCCATACCCGGCCAGGTCATATTCGAGAAAATAGATTTCCACGCCATCAAAATTCGCCAGATACGCTTTCATCGCCAGCCACTGAGGACACCAGCTCTGGGTAAGGATCACCGCCACATTCCGGTCTGAGCCACGGATATCGCTGCCGAATTCCTGGTCCGTCACACAGGCTAGGGCCTGATCTTTCGAAATTGCCTTCATATCTTCCTCCCTGCCCGGCAAGGAATTTCCCGGGACTGCAGAGTTTCATCCTGCAACGGACAGTCCGCAGCTCCTAGCCGAGGACTTTTGCCGCAACCTCTTTTCCGTAGGCCTGCGCAACTTTGGTTCCCCCGTCAATGGAGCTGGCCTTCAACATCAGGGGTGTTGCGGCCATATCCATCCTGAAGATGTTTTTCATGGTATCATAGATCCGTTCGGCGGCCTCACCGCTCCAGCCGAAAGCGCCGAAGGATCCCCCTTTTTTATCCTCAAGTTTTGCCTTCTCCGCCAGAAATAAAAATGTCTTCATACTGTTCATCATCTCTCCGTGATAGGTGGATGAACCGAAGATATAGGCGTCATAGCCTTCCAGCTCGGTCTCTGTTTTTATATCCTTTACATCTTTCAGTATCACATCAATCATCGAAAATCGCAGTCCTTCGGCAATAATTTCTCCAATATTACGGGTCTCCCCGTTGCGGGTTGCGTACGCTACCAGTGCTTTCGGCATGTTTTCTCTCCATGTTGTTTTTGATTGTATTGAATTATACAGTACTTCCAAGACAGGGAACGAGCAGATTTTTCCAATTAGGAATAAATCCTATTCTCTTTTTGTTCATAACTCAAGGTTTTTCCGATCTCTCTTCTCAAGTTTCATTAGATTTGAATTTTATGCTTGATAAAGAGCACAAAGTTTTCGATATATGAAGTCTCCTGTAAATTTCGCCTGGCACCATCCTCTCACGATCCGGAAGGTCCCGTTGACCTGCCGGACAGGGGAGCACAAATCAATCCACCGCAAGGGAACAGACATGGGACTCTCTGACTTCACCTACTACAGCATTGTGTGTCGAAACGCCTGTCATTTTAAAGAGAAGGCGGCATGGTACGAGGATGACACCGGCAGGACCTTCTCCTTTTTCGAGATTAAGGCATTGACCGACAGCCTGGCCAGCGGGCTGAAGGAGGCAGGGATCACCAAAGGCGACCGCATCGGCGTCTTGGGGAAAAACAGCCTGGAATACTTCCTCCTCTACGGCGCCGCCGCCGCCCTTGGCGCCATCATGCTGCCGGTCAACTGGCGGCTGTCCGCGGGCGAGGTCTGCTTCAACCTGCAGGATGGCGGCGCCAAAATCGTCTTTGCCGACAGTGAATTTACCGAGACCATCGACCGGATCAGGGCGGATCTGCCTTCGGTTACGCAGATGTATTCCCTTGGAGGCGGCGTGGATGGGGCCGGAGATTTCGCCGGGCTTCTGCTGCCTGCGGGGGACTTTCTCCCGGAGGATGTCGCATCGGACAGCGGGTTTGTCATCATCCATACCGCCGCAGTTGCAGGCAGGCCGCGAGGGGCGCTGCTGACTCACGCCAATATTGTCTTTTCAAGTCTGGAGTTCATACGGGCCATGTCGTTGCATGCCGATGATGTCAATCTCAATGTGCTCCCCCTCTTTCATATCGGCGGGCTGTCCATCATGGCCAGCTGCTTCTATGCCGGGGCGATGTCTGTGAATCTGAGCCGTTTCGATGCGGAAAAAGCCACACGGCTGACCGCTGAAAAAAAGGCTTCGGTCCTGTTCGATTTTGCGCCCATTCTCGGTTCCCTGCTGGACCAGTCGCTGAAGAACGGGGCCGACCTCAGTTCCCTGCAGAAGGTCGTAGGCCTGGATTCTCCGGAAACCATCGTCGCCTACCAGAACAGGACGAATGGCAGCTTCTATGCCTTTTTCGGCCAGACCGAGACTTCCTGCCTTGCCACCATCGGCCCCTACGACCACCGGCCGGGCTCGGCCGGCCAGCCTGTGTTCGCAGGTGAAGTGACACTGGTGGATGATGCCGAGAGGCCTGTGGAAAATGGCGGCACCGGCGAGATCGTGATCCGCGGCCCCATGGTCTTCAAAGAATATATCAACCTCCCCGAGGATACCGCCCTCACCTTCCGCAACGGTTGGCATCATACCGGTGATCTCGGCCGTTTCGATCAGGACGGGTTTTTATTCTACATGGGCCGGAAGGCCGAAAAGGAGTTGATCAAACCAGGTGGAGAAAACGTCTATCCGGCCGAAGTGGAAAATATCATCCTGCTCCACCCGGCTGTGGCCCGGACCGTAGTCTTCGGCGTTCCGGATCCCAAGTGGAAGGAGGCCATCAAGGCAGTCTGCCAGTTGAAGGAAGGGCATGAACTGACGGCGCGGGAATTGATCGATTTCGTCGGAGAGAAAATTGCCCGGTATAAAAAACCGCAGGTGGTGGTCTTCGTGGACGACATGCCGCTTCTCGCCAACGGCTTGCCGGACAGGCCCCGGATTAAGAATCTCTACCCTTGACAGGGCAGGCAGAACCTGCAACGAACCGCCGGTCTAACCAGCAATGGCTGGACCTAAATGGCCAGCATCAAAACGAGACTTTCGGGGAAAAGGGAACAAAAGAGACGTATCTCTGTACATTTGTCTTACAATTGCGCTACAATCATCTCACTGTACTCCAATGATTTTCTGATCGGATGAATACCTGAAAATTTTCACGATACCGCGGTGCAAGGAAAGGGAGAGACGATGAAATTCAGAGACCTGTCAATCAGATGGAAGGTTTTGCTTATTACCCTTGCAGGGCCTGTGCTGGCCGCCTCACTCCTGGCCTGGCAAAGGGTTGACGACATCAGGTCGAGTAGTGAAAAGGCACTCATCGACAAGAGCAAAACCATTGTCCTGATGGCTGAGGCGACTCGAAACCAGATGTCAAAAATCGTCGATTCGGGCATAACCAGACCCTTTGACACGCTCGATCCCTCCAAGATCATCGAAGCGGTTCCCATAGTGATGGCAATGCAGGTTGCATCCGTCAATGCTGAAAAATCAGGCTACACCTTCCGCGTGCCGAAAATCAGTCCGCGCAACCCGCTGAATACCCCCACCCCGGAAGAACTGGCAGTCCTTGAACAGCTCACAGCGCAGAATATCGACGAGAAGATCATCGTCGGAAACGATAACATTCGATATTTCAAAGCAATACGGCTTACACGCGATTGTCTGAGCTGTCATGGAGCCCCTCAAGGAGAAAAGGACCCCACCGGCGGAACCAAGGAGGGCTGGCGGGAAGGAGAAATCCATGGCGCATTTGAAATCATCAGCTCTCTGAAAGAGGCAAACGCAAATGTTGTACAGGCCAAACTCTCCATCGCCGCCTGGACCCTTGGAATCCTTGCGGTGATCACCCTGGCCGCCTGGCTGCTGCTGGAAAGAAACGTCATCAGACCGCTCAGAGATTCATCCGACTCCATCAAAGACATCACTGAAGGAAATCTGAAACAAACCATCGTCTCCGCCAGCAAGGATGAGTTTGGAATCATGACGGCGAATCTTTACACAATGGCCGGCGAGTTGAGCGGGATGATCACGGAAATTATCAAGGTTTCTGAAGAATTATTCATCTCTTCCGCTACACTTGACACAACAGCTGACAGCTTTGTCAAAGGGAGCGGTGAAACCAGCGATCGCGCCATCTCGGTTGCGGCTGCCGCCGAAGAGATGAGCGCAAACATGAACTCGGTTGCCGCAGCCACCGAAGAGGCAGCCACCAACATCTCCCTTGTCTCCAATTCCACGGAACAGATGGCTGCAACCGTCAGGGAAATTGCCAAAAACACCGAAATCGCCAGGAATATTACGACAAAGGCAGTGGCGGAAGCCAATGCCGCCTCTGCGCGCATCGATGAGCTGGGAATCGCTGCATCCAAGATCGGCAAGGTAACCGAGACCATAACGGAAATTTCAGGACAGACCAACCTCTTGGCCCTGAATGCGACCATAGAGGCCGCCAGGGCAGGTGAAGCGGGAAAAGGCTTTGCCGTTGTCGCCAATGAGATTAAAGAACTGGCCAGGCAAACGGCGGATGCAACGCAGCAAATCAAGTCTCAGATTGACGGCATCCAGTCCTCGACCTCAGCCACCGTGAACCAAATCGCGAATATCTCCAAGGTCATCAACGATGTCAATGAAATCGTAGTAATCATTGTTGCGGCTGTTGAGCAGCAGAACGCCACGACCAACGAGATCGCAGAGAATATCATCCAGGCAACGGCAGGAATTCAGGAGGTAACGGAGAATGTCACCCAGAGTTCACAGGTTGCGGAAATTGTTGCCCGAGATATCGCCTCTGTCAGCCAGGAATCCACAGACATGTCACGGCAGAGCAACACCTTAAGCGAAAGCGCAAGGGACTTGAAGGAGCTTGCCCAGCAGCTGAAAAAAATTGTGGTGCGGTTCCAGGTGTAATTCCCTGCCCGACAATCCCGGTCTCAGGAAAGCCGCCAGAGGATCTCGGGCGTCTTACGGGAAGGCAGGCGCTGATAGCTGAAAGCAGGATATCCCACCATCATCGAACCAAAGACCTGATGTCCGGCGGGCAGGTCCAGGGCCGCCTTCATCGGCGGAAAGGTGGCGGCAGCCGTGAAATATCCGGCCCAGCAGGTGCCGAGACCAAGCGCCGTCGCGGCCAGGTCGAGATACGACAAGGCAAGGGTACAGGTGCTGGGAGCGAAGCGATCATCCGCAGGTGCGTGGGCGATGATAACGGCCGGGGCATTGCGCAGAACAACATCTTCACCGTCTTCCCAGCGTTGCACCGTTCTTTCCAGATGCATGGATGCAGCCAGATCAGGCTTATGCGCAATAACCCAGCGCATCCAGTCCACAACCGTTCCGGCCAGGCTGTGCAGGTTGCTCTTGCCCAGAACAATCCACCTGGCACCTTGTGAATTATGTCCGGAAGGGGCGTAGCGGGCAAGCTCGATCAAGCGCTGCAGATCCTCTTGAGGGACGATCCGGTCTTTATAGACACGGATGGAACGCCTGCCCCTGAGGAACTGCGCGGCGGCCTCAGCCGAAATACCAAGCTCCTGGTCTACGGGAGGACAGTGCTCCGGCAAAATCGCGCAATGACTCAGACTCCCCGTGGGACAGACCGCAACGCAATGACCGCAACGCAGGCAGAGATCTTCCGCATCGGCAACAGGCCGGGGATACGCTCCATTCTCAAACGCAATCACCCTGACAGGACAGACCTCCGCACAGATTCCGTCCTGCATGCAGGTCTCCTCATTCACTTCAAACAAATTCATACCGCCCTCCTCTTCTCGATTATCCGGAAAATTCCTCTGCATGACCAATCAATCACACCTCGGAGTATAACGTATAGATGATTCCTGGCAAAGCGCAAACGTCGCGCGTATTCTTTTATGCTCCATTCGACAATCCTTCTTTCCGATTCCCCGGAAATCCGAAGTTCCGCTGCTGCCGGCCCGAACCTTTATGCCGGGTGGATTGCGTTCCTGCTGATTGTGATTACAGGTGGCTATAGAGTATTTTCTACAATGAAAAGGTACGGTACGTTCAGGAACATTCAGATCCACGATCACGGAGGGAATATGAACTTTAAAGAGATAGGACTAAACAGGCGGGCGATAAATTTTTTTGATCCGCAAAGAGACGTTTCCGAGGAGATGCTGGGAGAATTGATCACCATGGCCGCTAAGGCGCCTTCGAGCTTCAATCTCCAGCCTTGGAATCTTATCGTTCTCAGAGACACCGGAGAAAAAGAACGCCTGAAGGCTCTGGCATGGAATCAACCCAAGATTGTGGAAGCGCCTCTTACCCTGATCGTCCTGGCCGATAAAAATGGCTGGCAGGAAGGACACCCCACTCTTGAGAAAAACTGGCAAGAGATGCTCAAAGCCGGAAGTATGCAGGATGAGAAGCGCGGCTGGTTTTTAGGCGCGGCAACGTCTCTCTATAACTGGAGCCCGGAGGCCAGGCTGGCATTTGCCGCGAAAAATACGGGTTTTTTTGCCATGAGCCTGATGTATGCCGCCACCAGTCTCGGCCTGGATAGCCATCCGATGGACGGATTTGATCATGAAGGGGTGCGCAAGGCCTTCAACATTCCGGATAATTACTGGATACCACTGCTGCTTGCGATCGGCTACAGGAAGCCGGGCCTTGAACTGTCGGCAGCAAAATGGAGAAAAACCAAAGAGGAAATCATTGTTTCCTTCACCAAGGAATAGGCTGCCGAAGGAGCCGCTTGAAACCGGCTCAGGGTCCGCATCGGCGGAAATAAAAAAAGCCTCTTCTCCTGCCCTGAGAACTCAGACAGAAGAAGAGGCGGCATGTTCAGAGTAAAAAATTTTCAGCCCATTCGGAGAGCCCCCCTCTCAAAGAGGCGCCCCCGCTTACGGATAGTGCGCAGGCAGGCCCGGACATATCAGAATTTGTAGGACAGTCCCACAGAGCCCAGCAATGCCGAGGCATCCGTAAAGGTGCCAGACACTTGATTATTCGTTACGGTTCTTGAAGATTTCATATCATAGAGAAGGGCTACGCCCAGGTCCATCTGAGGAGTCAGCTGGAACCGCACGCCCCCTGAGAAGAGATAGGCATTGGAATCGGGAAGTTCAAAGCCGAGGGTATCGGCAGGAACCGGAGTCTGATCATAGGCGAAACCTGCCATCAGGGTTACCGAATTGGTGGCCTTATAGGTGAGTCCTATACGGTATGTGTTGGAATCCTCCCAATTTTTGGGGATCGCAACACCGAAGGCGTTGTACAGGACGCCATTGATCTGGGTCGCATAGGTGAAATCAAGATTCTTATATTCGGACCAGAAGGTCCTGTCATAGGTCAGATCGACGGTCAGCTTGTCCCAGAAGGTATAGGCGCCGGAAACAGCCAGTACTGCCGGGGTGACAACCGTAACACTGCCATTGGTGGATACAGTTGTAGGGGGAAAATTGGTCTGCATCGTTGCGTTTCCGGAGAGATCCAGATCGACTTCCGAACGGTATGTAACTGAAATATTTGAATTTTTATCAGGCCTTGCAGAAGCAGCCAGATTATACCCCCAACCGGTAGCGTCTCCGCTCACAAAACGGCTGGCTGTTATCGGACCGAATCCCGGATAAGCCCCGACAACGCCGCTACTGGACACGGTCGCATCGCTATAGAGAAGCCGCACACCGCCGGACACAGAGAATATATCGTTGATTTTATAGGAAACAGTCGGATTATAATCGAAGACTTCCAACGCAAACTTCGAAGAAAATGTGGCGGGGTAAGGGTCATCCCAGCGCTTTGCCAGACCATAGGGCTCGGTTATCGAGAAACCGAAACGGAAATTATCATACATGGGGGAGACAAGAAAAACCGTCGGCGGCACGAAATTCTCTTGCTCGCTTGAGCCGTTATATGCCGACGTCCGGGAATCTGTATAATTGATCGATGACAGATGGATATAGTCGAGATCGCCTTCTACCATCCAGGCATTATCCAGCCAGGACATGTTCGCAGGGTTGAAATACGCGGCGTCCGCATGATTTGCACTGGCAATATCTGCCCCTGCCTTGGCGACAGAATCAACTGATTGCTCAGGAATAGCATACCCCGCCGCATACGCGGAGCCTGCTGCGAATACAGAGGCCAAAGCCAGTACAGAAATCCTTTTTTTCATATCTCTCTCCCTTCAATGAAAATGAACATTCAGTCTGCCCTCAACGAAATGGGCATCCTTGTTGTTCTGCACGCAACATTTCCTTCTGTGCAGAAAGCCCCTTTTTTCAACCGTTGTATTGCCTTCTATGACGCTATAATTTCTCTTTACATTACCTTTACGTTCAAATCAATCTTAAATTTGCTTTATAGTATATATAAGCTAATCCCACACTGCCGACACTTTGTAATACACTATAATTTGCTGAAAATACAGCCCGGAAATTCTCCCTTCAACTTCCGCCGACAAGCAATTCCTTTCGAAATTCAACAAAAAATCCGTTCAATAAAGGGAAGGGCCCCTTGAAATCAGTGACGGCGTTCCCTCTGTATTACGGACAAAGTTTTTCAATATCGCTCCTGAGCTCTCCCTCCATCGGGACCGCCTTGCCCGTGGAATCGATAATGACAAAGGTCACAAGTGCATCTGCGGCAACTTCCCCTGACTTTTTGAAAACCATCTCCTGTTTCAGGACGCTGCTGCGGGCGCCGACCTTCTCCAGAACCGTGGAAACCAGCAGCGTCTCTCCCACCGGCACAGCCTTCCGGTAGTTGACATTGATATTAACGATTAAAAAGATATAGCCTTTGGCGGCAAGCTGTCTCAGATCGATCACAGACTCCAGTCTGGCCCATCGGTCCTCCTCGAAAAACTCCAGGTATCGCGCATTGTTGACGTGACCGTAAAAATCGGCATGATACCCTCTGATCTTAATCTCGGTTATGTACTGCATATACTCTCCCTTTATGTCCAAGGGGCATTGCAACCATCCGGACCCCATGGACAAGAGCGAACTCCGGATCGTTACGCATTCTTGCCGAAACTGAGCAAAAAACTGCGAAGGGCGTGGGGGTTGTTTGATTTGATCGCCCCCGACAGAAAGTCCTTCATCCCCGGCCGATACCCCTCATTCCATATCTTCAGAAAGAGCTTCGAGCTGGTTTTGCAGACGCAATCCGCATCTGAGCGTCCATCGGTCACCGTGCAACCTTCCGGGCTGAGGACAATAGTCTTTTTTACATCATCCAGAGAAAAATAATAGCTGATTCTGTTCCTGATTGCTTCAGGCCGATACAGGCCCGGCAACCGGGCAAAAATCTCTTCCACCATGGATCCTCCAGAAATGCCCGTCAGAGGGCGTTGATTTTATCGGTAAGCAGGGGGACGAAGACCTTCAGATCGGCGACCACCAGGACATCGGCCACCTCCCCGATGGGGGCGTCCTTATCGGTATTGATGGCCACGACGAACTCGGACTTCTTCATCCCGGCCAGGTGCTGAATGGCGCCCGAAATCCCGCAGGCCACATACAACTTGGGCGATACCGTCTGACCGGTGGTCCCGACCTGACGGTTGTGATCGGCCCATTCCGCGTCCACCACCGGACGGCTGGCACCGTATTCGCCCTTCAAGGCCTTGGCCAGTCCCGCTATGATGGCGATATTCTCGGGCTTGCCGATGCCGCGGCCCGCAGAAACGATCACCTGCGCCTTGGCCAGATCCACCCCGCCCTGCTCCGCCTGCTCATAGCCGCCAAAGACCAGGGCTGAAGCGGCCGCCGTCTCGATCTTCTCGATCACCGGCGTGCCCGAGGGCTCGCCATCCAGGTTGAAGGCCCCGCCCTGCAGGGTCAGCACCGTCACCGCCGTCTTCGGCTGCACCGTGCGCCGCAGCTTGGAGTTGCAGACCGGCGCCACCGGCATTCCGTCCACCACGTCCACGACTTCGGACACCTGCGACGCCTTCAGCGCATAGGCCACACGCGGCGCCAGATCCCAGCCGTAGGACGAATGGCTGAACACCACCATATCCGCCTTGGCTTGAGCAACCGCAGACAGAAGCAGTTCCTTGTGTACCGCCGGATTGTACTCGCCGCACTTCTTTACATCGGCAAGATACAGCGTGCCCGCATATTTCGGCACATCGCCTTCCGTCCCCACCAGAAACATGGCGCTTTCCGCTCCCATCTTCTGCGCGAAGGCCATCAGGTCGTTTACGCTTCCCTGCAGCTTCCCTTCTCTATATTCTCCAACAAGCAAGAGTTTCATATCTGCCTCCTATGCCAGAACGGCGGTTTTTTCTTTCAGAATCTTGATCAGCCTGTCGGCCAGATCGCCCGCATCTCCTTCCAGCACCAGTCCGCCGCCCTTCTTCTCCGGAAAGTACACTGCCTTGGTCTCCTGTACCGCCTCGGACTTCAGAAGCTCGGACACAGCCACGGACACCAGCTCCTTCTTCTTCGCCTTCATAATATTGGGCAGCGTCGGATAGCGCGGCGTGTTCAGCCCCAGCTGACAGGTCACCAGGGCCGGAACCGGGCTCGTCACCTTCGCCTTCACTCCACCCTCAAGCTCCCGCTTCACCGTGATCTTCCCCTCTTCAAAGGAGAATCCGACAATCGTCGTGATGCTCGGAAGACCCAGCATCTCCGCTGCCAGAACGCCGACCTGGGCGCTGCCGCGATCCTGCGACTGCATCCCGGTGAAGATCAGATCAAAATTCTTCGACCGCGCAAACTCGGCGATGATCGATGCGATGCTGAAGGGGTCCTTCCGGTACGAGGCGTCGTCCGCCACATGCACACCGCGGTCGCAGCCCATGGCCAGCGCCTTCTTCATCGTCTCCTTCACCCGCTCCGGACCGATGCACAGCACTGTCAGATCGGCACCCGTCTTCTCTTTCAGCTGCACCGCCTGCTCCACCGCGTATTCATCGTACTCGTTCATCCGCCAGGCCAGATCGGCACTGTCGTACCACAGGCCGTCTCCGCCTACCTTGAATTTCGATTCCATATCAGGAACCTGTTTGATACATACCAGTATATTCATTACCGTCCTCCTTATACTTTATAAGAAATTCTCGTTTTGATGCTGGCCAGGCCATACTGAAATGACGAGCTTTCATGTATCGCCCAGGCTGGTCATTCCGGTCCAGCCTTGCTGGCTGGTGCTGAGATCCTCACCGTCTATTCTGTGCAATCCTGCCCTTTTCTATGCCTCCAGACGCTCCGCCAGAACCTCGGCTATATCGCGGGGACGCAGTTTCCCTTCCAGATCCGCACCCTTCACCCCGTCTTCAAACATGGTGAGGCAGAAAGGACAGTTGGAGATCAGGGTATCGGCCCGGGTGTCGGCCGCCATCTGAACCCGCTTGATATTGATCCGGCTTCCAAGCTTCTCCTCGGCCATGATCCTGCCGCCTCCGGCGCTGCAGCAGAAGGACTGGTCGGCGCACTTCTCCATCTCGGCAATCCGCCCTCCGGCAGCCAGAATCAGCGACCGCGGTTCATCGTAGATGCCATTATGCCGGCCAAGATAGCAGGAATCGTGGTAGGTGCAGGAAAGCCCCTCCGACTTGATCTTCAGCCTGCCTGATTGCAACAGTCCCTTCAGGAAGACCACATAGGACTCCACCTCCGTCTCCAGCCCAAGGTCGCGATAGTCCTTGGCCAGGGTGTTGTAACAATGCGGGCAGGTGGTGACGATCTTCTTCACCCCGTAACCCTTGATGGCTTCAATGTTTTCGTTGGCGAGAGTCTGGTAGAGGTACTCGTTGCCCATCTTTCGCATGGGCTCGCCGCAGCATTTCTCTTCCTTGCCCAGGATGCCGACCTTAAGCCCCGCAGCCCGGCAGAGGGTGATGAAGCTCGTGGCTACCGCTATATTGCGCTTATCAAAGGAAGCGTAACAGCCCACGAAATAGAGGATATCCACCTCCGGATCCTCGGCCAGGGTCTTCACCCCGAGCTTCTCCGCCCATTCGCCTCGTGAGGCATAGCCCACACCCAGCGGATTGCCGTTGACCTCGGTCTGCTCCATGGCCGTCATCACCTCTTCACCGGGGAACTCGCCCTCCATCAGCACCATATTCCTGCGCATCTCGACGATCTTGTTCACATGCTCAATGCCCGCAGGACAGATATCCTGGCAGGCACGGCAGGTGGTGCAGGACCAGAGCGCATCTTTGCCGATGGTCTCGATCAGGTTTGCCTCGGGATTCGTGAAGGCGATCTCGCCGATCTGGATTATGACCTTCATCGGCGACAGCGGCTTGTCGGTGGCCCAGGCCGGACAACGGTCCTGGCAGCGCTTGCATTTGGTGCAGGCGTCGGTGTCGAAGATATCCTTCCAGGTAAGATCGGTCAGGACTGCGGCGCCAAAGCTCTCCGCCTCCTCATTTTCCATATCGATGGTGGACAATTTGCCGATGGGTCCCCGATCGGCAAAGAACATATTGATGCTGGTCGTGAAGATGTGCCGGAACTTCGTATAGGGAATGGAGGCAATGAAGGTCACGGCCAGCAGCAGGTGAAACCACCAGGTTGCCGCATGCAGGGCCCGCAGGTTGTCCTCGCCCATCCCGGCCATGGCCTTGGCGAAGACAAGCCCTACCGGCGACCAGTAGGACAGCGGCGTTCCCAGTTCGGTGACCGCCATTCTGGCCCCTGCCAGAACAAAGCCCGTGAACAGGATCACGAAGAGGATGCCGTGCATGAAGGCATCCTGCCAGCTGGTCTCCAGACCCTTGGGGGTAAAGACATAACGGCGCACGAACATCGCCCCCATGCTCACGATGGCGACGAGCCCGGCGATATTGAGGACTATGCAGAAACCCTCATAGAACCACCCCTTCAAAAATTTCACCCCGAAGAGCAGGTCCATAAAATCCGCCTGGCCCATGATCAGCAGGGTGCCTATGAAAAGCAGCGCAAAACTCCAGAAGAACAGCCCGTGGGCCAGCCCCGGCCAGCGGACCCGGATCACTTTGTTCTGGAACAGTACGGTCTTCAACGCGCCGATCAACCGCTCTACAGGATGGTCTGTCCGGTTGATGGCCTTGCCCAGCCTGTAGACCTTCAGACCCCTCAAAAAACCGTATACCAATACCGCCATGGCGCCGAACGCCAGCAGATACATCGGTAAAAGTGTCGTCCATCCATGACCGATATTCCAATAGATCTCACGGCTCGCTTCCATTCTTCCCTCCTTCTTCCTTTCTTCCTTGCCTGCAGGCAGGCCGTTTTCAAAATAGCTCCCTGTCAGCTCCACGCCTCTCTACGACTCCCAGGCTCATCTCTTTAACAGCGATTATCAGCGAATGCATTAAAATTGACAATCCGGAAAAATTATCACGCGGATTCCGTCCCCGCACCAGAGAGAAGCGCCTGTCGATTCGCCACGGTTCCCCTTGCCTTAAAAACACGGAAACCCCGGCTTGCGCCGGGGTAACGACCGTTCAACAGCGTTCCGTCGATCAGCGGGTCAGGGCCGAGCCGATGACTATCCGCTGAACCTCGCTGGTGCCTTCGTAGATCTCAGTGATCTTGGCATCCCGCATCATTCTTTCAACGGGAAATTCGCGGGTATAGCCATAGCCGCCATGGAGTTGCACCGACTGGGTGGTGACCTTCATCGCGGTCTCGCTCGCCATCAGTTTTGCCATGGCCGACTCCTGTGAATAGGAAAGTCCGGCGCTGGCGCGATAGGCGGCATTGTAGACCAGAAGCCGCGCAGCCTCCACCTGGGTGGCCATGTCGGCCAATTGAAACTGCACGCCCTGGAAGGTAGCGATGCTGACATCAAACTGCTTACGCTCTTTTGTATAGGCGACAGCTGCATCCAGTGCGCCCTGCGCGATGCCCAGAGCCTGGGAGGCGATGCCTATCCGGCCGCCGTCCAGGGTCTTCATCGCAACCTTGAATCCCTTTCCTTCTTCACCCAGCAGATTCTCCTTGGGGATCCGGCATCCTTCAAAAACCAGCTCCATTGTGGGCGAGGAACGAATCCCCATCTTCTTTTCCTTCTTGCCGAAGGAAAAACCGGGAGTGCCTTTCTCGACGATAAACGCACTGATGCCATGATGTTTTTTGGCATTCTTGTCGGTGCGGGCAAAGACCACATAGGTATCAGCCTCGCCGGCATTGGTTATGAAAATCTTGGTCCCGTTCAGAACCCATTCATTGCCTTCCAGGACGGCGGTGGTTTTGGTGCCGCCGGCATCGGAACCTGCGGAAGGCTCGGTCAGACCGAAGGCGCCCATCTTCTGTCCCTGTGCCAAAGGCGCCAGGAACTTCATCTTCTGTTCTTCCGTACCAAAGAGATAGATGGGGTTGGCCCCCAGCGACAGATGGGCCGACAGGGTGACGCCGGTGGAGGCGCAGACCCGCGACAACTCTTCCACGGCTATGGCATAGCTGATGTAATCGGCCCCGGCACCGCCGTATTTCTCGGGGAAGACGATCCCGGTGAGTCCCAGCTCCGCCAGCCGTCCGAACATCAGCGGCCGGTCGAAATGCTCCTCTTCGTCACGCTGGGCAGCCGAGGGCGCCACCTCTTTCTCGGCAAATTCACGGACCATGTCCCGGATCAGATTCTGCTCTTCGGTAAGTTCAAAATTCATTACAGCCTCTCCTTTTTAATGTATTTACACTCTATTATAAATGGATATTATCAGGAATTCCTTTTTTCAGGCAAGGGCGCGGTCCCCTCGGGAATCTGGACCATCACCGCCTTCCCTTCGGCACACAGCTTGCCGTCTGCAGAAAGGGTCAGGGAAACAAGGACCTTGCGCCCTTTTATCTCTGTCACCCTGCCCCGTATTTCAAGCTCGGTATCAACGGGGGTCGGGGCCCGGAAATCCACCTGCAGGGAGGCGGTTACAAACCGGGATAATGAGCTTCCCTCGGCCCGCGCCTTGGCTGCCGATGCCGTCGCCGCCCCATGGCAATCAAGGAGCGAGGCGATCATGCCACCATACAGAAACCCAGGAAATCCGCCAGTATATCGAGAATCCGGGGTAAAATGACAGACCGTCTCGTCGCCGTCCCAATAGCTCTTTATCTGCAGACCATGCTCATTGAGCCTTCCGCAGCCGTAGCAATGGGCGAACTCGTCGGGATAGTGATCCTGAAAGGCATCGAGAACCATTGCCTCCCTCCCGTTTTTTTACTTGGTATAGGTATAAAATCCGCGGCCGGACTTGCGTCCCAGCCATCCGGCCTCTACATACTGACGAAGCAGCGGGCAGGGACGATATTTGGGATCTCCGAGTCCCTGCTGCAGGGTATTCATGATCGCCAGACAGGTATCGAGACCGATAAGATCGGCCAAGGCCAACGGCCCCATGGGATGGTTCATGCCCAACTTCATCACCGTGTCGATGTCCTCACGGCTGCCGACCCCGTGATAGAGGCAGAAGATGGCCTCATTGATCATGGGAAGCAGTATCCTGTTTGCAATAAATCCTGGGAAATCATTAGCCTGTGCCGGTGTTTTTCCAAATCGCAAGGTCAGGTCCCTGGTAATCGCATAGGTCTCGTCAGAGGTGGCCAGGCCGCGGATGAGCTCGACCAGCTGCATGACCGGCACCGGATTCATAAAGTGCATGCCGATGACCTTGTCAAGCCTTCTCGTCGTTGCGGCGATCCTGCCGATGGGAATGGACGAGGTATTAGAGGCCAGAATCGCATGCGGAGGGCAGACCCTGTCCAAGGTCTCAAAGAGCTCGAATTTGATCTTCTCGTTCTCGGACGCCGCCTCGACGACGAAATCGGCGGTGGCCATATTCTTCAGATCAACTGAGGCTGTGATGCGTCCCAGGATCTCGTCCTTCTCCTTGTCCGGAAGACGGCCTTTTTCCACCAGCCGTTGCAGATTGTCACGGATCTGGCCAATCCCCTTTTCGACGAACTCGGTTTTTATATCATGCAGAATGACCTGAAGGCCGCTAGCCGCAGCGACTTGCGCGATTCCGCCACCCATCTGTCCAGCCCCGATAACACCTAAAGTTTGTATTTCCATAACACCAATCACTCCGTTGGATTAAAAAAAATGAGTAAGACAACAGTTCGAATGCCGTTTTCTATAAAAGTCTCTTCATTATCTGGATGTACCATACTGAAATGACGAGATTTCTTGTTTAACCTTGGCTGATCATTCAGGCCCAGCCATGCTGGCTTGGCCTATCGGCTCACCACCATGGCCATGCCCATGCCGCCGCCAATACACATACTGATTAGTCCGGTCGAATAGCCCTTTCTCTCCATCTGATACATGCCGGTGACCATCTGCCGCGCGCCTGTTGCTCCCACGGGATGTCCCATGGAGATGCCACTGCCCAGTTCGTTGGGCTTCTCGATCTCGATGCCAAGCTCCAGCATGCAGCCAATCGCCTGGGACGCAAAAGCCTCGTTGAGTTCGATCATATCAAGATCGGCCACAGTCATCTTCAGTCGGCTGAGCACCTGGCGGACCGCAGGCACCGGGCCAAGTCCCATATAGGCCGGATCGAGCCCGCCGGACGCAAAGCCCTCGATGGTGACGATGGGCGAAAGCCCGAGCTCTTTGGCCTTGGCCTCGCTCATCATTAATACCGAGGCGGCGCCGTCATTGATGCCCGAGGCGTTGCCCGCAGTAACGGTGCCGGCAGGATCGAAGGCAGGTTTCAAGCGCGCCATCTTTTCCATATTGGTATCCATGGGCCGCTCGTCGGCGGCGAAAAGGATCTCCTCCTTCCGTGATTTGATCCTGATCGGCACGATCTCCGGGACAAAAATCCCTTCGGCCCTGGCCTTGCAGGCACGGGCATGGCTCAACACGCTGAGCTTGTCCTGATCCTCACGGCTGATGGCATAGAGTTTGGCGATGTTTTCAGCGGTCACCCCCATGTGATAGCCGTAAAAGATCTCATAGAGGGCATCAAAGACCATCAGGTCGGAAATCTCGCCGGTCCCGGACAACTCCATGCGATAGCCCCAGCGGGCTTTGGGCAGGGCCAGCGGGGCACGGCTCATGCTCTCCATGCCGCCGGCCAGAATGACCTCGGCCTGACCAGCCATGATGGCCTGGGCGCCCAGGGCAATAGCCTTCAGACCGGAGCCGCAGATCTTGTTGATGGTGACTGCCGGAGTTTCCTTGGGGATCCCGGCCGTGATCATGGCCTGCCGGGCCGGATTCTGTCCCTGGCCTGCCTGCAGGACATTGCCCATGATGACCTCATCAATGGTCACCGGCACTGTCGCCTTGTCCCAGGAGTTGTGCTTAACCTCAAGGGCGATGGGTCCCTGGCCCTGAAGCCTGTCCGGTCCGGCCATTATCATAGTGTTGCTGGCTGATGGCCTGAGGCCTGCCTTTTGGAGTGTCTCCCTGAGGACGGTGGCGCCAAGCTGCATTGCCGCTACATCTTTCAAAGCCCCGCCAAAGGTCCCCACCGCAGTGCGGCTTCCGCTTACGATTACAGCTTTGTTCATGGTCATATCTCCTTATATTCTCAATTAATTTGTGGTAATTACAAATCATTTACAGATATCGCCTCTTCGTATCCGGAAGAAACGCCCAAAGGATTACCGACACTGCACTCCCGAAGAAACAGCTCTCACCCGTTCAACTTCCCGGTAAACACCGGCTTGCGTTTCTCCAAAAAAGCCCCGGTCCCTTCCCTGGCATCGGGACTTGCCATGCAGAGGGCAAAGGCATCGCATTCGATGCCGAGGCCCGTGCAAAGATCCGCATTCAGCCCCTGGCCGACCGCATGCTTGGCCGCCCGCAGAGCGGTCTTCCCCTTCGAGGCCATGGTCTTTGCCGTGGCCAAAGCCCCTTCCATAAGCTCTGCAGGCGCAAAGACCTGCGTGACAAGCCCTATGCGATGAGCCTCCTGGGCCGGCACATACCTGCCGGTCAGGATCATCTCCTTGGCCGCATGGGGGCCGATGAGCCGGGGCAGACGCTGCGTGCCGCCAAAACCGGGGATCAGGCCCAGGTTGATCTCCGGCAGGCCGAAAATCGCCTTGTCGGAGGCATAAATAAAATCACAGGCCAGCGCCAGTTCGCAGCCTCCGCCCAGGGCATAGCCGTTTACCGCCGCAATAACGGGAATGGCCAGACCCTGCGCTCTGCTGATGACGGCCTGTCCCTTACGGGCGAAGGCCCTGGCCTGCAGCGGGGTAAAGGTTGACATTTCACCTATGTCGGCCCCGGCGACAAAGGCCTTCTCCCCGCTTCCCGTCAGGATCAATACCCGGATATCCTCTTCTGCGGCGATCTGGTCGAAAGCCTGGGCCAACTCCTCCAAGGTCTTTGAATTCAAGGCGTTAAGAGCCTTAGGACGCGTGATGGTGATGATCGCGACTCCGTCTTCGACAGTACATTCCAGTGTTGTATATGCCACGTTTTTCTCCTCAAGAAGGTAATTGTGAGAGGGACTGCCCGGCAGGCCGGGACCGGACCAAAAGCCCGCCGACGGGCAGGATGCGGGGCATACTATTTGACCGGCCACCATTCTTCAATCGGAGAAAAGCCGATATTTCATTGCCCGATAATCTGAAAGGCGCCAGGTTCTTAACCTAGAAGACACGAACGGGCCGCCCCGCCTCTTTGGATCAGTTGACCTTCAGGTTCCGTCCTTCCCACTCCTTGCGCCGCAGTAAAAATTTCTGGACCTTACCGGTCGATGTCTTGGGAAGTTCAGTAAATTCAATATATTTCGGGGCCTTGAAACGGGCAAGGTTCTCCTTGCAGAACGCTATCAGTTCTTCAGCGGCAGGATTGCAGCCCGGCTTGGGCGTCACAAAGGCCTTGGGCACCTCGCCCCATTTTTCATCGGGCACCGCCACCACCGCCACCTCCATCACGTCGGGATGCCGGTAGAGAACGTTTTCCAACTCCACAGTGGCGATATTCTCACCGCCGGAAATGATGATATCCTTTTCACGATCAAGGATCTGGATGTAATTATTGGGATGAATCACCGCCAGGTCGCCGGAGTGGAACCAGTCTCCTTTAAAGGCCTTGGCTGTGGCCTCGGGATCTTTATAGTATCCGAGCATCACAATGTTGCCGCGCATGACCACCTCGCCAATGGTCTTGCCGTCCCTTGGCACCGCCTCCGCAGTGGTCGAATCAAGGACGTCAATGAACTGACTCACCGTATAGGCCACACCCTGATGCGCCCGGATCGCCGCCTGTTCGCCTGCCGGCAGCGCGTTCCATTCCTCATGCCAGGCGCAGATCGTGTAAGGGCCGTAGACCTCGGTAAGACCATACACATGGTGCACCCTGGCACCGATGGATTCCATCTTCTGGACGATGGTGGGAGATGGCGGCGCCCCGCCCACAACGGTTGTCAGCGTCCGTGACAGCTTCAGGCCATCAAAATCCGGGTGATTGGCCATTCCGATGAGGACGATGGGCGCAGCGCACATATGGCTCACCTTTTCAGCCATTATCAGCCGGAAGATATTTTCAGGCGTCGCCTTGCGCAGACAGATATGGGTGGCGGCGGCGGCAGTGACGGCCCAGGGGAAGCACCAGCCGTTGCAGTGGAACATAGGGAGGGTCCACAGGTAGACGGATTCGCTGGTCATGCCAGTCTCCAGACAGTTTCCCAGGCTGTTCAGATAGGCGCCGCGATGATGATACATGACCCCTTTGGGCTGACCGGTAGTGCCGCTGGTATAGTTGAGAGAACAGACCCCCCTTTCGTCTTCGATATCGATAGCCATAGGGTCTGGACTGCCAGTCAGCAGCAGGGATTCATAATCGGTCCCGGGAAGCGGGCAAGCGTCGCTGGCATCACAAATATTGACAAAGACGGCGATCCCGTTCAGATCGTCAAGCGCAGCTCTGACGGAATCGGCGAACTCATTGTCGACCAGACAGACTTTAGTATCAGAATGATTAAGAATATACGAAACTTCGGGGCCGGAAAGACGGATGTTTACCGGGACCAGGGCGGCGCCGATCATGGGTACAGCGAAATGCGCCTCCAGCATGGGCGCGGTGTTGGGGGAGATGATGGCCACCTTGTCACCACGGCCGACACCCAATTTTTTCAAGGCGCTGGCCAGTCTGTTGATGCGGGCGAAATGTTCCCCGTAGGTGTAGCGTTTCTCTCCACTGACGACCGCAAGCTTGCCGGGATAGACCTCCGCACTGCGTTTAACAAAATTCACGGGTGTCAGCAATTCGTAATTCACATGAGGATGGCTCATTTGCGAACTCCTTATCAGGTGCTGCTCTCTATGCTGACGGAGGGGTCTTCTCCTGAAGCCAGCCTCTTCCCTTCAGGCCGCTCCACAGAAAAGGACCCAAGCGTCAGGCTAACAGGTGAATTCTACCCCAGATATCAAACTATTCCGAGAAAATTCCAAGAAAAAAACCCGTTTACCACAAAGTGCAGCGGCAAAACAGGCACTGCCGCTGCCGTCAGCCGCCCGCCACGGCGTGCCTTTACAGCATCTCCAGCGCACAGGCCATGGAGACGCCGCCTCCGCCGCAGAGGGTGGCAAGCCCCAGGCCCTTTCCCCGTTTTTCCATGGCATGGAGAAGAGTGACCATGATCCTGCAGCCGGTTGCACCCACGGGATGCCCCAGGCCTATGCCCGATCCGTTGACGTTGGTGATTTTCCGATTTAATCCCAGCTCCCGCTCACAGCCGATGTATTGAGCGGCGAAGGCCTCGTTGACCTCCACCATGTCGAAGTCGGCCATGCCCAGCCCGCTGCGGGTCATAAGATCGCGAACAGCGGGTACTGGCGACAGGCCCATCACCGCAGGATGACAGGCGCCCCGGCCCACGGCCCGGATCCTGGCCAGAGGTTTCACTCCCAGCTCCCGCGCCTTATCCGCCGACATGATCATCATGGCGGCGGACCCGTCATTGAGACCGCTGGCATTGCCGGCGGTGACCTTGCCTGTCCCCGGCACGAAGGCAGGCGGCAGCTTGCGCAGCTGATCCATGGTCAGCCCGGGCCGGAAATGCTCGTCCTTGTCGAACAGGAGTGGCTCATTTTTCCGGCGCGGAATGGCAACCGGAACAATCTCCGCGGCAAAGGAGCCGTCATTGGTGGCCCTTTCGGCATTGTTCTGGCTGCGCAGGGCGACTTCGTCCATCTCTTCCCGGCTGATACCCATTTTTTGGGCGATGAATTCAGCGGTATGGCCCATGATGTAGGGCTTTCCGACAAACAGGGAAGCCGGAGCCTCACCGGTCTCCAGGGGTGCATCGGTCCCCAGAGGCAGCATGTAGGAGCCGCAGTGCAGGGCATGGATCATCGCGTCGACGAAGCCCTGATCCTGGAGCCGCGCCCCCCAGCGGGCGCTGGGCACGGTAAAAGGAACGCCGGACATATGCTCCACGCCGCCCGCAAGGATCACTTCCGCCATACCCGCCTGGATCATGGCCATACCTGAAATAACGGCCTCCATTCCGGATATGCAGACACGGTTCACAGTTGCCGCCGGCACCGTCTCCGGTATCCCGGCCAGCAAGGCCGCCACCCTGGCAACATTGAGGTTGTCATGATGTTCCATACAGCAGCCATACCGGACGTCATCTATGATGGCCGGATTGATACCCGCTCGTTTAACGACCTCTGCCATGGTCACAGCGGCCAACTGAGGACCGTTCATACTTTTTAATGATCCACCGAAGGCACCGATTGCCGTCCGGCAGGCGCCTGCTATCACTACGTCTCTCATGAGGGGCTCCTTTGTCTGTGCATCTGCGTACATTTATTTTACGTGCCTCCTGTTCTCTAGCAAAAATCATGCAATCATAAAATAGTGTATCATATCGTTATACTCCAACGCAGCCACCGGCACTTCCACCCCATAGAACAGATTAAACTGGACTATATTCCAGAAATTTATTAAACTGGAATATAGTCCAGTTTTAAAGGAGACCCGCCATGACTATTGACGAGAGCGAATTCTTCCGCGAGGCTACCTTGCGTATCTGCGGCAGTCTGGAGATTGAGAGCGCCATGCAGCAGTGCCTGCAGTATCTCTCGCGCTATCTGCCCGCCACCAGCATGTCGTTTCATATCTATGACCGCCAGTTGGGCATTGTCGAGACCATCGCCATGGCCACCATAGACAGCTGCCGGGCCATGGCGCTGCGCACCCCGCTGTCTGCCCGCGGCAGGCGCCAGGTTGAGGAACAGCGTTCGAACCGGGCCAAGCTGATGGAACGCTCAGGAGACGACGCGGTGGCCGGACCGGTGGTCCGCCAGTTGGGCATCGAAGATCATCCGGGCCTGCTTCTCGATCTGGCCCTGGAGGGAAAATTTGTCGGCACGCTGTCGGTCTTCAGCGAACCGGACATCAAATTCAACCGCCATCATGTCGGCCTGCTCTCCCTTCTCAACAAACCCTTCGCCATCGCCCTCACCAACAGCCTCCGCTACCGGGAACTCCAGTCCCTGCGCGATACGCTGGCCGACGACAACCGCTACCTTCAGGACGAACTGCGCACCCTCTCCGGCGGCGAGGTCATCGGCGCAGAATTCGGATTGAAGCGGGTCATGGATCTTGTCCGGCAGGTGGCGCCGCTCAAAAGTCCGGTGCTGCTCATGGGTGAGACCGGCGTCGGCAAGGAGGTCATCGCCAACGCCATCCACAACATCTCTCTGCGCTCCAACGGGCCATTTATCCGGGTGAATTGCGGCGCCATCCCGCCAACGCTGATGGACAGCGAGCTGTTCGGTCATGAGAAAGGGGCCTTTACCGGGGCCCTGCTGCAAAAACGGGGACGGTTCGAACGGGCCGATTGCGGAACAATTTTTCTCGACGAGATCGGTGAACTGTCTCTTGAGGCCCAGGTCCGCCTGCTGCGGGTCCTGCAGGAAAAAGAGATCGAACGGGTCGGCGGCACCGAGACCATTCAGGTGGATATCCGGGTCATCGCCGCCACCCATCGCAATCTTGAAAAAATGCTGGCCGAAGGCCGCTTTCGCGAGGACATCTATTTCCGCCTGCGGGTCTTTCCGATTACCATCCCGCCCCTGCGCCAGCGCCCCGAGGACATCCCCGTCCTGGCCCAGCACTTCATCCAGAAGAAATCCATGGAGATGAAAGCGGCCCGCATCCCCTCCCTGGCGCCCGGCGCCCTGGATCGCCTGATGCAGTACAACTGGCCGGGAAATGTCCGGGAACTGGAGAATGCGGTCGAACGCGAGCTGATTGTCAGCAAAGGGGCTCTGCTGTCTTTCAACGATCTGGACACGAAACTCCAGGCGGCCACGCCGGCGCGGCCGGAGCTGGGCTGCGGGGCGACCGGCGGGAACCCCCTCGAGCTGGACGCCGCCATGAGCCGGCATATCAAAGAGGTCCTGTCGCTGTGCCATGGCCGGGTCGAAGGCGAGAACGGCGCCGCCCTGCGGCTGAACGTCCATCCTTCGACCCTGCGCAAGAAAATGAAACGGCTGGGAATCGCCTTCGGCCGCCGCGCGTCTCAGGCCTGAAACGGCTCTTCACGAAGGCCGGAGAGCTCCCCGCACCTTTCCTGCAGATACCGGTTATACGGCTCGACGGTCAGCGGACCGCAAGTGGCCCCACAGCTGGAATACACAGATTTCAACCGGCCGGCTCTACAGGAAAAGTCTCCTCTGTGCGATTAACGCGAAAGAGGCGATATCAGATAGGCAACAATCAGAAAAGTAACGATCCCCGCAAGGATCAGCATGAAATGAATTAAGGACTTCCACCGGGTGCTGCCGCAGTAGGGGCATTCCCCGGCAGATGAATTTATTACATGTCTGCATTCCTTGCATCTAGTCAGCCCCATGGCATTGAACCCGCATATGATATTCCCCCCAATTTTCCGGAACTTTTGACCCAAGCGCACAACATACCTGGCCCGGACCGCTTCTCGTTACTGCCGCCTTCCTCGATCCGGAAAAAAAGGATGCATCCAACCGGCAACCTGGTTTTCAATCCGCACATGCCACTCCCCGGCACGCCCGGCTGTCACTCCCAGTATTTACTGGAACTCTATATAGAATAAATTTGTTTTGTCAAGGCGAGCTTGACACAAGAGGTCTCCGGCAAAAGCCGATGCTGTCCTGCAGGAAAATATATCCCTGGATTTTACTAAAAATTCCGGGTATTGGGGTATGCATATTTTTTTCCGGCGGAGATGCTTTTTCTTGACCCCACGAACAGAATGTCCGATGATAGCCTACAAGCAACAAAGAACCGGGACCAAAAACAGCCCTCAGGCGTCCTTCAGCCGAGACCGGAGGACGGTTACTCTCCCGGCCAGTCGCAGGGAGGCACCGACAACGTCGAAGACATGAATGCAATACCAGTGATCATGATCGCCGCAGGAGCCTTGGTGCTCATCGTGTCGATGTATACCAGCCGGCACCTGCAGGAGGCCGTCCCTCCATCATTCAAACCCAGTTGGGTATTGCTGGCCTCCAGCATAGGCTGTTTCGTCTTCGGCTCTTGCGGATATCTTCTCCTCCGGCCGACAGCCTTCAGTGTCCCTTTGGATCTCCTCACCGGCGCTCTTTTTTTCGGAGGAGCCGTCTTTATCTATTGTGTCATGTCACTGACCAGCCACACTCTCCATGCCGCAAAGGACCTGCATGACAACCTTGCAGCACAGGTTGAACAGCGCACGCTGCAACTCAATGGTCTGAATCAATTTCTTGACTCTGTGATAAACGCTTTTCCCCATCCTTTTTATGTTATCGATGTCAGGACCCATGAAATCGTTCTGGCAAATAAAAATGCCCGAATTGCGCCTTCCGGCTCCCAAATGACCTGCCCCCTGCTCGCCGATGGCCTGACGCAATCCTGCAGGGACGGCGGCCATCCCTGTCTCATTACGGAAATCAGAAAAAGCGGATCTGCCGTCGTGGTCGAGCGTGTCCATCTGAACGCAGACGGACAGAAGGAAATCGTTGAAGTCCACGGGTCCCCGATCTACGACCAGACCGGAGAGCTGATACAGATCATCGAATATTATGTTGATGTAACGGATAAAAAACAAACCGAACAGACCAGGCAGACCGAAAGCTGCGATCCAACTCCAGCCGCAGCCGATGCAACCATGCAGGTCTTTCAGTATATTAAAACGGCCACCGAGCTCGCCGACGATCAGGTTGCCCGGCTGATGGCTATTGCCAGGGAGAACATGGTGGAAATCCTGGCGGAAGCCTCCAAAGCCCTGAAGGAAAACAACCCTTCCGCTCTGGGCCACCAGGCCCATAAACTCAAAGGAATCCTGCTGCAATGCGGATTTACCGAAATGGCTGAAAAAGCCCAGCAGATCCATACGCGCGTCAACGCATCCCAAAGCTTCGCCTCCGGAGCAGCGCTGGACGAAATACGAAAGGGAATATCCGAATTCCTGAAAGGACTCTAGGCCCGCTGCAAGACCGTCACCGCTGGATCTTCTCCGACCAGTGCACCGCAAATTTCACCAGCTCGGTAAAGTGCTTCAGGTTCAATTTTTCTTTGATATTCTCCCGGTAGGTGCCGATCGTCTTGATGCTCAGACGCAGACGTTCTGCAATCTCCTTGGTGGACAACCCCTCGCCCACCAGACGGAAGACTTCCAGTTCCCTGTTGGTCAGGACATCCAGAGGGGACTTCCCGGAGGTCAACTGAGGTGATGTCAGCCGCTGAAAAACCTTTTCCTTGACCGCGGCGCTGGCATAGACATCTCCTGCAAGAACAGTCCGGATGGCCTTCACCACCGACCCCACGGCCTCCTGCTTCATGATATAGCCCCGCCCACCGGCCATGAGGGCCCGCTCGGCGTAGAGCGACTCATCATACATGGACAAGACCAGGACAGGCAGGCCGGCGAAGTGAGCCTTGATCTTCCCCACCAGATCAATACCATTGCCGTCTTTCAATGAAATATCCACAATGGCCAGATCGGGAGTAAGTTTGCTTATGGCCTCGCAGGCCTTCTTCGCGCTCTCGACGCTGCCGCAGACGAAAAGATCGTTCTCCTTATTGATAAGCTCGCTCATTCCCAGACAGAATATGGGATGATCATCGACAATCAAGACCTTAAACTTTTCCCCCTGCTTCATCAGATCCACCAAATCCTGTTAATATTCCCAAGCCATCAGCGCCTTCTGCCTGCCTTCATCCAGGCAAAAGACCGCTACCTCTGCCCCTTCATATAGACGTGAATCGCGGTCCCCGCAGGGCTGCCCGTCTTGATCTCCATACCGGCGCCTATCACACTTGCCCTGTATTGCATGATCAGCATGCCGATGCCATGGGTGGAGGATCCGGCGCCGAGCCCCTTCCCGTTATCGCTGATACCAAGATGGATATACCCGTCTTTCTGATATAAAGACACATCAATACAATCCGCCTCCGCATGTTTCACTGCATTATTCACCGCCTCCTGGGCGATGTAATACAGGTGGGTTGCCACCGTATTATCGTCGATGTCAACTTTTTCGTCGCCATTGAAGCGGCAGGAAAGCCCCGACATCTGTTCAGTCTTGACGGCAATCTCATTGAGCGCCGACTGCAGGCCATGAGAGACCAGGTGAACCGGACACAGCCCCCGTGCCAGATCGCGGGCCTTGCCCGTGGCCTCTTCGATCAACTTCTCTATCTTTCCCGCCAGAATGGAATTTTCTTTGGATTCCTTTTCCAGATTGGACTCAAGGACTGCCGTCAGTCCGGCAATCCCGATGAGGTGCGGACAGAGATCGTCATGAAGATCCTGACCGATGTTTTGACGGACATGATCGCCGATATCCATCAGCTGTCTGGTCAAACGTTTGTTCTCGGTAATATCCCTGAGGATGATAACGCTCCCGGCCAGCGCCTGGCTGCTGTCCCGATAGACGGCTCCGCTGACGCTGACATTCAGGACGTCGCCCTCTTTCGTATAACGTTTGGTTTCCGTCGCCGGCACAATCTCTCCTGAAAGGATGGTCCTGATCATGACGCCCGTCTCCTCCCAACTCTCCTGCGGCACGAAATAGTCCATCTTCCTCCCCTGGCATTCCCCAAGATCCCACCCGAAGACCTGGCTGAAAGCCGGGTTAAAATAGATGACCTTGCCGTCCATATCATAGATGATGATGGGGTCGGCAGCTGCCTCCATGATGGAACGGTATCGCTCCTCGCTCTCGCACAGGGTGTTTTCCACCTCTCTGCGGACCTGGATCTGTTTTTTCAAATCATCGCTGTACTCAGTCAATTGCACCATAAATTTGTTGAAATATTGCGATAACTGCCCGATCTCATCCCCCGATGATGTAATCATGCGCTGTGAAAAATCACCAGCTGAGGCATTTTCAAAATACTGCCTCAGCTTCTGCAGAGGCCGGGTGATGGAGTTGCTGATCCCATAGGTCAGCGTCAGGACCATCAGGAGGGTTGCGGCAAAAATCGAGATAATGATTTTGTTGATGGTCTGAAGAGGCTTGAAGAACTCCTCCTGGTAACTGGAAGAGGCGACAATCCAGTCATATTCGGGGATATAGTTAAAAATACAAAGTTTTGTCCGTGGTTCCTTCTCCCCGGGATTCTGCCACGAATAGACCAGCTGGCCCGTCTTGTTTTCAAGCATCTCCTGCAGGAACCTGCGGGGAAAAAGGTTTGCCGCAAGGACGTTGACCCCTTTCAGCTTGGGATGAATCACTGCATTGCCGAGACTGTCGAAAACGAAGCAATAGCCGGTCTCGCCAAACCGCAGTGCCAGAACGCTCTCTTCAAAATCCTCAACCCTGACCAGTCCTTTAAATTCCTTCCGATAGGAAGACACGGAGATAATCCAGTCCCAGGGAGCGAAATAAACCATATACATGGCCTTAGGGCGTTCCCGGCTTTCTCCTGGATTTTTCCAGTCATACTCCATATAGCCCTTTTTGGTCCGGAGCATCTCCTGAACAAAATCATACTGCGAAACATCCACATCCAACAGAGCCGTCTGGGGATGAACCACAACCTTGCCGCGGCTGTCCAGGCAGTAGATATATCCGGACTCGCCGATAGTCTGGCTCAACAGGACACTTGCGGCCAAAGCCTTTGCCTCTTTTTCGGTGAGTTTCCCTGAGCGGTATTGATCGTAATAAAAGTTGACGATCTCGGCGTTTTTTTCGGCGATGGCCCGCAGATAGTTTTTGATGGAGACCGCAGCCGAGGTCTTGACCAGGTTCAGGAGGGTTGTCGTGGTATTCTGCAGTTCACTTTCGATATTGGTTTCAATGTTCTTCCTGACAATCGAGTACAGCAGAGCAAAGCCCAGAGACATTGTTACGATAATGACCAGGGAATAGCTGAACAGCAGCTTATGGCGAATATGTAATGAATGAAATATCTTCATACCCATTGGACCTCAGGATCATGATTGGCGCCCTTCTGTGTGGATTTTCCCGGAAGCCCCGCAGCCCAGGCCATCACCACAGATCAGACTGTCCACTCTAGTCCCGGTCCCGCCGCTTGGCAACCGATATTCCCTGCATGTTTTTCACCTATCGGCAAAAAACATGCTCCGTCTTCTCCATTTTTCTTTGCCTGTACCGGTTTGGAAAACATTTTCTGCGCCAGCGGCAACTGAAAATAACAGCCGGAATCTCGTTCCGGCATCATTTTCAGAGAGAAGGCAAACCGCTTCAGGGATGCCCCGTCCTTATTGTTCCGGCTCAGGTCTTTCTGGATATACTATGCGTCGAGTTGCCGAGATAGAGCTCAGCCGCCTCGCCTTCCGTCTCCGACAGGGTCGGGTGGGGATGAAGACTTAAGGCCACATCCTCGGCCAAGGCCCCCATTTCCACGGCAAGGCTCCCCTCGGAGATCAGTCCTTCCGTCTCGCGGCCGACGACGCCGACCCCGATAATCCTCCCGCTTTCCGGTTCAACCAGAATCTTGGTCAGTCCTTCCGGGGCTCCCATGGTGTGCGCCCGGCCCGAGAACTTCCAGGGAAAGCGCAGGATCTTGACTGCAATGCCGCCAGCACGGGCCTGGTCTTCCGTGAGTCCGCACCAGGCGATCTGGGGATTGGTATAGATGACCGCCGGGATGGATCTGACATCGAAGGCCGACGTCTTGCCGGCTATCACCTCGGCGGCCACCTTCCCTTCCCGGTTTGCCTTGTTGGCAAGCATCATGCCGCCCGCCACATCGCCCACAGCAAACAGGGCGGGATCGGCAGTACGGAGGCGCTCATCCACCTGAATGAAACCGCGTTTGTCGGTAGTTGCCCGGGTCTTGGCAAGGTCCAGATCGGCACTGGCCGGCCTCCGGCCAATGGCCACCAGGACCCGGTCAAACCGCCGCTCTCCGTGGATACCGGCGCCCTCAAGAGAGACGTCCACCCCACCCTCCCGCTCGGCGAGGCCTGCGACTTTGGTCCGCAGGTGGATGTCGGCAATGGACTGCAGACGGCGCTGCAAGGGGGCGACCAGATCCCTGTCGATGCCCGGCAAGAGCATTTCCGCCATCTCCACCACCGTTACCCGGCTGCCCAGCGCCGCAAAGGCGGTTCCCAGCTCCAGCCCCACATAGCCGCCGCCGATGATGAGCAGGGTCTCCGGAATGTCGGCCAAGGCAAGGGCTCCCGCGGAATCCATGACGCGGCCTCCCTCTTTAAAAGGCAGGCCGGGATAGGCAATGGTCTCGGAGCCGGTGGCTATGACGGCATGCTGGAAGGTGACACGGCGCACCTCGGCATCCTGGAGACGGACGCTGTGTGAGCTTTCGAATCTCGCCTTCCCCTGCAGAAGCTGGATACCGCGCTGCCTGCAGAGGCTCATCAGGCCCCCGGACATTGATGTAATCACCTCGGTCTTCCAGCGGCGCAGGGCGTCAAGATCGATGCGGGGCCGGCCGAAAGTAACGCCCATATGCTCCGCCCTGGCCGCATCATGAATCAACTCGGAGAGAAAGAGCAGGGTCTTTGAGGGGATGCAGCCCGAATACAGGCAGACCCCGCCCGGCTGCGGGCTGGGGTCGACCATGGTCACATCCAGGCCCAGATCCGCAGCCCTGAATGCCGCAGCGTACCCGCCGGGACCGCTGCCGATGACAAGCAGTCCGGTCGAAAGTTCCAATTCACCCATAACCATGGCACATCTCCTTCTTATCCATGATCAAATCATGGACATCAACAGCTCTTCAGGATCCTGCAGGGCCTCGATCACCACCTTCATGAAGCGGATAGAGTCGGCCCCGTCAACAACCCGGTGGTCGAAACAGAGGACCACCGGCATAAGCAGGCGGGGGACGATCTCGTAGCCGCCGCCTGCTGCCGGGATCGCTGCAGGCTGCATGCGCCCATGGCCGAAACCCAGGATGGCCACCTGAGGAAAATTGATGATGGGCGTAAAGAATCCGCCGCCCATGGCGCCGGCATTGGTGATGGTGAAGGTGCCCCCCTGCAGATCATCAAGGGAGGCCTTGCGGGACCGGGTCCGCTGGACGCATTCATGCAGCTCGATTGCAAGCTCCCTGATACTCTTGCGATCGACATCACGGATCACCGGCACGATGAGGCCATCCTCCGTATCCACCGCCACCCCTATATTGAAATACTTTTTCACCACGATCTCCTGGCTGAAAAGATCCAGGCTGGAGTTAAACATCGGATAAGTCTTGAGCGCCGTGGCAGCTGCCTTCATCGCAAAGACGGTCAGGGTCAACCGCCCGCCTGCCGCCCTGATCTCCTCTTTATGCTTCTGCCGAAAGGATTCAAGCCTGGTGATATCCACAAGATCCTGCGCTGTTACGTGGGGAATCTGGCTCCAGGCAGTGACCATCTGCCTGGCCGTGGCCCGACGGATGGACCGGAAGGGCCGTCGCTCCACCTCTCCCCATTGGGTAAAATCGGGCAGCGCGGGAACCGGCAGCGAAAACGGCTCGAGGGGCGCGGGCAAGGGCGCAGAGGCAGACGCAGGGGCAGGGGCAGACGCAGGGGCAGACGCAGGGGCTGTCTGCACGGCAACATCCTTGCCTGCCGCAGCAAAGGCGCGGACATCCGAAGCGGTCACCAGCCCTCCCGCGCCGGTGGGCGCAACCTTCTGCAGATCGACCCCCAACTCCCTGGCCAGCCTGCGGGTGGCAGGCGAGGCGGGAACGATTCCGGCAGGTTGAGCTTTCGCAGAGTCAGGCACGGAAACGGCCTTCCCTCCTGTCTCTGCCGCTGCAGGCGTCGCATCCGTCACCGCGAGCGCGGCGGCAGGCGCCTCCTCTCCGCCGGCAAAGACGATCATCACATCGCCCACCCGGACCGCATCCCCAGCCCGGACCAGGACCTGGGCAACCTTGCCGGTGAACGGAGAAGGGATCTCGACCGCGGCCTTATCGGTCTCCACCTCCATCAGCGGCTCCCCTTCCTTCACCTGCTGGTCCACGCCAACATGGACGGCCAGCACCTCCGCCTCGTGAACTCCCTCACCCAGATCCGGCAATGTAAATGCTCTAGTCATCGTCCCCCCTTGTGTTATTGTTTGAGGCTCATGGTACCTACATGTCAGTTTTCAGCGTCTTCCGGGCCGCGGCGACAATGCGCGCGACAGTCGGGATATAGCTCTTTTCCCTGGCAAAAAGCGGCATAACGATATCAAAGCCCGCCACCCGTTCGATGGGGGCCTGGAGCGAAAAGAAGGCCTTCTCCATGATGCGCGAGACGATCTCGGCTCCGGCCCCGAAGCTGCGGGGAGCCTCATGGACGATCACCGCCCGGCCCGTTTTCTGCACCGAGCGAACCAGAGACTCTTCATCCAGCGGCGAGATCGTCAAGAGATCAATCACCTCGGCTTCAACACCCTCCTGTTCATGCAGCACACCGGCTGCCTCCAGAGTCGGGCGGAGCATGGCCCCGTAGGCGATCATGGTCAGATCGCCGCCCGACCTCACCACCTGCGCCCGGCCCAGGGGAAGGATCTCTTCCTCTTCGGGGACCTCCTCCCGATAGGCCCGGTAGAGCGCCTTGGCCTCGTAGAATATCACCGGATCGGGATCGCGGATGGCGCTTGCCATCAGGGCCCTGGCATTGCGCGGACCCGAGGGAATGACCATCTTCAGGCCCGGCGTATGGGCCCAGTAGGCCTCCCGGCTCTCCGAATGATGCTCGAGGGCCCGGACCCCGCCGCCATAAGGGGCCCGCAGCACCATGGATATCGCATATCTGCCCTGAGAGCGCCAGCGCAAACGGGCGGCATGGTTCTCGATCTGGTGAAAATTCTGATAGGAGAACCCGGAAAACTGGATCTCGCAGACCGGCTTCAAACCGTAGGCCGCCATGCCGACGGCCATGCCGACAATGCCCGATTCGGCCAGCGGCGTGTCCACCACCCGCTGTTGACCGAACTGATCGACCAGGCCCTCCGTCACCCGGAAGACGCCGCCGTCACGCCCGACATCCTCTCCCAGAAGAACAACGCGGTCGTCCTTTTCCATCTCCTGCCTCAGGGCCATGTTCAAGGCCTGGACCATGGTCATCATCATGATCGCACCTCCCCGGCTGATCCGGCCAGTTCCCGGGCCAGCTCCTCCCTCTGCGCCACCAGGGAAGGCGGCAGTTCGGCAGAGTGATGATTGAACATCTCCAGGGGATCCCCCATGGACTGCATCTGCCTTTCAGCACTTTCCACCGCGGCCTGTATATCCTGAAGCACCTCCTCCTCCACTTCCTTCTGCTCGTTTCCGGAGAGAACTCCCTTTCCCAGCAGATACTGCTGAAACCGGGGAAGCGGATCCCGCTGCCGCCAGGCCTCCACCTCGGCGTCGGTCCGGTAGCGTCTGGGATCATCGGCGGTGGTATGCATCATCACCCGGTAGGTCAGGCATTCAATCAGGGTCGGACCGTCACCGGCCCGCGCTCTCTGGGTGGCCTCCTGCGCTGCGGCCCAGACCGCCAGGATATCGTTGCCGTCCACGCGGATCCCCGGCATTCCGTAGGCCGCTGCCTTCTGAGCGATGGTTGCCGAACGGGTCTGCCGGGAAAAAGGCGTCGAGATGGCCCACTGGTTGTTCTGGCAGACGAAGACAACCGGCACCTGAAAAACAGCGCCGAAATTCATCCCCTCATGGAAGTCGCCCTCGGAGGTGGCCCCATCGCCGAAAAAGGTCATGGCGATCTCGCCTGTCCTGCGATACTGCGCCGCCCAGGAAAGCCCCACCGCGTGGAGGATCTGGGAGCCCACCGGCACCGAGACCGGCATGTCATGATGGTCCGCGGGAATGCGGGCGCCCTCGCTGAAGCCGTTGTTGTACAGGATCACACTCTCCATGGACCTGCCGCGCCAGAGCTCCGCAGCCGTCTCTCTGAAGGAGGGCACAAACCAGTCCTCCGGCTGCAAATGGGCCACTGCGCCGATCTGGGCCGCCTCCTGCCCCTTGATGGGGGGAAAGGTGCCGATGCGTCCTTGCCGCTGAAGATCCAGCAGGCGTTCGTCAAACCTGCGTCCCAGAAGCATGGCCCTGTACAGCCTGAGCAGCATTTCGCCCGGAATATCCGGCTCCAGAGCAGCATCAAGCCGCCCTTTTTCATCAAGGATGGAAAGAGAGTCAATGCTCGTTGAAAGAGCAAGAGGGATTCTTGGCATGAGAGGCTCCTTTCTTTGACATTTCGGATAGATAAGAAAGTCATACAACGGCTTCCCTCATAAGGATGGAGAACAGCGCCCCCTGTTTCCACCCTTTTCAATAGTACGCATGTTCTGTCTTTTTTCAACTTTTCCGCAGAAAATGAAAGGACGTCCCCAGTTGCCGCCCTGCGATGATTTTCCCCCGGAACAGGAGCGCATGCGCCTACAGAAAGAGATAGGTGGCCAGCAATCCCGTGAGACTCAGGATTATGGTATACGGCAAGGCCAGCATCACCATCCGGCCATAGCTCAAGCGAATGACGGGGGCCAGGGCAGAAGTCAGGAGAAAGAGAAAGGCCGCCTGGCCATTGGGGGTGGCGACACTGGGGATATTGGTTCCGGTATTGATGGCCACCGCCAGCTTATCAAACTGGCCCATGACGGTCTGGACCTGTTGGGCAACATCTGCGGGCAGGGCGGCGTATACCTCGGCACGGGTCTGATTGACCACGGTGAGGTGGGACATGAGCTGGGCTCCGGTCATGCCAATGCCGGGGATCTGGTCAAGAACCTGAATGAAATGGATCTTGGTCTGGGCGATATAGACCGTGGCGACAAAGACATTGTCGGAGATCGAAGACAGGATGCCGTTGGCGATATAATACGCCGCCAGCTGCTTATGGCCGGTAAGGCCAAGGACATACTCCACCACCGGTTTGAAGAGGTGCTGATCATGAATGACCGCAACGACGGAAAAAAACACCACCAGGAGAGCGGTAAAGGGCAAAGACTCCTGGAAGGCCTGGCCCAGCTGGTGCTCCTCGACAATCCCGTTCAGGGAGGTCAGCAGAATGATGACGGAAAGCCCTATCATGCCCACAGCTCCCAGGTGAAAGGCCAAAGCGATGATCAGCCAGAGCCCCGCCAGTCCCTGCACGATAAGTTTTGCCTTCCCCTGCCCGCTCCGTTCGGAATCCGCCTTGTCCGTCACCTCCAGAAGATACGAACGAATACTTCCGGGGATCTCGAATCCATACCCGAAGAGCTTAAACTTCTCCACCGCGAGGCATGTGAGCAGGCCTACCGCCAGCACCGGTATCGAAACCGGGGCCACCTCCATAAAAAACTCGGTAAAATGCCAGCCCATCTCGCTGCTGATCAAAAGGTTCTGGGGTTCGCCCACCAGCGTGCAGACACCGCCCAGGGCCGTACCGACTGCCCCGTGCATCATAAGGTTCCGGAGAAACCCCCGGTATTGTTTCAGATCTTCGCGCTGTAGCTCTTTGAGCCTCTGGTCACAGGCCAGATCATGGGTGCCCTGCATGTCCCCGCCCGACGCATACCGGTGATACATATTATAAAACGCGTAGGCGACAGCCATGATTACCGCTGTCACGGTCAGGGCATCCAGAAAGGCCGAAAGGAAGGCGCCAAGGGAACAGAACAGAAACGATATCCACACCTTCGATTGCAGACGGACCAGAATGCGGGTAAAAACGAATTGCAGGAAATCCTTCATAAAGAAGATGCCGGCAACCATGAAGATCAACAGCAGAATCACTTCAAAATTCGCCTGGGCCTCCTTATAGACAGCCTGCGGACTGGTCATCCCGAGGACTACGGCCTGAAAGGCCAGCAGGCCTCCTGCCGGCAGAGGATAGCACTTCAAGGCCATCGCCAGGGTAAAGATAAACTCGGCAATGAGCAGCCAGCCAGCGAAGAAGGAACCGGCGGTATACAGCAGGAGGGGATTGATAACCAGGAAGGCAAGTATCGCCTTTTTATACCAGAGGGGCGCATTGCCCAGAAAATTACGGGCAAAAGAGCCGGTCAATGCGGTGTTCATGGGGTATCCTTTATTCATGCTGAAAAGGGGAAGGTTTGCGGCAGAAACGGAGGAGACCGCAGTGAAAAAATCCCTTCGAAATCGTGCGCAGTCCAGGATATGATTACCACATGAAGCCGCGCCGCTCAAGGTTTTCCATTCTGATCGAAAAAGAGACAGACGCGCTGACGGCTCTGAATGCCGCTGCCGGCAGTCATCAACGGGGAAAAGGTCAACAAACACTTTTTGAATGCCAGGGAATAGCCGGAACTCCCCGTCCTCCCCCGGCAGACGCACACCTTCCGGGGAATTACCGCAGCCCGGAAATCAGATGACGGTGCCGGGATCCCGCAGCACGGGCTGCTTGCTGCCGTCGCTATCCACCGCCACATAGGTGAAGGCCGCCTGTGTCACCTTGAACATGGAGATGGCCCCAACCCCTTGAGGCTGCGCCGATTTCACCCAGACCTCAAGGCTGACGGTAATGGATGTCCTGCCGATCCTGACAACTTTGCCGTAACAGCCCACCACATCACCGACATGAACAGGCTTGATAAAGACAATCGAATCCACTGCCACGGTGACGACCCTGGACCTGGAGACTTCATTGGCTAAAATCCCCCCGGCAATATCCATCTGGGACATGATCCAGCCACCGAAGATATCCCCCCGCGGATTGGTGTCTGCCGGCATGGCCAGAGTCCTGAGCACAAGCTCGCCTGCAGGTTCTGATGTTGTCTTCTGCATAATAATTTTATGTACTCACATTGGAAATATTTATGATTGGCGCAAGGACCGACACCATTCTCCATCACGCATAGCATAGGAGATCCGCCAGGCACTTTCAATCTTTTTCTCTGGAATATCCGGCTCCGGCGGCATTGAAACAGATCAGCATCCCCCTAAAGAGAGAGGGTGCGACAGGTGTTCTCTGAAACGTACCAGCCTTGCCAGCAGATCGCAAATGGGGGTCGGCACAGCGGCCTCCCTCCCTCTGGCCGAGACGAAACCCAGCAGGGCTTCCACCTCTGTAGGCTTCTTGTTTTCCAGATCCTGCAGCATGGACGGACGGTGAGTGGCGGTCAGGGGCACCAGCTGGCCATAAAAAACCTCTTTATACGCAGCGGAATCCGGCCAAGGCATTTCCCCCCCGATGGCCCGGATAACGGCCAGAGTCTCGTCAATAATGCCGTCCATGACAGATCTGGTCTCCTGATCTTCGGCCAGGGCCCCGTAATGCACCCCGAGAATCGCCCCGAGCGGGTTCAAGGCGCAGTTGTATAAAAGTTTGGCATAAAGATCCAGGTGAACATCGGCGACGGCACAGCAGGGGAGCCCGGCCCCGTCTATCAGCCCGGCCAGCACCTCAGCTGCGGCAGGAATACAGCCGCTGACAGCACCGCCCAGGTGGATCCGATCCGCGGAGACAGTGATGGCGACGCGCCCCGGAGCCACTATCTCAAAACCGGTTATCACCCTGGCCCCCAGACTTCGCTCCGCACCAAATCGCGCAAGGAGCTGTTCGACATTGCCGCAGCCGTTCTGCATGGATACCACCGGGCAGGTGCAATCCTGCAGGGAAGCTATGGCCTCCACGGCCCGGCCGGTATCGTATGCCTTGGTGGTTATCAGCACGAAATCATAGGAGCCATGGGCCTGCGCGATATCTTCCAGCAGGCCGAGCGCGGCGGGGTCTGCGGCATAGTCTCCAAAAATTCCTGACACCCGCAGGCCTTCTTTCTCTATGGCCTCGACAAAACGCCTCCTGAGAACCAGATCGGCATGATGCCCGGCTGCAGCCAGCATGCAGGCCAGGGCCTGCCCCAGGGCACCGGCCCCGAAAACCAGAAATCGCATTTTTTCTTAACCCCGTTTCTCTTCGTTTTTACCAGCTGCTTTTTCTCCCTGCCGTTTCCGGAAAAGCCTGACCTGCACTGCCTCGCTGTGTCTTCAGATCCGCAGATCCACCACCGACAGATGCCTGTACCGTTCAGCTGAAAGATCAACCTGCATGGCATCGGAAGCCAGGAGTTCCTGGCCTGACGGATCATGCGTAATCTCGATGGTGGGTCTGTCAATCAGCGATCCGACCCAGGCAACGGTTCCACGGCTGCCGTCCGAGAGGGTCACGGAATTCCCCGGCGGATAAATGCCGATAACATGGATGAAGGAAGCCAGAAGCGAGGGCTGAAAGGCCGGCAGGTCCGCCAGCATGATATTGAATGCATCACGAGGGGCGAGTTGCGTCTTATACGGCCGGGCCGCCGTCAGGGCCTCAAAGACATCACAGATCTGCAGCAGGGCAATTATCGGATGCCGGACCATCCATGGAGCCTGCGGGGGATATCCGCCTCCATCCTGCCGGATATGATGTCCCCAGGCTGCGGCAATATCCAACTGCGTCGTATGTTTCTGGGCAAGCAGGATCTCAGCTCCTATCCGGGGATGCGTCCGGATCACCTCCATCTCCTCATCGGTCAGATGCCCCTTTTTAAACAGGATCGCATGGGGAATTTTTCCTTTTCCCACATCGTGCAGCAACCCCGCAGTCCCCAAGGCCAGCAGCAGATCCCTGTTCCACCCGAAGGCCCAGGCCACAAAGACGGCAAGCGTCGCAACCCGCACCGAGTGGCCGACGGTGTAACTGTCGTAATCCGGGTAATGGACATACTGCATCACATCGGAGAACCGTGTTTTTGTAAAGTGCAGCAGATATTCGCTGACGCTGCGGGTCTTATCCACGTCGATGGAGCCTCCGGCGGCCACACTGGAGTGGGCTCTCGACACCGAATCGAACAGGGCCTGATAGACGAGTGTCGGCGACTGCAGGACCTCACCGGTATCCTGCCCTTGCCAGGCCTCCTGCCTTTCTCCCAGATCCGAACTTTCGATATAATGCCGGGCTATTTCGATATTCGTAATGCCCCGCGACTGCAGCAGCTCTCTGGCCTCACCCAGACCCGCCAGGGGCTGGGTCAGCTCAGCGGTCAGGTTCAGCAGCTCCCCGAATTCAGTCTCCGTCATCTGGCGGGAAAAAGAGAAGCCGCCGCAATGGAGACGGCCGGCAAAGTCGACCAGCTGCCGTCCGATAATTGAAGGTCCGACAAGGGTTTTCCCTTCAAAGACCAGCTGACCTTGAACCACTCCGACAAAGAGCTTCTCGCGCCCGGTCTCTTTACAAAAGTCATCAAGAGACGTCATAAAGTCCCGGGAAAACTCTATCACCTTGGGGTGGCTTAAAAAATACAACTTCCTGGTGGATATGCCCCGGCACAGCAGGAGCAGGATAGTATTAAGTTTTTCGATCATAGACGGAACGCCCTTGCCTTGCAGTTCTGGATCTGCGAATCATCTTCCCGGAGGCCTCCTTGGCGGACCTGCGGCAGACCGCAGGCCATTCCGGAATAACAAGCAACCGTTTATTATTGACAATCTGGTTCAGAAGCTCCCGAGCCCCACCGGACGGCAGGTCCGCCAGGACGCCAATGGTTTCAGGGACCCAGGATTGGCCCCGTTGCTCCTGAGGAAGGAGGGGCAGTTTCTCAACGATTATAGCTCCGGCCAAGGCTTTGATCCCTTCAGGCATTTCTCTCTGATAGGGATGCCGAAGGTAGCTGTCAAGAAAGGTCTTGTGTTCCGCCTGAGCCGGGTCGAGGAGGGGAGCCACAGCCTTGATCAGCGTATCCGAGGGTGAATTTTTCAAACCGGCGACCAGGGACTCCCCGATCAAGGCTCCGATGGATGTCCGCAGCAGGAAGGCGCAGAGCGGGTAGCAGGACGGGCTGATCTCCCCAAAGACATCATGGGCTATGGGGCCGCGGGTAAATGCGTCAAGGCCCTGCAGAACCGGCAAGGCCTGCACCATCTCCTTCCAGGGAAGACTGGCCAGGCGGACAAAGATCTGCCTGTACGTATCGATATTGCCGCTACTGCCGCAAATAAGCAATTCATTGAGGGCGAAGGGCCAGAGGATATCGGCCTCTGTCCCTTCACAGAATGCCATGATCTTCTGGAAAAGAGTCAGCGAATCACCTCGTCCCGCGCGCCGCAACGGTTCGACGATCATGCGAATCGCCATACCAAGATTCATGCGGCTCCCGATTTTGATTATCCCGTACAAACCATGGGTTATAATCTCCCAGATCTTTTCGTTGGGCGGTACGGCCAGGATATCGCTCAAGAACTGCAGCATGCGCGTCTGATTCTGCAAAGACTGTTTATCCTGCGCCAGCTGCAGCAGCACGGAAAGGGTTTCATAATCAGCGGGGATATCCTGAATTTTCAGCAAGATCGCTGCGGTAAACATGTTTTTATCAGTAAAATCCTGCAACTCCGCCACAGAAACCTCGGAGGTGTTCTGGAAGCGGACCGGAAGCACGTCCTCTTTCTTCTCATTGTCGCCGGCCGGGGGGGGCTTTCTGATGATAGATACCAGCAGGTTGATAGCCTCTCTGGACTTTCTGTCCTGAGCATCCTTCTCCAGATTGTTCAGAATGGAGGCCAGCATGTCAAGATTGCCATGGGAAGAGCTTCGGCTGCTCAAGGGCTTTCCCTGGACGGCCTGGGCAAGCAGGAAGGCGACATCATCCCAATTAGCAAACGGCAGGTCACTGGATTGAGCGGCGATCCGTCCCATTTGCCGGGGAAGGGAGGCAAGCAGGCGCCGACAGTCATCAATCTGCTCTTCATTCAATCCGTGACCGGCAAGGGCGTCAAGAAAGGCATTCAGGTTCCGGGCGGCGGAATCAAGGCGTTCGCCGCCTTCTGCGCCTTCGGAGGCAAGAAACTGCCTATGGATAACGCTGACCGATGCAGGGAGATCGGATATCTCTATTAAGGAAAACTGTTTGGAATTGGCCCCCTGGGACCGGACGGAGATCATCTTTCTGATGAAAAGGAGCAGGTCATCCCGGGATATGCTCCGGTTGATCTCTATGGCCAGCACATTCAGTGAGGCCATCAGCTTTCTGAATTCGGCGACGAAGGCTTGGGAGGGATCAAGCCTGATCCTCTCGAGCAGAAGATCTCCGCCATCCTCCTCGATGCGGACAAAATGCCTTTCCTGAGCAATGGCGGCCAAAAGGGTCAAAAAACGATCGGTGGCCTGATCAAGGATGATATGGCCCGACGGATAATATACTCCTATCCTGAACAGACGCTGCAGCGCGTTCATGAAGTCAGCCAGGACCAGCGGGTTGACCATCGACTCCACATATTCTACAGGGGCATCAGGAGCACGTGTAAATTGTTCCATAGGAAATCACATTATTCGGCTTGCTGAACATGGCGGAAAATCTGCTGGAATCCTACGGTTAACTCTAGCATGGGGGCGCTTTCTTTTCAAATGTATTCCTCCTGCCAAAAAATTGGCCACATCTTTGCTTGAGCGGAAAAGATCGCCGGCCGATACCCTGAGCCTGCGGCCGAAAAAGATTGAAAACTGGAAATGAACCTGCTAGGTTACCACATATTGCTGTTTGAACAAACAGGGAGATTACCCCTAGTACTTTGTTTTTGAAATGAAATATTCAAATATCAATCGGATAAATCAATGGGACGCATAACTGTAGACGCTAGAGGAGAAGTCTGCCCGAAGCCTCTGATCCTGACCCGGAAACAATTGAAGGAAACCTCCATGGGCGAGAGTTTCGTTGTTCTGATCGACAATGACACCTCAAAGGAGAATGTGGAGAGGTTCCTGAGCGATAACCGGATAGAGTTTCAAACCTCCCGGACGGAAAACGCCTATTCCATCCTGGTCTCCAGGACCCAGGCGGATTTGAGCCACCCGGAGGCAGAGGATTACTGCCAGCCGGCGGCAGCCCCCCGGGCCCGTCATGCCTACTGCTTCACCAGCGACCAAATGGGCACCGGCCCGGCCGATCTGGGACGAATCCTGATCCAGGCCTGCATCAACACGATTAAGGAGGTAGAGCCGCCGCCCGCCGCCCTGGTCTTTTACAACAGCGGCGTCACGCTGACCACAGACGATTCCCCGGTGCTTACGGCCCTGCAGGATCTGGAAAAATCCGGCATCGCCATTCTCGTCTGCGGGACCTGCGCCAACTATTTCCAGATCAAGGACCGGATCAGAGTGGGCATTATTTCCAATATGTATGCCATCCTGGAAACCCTGTCCCGATCCGGTCACGTCTTGTATCCGTAATGACTCCCGCCCCTGATACATACCAGCCGGGCAGGTACTTTGACTGCGGGGCCACCTCGTTTCCCAAACCGGAGGAGGTAGCGCAAGAGATGTCCCGCTATCTCAACGAGGTCGGCGGCCCCTATGGCCGGAGTTTTTACCCAAGGGCGCTTGAGGTCGCGGGCGTTGTCGAAGAGACCCGGTCTCTTCTTGCCTGCCTGCTGGGGACCGGACAGCCGGAACGCATCGTCTTCACCCACAATGCCACCCACGCCGTCAATATTGTCTTGAAAGGGCTTTCCCTGACCGGCAAGGAGGTCTGGATCAGCCCGCTTGAGCATAATGCCGTGGCCAGACCCCTGCGAAGGCTGAAACGCGAGGGGCGGATCACCGTGCGGTTTCTGCCGGCCGCAGCTGACGGAAGGATCCTGCCGGAGAAGCTGTCCGGCCTCTTTTCCAGGCGGACCGGGCTCATCGTCGTCAATCATCAGAGCAATGTCAACGGAGTCATCCAGCCCATCCGGGAGATAAAAGCGCAGGCCGGGGACATCCCCGTCCTGGTGGACGCGGCCCAGTCGCTGGGCCACCAGACCATCGACGTCCAAGGGTCCGGGATCGACTTCGTGGCCATCACCGGCCACAAGGGGCTGCTGGGACCCACGGGAACCGGGGGCCTCTATCTCGGGGGCCGGCCGCTTTCGCCGCTTATCGAGGGAGGAACGGGAAGCCGCTCGGAAAGCAGCGCCATGCCGGACTTCCTTCCCGACAAATTCGAGGCGGGCACGCCCAATATCGCAGGCATCTTCGGCCTTCGCGCCGCACTGACGCATAGACCTGCGCCCTTGCATTCCAGAGCGGATTTCCTTGACCTTCTGCAGGCTGTCGGCCGCCTGCCGGGAATACGCCTGCAGGCGGCGCAATCCGCGGAACACCAGGGTGAACTCTTCTCCATCACCTCCTCGGCCATGGATTGCTCCACCCTGGGATTGCGCCTCTACGAGGAACACGGAATCGAGACCAGGCTGGGATTGCACTGCGCCCCCCTGGCCCACCACCATATCGGCACCTTCCCCCAGGGCACGGTGCGGATCTCGCCTTCCGTCTATCACCGGGCCCGGGATTTCAAAATTCTCCTTGCCGCCCTGACGGCAATTTCCACACAAGGCTGATCATGCTGCTGCTCTTTCGCTCAACCCATGACGTGATCATGGCTGAAAAGACCCTGCGGCGGCAGGGAATACCCCGGCGGGTGATCCCGGTTCCCCGTTCGATTTCCTCCCAATGCGGCATGGCCCTGGAAATCGCCCCCGAGGATGCGGAAAAAGCCGTCGAGCTTCTCGATTCTTCCGTATTCCCCGGCACACCCTCAAAAGGGGAGGCCGGCGGAAAACGGTATCACATCTACATACCGGAAGAGGACAGATGAAGACCACCTTCGATCTCCTGCAGACCGTTGAACAGGGAGGCTGCTCGGCAAAACTGCCAGCCCAGCTGCTGGACACCATCGTCAAGGACATCCCCGTCCTGAAACGGCAAGAGCTTCTGGTAGGCACCGATACCCACGATGACGCTGCCGTCTGGAAGGTGAATGCGGACACGGCCATCATCAGCACCACCGACTTTTTTCCTCCACTCTGCTCCAACCCGTATGAATTCGGCCAGATCGCCGCCGCCAATGCGTTAAGCGATGTCTTCGCCATGGGCGGCGTCGCCATAATGGCCCTGAATCTCGTCATGTTTCCCTCGTCAAAGATCGATATCGCCGTCCTGGAGGAGATCCTGCAAGGCGGCGCCGACAAGGTGGCTGAAGCGGGA
>Ga0214220_1000006_pt1 | contig 123481 bp, 138 predicted proteins | sample TroBogypolimnion_5_FD_153058 | JGI IMG/M metagenome (GOLD analysis project Ga0214220, IMG submission 153058) | Freshwater microbial communities from Trout Bog Lake, WI - 31JUL2007 hypolimnion | ecosystem: Environmental > Aquatic > Freshwater > Lake > Hypolimnion/Profundal zone | place: Trout... | reverse complement strand
GGGTTTTTATTTATGACGACACCAGGAGATTTCAGCACACTTGACTTCTCCGTTCAAGAGAAGGAGCTTCTAACTGCACTTTACTCCGCGGTCACGGAGCTAAACTACTGGGAGTATATGAAGGGAGAGCCTTCCGGAGGGAACTTTACGTATACTCCCGACATTCAGTTCAGACAGGTTATGGCAAAGGTTGGGACGGGTTATGACCATATCATGATCGGCGTATGTGCTCGCATCATCCAGAGGATCGCGCGGACTGGTTGGAAGGAGTGGGAGCCCATCACGAGCAAACGGACTGAGTTTCTTGCTCTTCCAAACGACATGACACTTACTCAGCAGTTCAGGGCTATTGCCGAGCATCAGAATACGAGGATGACATACGCAGAGATGCGTGAGCGTTTCGGTTAAACAATCCTTGTTGTTCAAATACAATGAGCCGTCTCGAGTTTATGGTTCAACCACCTGCTTGGTTCTATTCGCGAATCCTAGTGGGAGCCGGACGAATGCTCACACCCAGCTTTGTAGCAAAAAATAACATCACTCACGTAATTAACTGTGCGTTTCCTCAAGACTCCCCGGGCTGGTTTCAGCGTACGTACCGGTCTCGGTATATATGCTTGGGAGCCGTTGATGACATCAATGCCAATATTTTACGTTGGTATCCCGCCTTTGAGAATGTGATGTCTCGGATGTTGCGGGAAGGAACGGGCACTGTTTTTGTCCATTGTCAGTGCGGAATCAATCGCTCTGCCTTTTTGAGCCTAACCTATATTGCTAAGAACTTTGGTTTCGAGTATGAAGAAGCTGTCAAGATCCTGAAGAGACAACGTCCGTGTATGTTTACAAATTCAGTCTACATGAAACAAACGAGAGAATTTGTAAATGGATGTGTTCAGAGTGAGAAAGATTCGAGAGTCGAACGCATCGGGGACATCGATGGGGACACTGGACTCAGTTCATCAGGAGCTTGTGCAAGGGATGAAGGAAACCAAGACAAAACAGAACGAACTCACGGACTCATTAAAAGCCCTCCAGCAACAGAGACTGTTACTTGATTCCTCTGCAGAACTCAAAAATATTGTCAAGTGTTCACAACTCGATTCGCAGATTCGCGAGATAGAACAGGAACTAGCACAAACAAATCCGGTCGAAGAATACTATGTGAAAAACATGGATATTTTGATCGATTACTATGGAAAGCAAGATGCAACACATATTTCTGCTCCTGCTCCCAAAGAGGCGAATACGTTCCTCAAGTTCTTTGTCGCGAATGTGCCGACAGTGGACACTGGGTTATCGAAGAAGCAGATGTTCGATGAATTTGTATCGCGTATGAAACTGAGCAATGGACCTGAGGCTACACAACTGCTGACGGAACACTGTACTGCGTGTAATGTAGCTCGTGAAGAAATCAGTTCTGAAGGAATTCTGGTTTGTCCGTCATGTGGTTCGGAAGAGTACGCATTGGTTGTGTCTGACTTTCCGAGTTTTCGTGATCCTCCTAAGGAGCGAAACAATTACGCGTACAAGAAGATCAATCATCTCAATGAGATTCTCAACCAGTTTCAAGCAAAGGAGTCTACGATCATTCCCGAAGAGGTCATGAATGAAGTGGTGATGGAAATCAAGAAACGCAGAATCGACAACATTGCCGATCTGTCAGAGGAGGATATTCGACAGATACTCAAGAAACTCAATCGGTCAAAGTACTATGAACATCGTGCTCATATTCTGAGTCGTCTTAATGGTAACCCCCCTCCTACCATCACGGCCGAAATTGAAGAGAAGATACGTGCCATGTTCCAGGAGATTCAGGCTCCGTTCCTGCTGTACTGCCCCAACGACCGCACGAACTTTTTGAGCTACAGCTACATTCTGTACAAGTTTATGGAACTTCTTGACATGGACGAATACCTACCCTATTTCCCGCTCTTAAAATCACGCGACCGCTTGATCGCACATGACCAAATCTGGTCAAAGATTTGTGAGTATTTACATTGGCAATTTATCCGTTCTGTCTAGCCGATGACGATTTATTCAGAGTCTATGATAATGGCAAGAAGGCCTGATTTTATGGTTACCGCTCTCGCTACAACCAATTGTTCAGGTTGTGTTTTAACTCCTGATGGACAATCGCTTATTTTTACGACTGGCCACGAGGTACGTCGGGTTCCAGTGGGTGGAGGCGCCAGTGTTCAGATAGCAGGAAGGTTGGGAGAGGGCGGTGAGGACGGCTTAGTCACGACGCCGGCGCGCTTCAGGTGGCCTCGAGGCGTTGTCATCAGAGAGGACGGCTCCATCTTCGTCGCAGACGACGGCAACCACCGCATCCGCATGATCTCGCCGGCGGGCGCCGTCACTACCTTCGCCGGCAGCGGCGAGGAGGGTGGAGCCGACGGCGTCGGCATCGCGGCGAGCTTCAGATACCCTTCCGGCCTAACCCTCGGACCGGGCGGCGTCCTGTATGTGTCTGAGAGCCATCGCGTCCGCATGATCTCGCCGGCAGGCGCCGTCACGACGCTCGCGGGCAACAGGGTCCAGGGCTTCGCCGACGGCAGGGGCACCGAGGCGAGCTTCAACTACCCTACCGGCATCGCCGTGGACGCCAAGGGAGTCGTCTTCGTCGCGGACTCCGAGAACCACTGTATCCGCCGCATCACGAACGGCGTCGTCGACACGCTCGCGGGCAACGGTACGTTTGGCTCACGCGACGGCGTGAATGCGGCGGCGCGCTTCAACCACCCGCGCGGCATCGCCTTCGACCCCACCACGGGCAACCTCCTCGTGACCGACGTCGGCAACCAGCGGATCCGTAGTGTCGATCCTCGTACCAGAACTGTCACCACACTCCCCATCGGTGGCGGTGCTGCGCAGCGGCCACCTATTGGTGCTCCTCCATCAGATGCCGCGGGGCTCAATCTTACTAGCTTATCGGCGATTACAGTGGACCGCAACGGTACTCTCTATCTTGGAATGTATGGAGGTATTGTGCGTATCGACAATGTCAGAAGGATACGAGAACATGGTCGTGATTCAAGAAATGCCCTGCTTGCCGGGTTACTTCCTGACCCAAGACGACCGCTGGATGAAAAGAGAGCTGAAGCCGATGCCCCCATCGATCCCGATAGAGCTGTAAACAGAGTGCGCGAGTCTGGAGTTCTTACTGCAGGTGTAGGTCCATTCTTAAGTGGGGTTGAGCCGGTGTCAGGTCAAACTCAGGATATGAGATCGGTGCTCGGTTTTTTGGGAGATCAGCATACCGGACGGATACCGATGGGGTCTCGATTTACTGCGCCGCCACGTCCGTTGCCGGCAGCCGCACCTCCGTCGGGTGGTCGGAGTAGAAAAACAAGACGTCGCATGAAGAACCCATGTTGGAAGGGCTACACGGCATATGGTATGAAGAAAGGAGGTCCTAACTGTGTCCCCATCAAGTCCCGTCGTCAGCGGCGACGCGAGTAACGGCGACGGCGACGTACCTTGCGGCTCCGACGTCTACGACGCCCACCTGCAGGGTCTTGTGCGTCTAATCTTGTAACATTTTCGGGCCCAGGCAAGATATAGTCTGGACTGCGTACTACGAGTCCAGCAGGAAGCGGTTGGTCAAGCGCAACGACCGGGTTACGTGGGCTGTGAACCCCGTTCTGATTCGGAATGATTGTTCCTACAATATGGTAGTCCTTTCCACCCTTCGTTATATGAACAATTACGCGGTCACCTACCTTCAACGGTTCGGCAGCATTGATTAACTCGGAAGGGTCTTGCGACATTATTAATCGTAGAGGTTATCTTTAGGAATGCGAATTCGAAGTTTCCCCGAATCCGAAATAGCCACATCCTGGGGAACATGACCTCCCGAATGGAAGAAGTGAATCTGATCCAAATCACCCATCTCTCTCACTCGATTACGAAACCACAGTCGTATGAGTTCAAGCGGACGCCGAATTTTACCGGGTGGAGGACGAGCAACTGCTCCTGCCTCCACTAACAGTAACATCAGATGAGGCGATTCCTTGTCATTGAGACAGGCTCGTATAAAGTCGGGAAGTAAATGAGGCATCAATGAGTGGATGCGTTTGAGACGCAGCCACGCACTCATGAGGTTCTCTTCCTGAACACTTGAAGGACGCATGAAGGTATCGTGAACAAATGCGGAGCACATAGAACACTGCGACATTTAAAAATTGTCTTTTTTAGACCTGGCGAATTCGTTTTCGCCTACTTCCCCTTGGACATATTCGCCCTGAGAACGCAAGTCATCGCATACTCTACGGCGGCCTCGAGTTCAGGGTGTTCGAGGATCCCGTCGAAGTGGCGCCAGGTAGACCCGAGACGCTGGGCGATGGCCTCGTCAAACACACATGACTGCAGGTTCTGGCGTTGATTCCTGAGGTCCCGGCGCTTGAGAGCAATGCGGAAGTATCGCATCCTCGACTCGCGAGCCTCCTCCTCATTGAGCTTGTTCCAGCGGGTCGCGTCCGCCGTGAACGCGGCAAGCCCGTGCCGGACGAGGTACTGCACGATGCGGTATTCCTCGGTGTCACTCCCTCCGCTTCCCCCCAAGGATTCGCGGCTTGCCTGGATCTCGCTGAGGAGCACGTGGTCAACATCCTTTTCATCGGGATCGAACAGGCGCTCCATCGCGTAGGGGTGCCAGAGAGCGGCCTTAACGAAGCCCGCAAACCGCTCAGAATCTCTGCTGCTGAACTTAAGCCCCATGAAGAATTCGTAGGACGCATCCCCGATGTTCTCGTTCTCGGCGATAAACCGCCACAGATCGTCACCTGTGCGCAAAGGCCTGGGCTTGGCCGTCCTGCGGTATTCCAGGACCTTCTCGGAGAACTTGTCGAGCCCCTTGATCGCGATCTCCTGCATCGTCCTCATGACCCACGCATGAGAGGTTCCGGAGTGACCCTCGTACTTAATGTTGCGGTCGATCTTGCGAACGTCCGGTTGTTGCGTCCACGAGAACCCCTTGGGGTCGTTGAACTCGCGAAGGATGGTCCAGCCTCCATCCGTAGTGTTCACTGCCTGAGTGGCGTCCCGGAGCATGTCGATCTCGTTAATGGTGTAACCGAGCGTCGCGTAGTCAAAGTCGTTGGAAGGAGTATTCATTTTCAGCACTGAAATACGGTTGTCAAACGATATGTAAATCCATTTTAGACGAACGTGCTTACAAGGAAGTTATTCGCGAGGTGCGATGCCACAACGGCTACAGCACCCAATACTCCAGCGCCCTGCCACGATAAAATTCCGCCCGACGTATAGGCATTCGGCACATACTTCAGAATGAGATCGCGAGGTGCAGATAGAGACAGTGCAACGGTCACAAGAAAGAACGACACATACAATGTGAGGTTGGCCCACATGAGGCGCATCATGGGTAAACTCGGCTTAAACGACGGTGTCATCTGTGTACGAGGGTGGTGATCAGAACCTGCCATACCGGGCATGGGTCCGGCAGATTGAGGGCCCTGGGGCGACGGCAAAAGAGCATCGAGCGGAGTGGCGTCAGAGTCCATTGTTTATGAGGAAGACGGGATTTCACATGTGGCGTCTTCCACGCGATACGAGTAACATTTTCCATCTACTTTGTTCGTCTTTGTTTGAACTTCAGTCAGTGGAAGAGCAAGTGTGCGATAGCTATCGTAATTACGGTGAAACAGCAGTACAGAGATTCCCAAGCCGATCACGAATGAAAAGAAGGCCGAGGCTCGTTCAAGACCCTGTGTGATATTGATCATTGCTTAACAGCGAGAAGATTGAAAGAGTCTGAATTGTCTCCACACGGCACCTCGACCGAATTCACACGAATGCATCCCGTGTCCGTGTGAAACACACCGGTATCGTGGGGTGTAGGGACAGTGACTTCTTTACGAGTGGGCGGTGTGATAACGCATGAAATAAGCATACCCACAATGACCCCCGCAATGACCCAGAGAGCTTGTATCATTATACACTCTTGGGTTGTTTTTCTAAGTATGAAAAGATAGCTAGGGCAACTGGTGTTGTGATTAATCCAGAGTACGGGATGAAGATCGCAAGTGCAGTCAATACGTAGGCGGTCATGATATGGTTTTTCATTACCAACGCACGGTATGTAGCTGCGATACTGAATACCCAGAGGACCGCTAGGATGATTGTGACGATAATGCCTCCTCCTTTTGTAAGAAAGCTAATGGTAGTTGAACTCACGCTTGACGATACCGATGATGTTGGTGTTGTTGCAGGGGACTTGCCGGCAGTAAGTGTCTGGCCCTCAGGAACCATCACGGTTTTCTCGTTTCCTTTTTCATCAATGATATTGACTGTCAAACGCCGTCCCTCAATGATGTTCGCCGGCGAATTCTGTCGAGCAATCTTCGTTTGAAGTGTAGTCGCTTCAAGGTTTGCCGTCTGGGCTGCGATACAGTTCACGTCATTCGCATTTCCCTGGCAATTTGCGATTGCCTGTGTTTTTATATCTGCCTTATCGTCATCCGATAAGTTTGCGACAGTGTTAAACAGTGCCACGGCAGGCATCAGGCTTGAATTTGCGACTAAGTTGATGGACCCATTCTTGATTTGTTTTTGAATACTTTCCGTAATGTCCGTGGCCTGAGTCTCGTCGCCCCATGTTGCTTGTTTGATTGTCACGCTCATTGTTAGTTAGCAAATACGAAATTCGCGAGACCACTTGTGATGCGTAAAAAGTTGATCGCTTCTACGTAGACGCCTACGTCGTACGTATAAGCAAAGATGACATTGTCTCCGTTTGTGTTGACAACAATAGTCACAAGCTCCGAGGGATCATACAGAGGACACTGGTCGGTCGGAATGATAACAGGGTTGGGACTGAATACGCTTGATTTCAGAACAGTCTGAACCTGCTGCGACTGAATACCAGCTGCCGTCGGAATTGGTTGCTGTAGTGTCAATCTGAGAATTGTCTTGTTAAACATGCTGGCATTGAGTGCGCCGCTTGGCTGATACATGTCGTTATTGAGGGCAAAGGAATACTGATAGACACCTGGAAGACCAGGAGCCTCTCCTGTTGTGTGCTTGTACATCTGAATCAATGAAAAGTAGCTGACCGGTTTTATAGAAAATCGTTCTTTGCCATCAAGCAGAATGAGACCGTCAATGACCGGATCACGAGGGGAAACCGATGTGATTTGCTGCTGACCACTCGAATACAAGAATGTCTGCGACTGACTCGAATTGGTCAGACTTGAGAAGACGTCTGTGTTCGTTGTTGTAAACGGGGCAGCATGAGGATCGTCCCAATTCGTGTAATTGTCCCAGTCATTCGTGAGGATCTTATCTGTCCGCTGCGCTGAAAACACCATGCGTGTCACCAGATTGAAAGCGGGAACCAACATATCACTCGAACCATACTGACCCGAGTTACTGATGTAATTGATCGTCTTGACTAGGAATGTCTGATCTGCAGAGGCTAGTTGATTCATCTCCATATCGGTCACATATACGAAATTGCCCTCGAGCCATGGGTCGGGGAAAAAGGATGACAACCCGGGTTGGCTGGGTGTCCCGTTCGGATTCGGTGGCGACAAGAACATGCCGATTCCCAGCTTTGTCGGTGCGATACGCTGTCCGTACGTATGGGATGTGCTGTCGGTATCAATAACTGTATATAGATCCGCAAGAGGGCGATACGTGACGTTAATGTATACGTCCGAGTTCTGCATTGCCACCAATGGAAGAGCCAGACCAGGATTCTCACAGAACCAGAAGTGAAGAGGAATGGTGAGCTGACGAGAGCGAATGGACGGCTCGGGAATGAGAGTGTTTGGCGTCAGGCCCGGATAGGCAGTAGGGGCCACTGCGTGGGGGTACTGATTGGCACGTCCGTTTCCATTTGCCGGATCATAGAGCTCAGGGACGTTGCCAACCATCTGATCAACGACCTTACGCTTATTTGAGTCGTGTGTCAAGTAGGAATACATCTTGAGCCACTCGCCCGTCAGAGTTTGAAGAACCTGACCGTTGGCCGTGATAGTGATCTTATCGATCAGGTTGTAACCGATATTCTTGATCCACTTGAATTCGTATCCAATTGAGTTCGAACGTTTGTCATATCCATCAGGAGGTGATACGCCGAGACCCAGGTATGACAGTGGAGACCAAACATCCGGGAGCGTGATAATCAAATATGTATCCATAAGGAGCTGTGCATAGCGATCGATACGACACGAAATTGTTCGTGTGCTGGTTTGTGCGAACGATAAGTTCGTACCGGTGAAAGACATTCGGATCGACTCCATTGCAAAGTTCGTGTGACGGCGGTACACAGCCCGAAAATGCGTCATGGAAGGATTTCCATTGACGAGTTCATTCTGGGCTCCGACGCCGGCTAATTGAATTAGACCACCAGGCATACTATTGTATAGAAGACAGAGGGTTTGTTTAGGCAAGATACGGACAGATCGTAGTGTATCCAGCAGGAGGTGTGTACGCCAGTGTACTAGCGTTCGCCGGCTTGCAGCAGACGGATGTGAATGTCTTACCAAGTGGAGCACCGTAGATATTGTTGCGACCGGGAGCACTGACAAAGCGATTGTACTGATCCGCACCGTTTCCGGCGACGGCAAGATATAGCTGGTTAGTACGGCTCTTCTGCTGAGGAGACGCAACTGAAATCGACTTAGCGATGATCTGTCGCTTCTTCTGACTAATGTAATCCTGAGTGTTGTTGACCTGCATTTGTGATTTACGTAGAGAAAAGACTACAACAGTAATGAGATTTGTTCTTGTGAGCACACACGTTGATCAGACGACAGGGTACTCGAAGGTGGCATATAACCTGCTAAAGCAGTTGACGAAGCTGGCTCCCGCTGTGAAGACGTATCATTTTGGATTTCAGCGTCACCCCAAGCGTGAGTTTGTTCGCAAGGTCCCTACTGGAATTGTCGCCTACGACGCAGCGGCGAATGAGGATCCTAAGGAGGAGGGATTTGGTTTCAACAAGATCCACGAGTACCTTGAGATGGTGAATCCAGACATTGTCATGATCTATAATGATCCGCTTATCATCCATCGTTTCATCGAGGCAATGAAGTTCAAGAAGGGTGAGACTCCGTACAAGCTCTGGCTGTATGTCGATCAGGTGTACGAGGGTATTGCGCCTCCACTGATTGAGACCATGAACAAGAATGCCGATCGTATCTATTGCTTCACACAGTCATGGGAAGATGTGTACAGGAAGTATGGTCCTGCCGCCGATCTGAGTATTCTCGAGCACGCGGTGGATTCGTCTGTCTTTAGCAAGGTGACACCATCTGTTCGCAATAGCATTCGGGCTCGTATGAACATGAGCTCGGATTCGGTTCTGTTCCTCAATGTGAATCGCAACAGCTTCCGCAAGCGTCTTGACCTCGCGATCATGGGGTTTGTTCGCCTTCTCAAGCAGGATACTACGAAGCCGTATTATATGTTGTTTGTTACGAGCATCAATGTCAATCAGGGTGCATACTACGACATTGCTCGTATCTACAATACAGAACTTATTGCCAATGGTCTCAGTGTCGAGGAACTTGGGAAGCGTATGATCATCGTTGACACGGGTGATATGAACAATAAGGCTCTCTCGGATGATACAATCAATGAGCTCTACAACGCCTGTGATATTGGTATCAATACCTCAGACGGCGAGGGATTTGGTCTGTGTCAGATTGAGCATCTCTACACAGGTGCTCCGCAGGTGGTGACGGATATTGGAACGTACCGTTCGTTTCTGGATACTTCAGTTGCCGAGTTCATTCCTGCCGGACCACGGTGCTACACGGCTGGAACAATGCCTCTGGGACTGTGGGCGCCTACATTCTCTCCCGACGATGTTGCGGATGCGATGGGCCGGGCAATCGATACTCTGTCGAGCAAGACTGAGAATGCTAGCAAGTATACGTTCAAGACATGGGATACGGTATGTGCGAGTTGGCTGGATGACGTGAGGAACGCAAACTCATCAAAGTAGAAACCGTATTGAAGTTGAATTGATCATCTCGCCCATTCGAAGAAGACGCTGATTATCGTCCCATGCTGGTCCGTCGAAGACTTCCTTTGTATCGGGATCAATGAGTAGCAATAGCCCCTTGATCATCACCTTTTGTAGACGACGGTGCTTGCGAGATGTGTTGCGTAACACAGTCGCATCTGTGTCTTCATTCTTAATGTTTGGCGTAAAGGCCAGGTCTTCAGCTCCTGTGGTGCTGTCAAACCGCATACAGGAAACAATGGGTTTCTCACGGGCGTGAAGCTTACGGTGAATCTCGCAATCTACGGCCGACTCTTTGAGCAATAACCCAATCTTTTGGCTGATGCGTTCCTTTTCATATGCAGTCTCGTAGAGATACTCGTCTGTTGACATGAAGGCTTCCACGGGTTCTCCTTCGTATCTCCGCATCGACGTATCATTGCGACGAATGGCCACAATGTTCGGAAATTCGGCTGACTTGGATTGTTCTTCCGTGAACACGGAGACATAAAAACTGACCTTGACGGTACGTTCATCCATTGGCAGAGTGGCGTGAGAGCAGATACGAATCGCACGGCCTATGACCTGGTCATGACGAGCGGGGGTCCAATGAGGTTCCATGATGTGAACGTGCCGAACATTTGCCAGAGTAATACCTTCCGCACCACTGCTTGAGGCCATCAACAGAGACAAGATCTTCTTTCCGCGCTTTTCCACACTCTCTTTCAGGGACGCCGGGAAGTTTTTACTGTATGTCCCGTTAAAGATCTGACGGGTCAGATCGCGTTCTTCGGCGTCCTCCTCACCGGTGTAGAATGTGTAGGCAGGTCGTTCTGTCAGATCAGGGCTCTCCACCCATTGTCCAGCTTGTTTCACAATCTTGTATTGTTGCCATCCGGCAGCGTCCAAGATCGCCGAAAAGACGCCAAGACCTTCCAGTGACCGATACTGGGAGTACACAAACTGATTGCTGTCCCCAGATGCCTTCACGTTTCTCAGTATCTTCAGTAGTTTGGGACTGAATACTTCCAGTGCCTTCTCGGATAGGAACCGTTCGGGTTTTGATCTCAATCTCTTCAACATCTCTTCCTTGTCGGGAACGTCTCGCTCGTTGATTTGAATAGTGGGCACTTCATCTCGTAACTCGGGAGGGATCATGAAATTACAAGCAAGACGAGACGGAACGCGGTAGGTTCCCAGATCATCATCAAGAGAGGATCGATTGCGACGAGAATCGATCTTCATTTCAATCCAACGGACCTCAAGGTATCGTGTGAACTGTTCAGTTGACATCGGAATTCGTTCTAGCATTTGTTCGTCGTCTACGCGACGAGGAATCAGGCGTTCATCGGCACCCTTGAAGTATGAAACGAGTCCCTGAATGCGCCGACGAAACATCATCGGGTTCTTAATGTTGAGACCATCTAGAAAGAGGTTTGCAAACTCTTCATAGTTTGTGGGGAGGCATGTGAACTCTTCTGTTGTCGCACGCTCCGAAGCAATTTCACCTCCACCCACACCTGTTTCGATCTTCTCTTTGATGGAGGCAATCCAATCGACAGCCTGAGGAATATATGGCATGTCTTTCTTGTACTGAACGGCAATACGGTCACCGTCTCCATTGTATGTGGACCGAAACTGAGGGGGGTTACGAGTAACCATGACGTGTTTCTTAAGCGCATTGAACTCGATTGTGTCTACATCGGGAATCTCACGAAACGCTTTGGTGATTCGTTCTTCATCCCAAGACGAGATGGTCTTGAACGGAATTGTAATGCGTTCGATAGGTCCGCGAAGCATATTCATCAAGTATGAGATCTCATTGGGCCGATTGATCACGGGAGTTCCAGACAATGCTACCACCTTGCATCGCTTGGCGTGATAGATTGCCTCATACAGCTTGCCTGTAATATCAGACTCATTGATGACACGCGAGATCAAGTTGTGGACTTCGTCAATGATGATAACGCTATCGTCGTACATTCCGGGCTCAACATGTTTCGCAATGTTCGTTGAAGTCAATCCATTGTAGCGAACAAAGTGAAACCTGCTATCGATGACGTCCTTGATTTGTTCACGAATAACAGATTGATCCTGCTTAGAAAAGGTCGTGAAATTGGGTTCGCCACCAGGAACCGTTACGTAGAATCGACTGTGTTTGTCCATGAATTTGTCCGAAATGCCGAGCTTCTTGCCTTCTACACGAGTCTCCTCCGTGAGGGCAGTTCGTACCCAATTCTGTTCAATGGCGTAGACCGGATCACCGCACTTGAGAATCTCGCCGCGGTAGTTCTCTTCCAGTGCCGCTGGAACCATGACGAATACATTGGACGTTGATAACAGCGACTCGGCAACTGCGATCGATGAGCACGTTTTTCCAGATCCCAAACCGTGATACACAAGAATACCTCTATACGGTGTCTCAATCTTCAGGTAGTCGCGAATAATCTTTTGGTATGGAAAAAGCTCCCGATTGTTGCCCGATGTCTGCTTCAAGCAAAGATCGATGTCTTTATCATCCTCGGCGAGTGGATCCTTATCCTTTTCCCTGTATTTCATGAAGACACGTGTGATGGCATCAGCAAATGCCTTTCGGTTGGGAAGCACATACGCTCGGCTCATTGTCTTTCAAGCGGAAACATTTGCGTTGCTCATAAACAATGGATATCACTCGGAGCAACCATCGGATGTGGATGGTGACTATCTATCTGTTTCTCGTATCCATCTTCCTTTACCTGAAACCGTCTATCGCCTTCGGGCGTAATGGACGGATTCGCCCGTTCGGGGCAACCGACAGGGAATCGACTGTATTCCCTGTATGGTGGTGGATTTTTACGATTAGTGTAGTGGCTTATTGCTTAACCGTCTACTTTGCAGGGTTCCGTTTCACTTCCTAAGAGCATTGTAGTATGCTGCGACCGTGGGTATGTACACGTGTCGCTTCGTATGTTGATTGTAGATCTCTTCGATAAAGACTCCATCCGCCCAATACAGTGACTCTTGCCAAGGCCGACACATGTGCCTAGGAACAATATACTGAGCCGTATCAATCTTGCGAAGACGAGGTTCCTCTCCTCCCAAGATTCCACCTGGCTTGTTTGCGAACTCATCGTTTCGAAGCTGATCCCACGTGTAAAAATGGTGTGTATCGAACCCAACTGTGAGTTTCCAAAACTCGGGATGGACAATGTTATCGTCGTCCAAAAAATACACCATTCCATCAGATACCATGGAAAGCCCTACGTTACGTTGACTGTTTCCAGAGCATGACCCAATGGGGCTGACATGTCCAAGCTCAACGATCTGCGGATGATCAAAATGGGTAGTATAGATCCCTCGTGTCCGCGTCGTATCGTAGATAATGATCCAGCGACGAATCAAATCAAACTGAATCGACGCATACATCATCTTCAGATTGTCTGAGCGGGAGCACGGTGTGATGATTGTAATCATTATACTTACTTGCTACACCGTTTCGAATGTTTCAACGATGCTCTTGAGTTGATCAATCATGGCCTGTCTCTGAACGTGATGAGGTCGTACATGAGACTCGCACTCCGCGAAGGTCTTCCAACTGATTCCCGAGATTTCACGGCGCTGCATCGCAGTAAACCGCTGATTCAAATTGATTTGATCGGGTTGTGTCAGCACGGCCACAAAGTAGACATGACGATACTGAACGCCATTCAGTCCCTCGAATGTTTCCTCGAGACGAATGTTTCGAAGAACGAGGTATGCATCGCGGTCAATGTTCGTCTCCTCTGTGAACTCGCGAATCGCACAATCTACATCCGACTCGTTACGAACCCTACGACCCTTTGGGAACCCCCACTCGGGTTCCGCGTACACAGACGGGTTGTTTTGAACGAGAGAAATGCGATCGAGTTGATTGAACTTATCTCTCGACGCAATGAAATCAGCGGACGCATGATCATCCCCCCACAGGGTCTTCCACAACGTCTCGAAGGTCTGATTCCGGATCGCCGTCTGTTCCTCGATCGTCATGTTTCCAATCAGGAGCCCTACGTACTCAGTATTCGCCGGGTCGTACTTGCCTCGCATGAACTCGGCGAAACTCATACTGTCCTTGCGCCGGATCATCAGAACCCGTGTAGTATTCAAGTTAACGGGTAGAATAGGTTTGTCTATGAGTATAATTCCACAGGAAAGCACTGGATCCATACATCCCCTGAATAGATGCCCTTTCCCCCCACAGTTATTACAGAACATTATAGGTATTGGTTTTTGAGCAAGAGCTGTCCGTTTTTCCATTGCTCCTTTAATAAAGATCCTTTGTAAACGATAAATGTCTGCTCCGCTTTTCCAGTTGACGCCGGCGTACCCATTGCCACAGTCATCATCTTCATTCAACACCCTTAACGTTATGTGGAAACTGTTAATCGTTCTTGTCGGCCTTGCGCTGATTTCGTTTACTGTCTATATTATCTATACGGCCGTTGGTGGCATATCGTTACCATGGTCTGCGCCATCCGTGTCTTCCTCATCTGCGGTTGATAATGCTCCTCTGCCCATTGATGGAAAGTCAGGAACAGTAATCCCTGCAGCAAGTGTCCCCATCGCCGCGGGCTCCGATTACGGAATTCAGTTTTGGATGTACATCAAGGACTGGGACTATGCGTTCGGACAAGCGAAGCCCATTCTGACGAGAGCAGATGCCACGAATCAATACATTACGAATCCGAACATTTCGCTTTCTGCCACAGATAACAACCTTGATGTTTCAATCTCAGTCTTTGGTAGTGACTCCGTAAGCTCGGGAGCATCCTCACCGGCACCAGCAAATGGCGCCGGGGCCACGGGAGATCTGTTCACTGTGACAGTTGAAAACGTCCCTCTTCAGACGTGGTTTGCTGTAACCGTAACGTGCTTCCAGCGTAACGTAGATGTGTACATCAATGGAAACCTGGTCAAGTCTGCTCTTCTGCCCGGTGTTTCCAGACCTGCCGTGGGTGACATTACGGTTGGAGGCGGAGGAGGATTCTCCGGAAGTGTGTGTAACGTAAAGTCGTACCCGAACATGCTAGGTCCTGCCGATGCGTCTTCCTTTTATGCATCTGGAACCAACTGCTCGTCGATTGTTCAGTCTTCGTCATCAGCGGCCGGATCCGGTGGTACAAACCCAGCGTCAAGTGCTAACTTCTTTGGATACAACTTCACGTTTGGAATCTTAGACTCTTCGGGCAAAACTGTCAGAAGTTTTACAACCTAATCACAATGCGAATACTTCTCAAATGCCCAACACGATCAAGACCAAGACAAGTGATATCAACTCTGAGACGTTACGTCCAACTCGCAAATAGAAAGGATCTCCTTGGTATTTGCGTTTCGTGTGACAACGACGACGAAACGATGACGAATACATTCATGAAAGATGAGCTGATGCGGACCATTGAAGTTGTGGCGTGGAAGATGATGTTCTTTGGCGATAACAAGACTAAGATCGAGGCTGCAAATGCCGACATGAATAGGATTTCGTGGCAGTGGGATATCGTTGTATTGGTTTCGGACGACATGATTCCCCAAGTGAACGGATACGACGATATAATTCGATCTCACATGGCGGCCAGATTCCCTGATACGAAGGGTATTGTCTGGATCAATGACGGGACGCAAGGAGAAAAGCTAAATACACTGTCAATCCTAGGGCGTAAAATGTATGAGAAATTTGGGTACATTTACCATCCATCCTACAAGAGCCTTTTCTGTGATACGGAGTTTACTGATTTTTGCACGCCGCAGAATTCCGTCTATATATCTCACTGTATCATACGGCACGAACACCCTGGGACTGGTTTTCCTGAAAAGGGAGACGCATTATACAACAAAAACCAAGGATACTGGAATGATGACATGTATAACTACATCAGTCGCAAGTCGTATGACTATGACTGGAGCATCTTAATCCCCACCATATCGGGACGTGAGGTTTCCTTCCAGTCGCTGGTGGATTCGATTAATGAAAAATGGGCGCGCATCTGTCCAACTCTTCGCATTGAGATTTGTGTGTCATTCGACAACAGGGAAAAATCAATCGGAACGAAGCGTCAGGAACTCAAGACATCTGCTAAAGGAAAGTACATGTCCTTCATTGACGATGACGACGATGTAACCGATGCCTACTTTCAAGATGCAGCCGAATGTATTGCCAACAGCTATCATGTCATGAGATTACGCGGACAGATCAATCAGTATACGTTCACTCACAGCATCGAATACGATGAAACATCAATGATGGCATACGACGATGTCTTTACTCGGCCACCAAATCATCTGAACGTTATCATGACAGATGTAGCGAAGTTTATTTCGTTTAATGATCTGAAGACCGGTGAAGACTTTGATTGGGCTATCCGTCTAACAAAGAACAGATTTTTAACTAACGAATATAGGTCAGATCCAACGCGTATTCATTATATCTACAAGATGGGTGATCGAGTCATTGATGACAAGACGATTGAATGGCAGAGAACAAGCCCTGTCGAAAAGATGATCTTCAAACCACCGCCTCGGGAATTACCCAAACCAGTAGCCGATATGAAACGGAATGGAATACGGTTCACTGCAAGAGGCTTTGTTTCTAAGTAGAAAGCAATGACTATCATCGGAGGGTTAATCTTTATAGTCGGCATCGTCGTTATCGCCCTAATCATCTGGAATATTGTTGGTGCGAGCAAACCGCCAACCACGGACGCAACTGTCTTAGTTGCAGGTTCAATGGCGGGAAATACCAAACAGACAAGCTCGGGTGACATGCCCCGTTCTCAAAACCAGCAACAGGGTATCGCATTCACTTACACCTGCTGGGTTCTTATCAATGATTTCACCGTGAACTATGGATCACAGAGACCGATCTTCACAAAGGACGACTGCCCTGGGCTGTACCTCGACACAACCTCTAACGCGTTTGTCGTTGCTGTTGATACATACGGAACGAAGGAGACTGTATTGATTAACAGTATCCCTGCAGCAAAGTGGATACATGTTGCCATCGTAGTGGATCAGGACGCAATGGACATCTACATCGATGGAATCCTCCGTCTTCATCATGCACTGGCGCAACTTCCCAAGCAGAATACGAGCCCCGTCACGATGGGATCGAATTGGGACGGTGTGTTAGCCGATGTCAGGTACTATCCTCGTTGCTTACCGGTGTCCGAGATCGAAGCGCTCTCAACGGTTATCCCGTCAAATGATATGACGGTACATCCGGCCGCTCCTCCGTATTTTGACATCACTTGGTACACGGGTCGTTTAACTTCTCAGTGATGAGTAATGAGTGCTGGTGGTCAAAACTCTTCGTCTCTGAGTGGGATTCAGGCAATGCGTCTTCGTGATTCTGCAGATGTAACAGCACAGATTCGTCTGCGCATGATGTATCAACAGTTCAACGCAACTTCACCGAATGCGATTAACATGCGTATTAAGAACAGCTACAACAACTATCTTCAGTTCCTCGAAGGTGTCAAGGAAGTGTCTACCGGTGGAGTATGCCCGACGTGTACAGGTCTGCCGTACAATGCCCCATCCGTGGCTTCAGGAACAGCCAGAATCCTTGCGTTTACAAACCTTTAACCCGTTCAGAACGGGTCTTCTTCAGTAGCTTCTTGATACTATTTCGGCGTGTTGCAGGATCCTTAGGATTGTAACTGAAAAAGTACCTGACAAACTCGGGCGATTCCTTGTTCTTTGACAGTTCTGTATACAGTTCTGACTTGTGTCGTTTCATCTCGATAAAACTCTCTTGCTTCCCAAGGCAGTCCTTAGGAATCAAAATAGAAAATCGACGTTTCGATTTAGACTTTGCGACATCCATGAGCCTCTGGGCAATACACAACATACTGGCCACGTTTTCCTGATGAGGGCCTACGGAATATACGTAAGCGAAAAAGAACTGCAAGATTGTGGGAATACTCGCAACACGAATACCATTGGGCAGAGTATGATAGCTGTGACAAGCTGACGTTTCATAATACCGAATGGCCGACTTGCCATTTGAGTCCATGACAGTATGGCGGCGCGGCAGAATCTCCGTCTCCTCGTCAATGACTACCTCCTTGCCCTTTGTCAGACGTTCGATTGTATCCTTTTCTGCGAGCAACATGACCGGGTTTGTCCAATTCTTGTGGACGTGAATCTCGTACGCAGTGACACCTAGCAAGATCACAGACTCTTTCCTTAGTAGCGTTTCGACCTCTTTCCGCTGAGCTTCATCGATATCCGCGTGAACCCGCTTCGTTGTCTTAGGACACGTGCTGGGATAATGCTTATTGAGAAGTTGAAGACGACTATATACTTTCTCCCAACGGCTAACATCTCCACGAGGACGGGATAACTCGAGGTACATGGACATTCTCAGAAAGTTCGGGGGCACGTAGTGAATCTTGCCAATCGTCACTGCATCCGACCATAAATTATCAAAGATCTTCTCGTCGAGAAACGTGATATCCGCAACACCCGTGAAATCGGCAAAGACCTTAAATGTGCCCAGGTGTATTCCCGGTTTGACTTCGACGTTTTCCACTCCCGACTTGATCAACTGATTTGCGATGATAACCGAGTGCTCTTGAGGAGTCTTGCTGAAAAAATCATAGTCGGGAACGTCCGTCTTAGGATTGTAGAAACGTTCCTTGGGAGGAAGAAGATTGTTGATGGCGGTTCCACCATAACACATTACAGGGTGGTGCTTGATGAATGCCTCGACGATAGATAAGCTCTTTTTAATACCTGGATCGGAAGCCATAGCCTTATCGTTCTCAAGTTCGAGATCTTCTATGATTCCTGCGATGTCGTCCATTATAAAATGGAAGTTACTTTGTTTTAAATATTGAGAGCCAGCAAGAATGCCTCCTAAGAGATACAATCTTCGTAAGCGTGCAGATCCCGTAGTATGGGTTGACGACGACACTCTCAAGACCAAGCAAGAGGAGGATGACTCCGAGGACTCTGATTTCCAGGTAGAGGAGTCTGAGGAGGAGTCCGAAGACGAAGACGAAGACGAGGAGGAGTCGGAAGACGAGGAGGAGTTCCGTATTCCCAAGGGAGCCAAGGTATCCGTCAAGCTTCATATCCATACAATCCAGAAGGGTGGCCCTAGTCGTATTGACATCGAGCAAGAGGAATCCGACGAGGAGGAGTCAGAGGAGGAGTTCATCGACCACCTAATGTCCAAGTATGTTCCCCAGAGTCACCGCGGCCGCCGGCAGCGTCGCGAGAAGGACGAGGTCGAAAGTCCCGCCCTCAGTCTCAATGACGAGGAGGAGGAATACTACGAGGAACTGTCCAAGTCCAAGAAGCGTAAGTTGAATGATCAGATGAAGGGTCTCGCTAAGCTCGTCAAGGACGGTGAGATTCCGCACAAGTTCCGGGTTCTTGCTTTGCCGATCGCCGACCAGCTCAAGGCAACTGTCATTCGCAAGATCGATATCCTGAACGAGATGGATGCCGATGGCGGAGAGGTCCATAAGCTTCGGACCTGGGTAGATGGATTTCTCCGTATCCCGTTCGGAGAGATTGTTCCTCTACCTGTGAATTTCGAGAAGAGCAAGGATGACTGTTCGAAGTTCCTCTCCACCACAAAGGAGACGCTTGACAAGGCAGTCTACGGTATGGATGCTGCCAAGACACAGATCATGCAGATCGTGGCCCAGTGGATCGCTAATCCGTCGTCCGTGGGTAACGTGATTGCTCTCAAGGGTCCGATGGGTGTTGGTAAGACGAGCTTCGCCAAGCATGGTGTCGCCGAGGTTCTCAAGCGTCCGTTTGAGTTCTTCTCCTTGGGAGGTGCGTCCGATGCGTCGAACTTCGTGGGTCACTCGTACACCTACGAGGGGGCTACATGGGGCCGTATTGCTGACTGTATCATGACTGCGAGGTGTATGAACCCGGTCATCTACTTCGACGAGCTCGACAAGGTGTCAACTACGGCCCACGGCGAAGAGATCGTCTCCATGCTGATCCACCTCACGGATCGCACACAGAATAGTCAGTTTCACGACAGGTACTTTGCGGGCGTCGATTTCGACCTCTCGCAATGCCTGTTTGTCTTCTCGTTCAACGATGAGACGAAGATCCACCCAATCCTCAAGGATCGTATGCAGGTGATCAACTGTACTGGATACACAGCCGACGACAAGAAGGTTATCGTCCAGCAGTACGTATGGCCTCAGATCCTCGATCGTATCAAGATGGTGAACGACCTCAAGATCTCGGATGAAGCGATCAAGTATCTCATCTCTGAGTATTCGAATGAGGAGGAAGGTGTGCGCGTCCTAATCCGTGCCGTCGAGACACTGGTGACTCGTATCAACCTCCTGCGTATTGCCGATGAAAAGACGGCTAAGGGGTACAAGTTCTACATGCCCATCAAGTTGCCCATGACAATCTCACCCGATGATGCCAAGCACATTCTGGTAGATACGGGCAAGGTATTCAATGAATCGTGGCGTCAGCTCTATACTTGAAGCCATCCTAACTGAGCCGTGTCGAACGTCACAATAACAGGGTTATCGTCCATTGTAGATACGAAACATGTTGCGATCAGTCCCTTCATCGTAATACCCAAGCAATACTCGATCGTTTTTTGCCTGAACACAAACGGTGTCGAGACACGCTTCGGCTTGTATGTTTCATCAAGAATGACGAAACAGTGAAAATACTTGCGAGGCGTTGAGTATTCAACAAAGTGAACAAGAGTCCAGTACTCATTTCCGACCATCACTGGGCTTGCAGAACCGCGAAAATGCTTGAAGATCCACGGTGTCGTATACTTCGTGTGAATAACAATGTCTGAACCGTGAAACGTTCCGATCTCCATCGGATGCCAGCGATAGATCACATCATCCGACATGTCAATCGGAATCCAGTTCTTTTCACATTCCTGATTGGTAGGAGAGTTGACGACGACGCAATCCGAATACTCACCGTTCAGATCGTACTTACCGCGCACAATTCGGATCTTTTCGCTGAACTCAAAAGAGGCAGCGGTGAATGACATGTTCATTCTTGCGTTGCGATAAATACGAACGTCCTCCAGCCCCTTAATGAACGAATCGCGACGAGGCATTGTGACAGAAGCATCGTTCATACGTTTCACAACACCATTGATTGACACGGCATTCTGTGTACGCACGTTGTTGTCAGCCGAATACTTGCCATTTTTCATCATGTAACTCCCGTCCGTTTGGTTGATTGCGTAATTGACGAAACGAACATTGTGAACATTTCCACAGACTGAAACCGATGAGGGATGATAGTCGAATCCAAACAAATCGTGGATCACAGGATACGGACTTATATCTGCATTCAAGGAATCGATGTAGAAAGGCAGGTTGGTGTATACATTGTCGTTGTTCTGAGTACCGGTTAACAGATACTTCATGCTCACCTTCAGTCCATCAAGGATAGAACTCTGAACGTAAAACCTGACAATCGTCTCCTCGTAATCGAAGAGTCCATCATACACGTCCCTCTCGATGAACAGCGCATCTGTAGTGATGGGGATCTTCTTCCCAAGCTGAATGTAGTGCATGGCCTTATAACACTCTCCCTTGATACGCAGATACTTGCAAAGGTGATACAGTGCCTCTGACCGACTTGACCGAAACTCGTATGCCTTCTGAACCCAGTGTTCCGCGTCGGGTGTATTGTTCAGGGCCATGTACGTCTTTGCGATCATGTACATTGAATACCAGACTTCCTCGAACCACCCGCCCGAGTCAATGCGCTTCGTATACCACTTGATCGCATCAGTCCACTTTTCCATGCAGTGGTATGTCTGGGCAATATAGAACATGTAGCGCACATTCGTAGGATCTTCATCAAGTCCCTTCATCAGGAGCGCGAGATCGCGAGGGAACTTGTCGCTCTTACAACCACCATCGTTGTGATCATTGATGTAGCCGATCTTCTTATCGAGGAACTGTGTCTGACCATCCCAGTATTCGTGCGTGACGCCCCTACAAACCCAGTCGTAGTCCATACGAACAAGGCGAGTGTTTGGATATTCGAGGGTCCCGGCAACTTGAAGTAGTGTATAACCAACCTCGCCAAGAGCCTGGTCCTTGAGGGTCCCTGGAACAAACTCCATGTCGGCATCAAGCAGAAGGCCGTATGTATCCTTTATATCCCAACCCTTCGCGAGGCAGTATCCCTGGGCATTCTGAAAACTGAGGGTGCGATTATGACCAAAGTTCTCCCACGTATTCACCTCGAGACAGCCCTCGTGAGTATTCAAAAAATCAAGGGCAATATCGGTTGTGTTGTCCGACGACCCCGTATCGGTAATTACGTATGCGTCGACCACGCCCTCAACGGACTTCATACACCGTTCAATGATCTTCCCTTCGTTCTTGACCATGAGAATCAAGATGAGTCTGGGCATTCTGCGTCCGTATTGTCTTTCATCTATTCGCTCTGTCTAAGTAAATGAGCACAGAGTTCGTTAAGCAGACACTTCGCGAAAACCTTAGCCGTGTTCTCGTCCCCCACGTTGCCGATGGTCTCTGGTCTATCTACGACAACGCCAAGATCGCTGCGGAGAGGAATAAGCAGCCCGATCAGACTCTCACTACGTTTCAGAACCTCCTTACCCGTGTCCCTCAGTGGTCCGATGAGATTCTGAACAAGGAGGTTGATCGTATTGCAAAGGTCTCCAAATGTGATTACATCGACGATCTTATGCTCGGAGTGTTTGTTAGCTACATCCGTGCGTTTGCCTCTCTCCAGCAGGTCGATTCCGCTCACGTGGACATTCACTTTGAGCGTCCGTCCGTTGAGAAGTTCGTTCATTCATTCTACAAGGCAGGTGCTCGCGCATCGTGGTCGGCCGCGTATCTGTTCAAGACGATTGGTGTTTCGTCTGAGCAACAGGCTCGCAATCGCCGGGACATCGAGACTCTGCTCGGTACCTGCCTGAATGAGGTTATCGACAGTTTCATCCCGTGGAAGGATGTCAGCAAGGCGTATTTCCGTGCTCCCGTAACAGCCGCTGCCGCGCCGACGCCCGCCGCCGAGCCTGAGCCTCGTTCGGACACGCCTATGCCCGAGGCACCGAAACTGACCTTTGGACAGAACGAGGTCGTCGAGTTTGAGACAGACGATGAAGACGATGAGGAGGAAGAAAGACCGCGCATTGCTCTGGGCGAGGATGTGGATCTTGGACTCAGTGACGATGAGAAGGAGCCTGTTGAGACAGTGGCGCTCAATATCTAGTTCGTTCAAGACCCCTATCAAAAAAAGCAGAGGCGGAACAAAGAATGGATACACAGACTCTTGCAATGGTCGTCGGAGCTGTAATGATTGTGGCTGCCTTACTCTACGTTCTGGATCGCCGGTCCAAGAATGTAGCGGTTGATTACATGGATCTCGCCAAGCTGACCGTAGGAGCAGGTGCTATCACGGGCGGTGTGGTGTATTCAATTGGAACTGATGCGATCGAGCAGGTCGCCGAGACTGTGAGCGCATCTACACAGGAGATGTTTGTTGGAAAGCCGGAGTTCTAAATCCATGAAATATCGTAGATCCTTGTAAACCACCGCCGAGTGATCTTGCACTCTGGAAACTCGTGTCGAAGACTATCACCAACATCCACTATCGAAAGAATCTCAGGAACAACCACTGTATAGTATGTTTCGCCACTCCTGGCAGCACTCTGTGCGGACGCAACTACAGAATCTAAGAATACACTCATTGAACATAGGTGTCGCAGTTCAGAAGCAGTTGGCATTGTTTGAGTAGTTGGCCTTTCTTTTAAATATCAATGAACAGTGCATCCCCGAGCTGTGCCGCCGAAGGCGTAGCGCGATACATCGTCAGCCGACCAATCTCCTTCTTCGGAGCGGCAGAATGACAATACCGAGCAATCGCCTTGTACAGATCGAAGCCGTGAAACCGATCATGGTTATCCATCTTCTTACGGAACTGAACAGATGTTCCATCCACCATAGTCATCCACTCTTTGAACACACTGTGTAGAGGGTGACTACTGGGTTCTGCCGGCCCTTCGGGAAACATATCCCAAAACACCGACGTAGCAAAGCGAACCAAATCGAATGAAGAGGATGCTCCAATATGAGGATACCTGTGGTTGTAAAACGGCTCCATGTTGTACTGACCACCCGCTTCCTCGTCTTCGTGAAACTGACTGCTCATGAACAGCTTGGGCTCCTTCATCCCGGTAATACGAATACTCATAATCGCACGATCAAAGTCAATGATCTTCATCAGGTATCCATACGTCGGTACTTTGTAGGCTTGTGTCCCGTGGCGATAAAAGAGGTATTCCTCATTGGTCTTGACATACATGACGTTATTACCGTGGAGATCATTGTGCGCAAATCCATAGTTCCTCTGGGCAAACGCGAGGGCAAATACGATTTGAGACACCCATGCTGCATGCTTGTGAGGTTCAGGATTTGCTTTGATTAATTCATAATATGTTCCCTCACACACTTCCATTACCGTTGTGATCACCGGAACGTCTGTAAAGGTAGCCCAGGCAAATGGCTCATCGTCTCCCTCCTCGTCCTCATCCTCCTCATCCTCGCACGCACACGAAACAATGTCGTAAACGTCGCTTGATTCCGACGTATCGTCACAGTCTTCTTCATTGGCCGCCGAGTCAACATCAATTTCTTCCAATTCCCCTGCAGAGGTTGGATCGGCTACGTAATCCGACGTTACATCTTCGACTTCACCAAGGTCCGCGTCGCCATCGAGTTCGATGTTGATACGCTGAGTACGAGTGTGACTAAACCCAGTCGGTTCGGTAGACCGAAGCTTCAGTTCAAACTTCTTTCCAATCGCATCGGCAAACCAGGGCTTTTCAGCGAGCTCTTCGTAATCATCTGAGATGTCGATCGTGTGCTTTCCAGCGATTCCTGTGAAGACTCCGTATACTCTAGGAAAGTGACAGCATCCCGACTCAGAGAGGGCAATCGATGTCATCGCGCCCACATATCCTGCCGTATGGGGGCTTTGGATACGTTCCTGCATATCGGTCGCCACTTCGGATCGATTGGGTAACCCGGTGGTCCCGTAGTCGCCTCTCATCGTCTTATAGGGACTGAGAATCATTGTGGTCTTGCGATGAACAGGGATGGTCTGACCATGAACCTTGACATGTGTCTCGTCAACAATAGAGTCCATGGCGTCTGCCAACTTGACACCGTATTCGTTCAAGTGAGCAAGATTGTCCGTCTTGAAGAGCTTCTCAAGGCTGGGGAAAAAGGGCTGCATCATCTTCATAGACCATGCCGATCCATCCAGTTTTGCCATTCGGTGTAATTTCAAAGAAATCGGGGTCGTTCGCAAGTCCTTTCCCATTATAAACTTGTCGGCGAGGAAAGACGAAAACTAAACGACACACTTAGTAATGAACTTCCAGCTTCGAAAATTTGACATTAACATGATCAAGGACAGAACCGAGATTGATTCCCGCAAGAGTCCTATGATCGTGGTCATCGGAAAGAAGGACACGGGCAAGTCCTTCTTGATTCGGGATATCCTGTACAATACCCAGTCGTGCTTTCCTGTCGGTACGGTTATCTCGGGAACAGAGGTTGCCAACGAGTTTTTCCAACACATGGTACCGTCAAAATTCATTCACGACAAGTATTCTCCTCAGATCGTCATGAACGTTATCAAACGACAGATGAATGTCAAACAGAACCGTAACAAAGATAAAAACGCAAAGGGCGGTACATCGAATATTGATCCACGTGCGTTTCTGATTCTGGACGATTGCCTATATGATGCGACATGGATCAAGGAAGAGTCGACTCGTTACGTATTCATGAACGGACGTCACATTGATATGATGACCATGATTACGATGCAGTATCCTCTGGGAATCACACCGAACCTACGAACCAACGTGGATTTTGTATTTGTTCTCCGCGAGAATATCCTAGGTAACCGTCGTAGAATTTACGAGAATTACGCAGGTATGTTTCCTACCTTCGAGATGTTTTGTGATTTCATGGACCAGTGTACGGAGAATTACGAATGCCTGGTCATCTGTAACAACGTAGCTTCCAACAAGCTAGAAGACCAAGTGTTTTGGTATAAGGCATCAGACCATCCTCCCTTCAAGCTCTGCGACTCTTCCCTTTGGGCCGATAACCGACCCTTCCACTCCGCGATGCTCGCCGCCGACGAGTATAACGCCGCAAACGTCCGAAAGAAGAACGCCCTGCCTTCCGTCTGGGTGAAGAAGGAGGGAGCCGGCCGCGAATAGCACCGCCATGTTCTCCCATCTCTTGTGAGTGCACCCTCGCCGCCGCCGCCTCCTTCTCCGCATCCGTCCTGGCCTCATCCCGCGCTCTCGCTTCCGCCGCCGCCGCCGCCGCCGCCGCCGTCGCCGCCGAATCATACACCAGCGACTTCTCTAGAAACTTCTTCCTCGCCGCCGCCGCCGCCTCCGGACCATGTATCCCTGCCGCATCCTCCGCCAACCTTCTTTGTGCCTCCCACGCCGCCGTCTGAGTGCGTAAAGCGTCTGTCATTCTTTTAAGACCCACCGAGCTGAGTTCTCGGTTCATTTTCAAAACAAAAAACGTTAAACCTAAGGGCTGTACTATACGGGGGGTTAATTCTCCATATCCCCACGTGGAAAATTCAGGACCATGTCTAGCGACGGTTTCGAGTACATCCCGTGATGGAGGGAGCGCAAGGTGATGTTCCATCACAACTTTGTTTTCTGGTATGACTGATCCAATGTAATTCATGATGTTGTCCCAACCAACAATAGGAATAAGCCCACCTTCGGGACAAACTCCCACTTGCGGATCATATACACCGACTTGTCCCGAAGGTTCCTTTGCAATCACAAAGTAATGCCCTGGTTTCCCATGTGCTTGTGCTACTAAGATCAGTGTCCCATAACCGGGCAACAGTTTGAGGCCCACATACTTTATTAAATTGAACAGGGACAACTCCTTTGATTCGATGTTGACATCGGTTTTACCTCCCGCGAATTTTATAAGACTAGACACTGTGTCCCTCCATTCATCCATGGACGACGGTGTGTTGTTAGATGATAAAAATTCTACTGCGTAGCGTGGTAAGAACCCTAAAAAATTAGCAACAGCTAACCCACAGTTTTTTGCTTCTACAGGCGCCTGAGTCGAGATCATTTTGAACGTTGTTACGTCTGACATAGTTATGTGTGTTTGAAAAAGGTCAGAAGATCTCAATGGTTCTATTACAGGATTCGACGACGCCATTTATACTTCGTCATATATTTACTCGCGAATCACACCTTCGGTCGGATGAACAGACTTCGAAGCATCCTCGAGCTGAGAGGCAGCGCGCTCGGCATCGTTGAGCTTCTGACGACGAGCATTCTCCTCCTTCTGTGCCTTGATAGACTCCTCGCGCTGCTCGGCAAAGAACATCTCCTTATTGGACTCGTTTTCCTTGTACTTACGCATCAGCTCATTCAGTTCCTTCTCGGCATACTCAACCTCCGGCATCAGGTGTTCAGATGGATCCCACGGGAGCCACGCTCCCACCTTACCGATATACAGATTGTCCTTCGGGTAACGGCGCTGCAGAATCTTCGTAAACATCTGCGCCTCCTCGACCGTCGGAAAGCAACGACGAACCTTGACGCCGCGGACATTGGTGCGGAAATCCACCTCATTGTCGTAGGCCTCCTGAAGATCCTTCTCGCTCTTGAGAAGAAACACCTGATACTGCTCGTGGATGTCCGTCTTCTTGATGTCCTCCTTGCGAACCTTGGCAAACTCCTCGGCATCCTTCAGTACGTCATCGATCTTGAGTTCATACTTCTTCGAGATGAAGGCCATCAGACTCTCAAGTCCCTTGACCTTCCACTCCCAGTCCTGCCACTGAACAAACTTCTCGAACATGAACTGATTCTTGTCCTGAATCACCTTCTCAGGACTGATGAACGACACGATACAGTACTTCTGCGTCGGGATCTCAGGGTCCTCGTCGAGATAGTCGATAGGGCCAGACTCGTCAGTCTTGGGGAGAGCGGCGCGGGGCATTTACTTACACTGTCGTTTCCTTTGAAAGTCCTTTCTCCGCAGATTTATAAATGTACGACCTGTTCACAACCGCCTACCTGTTCTTTCTCCTCTGCCCGGGCCTGTTACTCACTCTGCCGCCGGGCGCGTCCATCCTGGTAGTCGCCGCCGTTCACTCGATCGTGTTCTTCCTCGTCATGCAATACCTGTCGCTGTATGTACCGTGGTATGCTATCTGGGGCGTTGGTATTGCGATGGTGAGTGCCAAGTTCTACTTCGGTATGTAAAAATTATCGTGTCCCAACAATAAACAAATGTCCGATTCAAAGCCGAAGCCTACGCCTGCACCTGGAGTTGACATGGGAGATCTGATGGTTCGCCTTGTGAAGTACCTTCTCGAGGGACTTGCGGTCGCGATTGCCGCCTTTGTCCTGCCCGGAAAGACACTGAAGGTTGCTGAGGTCGGTATGATTGCCCTGGTTGCGACTGCCACGTTCGCGATTCTGGATATCTACGCACCGAGTGTCGGAGCCTCTGCTCGCACGGGTGCTGGATTTGGAATTGGTGCGAACCTGGTTGGGTTCCCGCGGGTCTAAGAACTCTGCGTAGAGCCTAAAAACTTGAGAGCACTTCCGGCCGATAAAGCCAATGTACCCGCGATGATCCCAGCGTAGTTTTGCTGGGTGAGATGAGTAACACCAAGAGCAAAGCTACATACAGGACTTGCTGTAGACACGAGTGTGAATAACACCTCCTTCAGACTATGAGGGACGCAGAACGTGTTATAAAACGTCGCCGAACCGTAATGAACCGCATAGTTGACCGCCATGGCTCCAAGCGCATTACCCGTTACTTCCATTTACCACTTACCTGCCAAAGAAAGATAGCATGAACAACCAACCCGTTTTTTTAGTTCGTTACGGCGGTCGTTGGATCGAAATCCATCCGCGACCGTTTGAACCCGAGCGTCAGACCACTGACATCGCATGGCTTCAAATTAAAGAGGGACTGTCGCCGTATGACGCTTACCGGCGTTGGTTTGAGATAGCTCGCAGAATTTCTCGTGTCCTTCAACAATGATCGGGCGCACTATTTTGACTGTTCTCGCCTTCGGTGTACTGTGCTACCTTGTTTGGAGACTGTGGAAGCCTGTGCTGGCTCCCAAGCGCGAGGTTCCGAAGGGCAAAGCAAACTTGTATTTCTTCCATACGGACTGGTGTGGATTCTGCAAGAAGGCGGCGCCCGAGTGGAAGAAGCTTGAAGACTACCTGGGTGGAAACTCGACATTTGGAACTACAGTTGTTACACCCGTTTCGATTAATGCCGAAACGGATCGCGCGACATCTGAACTTTACGAAGTAACTGCATATCCGACAATTAAGCTTGAGACGTCTACCGGACTTTATGAGTATAAGCAGGCTGTGACCTATGATGGTTTACTCCAGTTTCTCCGCCAGTCGCTTGGTAATGAAGTGTAAAGTTTGTTCGAATCCCTGAGCAACCAATAACTCCTTGTCCGACATTGTGAGTATGGCCGTGACAGACACACTGTTATTTTCCAACCAGAGAACGTTTGGCGTTATGACCTGCTTGCGGGCACTCTGATAGAGAATGTCCATATAGGTTGAAATCTCCATAGTTGCGACTTCAGTGGGAAACATGGACCTAGGTTTCGTGCTGATATGAAGAACAAGTGTATCCTTGGGAACTAGAGTATGAAGATAGTGATTGTACACACCGCCATCGAGGTATACATTGTTGTATAGAACCTGTGGCTGAAAGATGAACGGCAAACAGCAAGAACACTTGATCGCATCCAAGATCGGAACGGAACCTGAAAAAAAGGTTGGCTTCCTCGTCGTCATGTTGGATGCGAGAATACGAACAGGCTGATTCAGGTCGGAGATCTTCTTGTTACGTATATCAATGCCATACTTGGTGAATAACCGAACAATTGTGTCTTCGAATGCGTCCATTGAAAACAGACCCTTCTTTACAGGAGCGTCCGTCAGGCACCGAAGACGGATAGGCGGCATGATCTTATCCATGTTCATAATCGGATCTTCAAACAACTTCCTGAGAGTCGCCGCATCGATACCAGACGCAATGGCAACCGCAATAACACTTCCAATCGAAACTCCGTAAATTCCATCGGGAAATTTCAGGTGTCCCTGCTGTTTCTCAATGGCCGTCAGTGCTCCCACTAAAAGTCCTCCTCTTGATCCTCCGCCTCCGAGGGCAATTGACTTGAACATTCTTATTACAAGGATACAATGCTGAAAGCCCGTGACGTATGGGAGGAGCAAGAAGAACGTCGTGAGCGCCGCATGATGGCGATGAGACCTGTTATGGCCCAGATGTATGGTCAGATCCGAAAGCAAGCTGTTCACTCACCGAATGCCCCCTACATTGTATTTGAAATTCCGAGTTATGTCTTCGGTTATCCACTATTCAATATCAACGAAGCTCGTGAATATCTGATGAAGACCTTGTCCGAAGGTGGATACTTAGCATGGGTGATTGATGATAAGTACATCCTCATTTCTTGGATCAAGGTCAACGGCAAAACAGCGGCTCATCGTCCGCCATTACTGACGAATTACCGCCCTCAGGTATACGATCCATCTACACTTGGGGCAATGCGTTAAGTATAATGACGTGGCGACAGGATCACATGATACCAGCACCTTACTTGGTCATTACTGGCATGACCTACTTACTACCAGCTTGGCTGGCATGGGAGTCAAGATTTTACTACTCTATGGCATCCTGCCTGGTTTTGTGCTTAACAACAATGTCATTTCATTGGTTCCGTTATCAATGGTTGTTTGAACTAGATGTCCTAGCGATTCTTAACTATACCATCTGCTCTCTCTATAATATCTATCATGCCGGTCTCCCCGCCGCTGGAATCTGGGCATTGTCGGTGGGTTATTCCTTGTATTCGTATTTCGTAGGCCAGCAGTTACATATTCTATCGTGGGATCCCGATTGGATGACGCAAATGTTCTTTCACGGGTTGATGCATATATCGACCGCATACAGTGCCTGGTACTGTTTCACTAAACGAGGTTCCGAAATCTAAGAAGTGTGTGTCACTATATAAATGAGTAGAAGTCCCTCCTCGGTTCCATCCGTTGAGGTCGCCGTTCCCATGCCTCCGCCTCCGAAACCTGTATATTTTCTACTCGCACATGGGGGTGTCCCATATGTGAGCGGCTCTACCAATTCTCGTTTACCCGCAGATAGCGGCTGTACTCTTAAGTTTCCACATGACACTACACAAGAAACCGTTACCTTATGCTCACATCCCGCCTTTTTTGGGTTGGTATGTGAGAGAAATCGTCCGGCTGTGAGGGTTGGTCCAGGTGGTGTATATCATGATATTACTATTGGCTTTGAAGCGATTCCCGGTGTGCCCGTGGGCATCTATGATTGTTCCGGTAAACTTCTATATGGTCTCGATCGTGGAATTCCTGGGTTTGAGAGATCCTGTCGACTTCATGATGTAGTTGCCTATATGATTGGGAAACATGCTGAACGCATGGCAGAACATGGCCTGTCCCCAGAATTTGATCTGTGGGTTATGTCGTGTTCGATAGCAGTGGGTAAAAGTACGGTCGACCCGACAAATATGGTCTTTGGAGATCCTCTTGGCAATCAGGTCTTGGCGCGATCCGGAGACCCGGAAAAAAACTACGCAGCGGCGGCATCTATGCTTTTTGGACCCCATTTCAAAGACCTTCGAACAGAACACGTGAATGTTAAATACATACCGGCACCCGGAGGACCTGGAGGACCTGGAGGACTCCCAGGACCTGGAGAACCCTCGGGATCTGGAGGACCTAAAGGTCGTGGTCGCAGAACCTACAAGAAACGGAAAAATGGAAAGAAGCGTCGTCAAACGAAGAGACGCATATGAACTGCGAACATGAGGTCGCTATCGACGATGGTGAGCGAGTGTGCACGTGCTGTGGGACGATTCTGGGATCGGCTATTGACGAGGGCGCAGAATGGCGAGTTTACGCCAATACGGAAGACGACCCCTCAAGAACCGGGACGATCACGAGCGAACTCCTTCCTGATTCATCCTATGGTTCAATGATGATGCGGCGTCGTGGTGGCAATCAGTCAGAGGAAGGTAAGACGATTGCCAAGTTGTCTGCGTGGTCCTTCTCGAGCCATGGCGAGCGATCTTGGATGGGTATCTTTGATGCAATTCAGCAGTCCTGTTCTCGAGCTGGACTTCCAAAGGCAATCATTCTAGATGGATGTGCTCTCTTCAAGAGGGTCGAGGATTCACAGAAGACACGCGGAGAGACGCGGAGAGCCCTGATGGCAGCCTGTATCTTCACATCCTGCCGACAGCACGACGCAACACGAACTCACGAGGAAGTTGCAGCCTTATTCCTCGTGAGCATCCGAGCTCTGTGCAAGGCTCTCATGCGGTTTGATGGCGAAGGGTCAAACGTACTTAATACTCAGCTCGGTATTGCCGAGCGTATGTGCGTAGATCTCCGGATGACAGATGACGAACGCGACCGTGTTGTGGCGTATTTACAAACATTGACTGAAATGGAACACACTCCGAAGACAATTGTTGCAGGTGTTGTTTCATTGATTCTCGGAGGCCAGATCCCTCGCGTATCCGAGGCTTCGGGTGTCTCTACTGTTTCAATTCGCAAGATTGTGGATAAGCTCAAGTCATCGACGGGAAGTAAGTGATCATGTACGTATACGTCACATTGGAGGATGCAGTATTGCGTAAGACGATATTACTGGTCGAAGCCGTAATGGTTGAGTAGGCAACGTTCGAAGCTACGTTAGAGACAATTCCCATGGAAGCCGACAGGCAGATGACAGTACCTCCCCAGAAATTCACATATCCACTGACATCTCGGGCATAAATATACACGAGCCCGTTTTTCCATGTCCCAATTACTGCAGAAGTTCCAGTTGCCAATGAAACGGTGACACCTCTCGATGAAAAAATTCCACCCGTCACGCCCAAAGTAGCTGTTCCCTGTGGATTTGCCGGTGTAGTATCTAGGGTCATCAACACGTTACATGTGGTTAAGGTGGTCATGTCGTGAGTAAACCTGAGGACGCCATAACCATCCGTCACCTGCATGTCACCGTTCACGTTCAGTGTGTAATCGAGAGGATTGGTATTGATTCCAAGACCACCGTTCTGGTCTGTTCCGATGCGTGCGTAACCATTGACATCCAATGTGTAGTAAGGCGCCGCTGTATTAATGCCCACTGCGTTACACGAATAGTTATACGGTGCTCCTGAAACGGGATCAGTCACGCGCACGAGGTAACCATTTTTTACTCCGCTAATCAAGATACCATTTTCCGTTACAACTCCGTCGATCACAGACGTGGCTCCATTTCCAATCAAAAGTGTATTGGAAACGACGCCAGTGGGCGCGATGTTTTGCCCAATGAAGATGTTCGAGGTACCCGAAGCCGACCCCGTATTTGTACCCATGTAGATATTGCCCGAACCTGAAGCAATTGTATTGACTCCAATCGCAATCGTGTTACAGCTGTTCACAGATCCCAGCCCTGCACCAAATCCAATAAAAATAGAATTTGATGAGTTCGAACTACCCGCTCCTGCATTCATGCCGAGTGCGGTAACGTTTGAATTGCTCAATATGTTGGAGAACGGATTGCCTGCATTAGTTCCGACATACACGTTACCCGCCGCATCGCCAATTGATGCCGTAAGTGCTAAGATCACATTTGCAGAGACCGTGTCAATATTCACCAACTCGAGCCGACTTGAGTAGATATTACTGACTGTGTCATACACATAGGTTGGTCTGAATACATTAGACAGAAGATTCTGACTCATTATCTATTATCAAGACTTTCTATAGTTTAAGTGTATCTCGCGGTATAGTAAATAATGTCCCTCTTCCCCATTAAGACTTCGGAGCAGCACCTCTACAAGATGTATAAGCAGCACGTTGCGGTTTTCTGGACGCCGGAGGAGATTGACTTTACCAAGGACCATGCTGACTGGGAAAAGCTGACGGATGAAGAGCGATACTTTATCACTCAGATACTGGCATTCTTTTCTGGATCGGACTCAACCGTGATGGAGAATCTGGCGACTCGTTTTCAGCGCGATGTGGACTCGCAGGTGGTCAAGCTTTTCTACTCGTTTCAGAACGCGATGGAAGGTATTCACTCGGAGACCTATTCCCTTCTGATTGATACCTATGTCAAGGACCAGGATGAGAAGGCAAAGCTGTTTAATGCGATTGATCAGATTCCCTGCATTGGGCACAAGGCCCAGTGGGCTCAGAAGTGGATCTACTCGTCAGAGGACTTTCAGACTCGCCTGATTGGATTTGCATGCGTCGAGGGAATCTTCTTCTCGGGCGCATTCTGTGCGATCTACTGGTTGAAGAAGCGCGGCCTGATGCCTGGACTGATGTTTTCCAATGAGCTCATCTCTCGCGACGAGGGACTCCATACACAGTTTGCAGTTGCGCTGTATCATACATTGGACTCGCGACCAAATACACTTGTTCACACAATCATTAGTGAGGCCGTAGAGCTGGAGAAGGAGTTCATTCTCAATTCGTTACCGTGCTCATTGATTGGTATGAACTCTAAGATGATGAGTCAGTACATCGAATTTGTTGCGGATCGGTTGGCGGTCCAGTTGGGCACGCCGAAGATCTTTGGAACTGCGAATCCGTTTGATTTTATGGATCTGATTTCGCTTGAAGGAAAGACGAACTTCTTCGAGAAGAAGGTTTCCGAGTATTCTCGCGTGATGTCATCGGATGCTCTCCGGTTGGACGAGGAGTTTTAGCTTTACTTCTTGGTCGAGCTTGTGGCCGTCGTGGGGGAGGGGGTCGGAGTCGGCGTCGGCGGTGTAATCGGGTCGGCATGCTCGCGGCTTCCAACAAGAACATACCATGCTGCCGCGACGACGAGGAGGAGGAGGAGCCACTTAGGAACCTTAGGCATACGCATTTATTTACCGCACAGATTTAATCCTCAAACACATCCACACTTGGGTGGTGTAGCATTCTCATCGGTAATCTTGCAAAATTTACCTTTGGGACACGGTCTGCCGCACGTACATGACACTCCAAAGTGTTCGCGTCCAACCCACAGTAGCCCCACAACAAACACGAGAACTAACATCCATAGAGTTCGTCTCGGCATTGTTAGTAGAGGATAACATTTCCGGCGGGTGTCACAACCTTCTCATCTCCCTCCGCTGACGGCTTCTGCGGGAGGCTGAAGAACTCCCGGCCGAAGACGAGCGAGTAAACAAGACCAAACACAAAGAGGACGACGATGAGCATTAACGCATACTTGCCAAACAGCCAGAGGAAGTTCGTGTAGCTCTTCGCGTTCTTCGCCGCAAAGACGGCAGTTCCAATTTCAAGCGCACTCAGTAAATCACCGCCTCTCTGTTTCTTGGGCATTTATGAATACATCTAGAAAGAATTACTTAGGTAGACGGTTCGCAAGAAAGGTATGAATCAAGACGCGGCTACGGCGATTGGTGTTTGGTTGCTTGTCATGGGAGTCGCTACAGGATTTTGTATATGGAACATCATGGAACGGCGCAGAGAGGCTCGGCGTCTCGTGGTAGAAGACTTTGCGTAGAACTCTCTCCTACCTTTTCGTGTCCGTGTATAAATGGAGTTTCTTCACGCCGCAATCGCAATGCTCGCGTCCATGGTCCTTGTGCTTGCGGGCATGGTCGGGTACCTGTATTGGCAGCAGACACGCATGTTCCAGAACATGAACTCAATCGCGCTGGTCATCGGGGATCTTGCGCAGTCGTTCACCGCGTCTCGCGCCACACTGTCGGTGGCCTCTCTGCCCACACCTGCTCCCGCTCCCGAGCCTGAGGCGGAAGATGAGGACGACCGCGCCTCTGTGGAGAAGACGCCCGACGTGGTGACGGGACCTCCTGAGACGCTGGACACGGACACTCTTCCGGACAAGACGAAGAAGGAGCTCCAGGACATCCTTACGAAGCGCGGCCTTCCGTTCAGCAAGAGTGATGGAAAGAGTGCCCTTATTTCTTTACTGAAGGCAACGGCGTAGGAAAACGAAATTTCACATAGCAAGCAAATAAGAATCATGCTGACAATCAATGGCTACAAAATCGCAAAAGGTAGCAATGACCTACTCATCAAGAAGTCCCTCACCGTCAAGCCCTTCTCGATCATCAATCCCCATGCCGTCCCCAGATATGGGGTCTATCATGAGGATAAGACCCACCTCTATCTCCCCAAACACTTTGGATTGGAGAAATACGGACCTGTACCTTCGGCTCGAGATGTTGAGCAAACTCCAGCAGAGTTTTGGACATTTACCGGATCACTTCGTCCTCCGCAGATCCCGGTCGTCGAGTCTTTCCTCAAACCCGAGCCACACGACGGGATCATATCGCTTCACACCGGAGGAGGAAAGACCGTTTGCGCACTGTATATCGCGTCGAACCTCCGTGTGCCTACGCTCGTTGTTGTCCATAACACCTTCCTCCGAGACCAGTGGGAGGACCGGATCCGTGCCTTCCTCCCCAAAGCACGAATCGGACGAGTACAGGCGGATGTTTGCGATGTCGCCGATCGAGATGTTGTAATCGTCATGCTCCAGACACTTTCTATGAAGGAACTTAATATAGATGTATTCAAGCCGATTGGTCTCGTCATCGTGGATGAGTGTCATCATATCGCTTCAGAGGTGTTTGTGCAGGCGCTACCCAAAGTCACCTCGAAACACATGTTAGGCTTGTCTGCGACACCCGATCGCAAGGATAAGCTAATGTATGTGATCAACTGGTTTCTTGGTCCGATGCTGTACAAGTCAGACACGGGTGATTCAGTGGACGTCAACGTCAATGTGGAAGTCTTTGAGTATCAGAATGATGATCCAGTGTTCAATGAAATCGTCCTGAGTTCAGCGGGGTATGTCTCAGTCCCGATTATGGTAAACAAGTTGGCAGAGTGTACTGATCGTACAAAGTGGCTCTGCAGTATCATCTCTGATATATGCGAAGACGGACGCCAGATTCTCGTTCTATCCGATCGAGTCCAGCATTGCAAGGATATTCTTGCCGGGCTTCCTGGTGCGTCGGCATGTATTCTATCGCAGGATGTCAAGGCAAGCCAGCGGGCAGAGTTCTGTGCCTCCAAGCAGATTCTCATTGCTACATACTCGATGTGTAAAGAGGGATTTGACGTCCCGACTTTAAATACACTGGTTATGGCAACCCCTAGGCCAGACATTGATCAGATCGTAGGTCGTATTATGCGGGTCGAAAAGTCCACGAGAAAGGTTCATCCTCTCATCGTGGACATTGTGGATCCTCAGTTTCGGCGCCAATTTGGTGCTCGAAACACACTCTACAAGAAGCGGAAGTACAAGGTCTCTAAGATGGCTCTTCCAGGATCTAAGCCTTCTTCGCCGTCGGAATCGTCACAGTCTGTTTGGGGCTCGGAATTCTAGGAGGTAGACTGAGTGGACTCGGGGCACCACCCAGTTCATGCTGAGAATCCACAAAGATCTCAATCTTATTGAGTCCGTTCGTTTCATCGGGCTTGGAGATGTCCATGTACTTCGCCATCTGCTGGTTGAAATCCTTAGCGATCGAACCAGGAATGAGGGGGCTCAGTTCGGCCAAACGGTCGTACTGATCTTTTACATACTTCAAGAAGTCGCCGGGTTGCATACGTTCCTCGCGAGGAAGACGCATCTCGACGTTGATGAAGCGATAGAGCTTAGCATAGTGAATGGCCGACATGCGATGACCCTCCGAACGCTTGGCCCAGCCAAAGTACGTTCCGGTCGTGTTCAGAATACCCACGACGAGGGACCCAACACCCAGCGATGTTGCGGCCATCTGGTGATCGGAAAACAAACTAGACGATCCCGCGTTCAGAAACGCAATGACACCCGAACCAATAATCACAGGTAGGTCAATATATGTCTTACGACGAGTGAATACACTTTCGGCACGCTTGTGCATGATCGCAAGACCGTTAGCTTTTTCACCTGTCTGGGCAAAGTACTCTTCTAAAATAACAGTCCAACTAACAGTGCCGATGGCATCTGTGGAATCTCCCATGTTTGATTTTAAACGCAGAATATCTATAAGGAGAGTAATGAACTTCGACTACCGCGGAACTCTTGTCACCAAGAGTCAACCTGTTGCGACTCTTCGTAAGGTTACAAAAATACTGACAATTGATTCTAACGATCGTGACACTGGATTATTCGTCAAGGTCAATGGAGGTGCCACTTCATCTGATGCCGGTGACTATGTTGTCTATCTTCCCCGCGTGTATGAGCGCGTGACAAAGATTTCGTTAGTGTCTGCGATCGTCCAGGCACCTGTCATCCTGTCTACATCTGCAACAACGATTGGATTTCAGCCTACCGATACGTATATCATGCTTGGACTGGAGGGATTGAACCGCAAGGATGAGACTGCTCCGGGTGCCGACAAGTCTGGCTATGTAGATTCATGGTTCGCAAAGCTTGCCAATGACTTCGGTGTAGCCCAGTCCGGATCAACTGTTGCATCTGCATCATCGAGCGGTACAGTCACAACCTACACTACCACCCTCTCACATGGTCTTTATGTAGGTCAGACAGTGTGTATCACAGGAACGAGCAGTGCTCTCCACAATGTGGCCTTTGTTCAGATCGCGTCAGTTCCTTCAGTGACAACGTTCACAGTGAGCAACACGGTCGCAAACGGCACAACGTCTTCAGGTGGAACTGTATTCATTCCGGGCACGCTGTATTACAACAATCACACATACGATGATCAGGTTGTCGAATATTCTCCTCCGATTAGCCGTATTCAGCGGCTCCACGTCACTCTGCGCCGTCATCTCCCGCTTGCGAGTGTTGGTACCACGACTCCTCTCGGAGCACCGATTGTGTTCGGAGCCTCCCAGAACAGTTTCACATTTGAGATTGAGTATCTCGATAACGGATTTGATGACTTCTCCTCTATGCAGACGCGTCTTGGCCCTAGCGACCGCGCATAGCCTTTCCTAAGCTGACAAATGTATCAAACGTAAACAGGAAAAAAACACCCGTCGTAATGTACAGGAGCATATCCTGTGTTGCTGCCGGTTCATATCCTGTCTTGTTCTGTTCAACCAATCGAAGAATACGATCTAACTTGGAATCATCCCCGCCACCTGCGGATGCACCGGCCATTGTGAAGCTCTCGCGGACCATTGCTCGCTGAACAGGAATGGACGGGTCGAGCGGTGCCTGAGGGAGCGGCGGAGGTGTCGCATTGAACGACTGCGTAGCGGGATTAGTATCCAAGGGAAGCGAACTAGTGATAGATGCAGCCAACATAGAATTCTTATCCTTGGTAGCCGAAGGCGGTGTCTTAGGGGAAGGATCGCTAGCTTGACTGACTGTAATGGGCACCCGTTGACCGAATGGGGTCCCATATGCGTCTTCTAAGCTAGAGTAGTTCATTGTAAGAACGGTAGAAAAATATGATAGAAACTATAAATGAACATCAAGCCTGAGTGGATTGTAATTGCTCTTCTCGTTGTCTTTATTCTCTATTGCAGCAGGGAACACTTTGGAGTCCCTCCTGGTCCGCCGGAGCCGACGTGTTCGTGTCCAGCCGGCTTTACGTATGACAAACCCACTAACAAGTGTACAACTTCCGGAAGCACGACGGGGGCTCCGCCTCAGCCATCATGCACGTGCCCGTCGGGATTTACATATGACCAGGTTGCCAACAAGTGTAAACCTGTGCCCATGGGTCAGGGAACCGGATCAGCCCCTCGCACGGCGCCTCCTCCGGCTGCAACGTCCGGATCGCTCAGTAGCAGTGCCCCCGTTTCGGCGACCGTTGGCCCCGTGACGAGCTCGGCGCCCATTACGACACCTGTTGCGACCATGCCGGCTGTCACGCCGAATAGGGGCCCTTCCACGGCTCCGGCTACATCAACATCGTCTACCCCCGCCCCTCTCTAAAATCTCCAAGTAGAACAATGTTAGAGTACGCAGAAGTGTTGAATCAGAACAAGTTCTTCATTGGAATCATGATGATTCTGCTGAACATCGGATCTCGTCATCTGCTTGACGAATTCAGTGACGACCCGAAGGAGTATTCACGGAATGTCATGTTGCGTCGCGTTGCTATTTTTGCCGTGTGTTTTATTGCTACTCGCGATGTAGTGACATCTACAATCCTGACAGCAGGTTATGTCATCTTGGCAACAGGTGTATCCCGTAAGCGTCCTCTCGAAGGAATGGCAAATAAGGAGACGAAGGTTGAGAACCCTGCCTGGGATTCCCAGGCGCCTGTACTCTTTTAGACCGACGGACATTTCACACCTCAAATGCCGATTTTATATAGCTTCATTGAATTTTATCGTAGCATAGGGTGTATTTTTATTACGAACGTAATTATTTGGCATATGATATATTTTACATTCTTCAATTAATTTATTATTTACAATTGGAATCAAAGTATTTTTATAATAAACTGTATTGATTCCGTGCAAACCGATAGCACTTTGTTCTCTTATACCATAACCTGAAATATTATTAATGTTATAATATTTACTATCCACAAAGTTATTAAATTCAGTTTTATTATAAATCCAAAAAGCACAATATGGATTTTTATTATTTACACAATATTTTTTTTCATTTAAATCAATAAAAGTATCAAATATTTCCCCATATAAATCTGTTATATATTCAATACCATCCTCAACTTCAATTCTTACAAATCCCAAATTATAATTCATTTCTAATAAAATTTGGTTATATTCTAACCAATATTGTATTGCTTTATATGGAACTAAAATGTCATCTTCTATATACATAAATATATCATATTCATTTCTTTGTTGTTGTAATAGTTCTCTACATTTCCAGGTTAAATAAAAAGGGTGAATATTTGACAAATCATGATAAATTATTTTAATACATCCATTAGTGTAATTATTAAACACCCCTTCTTGTAAATCTATATTATTTGTATGAATAAAAATATCTGTTGTATATTCATATTTATTCGTTTCATCAATAATATTATTGATATAAACAATTCTATCAATTAAAAAATAAAAAGAAATATGTTTTGTAATTTTCATATGTATTTTATATTTAAAACGCTAAATATATTCGGCATTTGAAATGTAAAAAGGTGTAAATGGGAAAACATCACACCGAAGTATCGTTTAAGTTTTTTGGTCGCAAAGTGCCCGTCGGTCTAAAGTTTAATCACAACACTATTCTTCCCTGTAGATCCAGCGTTCTTCTTCGGTCCACTTCCACGAAGGGCTGACGCAGGAACTGCCGGTGGCGGACCATTGCCAGACGGAACCACGACGCTCTCCTTGATATTCTTCAGGAGATCATCGATGTTCACGGTAGGAGCCCGAACTTCCTGAACGGGAGCAGACACGACCTTTGCGCGAGCACCAATCTTCACCTGCTTATCGGCCGGGGGTGGTTTGGGAATCGCACTAGGCGGCGGAGCAGGAGGCATTCCAGACTGCATGAAGCTCATCAGACCCGAGAGTGGATTGGTGGCCTGTGGAGGAGGAGGCACAGTGGCCGTCGTACGAGACTGGTTCTGCATGGCCGCCGCCGCAAGAGAACGGGCAATGTCCGGATTCTGACGCATGATCTCATCGATGTTCGGGATCGGTGCCTTGCGAGTCATCTGGTTTGTCAGGTGGACCATGTATACCATCATACATACTCGCATTGGGATCTTGACCAGCGGGTGCATCTTCATGTTCTCACCATACAGATCGTAGAGCTCCTCGAAATCATCCTCCAGATCCACAACATTCATCTGAGCCGCTTCCGAAAGACCGTCCAGCTGAAGTCCGAACATCTTGAGAGCCGACACATGTTTGGATCCATACTCCAGACCGCTCATGCCTGTAACGAACCACTCGGAGAACTGCTTGATGGTCGCATCCATACTCTTCTCGCGCTTGATGAACTCGAGTTCCATCTTCATCTCCTCAATCGCCGAGTCCATGGTGAACCGCTTCCGCAGGGGAACGCCCATCTTTCCAAGACGCTCGAACTTGCGGAGAATCTCGTACTTCTCCTTCATAACTGCCTCATCGGACATGTGACGGACCTGCTTGGGTGCGGGAGTATATGTCTCCGCATTGAAATTCTCCATCCCGTTCATCTGAACAGGACCCGTGGTCTCAATGCTCGGCACCAGCTGAGGTCCGGGCGGAGGGGCAGGTGCTACATCATCGAACGAGATTGTGGGCAGGTCGACCGTCTCCAGATTGGCCATTCCTCCGATCTTAGGGTTAATCAATAGATCAATGTCCGAGACGCTTGACATTCTTACTACTTCTCTTGGACGTGGTTCTTAAAGTTGAAACGCGACAATTTTTATAAAATTATGCAGAAAGTAAATGAGAGGTGGTAAGGATGGAAACACTGTGGGAAATTCCAATTTGACCGAAGTAATGAAAGAACCTCGCGACCCAGCTCTTGTTGATCCTAATGACCAGGGTGCTGAACCGGTAGCGATTGAAGAACAGTCTCTCAGGTCACGCCAGCAACATCTCATTGCCAGCATACTTCGGGAGTATGGCGGCGACGAAGGTGAGAGAACGGCTGAAGAATTTGATATAGATGGCAACGTCGGTCGAGACATTGTAGATTTCCTTAGAGACATCATTAAGGAGATGCCAGCAGACTTCGATCCCACGCCACTATCGATGGAAGAATGGGAGGATATGAAATCCAAGATACTAGACAAGAGTTTCAGGTTAGACGGAGAAGAAGGCGGAAGACGTCGCCGTCGTGGACGCACTCGCAAGATGCGTCGTCGTGTCCGCCGCACTCGCAGACACAGTCGCCGCTAAATCTTCTCATGTTCTAATACCCAAAGACCTTGTAAGAATGAATCCGCAAGATCGTCCTTTTTGGGGTGCTTTGAGAAGTGTGCCTGATTCTCAGCGGGTACGAGAGCAAGAGCATGAGCAATGCCTGTCTTTTTGCGTCCTTTATAGCTTGCAGTTGAATCTTCCACTGTCACAATGTTCGACAGTTTGTGGGTCGCCGAAACCCCAACACATCGTAAGTTCCGACACGCAAAGTACATCTGGATCATTGCTTGGACGCCAAACATCCGTCGGTCCATCTGATTCTCAACGCAAACAACCCTTGCCCCGGACCAAGACGCTTGTCGCTGGTCAAGACTACGAATAATTGAAGGAGCGAGATCCAACACAGACCCACTTGCTGCAGACGATACACACTTCTTCCATGTGTTCTGCTTCAGATGGTTATACAGCAACTTGACCAGTTCGGTCTTCTTCGTAGCATTCGAAACCAATCCTGATTTTGTCATCTCCTCGTGAAGTTGAACGGGTGTAAGCTTATTCAAGGCCGTCTTTGTAGGTGCCTTTGACTTCTTCGGAACGTGCTTGCGACATGCAAACGTTCCATTTGAAGCATGTTCATAGGACGCTGCAGTTTCACACTTGTGACACCGCACTGCTCCCACACCTGATCTCTCTCCAAGAACATCGATGATATTCCAATCAGTGATCTTGACATCGGATCGATTCGTACCTTCAAGTACACAATACGCTAGGTTGCGTAGGCCTACATCAAACGACACAACCTTCATTGTATCGTATATGCGATACAATGAAAGTGTGTTTACCGATACCGGGAGTCGAACCCGGGCCAAGTGGGTGAAAACCACCTATCCTAAACCGCTAGACCATATCGGTATTTACGAGCTGTGGGATTCGAACCCACGCGGCTTTCGCCAGCAGATCTTAAGCCTGCCTCCTTAACCACTCGGACAAACTCGTACAGGGTTTCCGTCGTGATCTAACTGAACCATGGTGCCATCCTCTTCAACGCCGTAGATGAACCATCCATGGTCAATAAGATTGCCTCGGAATTGATAGACTGTCATGACTAATTGTTTGGTACGTTCGAAGCTCGGGAACTCGCCGCGAACTTCCCACTTTGTTTGATCTTTCTCTGCTATATGTCTGTAGACTACTGAGTAGTGTTTCATTTGGTATATCTACCTGGTTGTGTGAAAATACCGCATACGGGGGTCGAACCCGTGACTACAGAGTTAAAAGCTCTATGCTCTACCGACTGAGCTAATACGGTGATGCGACACGTGGGAATCGGACCCACGACTACGGCTTCATAAGAGCCGTGCTCTACCAACTGAGCTAGTGTCGCTGGTACGCCATGTGGGGATTGAACCCACGACTGCCCGCTTAGAAGGCGAGCGCTCTATCCACTGAGCTAATGGCGCATAAAATGGATTTATTTTAAGTTCATGTTAAGAAATACACACCATAATGGATCGCATCTTCCACACTCCGGTGGGAGAGCCTACTTACCTCGACACACTTCCCGTAGACGTCATCCGCCACCACCTCATGCCATTCCTCGACTGGGAGGACCGCATTCACGTCAACAGGTTGACACCACCTGCAGACCGCACACTTCCGAACAAGATTCCGAAGGACCGCATCATCGCACACCAGATGTACATCTCTTCACGCGACATGTACTCGAAATTGCGAAGAACATATGGTTATCGCGGAAGCATGAAGAAGACCATTGCGGTAAAGCTTAACTTCTTGCGGTACGTCCTCAAGGACCACAACATCTTCATTGCCAGATACTCGTTGACTTTCCGAGAGCAGCTACACCAGAAACTTGTGGAATTTTCAGACCCGGAAGTAATCCGGCGAATTCGCTTAATCGCACAACGCACTGAACTCAATAGTCTCGTGTCGTCCTTGATGGACAAGTTAGCGGAACTCCCGTTCTCACACTACATCCAATCGGAGCCGTGGCTTACCGTGGCTGTCACTCAGAATGAGGCTTCTTTGTTCTCGCGCGAGATCTACACCGTCTGGGTGTGAACATCTGTATTCAAAATCATACGAACCGTGTCCATAATAACAGTACGAACCTCCGACTTTTCCATGTCGGACGTGTGGTAGAGAACGGAAGGGCCGATGACTGGCGTAATCTGAAAGCTGTCGGCCGGCTCGAGGTCATGACGAAGAGACTCGATCAGATTCGCAATATAGTTCTCGGCATTGTAGCGAGACAGCCAAAAGCGGTACGTCGTGCGAAACTTACTGGGACGGTAGAAGACCTCGTACATCTCAGAGGGCATCCCTGGGCAACGACAGAAACGAATGACGTCGTCCTTTGGATGACTCTCGTCCCTGTTGAAGAGATGAATGCTGAACAGCTGCATTTCTCTCTTCTAGTGGCTAGTCTTTAAATACCCCTGTCATCGTTATCAAACATGTCCACGTCAACGTGATCACGCCCTTCGTTATTCGGGGCATTCATGTAGTCGCCGTAGTTTCCATCTTCAACACGGTCCTCTCCTACAGGAAGCTCACCTTGTTCCTCAAAGTCAACGGGGAGCCCCACACCAATTTCTGTGTCAGCCTGTTCCTCGGCAATCAGTTTACGATCCTTATCTGTAATGAGCGTAGGTGCCAGACCACGGTCGATGAGTTCCTTAGTAATCGCACGCTCATCGTCCTTCATCTCTCGTAGCAAGTCGGTCAACCGAATACGCTCCTTCGCACGAAGTGTATTGGAAACAGTTTTGGCTTCCTTGACATTTGCAAGTAACAAAACCAGGGTGGTATCATTTTTCAGAGCGTTCTGAAATGCGGTCTTCCTCTGCGGAGTCTTGCTGATTTCCTTGATCATTTCGTACACATATCCTTTCGTGATATCGCGCAAGTCATCGTCTTTTTGCATTGTATCCAGATTGGCAGTGGGGTTAGGAATGGCAAATAACGTAGATAACCGATTCGCGATCATGACGTTCGTCCGCCAGTTTTCAGTCGCACCTTCCTTCATCAACTTCAGACGGGCGACAACTTCCCTGTCTTTGACATCCAGAGTGACCGGCGTTACACGTTGAGACTCGGCCCTCTCAATCAACTTGCGTTTACTCTCCTCCCGTACGAACTGGTCAATACCGGGCCTTAGCGGTACGTCGGCCTGCTTGATTCGTGCCTCTCTCGGTGATCCCCAGTAGATACGGAATGACGGACAATCCGGAGGACGTGTGATACGACCAAACTCTTCCTTGGATGGCATGGCAATATCGCCAGGAATCATGGTAATTGGCTTCATTGGTTGCTCAGTTGGTGCTTCGGCCTTGGCCATTGCTAACGAACGACGTAGCGGTTCAGAGCCCTTGAGGATCGCGGCAATGCTTCCAACGGTTAATGTCCTCACCTTCTTTGGATTGTTGAGAACCAGTCTCATTACAGAAGCCGATGAACCCTTGAACGATGTGGGATAGGCTTCAAGTGTCTTGCTCAGGACCAGAATCATACTGTCTACGATCGTGTATCCATCTGACTCCGACTTGTCGCGCGGATATCCGGAAAGAGTCAGAGGCTTGGAACCAAATGACCTACGAGGAATCAGCGGCGGGCGATGAGACTGCATCAGCAACACCATTTGAACAATCCCTGCTATACCTCCTGCATCCTTCAGCTGTGAAGCAAGCCGCCGACCAATCTCAAGAATCGGGAGAAGTATACTCATGTCAGGCATCACGTGTAACAAGCTGATCAACATAAAGAAGACTTCATCCGATGCCTTGGTCGTGTCGAATGCGGTCTTAATCGACGCAAGGCTTTTTACCTGATCGGCGATTCCATGTCCGTGGAACTGACTCGTTGGTAGCGCATCTGCATGTCGGATAAGACGACCATCATCCGTGAATTCTTCCTGATCCTGTAAGACATCGGAATTGATCTGTTCGCCACACGATCTGCATACACGGAATCCGTCCACCTTAGCTGTCCACGTATCGTAAAACAAACGACGATCGGCCGCAAGGTCTCCACTTAAAATAGCCAGGGTGTGTTGGCACACCACGAATGCGCCGTTCTTGTCCACATACGTCTTCTTATCAAAAATCGTCTCGCGAATAATGTCGGTAATGTCTCTGAGCTTATCATCTGCGAATCGGTTCTTGTCCTCTAAGATTGCGACTACATCCTTGCGTTGCTGGGGAACTTCGCGTCCGGGTGTGAGTGGTACCTTAGCGTCCCTGATCGGTTTCTCCTTGACGTCATATGACTTCGTCAAGGCACGTAGGTAGGTTTCGAGAATCTCGTTGGATGTCCCTTCCTTCCACTGCAGGCGGTTTTTGAATCCATCCTGTTTCTTCTCCTGCCGAAGAAGTTCCAGAGGAATACATTGAAATGTTACTTTCTTTTCCCATGTCCTTCGCAGAAGCCCCCGAGTTTGAAAGTCACGCCACTCTAATCCCACAAGATCGCACTCAGCAATAGTCGTTGCAGGAAAGGAATGTTCTGCATCAGCACTCGGACGAAGCTCTGTGGTTCCATTCTGTCCGGTCTGGGACATCAGCATATGGATTACAAGCTCACCGCCGTCAAGCTGATTCATCAGCCAGTACCGAGGCGATAGTCCAGGATAATACGGTTCATAGTATTCGAGAAGCTTCTCAGAGGGCTGATCAGACTTCGACGAGGGAAACTTGAGCTCGAGACTATCTGTCGCAATGTCAGATGAATCCGCGGGAGGAAAGCGAGACTTCCACGACTCCCATGGAATGTCTGATAACTTGATATCGTATACCTTGAGATACTTCATGCCTTCAACATACGGATCCTTGGTGACTGGCACAGCGTGTGTCATGATCGCATCCAGCGATGGTACAATCTCCGAGAGTTCGGCCGTATTCTCAATCATGACAGCGTCGGCAGATTGTAAAAAGGGATGCTCGGGCAGTGGATTCGGTACATCCACAGGGCGCTTCTTTGCGTAATATCCCTTGAAGTTGACGAGGTCTGATGTTCCGGGCATTGTGGAACGGATCACATCAAACCGACCATCCTCGTGTCTCCGTGTCTTTGGAAACGAAAAAACAGGAAGAGCGCGCAGGGGGTCTTCTCCCTCGCTATTCAAAAACTCGGTTGGCACGGTTAACGGATACTTGCTTCCTTCTGTTTCTGATTGAAACGGCTTGGGCAAGGACATGAGCAAGGAACGGTAAAAATTCGGCAGCTTTACTCGTCCTTCGCTAAAGAGCGGTTCATACGAGTCCGTAAATGAATACTCTTTCAGGTCGGGGGATGAATACACTGGAAAAATCCAGTCGAACTTTTTGCCATACTGGGGTTCGCGAAGATGGTAATCGTCGGCCGTTGCTACAATGTTGGTACTGTACAAGTCTCGAAGCCGTTCGACTTCGTTCTTCAGGACTTCTAATTGAAACTTTGTGGTTCGCCCCTTCGGAACGAGTTTTTCATACGCATCCGTCACTTGTTCATCCAGCGTATAGAACCGAATGGTTTCCGGACGCTGAATGGTTTCATCGTACTCGATGTCTTCAAGGACTTGAAAGTCCTCTGCCTTGAACTCGAAGACCTCCGACATTATACAGACTTGAGAATGCTTTCGCAGAGTGCCACCGCCTCCGTCTTGAATCGCTCGATGACCTTCTCGGGATCGACCTTGGAGCTAAACCGAACAATCATCTTTGGAAGCAGGGGGTGAACAATGCGATAGGACACGAAGTCCACGAGTGCCGCATTGTACAGGAGGATCTGCGCCAGTGCCCCCATCGTATGGCCCTCCTCCTCTGTCTCGACAGAGAACCACCCATCCTCCTCTCGCAGGATTGGATTCTTGCACCAGTCCTCGATCTTCTTCTTGTAGATCGTGGCAGCCTGCTTCACCAACTCCTTGGCAGAAATGACACCAATACTCTCAACGGCAAGGTCGAACCAATTGGGACGGCCGTTCTCGTCGCGAGAATACGAACGTTGGATCTCGTAGTTATCGAAGATCTTGGCCCGCTCTGCACGGAGAACCTCGTCGTCGCCCGCCACCGCCACGTAACTATCCTTATCCAACTTTGCCAGTTCGGGGTCAACGTGGTTCTTAAATGTTGCCACACAAACCTGCGAGGAACTCTTGGTGTCGACACGAAGCGACGCCCTGAAGTGAATTGACTCATTCGGGTCGAGCTTCATAAAGTAGATTGGGGCCTCCTCGTCGCGATCATACAGCAGAACATTCTGACGAGGTCCGTCGATTACGAAGTCGTCGGTTGTAACCTCGATAGGTCCCTTGCGGATCATGTCCTTCGTGGGTGGCAGAAAGCGAAGCTCAATCTTCGTATCGCGGATCACACCCGTTTCCTCGGGACGGGCATTGATCGGTAGCATCTCTATACGATGCTTCAACATCTCATGGATCATCTTGGTCGAGTTGTCGAGAATCTGAACATCGTGGATGACAACAGTTGGGATCTCGGCGAGAAGGATGCGGCGAAGACCGTTCACGAAGGCGACAGGGACATCCTTCAGCTCGGCGTCGAGGCGGTAACCGTTCAAAGAAATCTTAATGGACTCCATTGCTTATATCTTCTCTCGTTGATATCTATCCGTTTTTTTCAACGATGAGGGCAATGAGCAACAACCAGCCGATTCTGTTTTATAGCACTCGCTGCTCACACTCGAAGCAGATTATCGAGACTCTGAAGATGCTAAAAAAGGAGACACTATGCAGAATGTTTGCCATCGACGGTCTCACTCGCGACAAGCTACCGCCGTTTCTCAAGAGTGTGCCCACGCTGTTCAATCCGGAGACGAAGGATGTATACGTGGGTAAGGATATTTATGCCTACATTGCCAAGCCCGTATCCCCTCGGCGCGAAGTCCCCACCCAGCAGCCAACTCCGACTGCAAGTTCTCAGGCAGCTGCTGTCAAGCCGTCTGGAGCCCCGAGCGCCTCAGGTGCTATAGACTACGAGGCATGGTCCTTTGGAACGGCATCTGGGTTTTCCGATTCGTATTCAAGCTGGGACTCGCCGGGAAATTTCTCGGCCCAGGACCAGCTTCATTATACGTTCATTGGTGATACAAAAAGTGGTGCGGCGCCGCCTGAACCTCAGACCAAGCAGAGCTATGATGGTGATAAAGAGGGTCGTAACGCCGACCTGGCCACGCGCATGGAGGCTATGCAGAAACAGAGGGACAAGGAGTTTGCTCCGGTTGATCGCAAGTAAGTTACCAGCTCGTCTCCTTCTCAAGACGGCGTTGGTTCAGATCAGACAACTTCGGAGCCCAGCTGATGATATATGCCTTTCCCTCGAACGTGACCGTGATATCCGAGTCGGGGAAGAACTCTCGCAGTTGATTCAACCCATAATTCTTTCCAGTGTCTGTCAGGTTTTGCGAGACGTAGAACACTAGGGATGTATCGCCCCTCTCTGCGGCTGAGCGCGTAGAGTGGTAGACCGACTCTGCCCACATCTTACCATCCAGCTCCTGCTTGCGGGTAGCTACTCGCATCTGTTCGGCCTGGGCGGTGGCGGCGGCGTTCTGAAGCTGAAAGCGAGTGATAGGCTGCATGATGATGTAAAAAGACTTTGTGGTAGGTAAATCCATTTTGCCTAACGGTGGCGACTGTGGGGCGGACGAGTGCGGGACCGACGAGTGTGGGACCGACGACGGCGCGTCGATCGACGTCCAGCCTTCTTAGAACGGGCTTCTTCAAGCTCCTCTTTCTTCTTTTTCAGCTTCACTTCCAGTACTTCAACGATTGTCTCAACTGCTTCCTTTGAAGTCGCATTCTTGTATGCCTTACCGTAGTCAGTACCGCTGCGCACAGTCGAGTGCAGATAACCGGGCTTCCCATCCTTCAACGCTTTGAGCAGAGCATTGCCGTGTTCTATTTCCTTTTCGAGATCTTCGATGTCCCCCCTTAAGTCCGTTACTTTCTTGCTTTCAAACGCCATTTATTATTAAAGCATATTTTAAGTTGACTTGGTGTTGTATCTCGGCGCAGTTACGATCTGACGAACGACATGTTGCATGTGCTGAATCTCGGCAATGACGGCGACCAGTGCGTCATTATTTCGCTTAGCAAGTGCGTTTGCCTTTTGCATCTCGGCAACGATTGCGGCGAGAAGCCTCGGCTCGTAGGCGCTCGAAGTGTTGAGAATGTGTTCGGTTGCTGAATCCATGTATGATGTACTGGATTCATGGATGGGAAATCCGTTTTCTATGCAATGGCTCCGAATACAACATCACGTGATGCGCGCCGAGTCACTGGCCCAGGAGCCGTCACCAAGTGACCCTGAGTAGCCTTCTGCTACTGTATTTAGGTTCGTTTTTTATTCGTCGTCGCTAAGCTCGTTTCCATCCGTATCGGTCTTGGCATAGCAGTCGGGGGAGTAGTGGCTCTTGCGCCCACACCTGTAGCAGGCACCCGTCTTCTTGGCGGAGCGGGGTGGCGGCTTGGATGTGCAGCGTCGCTCGTGTTGGATGGCGAGTACCATGCGCTTGAACTCCTTTCCGCAGTGGTCACACCCCCACACGTTCTCTTCCTCTTCCTCACCTGCCGTGCATCTACCTGCAAAGTGTCCGATCTCACCGCACTTGAAACAAGCATCGGTGTTGCCACGAAACTCTCGCTCCAACACCGACTTGGTTGCCTCATCAAGTACTAGGGACACATACGCACCACCGCGTACATTGTCTACACCATACTTCTTCATAAGATCCTTCGTAAGGTTCGTCTCGTCATGATCATTCTTCAACGGTCGTGACTCAATGAGCTTCAAAGGTTTGTGGCTTCGCGTCCACGTTGCTCCGTCTCCGGATAGGTGCTGCTTGTAGCGTTCTGCGACATTCTTGGATTTGCCGACGTAGTACTTTCCTCCCTCGAGTTTGAGAACGTAGAGTTGCTCCATGGTGACCGAATGTCGTTTTCTTGTAAGTATTCAAATCCATTTTTTACGAAATGTTCAGCAGGTCAACCTGTCGGTGCGTACGTTAAGTAATCTTGAGGGTGAGTAATGGCCGACACGCTGAAGGCACTTGTGTTCGAGTGGGTTCTGACCAACGGGTCATTGCCCGGATTCGCTGACCGCGTCAATGCGACGAAACACCTGTGGCCCAAAACACCAGAGCCACAACGCGTTGTATGGCGGGGACAGGGAAAGGTAAAGCCAGGTATTCCCCAGCTTGCGTCACCGAGTTCGCTCCGATCTGACGTGCGTCCGGTGATTAGCACATCGGAAGACAAGGAATCTGCTTCGGTTTTCGGCGGTGATGACTGTTGTCTCTATCAAATCATAGTGAAACCGGGCGTTCGGTATCTGAACGTCGAAAAGGTTGGAGCCGGATACGTACCACCTCACGTCGTTGAATATGTGAAATCACTCATTCCGCCGTATCGCAAGGGGTTCACTTCAAGGAACACTTCGGACATGGTGCTCATCAGTGCGTTCAAGACACGTATCAATAAAGAACATGAGATTCTCCTCGAAGGCGGCGGCACGTTCACCGAGCCAGTCTCGTTTGGCGATGCTAAACCCAAGGTATTTCACACATCCTATCAAATGAATTCCGCTGGACGTCGCCCTCGTCGACGGACCCGCCGCCGGACCGCCAAATCCATCCGAATGAAAAATGTTTTTTTGTAGACTTGGAATCCGTTTTACACCTCCGATGTATAGAGAACCCCACCGGGAGTTCGTTTTGCTATTGACGATGTCACCTCAACTTTGGATGATGTCACCTCAACTTTGGATGATAACATTGTATTAAACGTCTCTGTTTCGACGTAACGATGCTTTATATTTAATAGATGTTGATTATGACTCTCTTGTCGGATTAGAACACGTTCGCGTGCTAATAGTTCTTCCTTCGTATTGCATGGATACGATTCAACAAGCTTAATGTTGATATTTTTTGCACCTACCTTCTTAATGAAGTCGGATAAGATGCCATGCCCAGACGAAGTCCTATGTTGACTAAGACGTTTTGATAGGGACTGGCAAGTACTTCCTCTATAAACAACGTTATCTTCAAATGTAATATCGTAAATCTTACCGTTCGTGTAATTATCGTCGGGAACAACGTTCTTGCGTTCCACAAGCGAGTTCAGATAGTCGTCGCTATCACACTCTAATTGATGGAGGTGCTCTTCGGCCATCATCGGCGACAGTTTTGTAAGCTCGCTCGCATCTTCAATGCTTCTACCCTTTGCTATGAGCTCTTTTGCGTGACGAAGTTTTCGCCATTCAATGGAACACTCGGAACGTCCAAGCTTACTAGCGCATTCTGCACTAGTATTTCCCGAAGATATCATTTGAAGAAGCTCGCTGTCGTGTTCTGGTGTCCAGCGCATCTTGTTATGGAAAATAAGTACGTAAGGGGCGGGTGGATCCGTTTTCTATGCGACCACCATCATCTGTTCCGGGTGCTCCAGAACCCTACTCGACGCGCACTGAACGCTGAACTGCGGGCCCAGCAGAAGGAGCTGCGGGAGAGGGGGTTAAAGGGTTAGAGTTCATAGCCCTCAATATGCTTCTTCGCATAGCAGCCAGAGGCCATGTGGCTATCGCGACCACATCGCTTGCACACTGGGGACGATGTCTCTAGTTCTTGGAAATCAACATCCTCGTTGTCTCCGCATGGGAAGTTGATCACCATGCCGTTCTCGATATTTAGCAGCTTCATATACATCCCACACTGTGTGGCATGATCGTCCTTGATGGACCGAACCGACTTCAGCTCAACCACAATGTTCCCGTTAACCACGAGGTCGGCACGCACTTGCCCTACCTCAACTCCCTCAAACATGACCGGGATTACCTGTTCTGACTTGTAGGGGATGTTGTGTTTCTTGAGTAGGACCTCCATAGCGTTGTGGTAGACACGTTCGCTGAAGCCGGCACCGAGACCCTTGAATACACGCTTGGCGAATGACTTGATTTGCTCCATCTTGAATGGAAAAATGTTTTTTTGTAGACTTGGAATCCGTTTTCTACTGCGGCGGCGTCATCTGATGGACCTCAAAGTTGTTTCCCTTCTCGAGGTACAGCGATACGACGCCGTTCTGCGATGTTTTTTCCGCGACGGCCTCGTCCCACAGCAGTTCGGCGCTGGTATCGTTCACGGCTGCGTTCTCCTCCAAGAATGCAATCCACTTGGACTTGATTGCAGCTAGCGCGTCGGCGAGGGACTTGTAGGGTGTAGGGTAGAGCGTGTGGCCGCTGTCGGTGACTTCGAGGACAATGTAGAAGGACGCCATGGTAGACGTGATATCAAGTTTCCTACTCCGATTAAATCCATTTTGGACAATGAAAAAGTAAGTAAGGAGTGTTTACTTGGTGACCTTATTCATCGATATCAATTATATATGTCGGTATAGTTGGTTTGTTTTCTAAATATGTAGAAACAATACGATGAGCCCCGTCCAGTAACGTATAGTCTCCCTTTTTTAAGGCTATCCATATTGGTTCTGTATGACCATGTTGGCGTATGATTCGTCTATGGTGTAAAACCGAGTCCAAATCTTTTTGCCCTCTGGGACGATCTTCTTCAGGATAAGGATCTTCTGAAAGACGTGCTGAATTGAAATTATGTAGTTCTCTACATTTTGATAGTGGGAACTGAAATAACTTGCTCTTGAACGTATGATAATACGAAGATATGTTCGGTGATGAAAATAGCTTTATGCTTACTGATGTTTGAACAGAATCGTGCATACTTTGAAGATATTCCATTCTACTTAGCGCTCATCTAAGATGCTTATGGATCTAAATCCATTTTGGACAATGAAAAAGTAAGTAAGGTAAGTAAGGAGTGTTTTTCTGGGCGTTTACTTGGTGACCTTGGCCTGGTTCTCGGGCGACAGCTTCTTGTACGACCGCCATGCGCACTCGAAGAGCGACTTGACCATGGACTTGTCGCGCCCGAGCTCGTGGCAGCGCTTGGCCCGTGCGAACATCATCGTGATGTTCTCAGGCGTCTCGAGGAACTCGAAGAACATGTTGGGCCGCGTGGCCCAGCGCGCGATGTAGCGGTTCGCGTACTCAGCGTGCTTGCCGTGGGCCACGCAGCACTGCTCACCAACGTGGTAGGTCATGGTGGACTGCGTCGCAGTCTCTTGGGTGTGGATCAGGTAGGCGACCTGACCGTCGAAGCTGGTGCCGCACCAGTCGCACTCGGAGAACGAAGGAGTGGAGGAAGACATCTTGGAAGGAGATGAGTTAGAGCGAAGAGCGTAGGTGGAAGACATCTAGGGCAGGGGCTTTCTGTCTTTCTTGCTGGACACAAATCCATTTTGGACGGTGGCGTAAAATCCCTTACACATCTCTCTCGGTAATGAGATAAGATGTCTACGAAGATTTTCACGGACGCATTCTTTAACCAGTTCCACGAATTCCTTGGCCAGCTAATAACTGTCTTCCCCGCCGACGACGATTTCCCGGCTTACAAGACTGGCTTGGCGCTTCTCCGCAGAGTCAACCCCTCCATGGTGATCTCAGAGTTTAAGGCACATGTGTTTCCGTATGATGAAATCATCAGGGCAAGGAACACTGACTTCTTCATGAACCACACATTCGAGGACGTCGTGTCATCCGACATGTCCATGGATTCAATTATTCGCAAGCTAAAGGATCTATGGGCTACTCTTTCCGTTAAGAGCCGTGATGCCATCTGGACTCACATTATTCTCCTTCTGGATATCGCCAAGCGGTGCTAAGTGATACAGCTCAGAGATGGCATTCTCGGGAGACTCAAAGTTCCTGAACAGAATCTGGTTCACCTCTGCAGGAGTCCACTTACCCTCTAACTCAGGGTGCTGAGCCAGGTCGTCAATCTCCTTCTCGTAAAATGACTCGAGCATCTCTTGAAGCACAGCAACTGTACAACGCTTGAAATGAACAATCATGTCGACACGGCCAGGACGAATCAAGGCCCTATCGATACGCTCAGGGAAGTTGGTGGTGATGATCAGAATACGGCCATTTGCCTCTAGCGTTCCATCCAGAAGATTCAGCAGGAACGAGAGATCGATAATCTCCTTGTCCTCCTCCTTACGGTCCATAAACGGATCCGTTTCCTTCTGCTTAGGCGCCTCCGCAACAGGTTTCTTCCACTCGCGGCGCAGAACCATATCGCCCATTGCGTCAATGTCCTCAATTACATAGAGGCGCTCAGACACGGGGATCGTGTACTTTTCCGTATTCACACCGTTATACACGTGAATCTCGTCATTAAAGAAGAGATGGTGGAGTTGTTGTTTCGTCTTGATTTCGGACAGCTGGACATTGATAATGTGACGCCGCCCAACAGACGCCACAGCCTTAATGGTGGAGGTCTTACCAGTGCCCGGCGGGCCGTGGAACATGTAACCGAGCGTATACGGAATACCCTTTTTATCATACCATGCTCGGTTCTCAAGAAAGAACTCGGTGCGGTGCTCGACCTGCTTCTTCTCCTCGAAGAAGACATTACCAAAATTTCGGTTGGTCGAGAACTTTGATTTGGTATACACGAGGTGTGTCACGGGCAGCGGATTCTGAACCGAGCCTTTTACACGTGTCTGAACCATCTGGTCAAAAAAGTAGCGGTGAGTTCCTAGCTTATTTGCCATGCGGCGCTCATAGTCCGTATTGCAGTTGTCGACAAACACCTGGAGATGCTGAACGTCATTCTCATAGCAGTATAACTTGAACTTGACAATCTCCAGCTGACCATCGGTGATCTTCATATCCTGAAGCTCAAAGTACACGTCAGACTCTAGGCATACAGGTTCGTACTCGTGAGGCAGGTAGTCATGATGGGTAACCGACAGAAGTGTCTTCATAGCAGGAAGTGTTGTCACATAGTGAATAACGGCATCCATGCGGTTGGCGTAGAGACTCTGTACCTGCTGCTTGTTGTTTCCCTGATTGATCTGAGAACCCCGTTCGCACGTGATCGACGCCCTAGGAGTCCTCAGCACCGAAGATGAGACCGCTGTTCCCTGCCGTTGACGGCGACAGCAAATGGCAAAAAACCACGCTGACCACGTTGGAAATGTCTTCACCGCAATCTCAAAACTATTGACAGCCAACAGATTCATCAAAGGATTCTTTGACTGTGGCATTTGAATCATCATCTGTGTCTTCACAATATCGTTGAATTGCATGCTTTATATGACGCCATACGATGTAATACACTTATCCAACGTAGCACCCGTCGGATGGACAGGCTTGGTCCTGCGAAGACGGAGTTCCTTAGAGGCCTTCTCCACAGTATCTTGAGACAAACTAACAAACTTCTTGACATCCCGAATGGGGCCTTGGACGTTCATAGTCGGCACATGAAGGCGCAAGGGAGGAAGTTGAATAGCAACCATGTCCTCGGACGATGAAACATACTCCCTGAACTGCTCAATGTCTAGCGGACCTCCAAACATACGAAGCATGTGTCGATGGGGAGCCGGAGTAATTGTCTTTCCGGAAAAAATTGAACGGTATAAATCCGAAAGTAAGGCATGACGGGTCCATCGGACCACGTCAGATAGCGATACGTCTCCGTATAGGTAAGCAAGACCACATTCTGGAGAACAAAAGTGTCCCTCGCATGTGTACATGTTATCGTAGGCATCGTAGGAAAGGGGGAGCACACTCGCCTTCCACGGAAACGGATGGCAACACCAAAAGCAGGCTGACGTTCCAGAGTACGTGGTCGCTCGAGTACGAGCCAGAATCTCCTTCATCGTATCTGTGTTGAACCGTTCAGCAACCTTGGATGTTTCAACACTGGACAAAATGTCCGAATAATTGGTCGAACTCTCTGCAGGAGTAGGGAGCTCTTGCTCAACCGGAAGTTTTAACGAAAAAATCACAGGAGCTTCGGGAAGATTCTTTCTCGGTGGCATTAATGTTTCTAAGTCGTGTCAGTGAAAACGGAAAGTATTTGATCAAGGACTCTCAATTCAGGAAAGATGACGGACCTTAGCACTGCCTACGTGAAGAAGACCCACCGCGAGCACATTCTCAGCCTTCCAGACACCTACATCGGCAGTATCGAGACTGCTGAGGAGGAGGTCTACCTGCACGGAGAGAATGGGTTTGCACTTAGCAAGATTGCCGTCAACCCTGGTTTCTACAAGCTCATCGATGAGCTGATCGTCAACGCCCACGACCAAGTCGTGAGGCTGAGGCAGAAGAATTCGACCACCCCGGTCAAGAGCATCGACATTACGTGTGATGCTAACACCTTCTCCATCACGAACGATGGAGAGCCTATCGACGTCGCTGAACACCCGGAGCACAAGACGTGGATCCCCCAGATGATCTTCGGTGAGCTCCTGACCTCGTCGAACTACGACCCGAAGGAGAAGAAGCTGGTCGGCGGAAAGAATGGCTACGGCGTCAAGCTGGTCAATATCTTTGCCGAACAGATGGTTGTGACGGTCGTGGATCAGCCTCGAAGCCTGATCTATGCTCAGACGTTCAAGAAGAACATGACTGAGATTGGAAAGCCTGTCGTCAAGGCGTGCAAGCAGAAGTCCTACGTCTGTGTAGACTGGACTCCCGACTTTGCTCGCTTCGGCATGACGGAGATCCATGAGGGAATGCGCCAACTCATCGAGCGTCGCGTCTACGATCTGGCCATGACGCTGGGGAAGGAGGTGAAGGTTACCTTCAACAAGACGGCCGTCAAGTGTAAGAACCTGACCGAGTATGCGAAGGCGTTTGGGTGCGATCCGGTAGTCTACGAGACTCCGAACGAGCGCTGGCACATTGCGATCGCCGACAGTCCAACGGACAAGCAGTTCGCCATGTCCTTTGTGAACGGCATCTGGACCTCCAAGGGCGGAACCCATGTAGATGCGGTCTTCTCACAGGTCGTCAACCACATCGTGGAGTACCTGGAGACGAAGAAGAAGATCAAGGTCAAGCCCAGTCTTGTCCGCGATCATCTGGCGGTGTTCATCGTCAGTATGATTGAGAACCCGAGTTTCACGTCGCAGACGAAGGAGACGCTGACGACCAAGATGTCGGCGTTTGGATCGAGCCCGAAGATCAGCGAGGATACTCTTAAGAAGATTGTCACCAAGCTGAACCTGGTGGAGAAGATCATGGAGGTCCAGTCCGCAAAGGACTCTAAGGACAACTCCAAGACGGACGGTAAGAAGCAGAGCAGGATCACGGGCATTCCCAAGCTGGATGATGCAGTGAATGCGGGAACGAAGGATTCGGCGAAGTGTACTCTGATCCTCACGGAGGGTGACTCGGCAAAGGCGATGGCCCTGTCAGGTCTGAGTCAGGAGCAGCGGAAGTCCTTCGGCGTCTACCCTCTCAAGGGTAAGGTGCTGAACGTGAAGGACACGAGTGATTCTAAGGTGGAGCAGACCAAGGAGATTGCCGAGCTGAAGAAGATTATCGGCCTAACATCGGGCAAGAAGTATACGGATGTGAAGGACCTACGCTACGGGTCAATCATGATCATGACGGACCAGGACTTGGACGGCAGCCACATTCGTGGTCTGCTGATCAACCTGTTTCACGAGCTCTGGCACGAGCTCATCGCCATTCCGGGTTTCCTGACCTACATGGCTACACCGATCGTCAAGGCCAATAAGTCCAAGGAGACCCGAATCTTCTACTCGCAGTATGAGTACGAGCAGTGGCGTACAGGTGAGGGATCCAAGGGCTGGAAGGTGAAGTACTACAAGGGATTGGGTACCTCGACGCGTGATGAGGCCAAGGACTACTTCAGCAAGGTGAATGCGGTTCGCTTTGACTACGATGACAAGGCCGACAAGTCGATTGACTTGGCCTTTAACAAGCAGCGTGCGGACGACCGCAAGGAGTGGCTGAAGGGCTACGACCGTACGGCGCTGGTACCCGCGGGTAACCGCGTACCCTACGATGATTTCATCCACAAGGATCTGATCCACTTCAGCTACTACAATCTGGAGCGGTCGATCCCGAACGTCATGGACGGTCTGAAGACGTCGCAGCGGAAGATCCTGTATGCAGCGTTCAAGCGTAACCTGACACAGGAGATCCGCGTTGCCCAGTTCGCGGGATATGTGTCGGAGCACACGGGGTATCACCACGGTGAGGCTTCGCTGAACGAGACCATTGTGGGCATGGCACAGGACTTCATGGGATCCAACAACATCCCGTGGCTGGTTCCTCAGGGACAGTTTGGTACGCGTATTCAGGGTGGCAAGGACGCAGCGTCGCCCCGTTATATCCACACCTACCTCCAGCCTCGCATCCGCAAGATGGTTCCCGAGCAGGACTTTGCGGTGCTGAAGTATCGCGATGATGACGGCCTCCCGGTTGAGCCCGAGTGGTATGCGCCGGTTCTGCCGATGCTCCTGGTCAATGGTGCGCGTGGCATTGGCACTGGGTATTCCACTTACATTCCGCCGTGCGACCCGAAGGTCATCAAGATGAAGTTGATGCGAAAGATCCAGGCGGGACATCCGCTGAGGAGCGATCCACAGCTCGTGCCGTACTTTGAGGGCTTCAAGGGTACCTACACGGAGGATGGTGTGGTCGGTGTCTACCACAAGGAGAAGGAGGACTTTGTTGTCACCGAGCTCCCGCCTGGAACCTGGACGGCTGACTATCGCGAGTGGCTGGAGAAGGAGCTGGCGGAGGGCCGTATCAAGGACTTCAGCGACACGTCCACAGATCAGCAGATCAATATCCGGATCAAGGGGATTGAGGAGAAGGCGCTCGTGAAGTCGCTGACAGAGAAGGTCCGTACGACCAACATGCACGCCTTCAACTCGAAGGGTGTCATCACCAAGTATGAGACGCTGACAGACATTCTCTGCGAGTTCTGGACTGTGCGCCTGAACATGTATGAGACTCGGCGCCAGCACCAGATCAAGACACTCAATGATCAGATGCCCTACCACAAGAATGTGGTCCGGTTTATCCAGGATCAGATTCAGGACGAGCCCGAGGTTGTGCTCAAGAAGAAGACACTTGCCGAGTGTAACGAGATTCTGGGCGAACACGAGTACCAGCACATTGACGGAAGTTACGACTACATCATGCGACTGCCCGTGTCGGCCTTCACATCTGAGAAGGTGGCAAAGCATGAGAAGGACATGGCAGAACTGAAGGCGGAGATCGATAGGCTGGAGAATACGAATGCGGAGAAGTTGTGGCTTGCAGATTTAGAGGAGGTGTAAAGAACAAGGAGTATGAGTTACCTCGATTTGTTGGTGAATCAAGACCGGGTGGCAAGAAATTCCTACTCATATGACCCACGTGTCACCATGCAGACGCCCATAGAAACAGATGCCACAGTTCAATATACAAACATTCCGGTTGGATCACACTCCGACGCAAACATAGTTCAAGCATCTCCAAAAACGACACTGGTCAAACGATACGTTGTGATGGACACGTCACAGCGCGACTGGGTCAAGCAACCAAACCCTTTTTCCAATTTGGTGTTTACATTTGGTGATCGGAACACACAGTCCATGAATCCACCTGTGTATGCAAACAATTCGTTCGTACCCACCTTTGCGATTGAGCAACAGAGACTGACAAACCCTGTCCCCGGTCTTCCCAATACACAGGGTTGGTCGATTGCTGGGACACCGTCGAATACCGTGTACCCTGCATATAACTCCTCCCTACCCCAAGGCAATTTCATTGCGTACGATACTGGATACACCATTCAGCCATCCGGTTCGGGATTTGGAAGTGTCTTCACACCTTGCAATGTAGCTGCCATTCGGCTTGTCCGCGCGGTGATACCGCAGCGTCAGTTCCTTGATTTGCCCATCGTTCCCAACAATTCCCTCTCGGCGATCATCCAAAGCAACCTTACGAATACATCGTTCTCGACATTTGCCACGTATCCGTACTTAATGCTCTATCTCAACGAGTACTATGGACAGTACGTGGGCGGTAATGAACCGACACGCAGAACCTTCTCAGTGATGACGCAAAGGCAGAGGCAACAGACGACCCTTACTGGTACGCCAGGAGGACAGCAGTTTGACTATGAGGGTTGGTCTCAGGAGGCTCTTCAGCTTCAAAGTCCAATCACGAATCTCCAGCGGCTTCAAATCAGTGTGTCGGATCCGATCGGGAATGTCTTCATTCACAATGACACACTGAACATCGCACTCATGCAAGCCACTCCTGATTCGGCATACATTCTGTGTTTCACTCCAAATTACCAGTACTTTAGTGGAAATGAGATGCGAGTTGGTGATCGCATCATATTCTACTCGAACACTCTGTCGAATATGTTGAAGTCTCCAATCATTGCTGCCCAGAATGTCGACAAGACAAAGTTTGTACAGGCACTGACCGGTGGAATCTTTCCCGTTCTCGCTCTGCTCGATTACGTCCCCGACTCAAACGGCGTGTATGGTGCTCGTGATTCAAATAGTCGTACACAGTCGTACATATCGTCGTATAACGGGTTTGTGATTGCGAACTTCTTTACACAGACGGGAACCGACGGTAATATTGTTCCTACCTATCCCAACTCAATTGATACATCCACCTATACGATGCTGGAACCCAATACATTAGTTGGGTCCAACCTTGAGTTTATGAATGTCAGTCTCCAGCCTGTCTACACTCTTGAGCTGGACATTATGCAGCCCGACACTGGAACGATAGGAGGAAAAATTGTCGTGTAACTGAGTAATGAGTTCGATTGCCAATTACAATGTTCCGTCGCTGAGTGACTTCTACACACGGTCAGCGATCCCGAATCCACCTGCCCACACGGGTCGTCTTCCGTTAGAAAAGGGAGAGGAGAAGGCGAGTATGCCTCCGTATTCCCTCACTGCTTCTGAGCCCTATGTGATCCCGACTCGTGTAGCCGAGCGAATCAACTACCGCCTGGAAGAGACACCGGTCAACGCGCTCTTCTTCAGCGAGGCGAACATTGCCAATCTCCAGGGCATGATCAAGGACACTGTATTTCAGATGAGCAAGGAGAAGAAGTACATGATTGACAATCAGAATGAGATCGATCTGAAGACCGTCATGCGCAGCTACTACCTCCAGTATGGCCGCAATGATCCGACCAACGTGGCCGGAGAACTCAAGGAGCTCAATGACCGTGTCGTGAATTGGTGTGCGAACAACATTATGGCCGAGATCAACGCATATGTCTACTACCGTAAGGACATCATGGATTTCCCTGCTCCGATTGAGAACCCCGTGGATGTACACATCTACGGCACGCGGACAGGTGAGCTCAAGAGTTTCTTCTAAGCAGATAATGTTAGTCCGCTTCTACGAACGGGTATTTCTGAATGAAGGACGTTGGTATGTTTGGGATACAGCCATTGGAATGTTCAGACCGATTGATAGCTTCGACTGGGATGGATACCAGATGGTCGTGAATGACAAAGCCTACACAACAGACCCGATGGACGATACGTACGGGTTTGGGAGCGTAGAGATGTACAAGACCTGTATGGACTTGACGAATACATACGAAGAGAAGATCCCGGGTATACCAACAGCGTCCTTTATCAACGCGGGTGCTCTGACGTGGTTCCGCGATCGTCCTGTCTCCTTTACCGAGTGTGCGCCTCGTGATGTTCCGTCTTGGAAACGGCTGGTGAATGGCCGTGCCAGGACGTGTCGCGTACACGTTAAAAACAAGTTTACGAAACGCAATCTTAAATGAGTAAATGAGAGTGAATATCATTTACAATGCTAAGTCAACGGGCCTTCATCAGGATGCCTATTTGCTAAGCGGTATGCTTGTCGTGGCCCTAGGTAAGGATGTGAAGATCCTTCACGTGCCTCACTTCCATCCTCAATGTGAGGAGGCAGAAATCAATTTCTTCATCGAGTCTATCAATCCCAGCCTGTTCGTCTATGCTTCCAAGAATATCCTGATTCCGAATCCCGAATGGACGTTCCAGTCATGGAAGCCGTATCTCCGCATGTTCGATGAGATCTGGGTCAAGACGAAGGAGGCGATTGATATCTTTGCCAATGAGGGTATTGCAACCAAGTACATCGGGTGGACATCAGTCGACAAGATGCTCCCTCCGAAGAAGGATTACAATCAGGCGATTGTGCCGGTAGGTAAGAACTCATGGCGTCACCCTAAGCCAATCATCCAGGCGTACATGCGAATTCAAAAGAGCAATCCCGAGATGTTCACGAGTCTTCCGGTTGTCCACATTGTTCACAATCTTGAGCTCCCGCCTATCCCAGAAGAGGTCTCCACTAAGTTCATGGTTCATAAGGGTGTTATGCCCGTTGCAGAGTATGACAAACTCGTACAGGAGTGTGGTCTTATGATCTCTACTTCAGCCTGTGAAGGGTTCTGTCACGCAGTCAACGAGGGCATGTCTGCAGGATGTACTCTCATTCTGTCGCCCATTGATGCCCATAGTGAGCTGTCAGACCTGGCTCGTTTCACTTCGCAATCGGCGAGTATTCCTCACCCCGAGTGTCTTGGTAGACTCATGGATGTCAGTGTACCTTCGATCATTGCTTGCCTTTCGGCCTACCTGACTGAAAACAACCGTACAAAGAAGGAGAAGACCATCAAGTTTCGCCAGGAGTACGAGACTCGGCATGAAAAGTTCCTAGAGACGCTGGACACTAGAATTCGCGAACTTGTGAAGGACATGCCTCCGTATTCGCTCCAGGAGAAGTTGCCCAAGGAGTCCGATCTTCCTCACGTATCTGTGATTACAATCACCCGCGATCGCCGAGCCTTCATTCCTCTTGCGAAGTATTGCTTCATTGCCCAGTCGTATCCTCCTGAGAAACTCGAGTGGATCATCATGGACGACGGCGATGATCAGATTAAGGATCTGGTCTCGGACATTCCAAATGCCAGATACTTCCTGAGCGACGAGAAGATGACCATCGGCGCCAAGCGGAATGAGGCAATCTCTAAGGCGTCATACGATGTGATTGTCATGATGGACGATGATGATGTGTATCCCAATAACAGCATTCTGACTCGCGTGGCAAATATGTTGGCAGAGCCCCGCAAGGAATGTCTGTTTTCGACTGTGATCCCTTGCTACGAGATTCATGAGAAGAAGTCCTTTATGAACTCACCTCCAATGAAGCTGACCATGTCGGAGCGCGTATCCGAGGCTACGTTATGTTTCACTCGTGATTTTTGGAATAATCGCAAGTTTCCCGATAAGCAAATCGGGGAAGCAGGCGATTTCATTACCGGCCGAGAGACTCAGTGCCGTGAGTTCTCTCCGCAGGATATTATTGTTAGTTTGATTCATCGTAAGAACACATCAAGTCGTAAGCCACCTGCTATGGAAACGAACGGATGTCACTATGGGTTTTCAGACGAGCTGTTTACATTGGTATCGGAGATTGGTGAGAGGATTTAGAAGAACAGACTACGCGGCCGACGCTCACGAAGACGACGGGAACGCCGGCGGCTACCAGCGGACGCCGGCGGCGGCACCATAGCCTCATCTTTGCTCTCCGGCACCTCCTCCACCTCGCCCTCGCCACCCATCATCTTAATCTTACGTCCAGTCATCTTGGCCAGAGTACGCATCATCTTACGCGCCTTCTTTGTAACCTTTCCCTTGCGAGTGCGACGACGACGTCCGCCAACCGCGGCCGGGGACAGAACGGCACCACCTTGCTGCATTGAGGCAGGAGAGAGAACGGGCATTTGTTTACTTACATATCCATATAAAATTTCTTACGCCGAACAGGAAACGCAGCTAGGTGGCTCGACAGTAAATTGCTGAGTCTTGGCAGCCGCCTTGGTCCGGAGATAATAGCAGCCTGTCTTCAATCCCTTCTTCCATGCATAAAAGTGCATGGACGAAACCTTGGATGGAGTTGGCTCGGCGAGGAACAAGTTGAGAGACTGAGACTGGCAAATAAACGGGGCGCGATCGGCAGCCATATTAATCAGCGTCTTCTGAGGAATCTCCCACGCCGTCTTATACAGCTCGCGGATCTCATCGGGGATGCCGGGTATATTTGCAACCGATCCATTGTCAGCAATGATGTTGGTGCGGATATCGGCCGTCCACAATCCGCGACTAACTAGATCCTCAACAAGGTACTTATTGACCACAATGAAATCGCCCGACAGAACACGACGAGTATACATGTTCGTTGTGAAGGGCTCAAAGCACTCGTTATTACCCAGGATCTGCGATGTAGATGCAGTCGGCATCGGGGCAATCAGCAAGGAGTTCCTCATTCCTCCCTGACACATCTTACGTAGCTTATCCCAGTCGAGATAGGTAGTCATCGGTTTCTGCTCCCAGAGGTCACACTGTAGCTTTCCCTTGCTCATTGGCGAACCGTTGAAAGAAGGATACGTATTGTCAGAATTGAGATGAACACTTCGCCAATAGTCCGACGATGACCCGAGCATACTTGCCGTCGCTGCGGCAAAGTAGATATTCTCAAAGATCTCGCGATTCAGTTTCGCCGCCGCAACGGATGTCCAGGGAAGACGAAGCATCGCAAAGACGTCTGCGAGGCCCTGGATTCCGATTCCGATCGGGCGGTGGCGCATGTTGGAGCGGGCACACTTATCAGTGGGGTAGTACGTCTTGTCAATGACAACATCCAGATTCCGAGCGAGGATGGCAGTATATTTGCGAAGCTCCTCAAAGTTAAACCGGTAGTCTCCGTCTGCTGCGTAACTCCGCTGGACGAACTTGGGGAGAGCCAGAGACCCGAGGTTACAGACCGCCGTCTCGTCGGGCGATGTGTACTCGATGATTTCTGTGCATAAATTGCTTGACTTGATGGTTCCGAGGTTCTGTTGATTGGACTTGGAGTTACACGCATCCTTGTAAAGCATGTAAGGTCCGCCAGTCTGAATCTGAGCATCTACTATCATCTGCCATAACTTCTTGGCAGGCATCTCCTTCATGGCGAGGTTCTTACGCTCATATCCACAGTAGAGCTCGTTAAACTCGTCTCCCCAGCAATCGGAGAGCCCAGGGCAGGTGTCGGGGCTGAACATGGACCAATAGGCATCCTGTTCCACGCGCTGCATGAAGAGGTCGGGAATCCAAAGACCATAAAACAGATCACGAGCCCGCTCATCGTCACTGCCCGTGTTGAGACGGAGACGCAGGAAGTCCTCAATATCCGCATGCCAAGGTTCCATGTAGATAGCAAAAGACCCATTGCGCTTTCCTCCTTGGTTCACATACTTCGCCGTATCGTTAAACACCTTCAGCATCGGCACGATACCCGTAGACTTACCATTCGTACCCTTGATCTTCGAATCGCGAGCACGGATATTATGAATGGACAGACCGATCCCACCAGCCCACTTACTGATCTGAGCACACTCGCCCAGAGTATCGTAGATACCCTTGATGCTATCGTCCTGCATCTGGACCAGAAAGCAAGAGCTGAGCTGAGGGTGTTTGGTACCCGCGTTGAACAGGGTGGGTGTCGCGTGGATAAAATACCCCTGGCTCAGAGCATCATACGTCTCCTTGATCTTGTCCATGCTTGTGCCATGAAGCTGGATGGCAACGCGCATCCACATGTGCTGCGGCCTCTCCCACACGCGATCATCACTGCGACGAAGGAGATACCCGCGCTCGAGTGTCTTGAACCCAAAGTAGTCAAACATAAAGTCACGAGTGTAGTCAATCATCGTCTCAATCACCGGGTCCTGTGCGACAGTGTAATACGACTCTGACGCAATGCCCTCGTCAAACAGCACCTGTGCCGAATCAATCAGTCGCCCAGGGGTGTTCTTTTGGTGATTGTCAATGACAAGCCGTGCTGCCAACTTACCGTAGTTCGGGTGATAACGTGCCTGCATCATGGCACACGTCTCTGCTGCGAACTCATCCAGCTGCGAAGTCTTAATGCCGTCATGAATCTGTGTACACACCTTCTGTGCCACCAGATCAGGATTCACGTGGTCCAGCTTGTCCGCCAGCTTCTGAATGCGAGAGAGAACACGATCGAACGAAACTGGCTCGCGAACACCATTACGAGTTGTTACGTAGATATGGTCAGACATCCTTGATACTGTATCCATCTCTCCTTACCTTTAAGCCGGTAAAAGTTTGCGTCCAAGTATACAATGGCGACGTCAGACAGAGTGAAGGCTTTATTGGAAAAAGAAGAGATGGATGATCTCGAACGGTTTCTATCGCGCAAACGTTGTCTCAATGCTGCGAATACGTCCATGATCTATCTGTTCCATATCGTCCAGTCGATGGGTATTCTGACCACCACAGTTGCGGCAGGATATGAACGGAAGGATCTGATCTGGGTAGGCGCAGGTCTGAATATTCTTGCGACACTGATCCACGTGTTTGAAAAAACAAATGAGTCAATCTCGAAACAGCTGACAAAGGACATCGAGGAGATTAAGAACGGAACCTATGACGGTGAAGACCTCGTAATCGATGGTCAGACAAATGAAAATAAATAAGTAAGTGTTTGTTGAATGCGCCGATGCGCTTAGAAGCGCGACCCGATGTCGAAGAGCGAGCCGTTGTGCTCGAAGGTGTTCGCCGTGGTGTAGGTGGCTCGACCGTAGTGCTCCACATTATCCCAGTTAGAGAGATCGGCGTCCTGCTCGAGCTCATCGTCCGTGCGGAGGCGCGCATGACGAGACAGCCCGCGCTCACACGAGCGGCAGTGCTGCCGCCGGCAGGACTTGATGCAGCGCCGAACCGTCTGCCACCCCTTAAGGTCTGTCGACAGAAGCGGGAACGACTTGCAGGGCAGCTGACCCAGGTTGGTCAGCATGAAGTAGGAAGGAGAGATGTCGCACTCATGCTGGAGACGAGAAGAAGAAGAAGAAGACATTTTGGCGTTGGGGGTACTACTTAGTATCCTGATCCAACTAAATCCATTTTGGACGATCTCCGTTACGGCAGAGCTGTTCTAGGTGCAGATGACGAAGTTGTGTGTCGAATTTTCGGCGTCGGGCACGGCGACATAGTTTGCGTGCGCGTATTAGTGCTCGAATGTATTTCAGTCGGAGTTGGAGAACGTGTAGGAGTTGCTGTGGTTCTACATGGAGGGGCACGAAAGGTGCTCAGTAGATACGGTGCGGGGGCAACCGAGTGACTACCGACAACTATGACACAAAGTGCCATCACTAGAGCCCGAAGCATTTTTGTATGAGAATGGTATTTTAAGTTTTCAATGTGACCTCAATATGCGTTGATTCGAGTTCCTTGACAAAGAGACTCATCGCATACGGCATTGGAATTGTGTTCTTGCTCGTGTCCAGACGGCCTTCACCGTTTATCTGGATTTCAGCACCATCCGACCGATGCATGAAGCTCTCATGGAGAAACTTAGACAGTCCATGAGCTACCATGACGTCACGCTCCATTTCACCAATCGCCAGACCACCTCCCTTCGACCGCCCATGCAGAGGCTGATGCGTGAGTAGAGTCTTAGGACCTGTTGCGCGATAATTGATCTTGTCTTCCACCATGTGCTTCAGCCTCTGGTAGTAGATAGGCCCCATGAAGATATCTGCCTCCATCATTTCACCCGTCATTCCGTTGTATAGGGTCTCATGGCCATAGGGTTCAAAACCGCGAAGGATCATCTCAGTTCTCAAGTCAGGAATGCGTCTGGATGTCGTAAATGCGGTAGCATCCACGAAGGTTCCAAGACGGAGACCCAACTTGCTGTTCATACTTTCGAGGAATTGTCCAATTGTCATACGAGTCGGAATGCCGTGAGGGTTGAAGATGATATCAGGACGAACGCCCTTGGACGTAAAGGGCATATCCGCTTCTGCGATGAGCTGACCCACGGTTCCCTTCTGTGAATGACGCGAGGCCATCTTGTCGCCAGGGACAGGGTAGCGTTCCTCGACAATACGAATCTTGACACCACGAATACCGCCAGGCATGGAATAGTGGTAGATCGCATCAACCCGACCATGTTGTCCGCGCTTCGGCAACTCAGACGCATCGCGCCACCCCTTCTCGGTTCCGTCTTCGTCTGTGATCGGAGTCATGAGGCCAACCAATACAGTCTTGTCTGTGACAACCGAGTTGAGCTTGATGATACCATCCGCATCGAGCATCTCATAGTTCACATCCTCCTTGCGTTTCACAGTTTGATACTTGGGGTTCGTCACCGGATTTCCAAACTGCGTATAGGTCGGAACACTCGGATCGATCATCTGCTCTTGAATGTCGTAGGAGTGATAGTACATGGTCTGAAACATACCGCGCTTGAGGGAGCTGTGATTCAGGATCATCGAGTCTTCCTGATTATGACCACCATACACGGTAAAGGCAACCAGGGCATTCTCACCGTAGGGCATACATCCACCTGCACCCATCATTTCGCGATACATCCACGTATGGCTTAGGGGTTTTTGCGGATTGACCGTGATACTTGAAATCGTATCGAAGCGCTTATTGTAGTTTGTGTGATACCACGAGCATGCCTGCTTCTGCTGGGCAATCGCAAAATCATTACGCGTGGCTGGATTGTGATCCAAAAAGGGAACAAGATTAGCAATCGGTGACATACAGAACGACATGTGAATCTCTGAACGCAGAGTGGGGTGAAACGGAGACAGTGAAAACCGAGATACGTCAGACTCTTGGGCGTCCACGAAATCCATAAGCTTCATCAGATCGGTCCATGAGGTAGCAGCCAATACCTTTTCAACCGTGACAGCCTCGCGGTAGACTGGACGAACGGGTCGGCCCGCGTCGCACTGAATGACATACTCATTTGCAAGTCGATTCCATCCCAGCGATACGTCGGCTCTGAACTCTCCAGAACGACGAGCATCGACGAGGGCCTTATCGAGAGTCTCTGTGTTTCCGATGCACAGGCCTACAAGGTCCGAGTTCACATACACACGCGTCCAGTACGGCATCCATGTTCCTGGCAGAATATCTTCGAGTTTACGAACTAGCCTCGTCCCGAAGAGTTTGGTCTTGATGGTTTCGGATGGAAAGGCAGTCGATACCTTTGCGAAAATGGCCAACGACTTGATGTGACCAACGCCAGAACCGTCAGGAGAATCTACGGGACATGTCAGTCCAAACTGTGAAGCATAAAGCCGGCGAGGAGGAGCTGTATTCATGTCGGGACTGATCTGAAGCACTGTGCGACGAAGCTGAGATAGGTATCCAACGTACGAAAGGCGATTGAGTTCCTGTGAAATACCATCACGGCCTCCCCACTGACCCTTGAAAGACTTGGAAAACTGGTTAAGAAGCTGATACGGTCTCCAATACGATCCAATTGTTTCGCGCTCAATCAAATTCGCAAGAGCTCGTCCTTCATACGTCTTCTTCTCATATTGGATGCGACGATCCATGCGAAGAAGCATCTCTTGTGCTATTTCGCGGTAGATACGTCGGAACTCCTGAAACATGAGGCCACCGGACGGAGTGAATCGCTTGAACTGGATATTATCGCGGTCCGAGGGACTCTTGCGTTCTAATGACACGTCGATTGCCATACGAAGCATCTGACCAAGGAGATACGCTTTGCGCCGCATTGTGTTCTCGCCTTCCACGTGAGGAAATAGAAGCTCATGGATGTTCTCTATAACTTCGGACTTGTACTTCCGCTTCGTATTCATCTCGAGGAGTTGAAGGTCCGTCTTCTCCTGATACTTGAGCATCGCTCCGTGGCTAATGATCAACTGAGTAAAAATGTCATCATATGCTAGGCGATCTCTATCCGGTATACCAGCAAGAGTGGTGTCGTAGATCTCCTTATCGGATGTTAGCCCGAGACAATAGAAAATACTCATAACGGGAACAGGGTTGATGAACCCGGGTAGAGTGATCACAGCGTTACGGTGATTACGCCCCAGGCTTACGTTGTCATTGTCATTGTATTCATTCTCAGGTGGCAGGACGAGAAAGTGAGAGTACGGGCCCTTACTTCCGTCCTCTGAGATGGAACGAATGCCAACATACGTTTCCTTCTCCGGTGTGAATTTAACATCGTCTTCGGCTCCCTTAAGCTCATCATTCAGCACTTCTGCAGTTCGCTTGCGGGTTCCAGAATAAAACATATTATTCCCCAGCAACTCCTGTGTCATCAAAACCTTCTCGGATCCCTCGATGATAAAGTAACCTCCCAACTCAAACTGACACTCGCCCACCGTGTAGCCATCGATTGCAGTCAAGTAGCAGGGCTTACTGCGAAGCATGAGTGGGATCTCGCCAATCTTGATGTTCTCAAACGTCTTGGTCTCCGTCGCTCCTTCGGGAAACACATATTCGATCACAACCGTTGCGGTGATCGTAAGAGAATACGTCTTATTGTCAAGTCGGCAGGCATGAGGAACAATGGGGCCACCGTGCTCGTCCATGGGTGGTTCAAACGAAATCAGAGTCCCCTCCTTACCACCGATGTATACGCGAATATACCGCTTATCTGCGAGTTCAAGTTGATACGGATTTGAAACTTTGACGAAGGTAGGAATTGACGTTTCAAGCATCGCATTAAACGAAGAGATGTGGTGATCTACCAGTGGGAACGGTGTATCTCGGAAAAGTGCCCTGAGCACATGCCTTGGCGCTTCCATTGTTGTTTGACGAGTAAGCATTTTCTCTGGGTAGACGAAGTAGGAGTATGTGGAGCGAAACACAAAGACCCGAATTTATAGATGACGTTGTCGGACACACTGAAGTAAAGCAACGCTTGTCTATTTATTTAGGTAAGAAACCCTACACAGATGTCATGCTTCTTTACGGACCTCCAGGTATTGGAAAAACAACAATGGCCCTCGCATCCGTTCGCAGCCAAGGAATTGAACCGATTGAAATCAACGCATCACAATCTATGAGAAGTCATGAAGACGTTACAAAGCTCATTGATTCTTGTCGTCATACACGATCTATTTCATCCCTCATTCGAGGTGATCAAAAAACCATGTGTTTAATCTTGGACGAGATCGATGGATCAGATCCTCATGCACAGAGGAAACTGTCCGAGTGGATGGTGGGAGATGAACGCAAAATACCTGTCATCTTGACGTGCAATGAGATTCCCCGCATTATGAAATCAAATCCGCGTATTCACCTTCTTCGTTGTTTTCCGCCGAAACCTTCGGACCTTCAACCCCTGTTTCCCAAAGAGGATGTCAATGCCCTTGCAAAGAGATTCAAACACGACGTTCGCAGGATCTTTCAATTTTTGCAGTATGGAGAATCCGATATATTGCCTGTGACCGCATTGTCCACTGAATTCTCATATGAAGTTACGCATATTCTCAAACAGAAAATGTGGTCTCCTCACGATGTGCTCGTCGAAGCCTCGCGAATATCGGCACGACAGACCGGACAATGAACACTGCGGGTGAACCACTCGGTGATACAGTCATTGTGAAAACAGTGGCGGCAGTGACGGAGTCGAAGACCGTTCGCCACTGTCTCCTGACACACGGTACACATCGTGTTATCAAGATTCTCAGCACGCTCAGTCGCGTTGGAAATCTGTTGAGAGGTTGGGGCCACAGTCACAGGCTCTGACCAGTTTGCGGGTAGCGTGATCGGAATGCTGACCGTGAACTGCTCTCGATTCATGGCCGCTCGTAGGATCGCCAGAACAAGGTGATTATTCCGCTGGTGAAATGCGAGAATGTCTGATCGAGTACGACCATCTACGAACCGAAGTACAGAGTAAAAAGCTTGGTCAGATTGAAACTGCGCATACATCACGTCAAGTACGTCAGAATGTTCGAAAGTCATTATACATTACAAACTATTTGCGTATAAATGCGTCCATTGGCCCGCGCACTGCGGCCTTGACCTTCTTGTTGAGGACGGGCGAACCGAGGAACATCATTCCGTCCAAGTGTGCCTCCTTCTTCTTCAGGACCGCGAGTGTGGCATCCTCCTCCGACTTGTACTTCTCAAGGTACTGTTCCTTCAGCGTGTCGAACGTAGGCTTCCTAGGAGCAACGTACCCATCCAGCTCCTCGATACACAAAGCGAACAGCTGTGCCACTGGGTTCTGTATTTGATTTGTTATGTAGAATTGGGTATCCGGAGTCAGCTTGTGAGCCTTCACGTAATCCACATGCTCGATACGATCGCCCTGGCTGGTCTTGTGCTTGTTTTCGGCTACGTAGACATACTGAAGCCGATCACCGACCTTTGGTGCCGTTCCCGGATCGCGTGCCGCCATTCGGTCAGCTAGAACACGGTGAGCAGGTAGAGTCGCACGACCTTCATACCCATCGGACATCGCCGCGTAGTCATCACGCAGCGACTTGGACACAATGAATTTCTCCAGCGGCAGTTTGTTGTCAAAGATCTTTAGCAGAATCTCATTGACGAATGACTGCGCCTTCTTAACTCCACCTCCACTCATCAGGATCTTGAGTGCTCCACCAAAGACGTCCTTGACAATTGGGGCATTGTCCCGCCGCTTCAGGACGACACCCATCGACATCTGCTTTGCCTTTGCAGGATTGGGATCCTCTTCATACTTCATTCCAACGTATCGCTTTCGACAGAAGAGGATGAATGGGTAGAGTGTCTTCTCATATGCGATCTTGTAGGGGTCCCGTCCAATTTGTCGGGTGATACTCTTGCCAGCCTCAATGCCCAGCTTAATTGACTCTGCGAGATCCTTGGTTGGGAACTTGATGAAGATGGAGTCCGTATCACCATAGATGACCTCAGCTCCAAACTCGGACTCGACGATACGTTTGGCGGTATAGAGTGCTGTTCGCCCTGCAGCGGTTGTGCATGCAGCGACACAAGTCTTTCGGATTGGGGACGTTCTGGACCCGGCTTGACCGTAGACTGAGTTTGCGACAACCTTGTAAGCAAGCTGGAGGCCGTTAAATACAGAACGTTGGCTTTCATCATATGTTTCATCCTCCATTTTTTGCTTGAACTCCTTCCGTTTCTTCAGCAAGATATCGAGCGTCAGTGGGATCACGCCAGTTGTCATCGGATTCTCTCCCTTCTGAACGAATGTACATACCGTCTTACCGCCCGTATCCTTATTGTCGTAGGAGATCTCCTCAAACACAAAACCCTTCTCCTCCAGTCCCGCAATCCATGACTTGATCTTAGTGTTCTGTTCCTTGCTCGGAGTCCTCAGAAAGCCATCCTTATCCAACTCGCGTTCGTACACCAGAGTGTCCGGCGACAGATTATACGCAATCATGTTGGACGGATAGAGAGAGTTGAAATCAAGAACTGATACTGGCTGGTCAAGGTACATACCGATCTTAGGCTCGAGCACAATGGCGCCCTCGTAGGCAATTCCGTCACCACCTTCGGCTTCCTGAGTGCGAATGATCTGGTCACGCTGGGAAGCGAAGTATACAATAGCCGAGAAGATCTTGATTCCCTGACCACGTGTGAGAACGTAGTTCATCGGAACCTTACATACATCGGCCATACCACGAGTGTTGACCAGAGTATCCAGCTTGTACATAAGAGTCAGGACCAGATCGCAGTCCTGAATACAGTACTTTGCGATTCGACCACGACCTTCTGGTCCGCCGTTCGCATGAAGGTCGAACAACTCCTGAGGGCTGACATCGTCCTTAGCAAACGACCAGTGAAGCTTGGACAGTTCCTCGGGCGTGAAGTCGGCAAACAGAATCTCGTCACACCGTACCTTGAACGAGTTAGGCGTGACATCATAGACCTGGAACTTCTCGTCCTCCTCATAGCAGGGCTCCGAGGTGGTCTCCACGAAGTTGAAGGTCACGTAGTTTCCATTGTTCAGTCCACGAGTCGAATACGTGAACACTTGGTTATTCTCCTGCTTCGTAACCTTACCCTTCAAGAAGTGCGTGGCCACGTGATCAAGCTTGAACGACTCAAGTGAGTGTTCGCGCCTCATATTTAGCAAGAGGTCGATTCCTAGGCGTCCTGTCATGGTGATCATGCGGAGATCATACTTTCCTGACGCCAGCTCCATCTTCTTCACCTCGGAGAACTTGCGGGAGTCAAGATCCTTTGGACACCGCGGGAAGTGAATGTCGTCGGAGATTCCAAGGGCCATGCAACGGTCCTCGAGGTATCCATCGTCAAATCCAAAGGTGTTGTAACCGCAGATGATGTCCGGATTCATCTCGTGAAGGTCGTCGTGAAACCGCAGGATCATTTGCTCCTCGGTTTCGCAGGCTACAAAGTCATCGGACTTTTCAACAGTCCCGAGAACGTAGACCTTCTTTGCGTAGGGCTCCATCATGTTGTCCGACCAGCGATACGAGATGCCCATCTGACAGATCGGGTCCTTCTTGGCCTGAGGAAACAGGCCCGACTCCGAGTACATCTCAAGGTCATAGCAGGCCACGAGCAGAGGGATATTTGCCTCGCAGGTTGACACGTCCTTGTAGTTACATGTCCACATTGAGTCTACCTTGTAGGCGGCCTCATCGTTCTCGTCCAGAGGAATCTTCATCCGGATTCCCTTGAACTCCAGAGGAGATGCAGGACCCAGGTGCTGCTCGTGGAAGAGCCGCAGGAATGGGTGCAGGTTAGACTCGTAGAGATCATGTCTGTTCGCCTTAGCCTTCTTGACCTCCATATGAAACTTCATCTTCGATTCACACTCCACCTTGTAGACGTCCTTCTTCTTCAGTTCGTTGAACCCTGCCATCGCGTCATACTTGGAGACCCTCGTAGAGTTCCCAGATGCCGAAGCAGAGTAGAAGTAGGGCTTGAAGCCATTGATACGGACGCAGGCGACAGTCTTGTCCTCCATTCGTCCGTAGACATCGACCACGTAAGCACCCTTGTTGTCGTGTTCATGCCAGTCGATTGGTTGTAGAATTGGCATTTCGGATACCTTCGTTCCTGTTGAGAGCGCTCGGTTCATTTTCTACGAACCTAACAAAGATGGACTACTTCTTTGCCCCAACACGTATCCGTTCGGACCAATACAGTGAGGCACAGCAGAATGTGGCCAACACTTCGACCATGACGCGTCAGACAACGGCTATTGGTTCTGGATGTTCGGACACACTGAATCCTGCTGCCGCCATGGCCGACCAGCCTGGATTTATTGCCACGGGCGGGTTTGGAACTCTGGGATGTAAGATCGATGAGAACACGGATCTCAAGTGGGGTATTCCGGGTGCGTGGAGACAGAAGGGCAAGCATGAACTCTGGGCTCGTCCGTTTGCCACGACACCTAATCTGGGTGGCGGTGACCAGGACAAGGTCAATGATGAGTCGTTCCTCATTCACTCGGCCATGATCAAGAACCGCAAGGAGGCCAATACGTTCATGGACTCTGCGTTTCCTAACTTTTACCAACCTCTTCTGGATATCCAGGCATCGGAGCACGCGAATCCGAGCAACTGGGTTCAGAACTGGACATGGGGTGGCGATTCGACTCGCTTGGTTCAGACAAAACGCGTCGATGCCAACTAGTAATGAGAATCATTGTATTTGCGGGCCGTATGCCCGATTTATGCGGAGCTTTTCTTCACGATGTAGAGTTATCTCACGAACTTATCAAGCGAGGACACGAGGTCATCTTTATGACCATTGAAACTCCAAAGGAAGGTGTAAATGGCGGACACTATCGCGGTATTCGTTACTTGCACTGGACGGCCGGTGACAAGTACTTGCTTCTGAGCGAAGTGTGGATCTGTCCACATGCTCCTGCTCTTCCAGAAGTTCGTAAAATTAACAAGCGGTACAATCGCCCAATTGCAGCAACATGTCATTACGATGGCAACTACACTGCGATTGTATTGAACAACCCTGGAAGACGCCAGGCATGGGTTGAGTTCCTTATGTTTATCAACCGGACGATGGAGCCCAATTATCGTAAGAACATTTCCCCTTGGCCACCGAATGTAGTCAAGACCGCGGTTGTTCGCCCCATTATGTTTGAGGATCGTATTCGCATCGACGAAGAGTTTACCGGCGAATACATAACGCTGGTGAATGCGAATCAGAACAAGGGCGTTAAACAGTTTATTGACATGGCAACCGCGATGCCCGAACGTAAATTCCTTGGCGTTATTCCCTACTACGGTGAGCTCAAGCTACCCGATGCTCCCGATAATATCAAGTGGGTTCCGTTCGACGACGATATTCGTACCATCCTCAAAGAAACACATATTCTCGTCATGCCAAGCTACTATGAGAGTTTTGGGCGTATCGCATTTGAATCCATGTACAATGGCATCCCCGTCTTGTATTCTAAACCCAATCCCAAATCAAAGTATCCCGGTGGGAGTACCGAGGGTGTTCAAGAGTGGATTTCTCCTGCAGGAATCTCATGTGACCGCGACAAGATCGAAGAGTGGAAGGCAGCAATTGAATCGCTTGATGATGCTGAGACATACGCCAGTCGGTCAGATCAAGTGAGAGCACATGTTCGATCAATGAACATCTTCACAGAGGGATCACGGATAGCTTATTTAGTTGAGCAGTTTGCTCGAGAGAATCCGGTGCCTGTTCCGAAGACTCCTGCTCAAGAAGCTGAGGCGACTCCTCAGCGACAGGCTCAAGCGGTGGCTTCGATCCCGCGTCCACCTGAATCGGGAGCTGGTCTCGGACTTTTGAATGGGCGACTGAGAATACGGCGTTGACCTTGTTTTGAAGATCACGGCCACGGGCACATCTCTCAGCCTGCTCTTTGTTGATACCATGATCAATCTCCGGCTTGAGTGGAATATACTTAGAACCCGAAATAATAGGAGGTGTTCCAAGCAGTAAGTCAACTGCTTCGATCACATCCTCACACAGTTCAAGGGCGCGCCTGGCTTCATCCTCAACACAACCAGCAAGCGACATAACAAGCCGGAGGTCACTCATCTTTTCTTGTTTTATGTATAATAGCCTGAATATGCGTTTCATTGAAGATCTATGTCGTCCTGCGCTTCTCTATTTAATCTTCCTGGTAATCCAGTTGGGACTTGATGCTTCGATGGGGCTATGGGTTACGTTTGTTATCAAGTTCCTGTTCGGTATTGCGGCGGTTGTCGTTCTCGATATGTTCTGCGGAATCGGTCTCGGAGTCGTGTCTTGGTTCCTCGTGGCCACACCCTTCATTGTGACGTCGCTTGCAACTGCCATCTCTCTCGGACTCGATATGGATACGATTATCCTCTCGCAGCTGTCTACTCGTGAGAAGTTCTACAATGAGTCCAAAATGGAATTAGTCCCGGCAGCATCCAACGAGATCACTACAAACTAAATGGCTCTCGGTTTCATCCTTCTCCTCGTGCTCCGCCTCTACAACTACATCACGTCCTGCTTTCGCGATCGCACCCCCAAGTACACACACAAGCGCACTGTGGTCTCAGACAGTGGATATGACGATGACGACCTCTTCGACATGACCCGCGTTCCCGAGGATACCATCGTCGTTGACGAGTACGAGCTTAACGGACATAAGAAGTGTCGTATCTACTACGAGGGCTTCCCGCTGGGTCACGCACAGTTCGACTACGAGTATGACCCATTCAAGGTCGAGGCTTACAAGCCTTGGATCTGGTTTGGCGACAAGACAACCGAGGTCGATCTTACGAACGCTATGGAGAAGTACCTCGTGCCCGGTAACATCATCGACATTGAGCTCCTCCTCAAGCTCATTCACATTCGCGAGGATACAAACATCATCTACGTCGATGCTCGGACGTTTCAGGAGGTTAAGTTTCCGGCAGAGGGAATAAGGATCCGTGCCCTAGATGCATCGGATGACGATGAGTAAAGAACCGTTCAAGGTAGCAGAACGCTACATTCAACTAAAAAAACACTGTGTGCCCAAGTCGTGGGCTGACTCAATAAACCTTATGAATGACATGATTCTCATGCCAGTCATAGTGATCTTTTTATTCATGTTGCGCCAGGCAGATGTATTTTTCATTCTATCAACAGTCAGCCGTGCCTATCAGACGTGGAGTACATTCATTGAGTATACTGAATTACGATTCGAAGTTCAGCGAATGCTTCTTCATACCAAGATGGTAGGTGGACCGTTTATTGTAACGAATGACGACACGTATATGCCCTATGTACTTGCAGATGCGGTTGTGAGAACTAGTACGCGCCATTAGATCCGCCCGGCACTAATCCAGTCGGGGTGTTGGCCGCGTAGGCGCTGTAGTTCTGCATTCCGCGAGCTCCGTCGCCCTGGAATGAAGCACCTACATTGGCAGCAGACCCGCCACCGCGCATACGACGACGACGTCCACGGGAACGGCGTCTACGATTAGTCTTGCGCCGACCACCCTTCGGGGTATACGCAGCACCCCCAGGCACCGACGTCATGTTCGGAGTCCACTCGGCCGCCCCAACGGCGATCGGGTTATTTCCCATTCCATATCCATTGCCGCCGCGCATACGACGACGACTGCCCCTGCGTCCACCTAAAGAGCATGTGCCAGGCATTTACTAGACGTCGGGATTATGTTCTACGAACACACCGAGAGTTCCTGGAAAGCAATCATATTGTTCATACCCTCGAATAATAACACCTACTGGGAGCTTATCTACCGGGATAAACGCACACAAGTCGGGGTGATGAAACATCTCCAACATATCTGCAATACGCTGCTGTCGGCTTTCAAAGTTCAGTGTCTCAAAGATACGAGTCCCATTGAGCGCCACGATGTCGTAGATCACGAATAGCCTTGGGCTCAAACGAACTGTCCGGAAAATGGTATCGCAACACACCCGCTCGTCCATGACGACAGGCAAGTTCTCCTGACGATCTCCACTGGCATCTGAGAACATAGCATGCGCCACGCCATTCTTGTCATGCGTCAGAAAGATCCAACCGGGTGTTCCACTAATTTGCGGGACCTGTAAGGGATGCGAGATCGGTCGCCCCTTCTTGACTAGGGGGCTGAGTCGGTACAGTTGCTTCATACGTTGGAACATGTACACTCTGTTGCTCTGTCTTAGTAGGCTCGGTGAAAACCTGAGGCTTAGGAGCCGGAGCCGGAGCCACCGGGGGAGCGAATGTCACGCGAGGTGCGGGCGGGTACATGGTTCTCACGACAAAAAAGACTGTGATGTGAATGACGACCAGCAGGATAAGTGATGTAAGTGCTACGGAAAGCAGCTCCCAGACGTCCATTTACATGTTATATACCTTTTTCTGGTTAAGAAACAAACCGCAATGTCGTCAGCTGATACTGTACTCGACCCTAACACCGTGGCTGTGAATTCTACCGGACCCACCGGACCCACCGGACCCACCGGACCCACCGGACCTAGCGGACCCACCGGACCTAGCGGACCCACTGGATCCACTGGACCAGTGCTTTATTCTGTTCAGTCAAAGGAGCTCGCCTCCCTGATCCTGCCTACGATCAACTGGACTCAGCCCGTTCCGGCTATCCTGATCATTGCTGCCGAGCTCGAGTCTATTGAGGCACTGGACGTCCCTCAGAGGATCAAGCTTGCCCAGGATACCCTGGAGTATGTCGTTGAGAAGCAGGCTCTCACACCCACGGAGAAGCAGTCCGCACTGTTCTTTATTGCGAATGTTCTGCCCCACGTATACACCGCCGTCGTCCATGCCTCGTCGAACCCCATGGTTGCGAGGGCCAAGGCTGTAGTGAAGAACTGTGGGCCTAGTTGCTCGGTTGCATGAAGAAGGTGACGCCGTCCACTTCTTCAGACCACATACGAGGATTGCTTGAATAGATCGTAACTCTTGCAAGCTCTACATGATAGACTCTCGACAGAACATGTAACATAAATGGGCGTGTAAAAAATATGATCTTGCCGTCCTTCTTCTGAAGGACTTCGAGAGTCTTCTCGTGCTCGTTCACTCTACCAAACCCGGTGTATAAATATCGGGTTTCGTAGGTTGTGCCCTTCATTGTAGGGGTCGTCTCCGTAACAGTGATCTCCATACTGTGATTACACGCTATTTGCGAAAACCAGATCGCGGAGCTTATCCTCATTGGCGATCGTGTCGCGCATGGTTGTCACTGCCCTCGCAATTCCATCATGGATCACCGACCACTTTGATGGGTCATTAACAAACTTAGTCTCACGTCGACTGCGATCGGGGAAGGTCTCTACAAGCTCAGACTCGGTCGCCCCAGAAAGCTCCATGTAGACACGGAGCTGAACCTCGTCGTAGATGGGCACCTTTGGGAACTTGCGTGTCCGCTCCTTTGCGTCCACGATACGGTTATGCTCGGCAACAAAGCCATCCGTCCGTCCATTGATCTCGAAACCATCGTAGACCTTCTTGAACGACTTCGTATTGCGATCCTGAACCTTGACACCGTTCACGAGCTCGTACATGTCAAGAGCAGCGTTCTCATTGTTGTTCCCACGACGGCAACGAACGGCTCCGCGTACCTCATCCACCAGGATCTCTCGCACCACGGGAGAAATATCCGAGTGGCGCAGACTGAGGACCGTGCGGGCACGATCCATGACTGCGTCAAGGACCGGTGTGATGTCCTTAAGCCCCTCGGTCTCACGAACGGCAGCGTTCACGAGTCCAGAGATGTCCGGGTCGTTGACGATATCCTGCTTCAGCTTGGACAGGGAAACGCGCTTGTTAGCGGTCATGATGGCTTGGATCTTAGACTTGAGTGTAGGGTCCCTCATCATGAGATCGAACATAATGGTCGTCTCATGTTGAAAGTGGTTGAGTCCGATGAGTCCGGCGACCTTGGAAGCGGCGATATTAGGAGTAAACATTCTTGAATATAGACTCTGTTCTGTAGCAGAAGTGTTTCCGTTTTAGGCATGAGGGTTGAACGTGATGTTGCTCGTTGCATAGGCACCTGCGATAATGATATTGTTTCCCGAGTCAATGCTCGTGCCAGTATTAGTAGTAACAGCGCCGGTAGATTGAGCAACCCAGTTCACTGATCCTCCCGAAGAAAACTGAACAATGAACCTTGAATTACCAACAGTGTCGGTTAGCGTATTGCTATACGCAGACGCATTTGAAGTATATGCAGTTAGGGTATCCGTAAACAGTCCGCTTACAGTTATGTTGTTACTTGAGTCAACTACAACAGCAGGAGTATTCGCATTGCTTGTAAGTACACAGTACCATTGAAACGCTCCGGATGAAGTATACTTGGTCAGTACTACGTTGCTCGTACCTGAAAAGCTATACGTTGCTACACTCGATGTGGATCCTGCGTTATAAAAGGTAACTGATACTGTTGAAACCCCTACAACATATATGTTATTCGAAGAATCTCTTGCGATTCTCGGTGAAGATAGACCAGAAATGTACGTCAGCCAGTTAACAGATCCTGCCGAAGAATACCGAACAATAAAAGATGAAGACGAAGGAGCAATCAGTGTCGTACCAAAAGCAGTCCCACTGACAGATGGTGTCGATCCATTGGACGCCACAAAGTTACTCACAGAATCGTAGGTAAATGTTCCAACTACAGTTATGTTATTGGACGAATCGACGCAAACGCCAGTCGCTGACGACGGCGACGATGTTACCCCACCTGTTCCCATTCGAGCAGCCCAATTCAACGAACCGGTAGACGAATATTGAACAACATATGCCATATTTGATGGCGTAGAAGCAAAAGATACATAGGATACACCCAATGCATCAAAAAACGTGATCTGTGGCGAGTATCCGACCGCAATGACATTATTGGAAGAATCTACAACCAATCCGACACCGTAGTCAGTGAGCCCGCCGCCCGCTCTTGCTTTCCAATTGAGATTTCCAGCAGGTGAGTATTGTACAGTGTGCCAATCGATACCACCAATTGTAGTCCAGCTACTTGTTGCTCCATTTTGACTATAATACGTAGTTGTTCCTGCATACGTGCCAGTGCCATTTACGTTACCATTGGTATCAACCGCCATAGAATTTAGAGTGAGTGCTATCGCGGTCGACTGCACTTTCGTGAGAGAATTAAAGAAGAATTGAACGTTTCTATTCGAGTCGTACTTCACAAGGAATGAAGTCGCCCATGTATTTGGGTTAGTTAGTGTGGTCGCAAATGGTGTGCCATTCGAATTATATGCCACAAGGTTTGATGTATAATAGCCGGCAGCGTATACGTTTGACGATGAATCTGTCGTGATTGAATTGAAAAATACAGTTCCCGAAGTATATCCAAGGTTGGTAGCCCAAACCGGGTTCCCTATTGAGCTATATTGAACTACATAGATGTTCGATGTTCCGCCAAGAAACGAAAGAGTGATTGGAGTACCGGAAGGTGGTGGCGGTGGTGGAGGTCCAGATGAAGCGCTTGTCCTCGCATATGCGTTTGCGTGAACAATCTGTCTGTATCGACGCATTGTTTAATGTAAAGACCAGATTGCTCCGGCAAATACGGCTGAGTGGACCAGCAGACCCAACGTTGTCGGGCATCCAGAACCATACGCGAGCGGTCCAGTCAGCGAACCAACGAGCTTATCCGTCAGCTTGTACACCATCGGATTCGACACAATGAAGAAGATCAGAGTCACCATGAGAACGTGAATAAACCTGGAAGTCATTTTATACCTACGATGCGAAACTCTTTTGCATTCTCACAATCGCATCGATCCAACCGGGCATTCCTTGAAGGACATTGGATACAGCAAGAGTGTTTCCTGATACAACCGTAGCATCAAACGTAGCTCCCTCACACACGATGACGATTGCGGCCAGCAATAAGTGTTGCTTCGTTTTGGCTTCGGCAGGAGACCAACGTAGACAGTACATCTTATACAGAACCTCGATCACACTGCGGGCATGAGGTTGTGTTTGCTTCCTAACGGCATCCCAGAAGATCCATACAGGATGAGTACTGTGTGCCTCGGAGACGAACTCATCGAATCTCCCAGCAAAAGCAAGCGGAGTCTTGTGTTGCTTCTTGTGTTCGCGGCAAAAGGCATATACCCATGCCATCCAATACAAGGCTCGCGTGACATCTCGAACATCCTGACGAAGGCAGTAGACGAACTCATTCAACGGTACGGCTGCCATGATGGGATCATTCTGACGCATGACGAGTCCTCCGAAGATACGCGACGGTGCCTTCAGGGACTCTTGAATTGTCACGGGATCGAAGTCATGTTGCGGTTTGATCGTAGGCAAGCTAGGAAGCTTGTTCTTTCGGCAGAGCGAAAGGGTTGCCGCGACCTCGCAGATCATACGGCGGACGTCCGGATGGTTACGAATGGATGTCATGTTTCCAATGGTGTAGGCACTTTCGACCGGAGCATACTTTTCATATGCCTCGGCAAGGTAGATGAACACATTAGGGTTCGCACGATTGATATGGAGAGCCGCGGCATCAAAGAAACTTGCCCAGAGACTGTGAACAAGACCCGAGCATAACAGTTCAAGAGCCCAGTAACATGCGTAATCTGCATGACCCAATTGCACGTTCTGAAGGAGAACCTTTGTCACGTGAGATCGTGGATGTCCACAGAATGTAGTTTTTTGAAAGTCAGTTACCATACGAGGGTCTGTAATCTCCATTACACTGTTCTAGGGGTTATAGAGGTCGTTTGAATAACGCGACGAGCAACGTAGAAGATCGACACACATGCGACGAGGATGATGAGAACATTGAGAATTAAATCATACCACGCAGTCATTGACTGTGTTTCGACGACCTTCTGCTTCTTGTCCAACTGAATCTTATTCGTGATCTCATCGATCTGTTTCTGGAACGTGGCAATCGAGAACTGCATATCATCTTGAACACTGATCAGGTTATCCTTGATACCGTTTACGGCATCGATCGTTTGCTGCTGTTCATTGGTGCGGTTCACGAGGTTCGAATACTGCTGCTGGTAGCTATCTACAACGGGCTGCGCTTCCGTGTTTGCAACGCGCTGCTGTTCAGTGGCCAACCACGTGTCGCCTTGGGTCAGGGTATAATACGCAATGCGGGCAGTTTCATACGCATCAGGATTCTGATCGCGAACATTCTCTGCTGCCTGAAGGTTCGCAAATGCTGTTGCGATTTGTTGCTCTTTATCCACTTTTCCTTGAGCGATTGCCATGTCGGCATTAAACTTTGTAAAAATGCCAGCGTATACACTTGCATTCGATAGAGTTGCATAGGGTACGATGCCCTCTGGCCCTCCTGACTGAGCCGAGTAGATTGGAGCTACATCCAGAGCAACCTTGATCGTTGGGTCCGTGGCATATGTACATGCGTAGATACCGTTGGTTGCCGTTATCTCGAATCCTGTCTGTGTTGGGCATGGCATTACACATCCAAACCCGCTGGGCGAAACGACAAATTCAGATGGACAATTCCCCATTATCTATTGGATAGATAGATTCCCGCAGCCATTCCGACACACAGTACTAGAAGTACCGGACCTTGAGCATAATCAAACGGTAAGACAAGCAAGACGACGAATGCCAATAGGATCGTAAACAAGGCCGTCTGAATGACATCCATATTTGAGGGGTTCAGAATTTGCTGTCTTACCGTATCAATATCAATAGGCGCTACAACAGGACGGGCACGGTCAATGCTATCAGATACTTCTTTGATTTGCGCACCCGCATCCGTCTCGGCCTGAAAGCCCGCATACTGTGATCTAATCGTTGAAACCTGATCGACAACCGACTTGGCGTTATCTTCATACGGTGCCATGGATTGAATCGAGGCGGCCGCGGCGGACACGCGTGTTCTCTCTGTCTCAAACGTGGATAGCTCGGATGACGTTGGCAGAGAATTCAAACTGAATGTCTTTGAATTGTCTGTGAAAAGGACACACTGGTCTTGTCTCGGGGATCCGGTTGACTGAGCATACTTGAACCCGGCCGGACACCGTGCGATACAGCTTACATTATGTTGATCAAAATCTGCCGGACAGCTCATTACTTAGCATTGGGAATAAAAGCCCTGTGTGTTCCAAAGACCGGGGCAATCAGCCGGGCATCGAGATTGGCTTGCTGGCTTCTCCATCCCAGAGCATTCGGGACGGGGGATGTTCCTTTATTAATGTACGGTGACAGGGTGGCACTCATGCGCAGATAACGGGTGTAATCAGACGTATCGGCAACCATGGCCTTGCGGGCAGGAGGATTTACAGGCATGAAGGGTGATGTGGGCATTTTGTTTATCTAAAGAGAAGATAATGGGTCTACTCGAAGATCAGCTGGCTGTCTATCAAGAAAACTACGCAAAATACCGCGTAACTGGGGACACCACAGCAAAGGCTCTGTATGAAGTAGCTCTCGCAAATGCTCAGCAAATTATTGCGGATCAGCAATCGGTATATGACAGCGGAACGACATATATTCAGGATTTTGTGAGTAATGTCAATACTACCAACCCTCAACTCGCAGTGTCCCATACTAGAGCACACGCCCTCGCGAATCAGGTTCCTCAGTTACAAGATCAGTATGAGCAGACAAAAATGATGATGGAAACACATCCTCCGCCTCCCATCAACTATACGCCGTTATTTGTGAAGGTCGGCATTGTGGTCGCACTTGGTATTGTCGCAGGGCTCGCGGCAAGCTTGTAGATGTAGAGTAAAAAGAACATACATCCGGCAATTGCTAACGAGATGGAATACCAAAAGAATGCATTGTCAACCTTCGCATCTTGGTGTTGACGAATGTTCTGAAGTGTCTGGAGTTGATCGGCACTCGACTTGATTGCGTTATAGTCATTCTGAATACCTATGAGTTTCGCGTTCAGGTCGTCGCGGTATGATCCAATCAAGCCTGCGCTTGTCCGGACCTGACCGAGTTCTGTGAGCATACTTGAAAGAATGCCGGAAAGCTCGGTGTTTAACTGTTGAACCTGGGGTAGCGTAGTCGGATCTCCTTGACGAATCAACTGTTCGTATGCCGCGTATTTGGTCGCATACTGTTGCTCCAATGCATCCATTATTACTGAGCGACATTTACATCCTCGACACAGTACCGATAGTAGAAACTCCGGCCCGCACTATCTGAGTGACGGACCACTTCGATCACGTCTCCAGGAATAGCACCGATCCACTTGGCCATCGCATCCTGCGAATCAATCCACGGCAGCTGATTCGCGGCATCTGAGATCTTGTAACGCTCCAATACTTGTCCCTTCTCCTCATCACCGAGAATACGATGGGGCATCGCCATGCGATGTGTCGTGATATCAAACTGAAGCTGGGAGATGTGCCAGAACTGTACGCGGTTCTTGGCATGCGACTTGACTACCCGCAGAACATTCTCCGAAGGCGGAGACATGGCTACAATGATAACTCCCGCCTTGAAGTTATTGTTGTTAGCATACGCAACGATGGTCTCGATGTCGTTTGCGAGGACCTTGTCCTTCTGACTGAAGCACACAAATACAGCACCGATCGTGTAGGCGGTCACGCGTTCCATCTTCTTCTCGTTCTCGATGACGATGTGCTGGGTTTCAGTGGGAAGGTGGCGGTATCCAAGCATTGTGCGAAGAGTCTTAAGAGCTAATTCCTCCATTGTGACTTCCCTTTCTTACAGATAAGAGGATTCGTTTTTTTCCACCCTTTGAACAATGAAGTTTGTTCAGTCTGCCTTGATGTTTGTGGCATCTCTTGTAGCCGTATGGTTTGCGTGGAAGACCTTTTTCACAGAGAAGTTTCAACCCGAGTTTCTTGATAAGAAGAGTGTAGAGGTGACTGTGGCAAATGAGAACTCATCGTATCGCCAGACAACCAATCACATAGACCCTGCTCCGTTTGACATGGAACCGGTGAAGGGTAAGGAGACAATCTTTCAGGTCAACCAGTTCAAGAGTTATATGACTTAGCACGGCGACTACGACGGCGACGACGAGTATTTTTTCGCTTACCCCCACTTAATACCTGTCCAATCAACATATCCCATTGTTTGTCGATTCCTTCCTGCGTCATCCTCGGAAAGCACATCGAGATTGCCTTTTTGTATTCTGGTTCTAGCTCTTTTGGATTTTGTGATTGTCTGACCATTTTCATCACTATCTGTACAAGACCCATTCTCGGGTCAGATATCGATATCAAATCGCTGTCATGTTTATTACACGAACGAGCAGTTTCGTCTTCTACTAGTCTCTCGAATAGAAACTTAAATTCGGTGTTTGAGAGATGATTCATTTCGGTATGCAAGGCAAGATGGGGCCTATTTCTGTAAAAAATATATAACTGTACTAGGCGCTCAAGGGACGGCGAGATCTCGGAGAGACGAGAACGAGACTCTAAACGACGCATCTGTGTGGATTTTCCACAATTGGGATTGGGAGGTCTTCTACATAATAAGTTATAATGAATTCCGGGAAATCTCTTGATAATTTGGGTAAAGCGCGTAGTAAAAATCTCATCGTATTTGAGCGATTGCAAGTCGTCCTCTGTCATCGTCGGTTTTCCAAATTTCTGAGTTAAATGTGTTTGTATCGTCTCTTCGGTTGGGAAAACTGATTTCCTATATGTTGATGCGAACAGAGTTATCGGCAAATCTCCAAGATTAAAGTCGTGAAACTGTTCTATAGTATTATCGTCCTTACCTTCTATTCTCTGTACTCCAGCTGATGGCAGTTTCCATATCCCGTCGATACGTTTTGAAAAGTTATAGAGGTAAACAACTGACATAACAAGTTTATGAGGATCTCCAGCGGTGTGCAATGAGATAACTGGAACTTCGTCAATTCTGAGAAGTTCTTCGATTTGTTTTTGGTTTTTCATAGGGTTGAAGAATACAGGTTCGTTCTCAGACATTGTTAAGTGTACACCGCCTAAGTTAATAAAGTTCAGAAATCCACATTGTCCCGATTGGACTACGATACTTCCCGGCGGAACATCTTCAAGCATTAGGTTATTCGATCCATCGCATAAATCGATTGCATGACCTTTCCATAAGTATACAGATGGCTTATTGCCCATTGTTACTCAATGTGTTTTTTTCGCTTACGGACTAGTTCATAATGAAATATATGAAGGTAACTATCCCAAAAGCACTTCGAGAACAGGTATGGCTACTATACATCGGTCCCCAGTTTGAGTCGAGATGTAAAGTAGTGTGGTGTACGAACAAGATCAATGTGTTTGATTACCAGTGTGGTCATAATATCCCCGAGAGCAAGGGTGGTAAAACAAACATTGATAATCTGATTCCGATCTGTAGTCGCTGTAATACGAGCATGGGCAATAACTTTACAATCGCCGAGTGGAATAAAAAGTTTGGTGCAACAAAGACCAGGCGGTCTTGGTGCCCATGCTCATGGAAGTTCAGGCGGTAAACCAAGATTCTCAAGACACTTGCGATACATTGCAATCAGATGAAGGACTTCCCATTCTTGAAGTTGCGCATACCCCTTCTTGAAGGACACCCATAACGTCTCACATGCTGGACGGCATGATACGAAATCCCCAGCCCCAAAACTACCTCGAATGATCAGACGAAGAGGCTCACTAGGACGCTCACGGATCCAGTGATAGTTTGTAATCATCTCCGTGTAATCACCGTAATATACCTCGAAGAGCTCGGGGTTCTCGAAGTAAATAGGGCTATACAACTGTTCGTCTGCATGACCATACCCTCTCTCGAGATAGTAGAGAAACTTCTCTTCGATCTTGTCACAGAACGTCTTCATGTAATGGGCGTTTCCTGTGAAGAACCCACTACACATTGAACACCGCCCGTAATCAATCACTTCGGGGAACTCCTCTTTACGAATGTAATCGATATAGCAGGTGGAGAACTTGTCACGGAAGCTCGCAAATACATCAGGTAGGTACTTTACATTGGATGGACCCATTCGTTCAATACAAATGTTCAGCCATGCAAAGTGGGTGGATTCAAATGGGTTCTCTGCAATCACCTTCTTGAGCATCGAATACCTTGCCATGCAAAGTAAGTAATAGGACGGACAGCATCGATTATGATCATACTGTGATCGAACACGTCGGTTATCCTTGATCTTATCAAGATGAACATACATGGGGAACTCAGAGAACTCCATAACAATATACCGTGTCTTTTTGGCAAGGTGTTCGGGGCGTTTTGATTTCAGATCATCCAGATTCTTCGGCTCGCAAAAAATCACCATGTTCTGATCAAGTTCCAACGTAGACCCCGCGTGCTTCAGGAAATGTTGGCTGTTTCGCTCTTTAATAACATCGACTGCATCGTCCCGTTGAGACAAGTCAAATACGCCTGTAACAACCGTCCAGCTTTTGGACATATATGATCACAGCTCAGACATCTTTAAACGTTTCAGGTAGAAGCAACAGTGTGTCATTGTGATTGGCCAAGTACCAAACGGGAGTCCACCCTTCCATCTCATAGAATGCCCACATGTTGACTTCCCATGATAACACGTTTTTTTCAATCACTGTCTTTCGAAACATGGTCCGATGGAAGGAATCAAACGTCAGCATTGCCTGGCGGTTTCCTATGAAGAAAGATCCACAGAAACGCCAAAACACATGTGAAAAAAGAGGATAGCCACGTTCCCAGCATCCTGGAATGTATAGGTCATTCCCTGGTATGATCTTGCTGATATGTTTCAACTGCTCGACTGAATCATGAAGCATATGAAAAATACCAAAGTCAATCCACGCAAAGCCATCGGTGTTGAATGGATTCTTATCCATCGCCCTACGAACAAACTCCGTCTTTGAGTTCATCAGTGTAAGATAGGCCCGCGTATCCTTGTCATGTGACCTGACAGAAGGGAGGGCTGGATTCAATCCAGCAAGTTCCTTAAACGTATCCAGGTCTTCAAGTTCAATCACTGTCGTGTGAATATTGTGTCGTTCAGGAATGCTGTTGCAGAACGATTGACTGACGAACAGATGGAGATTAATTCCTGTATCAGCAAGCTGTTGGAATTTCGCAATGTATGTATCAGGCGATCTAACACCTTGCCTGGGTTCTTTTAGGTCAATAAAAGCTGTGACAAAGGTCGTCATTTCATTAAGAGGTTTTCGAAAGTTTAAACCCCTATAAGGATTGCCGAGCGTATACGTACTGTGCTCGAGGTAAACTGCACAATGCCTGTTCCAGACCAGTGGCCCATGTCAGTTACGTCCATCTTGTCCTCAATAGGAATTTTATACCACAGATTATCTCGCATGGCCTGGAAATGCCAGATATCATCTAACACGAGAAACCCCTGGTACTTCTTCCACTTGAGCCATTGATAGAAATCGTACTCGCGCGTTCCCTCGTGCGGATCGATATCTAAAAAGATGAATGCGGACTTCAGCAGGCGATCCTCCCACTTTGCAAGTATATCGGGGCTCCACAGATCCTCCAGAACATAGTTGACGTTCTTGATCTGTGGCATCCTGTACTCATGAATGACGTCAAATGAATACACGGTATTCTCTGGATTGTGCGCAAGAGCCAATGCAGATGCTCCACGGTGTGTTCCGATGTCAAAAATATCACGTCCCTTGAAGAGGGTGGACAAATATCCTAGCAACTTATAGTGCTGGTCTCCTGGAACGTTGTGGATATCATTCCAGAATAGATCAGTGTTTGTGTGGAGTGGCTGTATAGGAGTAAAGTCGATTGCGTTAACATCCTCTTTCGTAACGATCATTTTTATAAATCAATCATCATCACTTTAGATGGCAATGGCTGGGGCTTGGTTCCCTCCGCGCGGTGACGAACGACTTCGTCCCAGAACGCCTTCAGATCAGCACTATGACTAGGTAACCAGTTGGGATCCCAGGGAACGAACTCCTTCTTCACTCCTGTCAGAATCCAATAAATGTACTGATATGTCTCGTCAAGACCGGCGCGCCAGTCATCAAGTGTTACATCGTCGGGCTTGTAGATAACCTTCTCCTTCTCATCCACTGCGAAACAACCCTTTTGCTGCGTAGCTGTATCCCACTCTGTAAAGAAAACCTGCTTGAAGCGATACTCAACATATTCGCACTCGTCAACGCCCGTACACTCCATCTGCATCTGCATCTGGTTTATGTAGGCATCTGGAATCCCAGGCGTCTCCTTGCGAGACATTGGGCACTTGAACTCGACCAAGCGTCCATACCGCATGCGGTCCGTGTCGTCGTTCGGCACAATCAGTCCATCGGGTGATGCTCCGAGAAACGAATGGACAGGATGGGTACAACAGCCTACATCGATCACCTTACAGTTCGTTGTCTCTTCGAAGATCCGTTTGGCCACAGCCTCAAAACGAGTTCCCCAAATCAATGGAGCAATGGGGTTTGCTCCAGTATTTCGAGGAGGTGGATCGAGCTTGTTCGTCATCAACTCGAGGCGGCTCGCAGGAGTTGTCCAAACCTTCGTTACCTCCGAGGCAGTGATCATGGTACCGCGCTTAGATAACCAAGCATCCGTTCGCTGATCTTGATTGCCGTAAAGACGAATGGTACGTTCAAAGCACCGGTCTCGTTTCCATACTCGTCCCAGTTCATTCTTCATGAGGAACTCGACTGTCCTCATCGCCTCCTCCTTCAGCTGTCGGTATGACAATTTCGTCAATGTCTGGCAGAACAGAACAAACTGGCGAATTCGAATATTTAGGTGTGTGAGAGGTCTGTTCTCCATCAACCACACACTCAGTGCTTCGGCCAGGGGATACTCCATTGTCTTCAGTTGGCTGGATACCCGAAAGTTCATTTTGTACCTTAGCGTGGGCAAGTAAGGCTGCCTGAAGCTCCTCGCTTGTAGCGGGGCGAAGAGCCACGCCAAACAAATCCTCACAGATCTTAGAGAGAATTTCGCGATGCTCTTCAATTTTTGTCAGCTCGGCAGGGACAGTTGAGTACGAAGACTCACATCCCTCAACCTCATGGATGTCGTTCGCAAAAGAAGACTTAGCCAGCTCATCGGCAAAAAGCTTCTTAGACTCTTCCTCTTTCAACTCTACTTTAGGAGACTCCATTTGTAGTATTGACATAAACTAGCTTTAAGCAAGAATACCGCCTTTATACAAATGACAGACACGATCACATCAATCCAAAACCGCGATCACTGGGTTCTTGTTCGCCTAGGTGCCTTCTACGATGTCCCTGCCAACCTTGATCGTATTCGCAGTATCCTTGCGGGGGAGTCCAAGATCAGTTTACGTCTAATCGATTGGCTCGTAACGAACTACGCAAAGAAGCACAACGTATCCTACATGTTCAGCAACCGTCATGTGATCGTGTATCTTGCTTACAAGTCTCACCTAAAGGCCTATAGCAAGAAGATGTTCGACCCCTTTTGCCGTTGGAAGCGCATTCAGTTTAAGGGACTGGACACAACGGTGGGGCAACTGAACTTCTTCGAATGGGCGATTCAGGACGGGGTTCTTGATTACCTTGAGACAAACTACGATGACATTCATGCCGACATGGAGGCGTGTTCCACCGTTATTCAACCCAAGGAAGTGGGTGAGCGTCGCAAGAGACATGAGCTATCTCGCTCAGCCACAAAGGCTGTGCGTCATCACGACGTAAAGGTAATTGTTAACTTTGATTAATGCAGTCTGTTCTTGATCCAAGTGTGATCTACACAAATATATCCAGAGACATCGTCGAACAAGACATCGACGTTGTGTCTGATCTGTGGACAATGGATGACCGTGATGTCTATCGAGGGACGCGCGATGAGACGTTCACTCATGCGAATGTATACTGGCTCTACGACGAAGACTTCTCTAGAGTTGGGTTGGTTGAACATTCACTGTCTGACCATTCGGAGTTTAAGATCCTGTGGTTTCAAGACGATCCATTTGCAACTCTCCTACAAGAGGAAAAGTGGCGGCAGGAAGACAGTCTCTGGTCCCTGTTCTCCGAGAACGCGACTCAGCGATTCCTTGCTGAAGGATGGACAACACCCAAGCAAGTCCTTGAACATTGTTTGGCAGGTCCGATTCGTGTTCTTACGCCCGAGATGGTTATCAAGCTTCCTACAGTGTACTCATGTAACCGATGTGGAAAACGTTCATTGGAACCCATTCCGCATACAAGTGTATCTTCATCACCGCTGGACCTACCGGACAAAATGAAAATTATTTTTATTGACGATGATTTGATCGTCTCGCGCGTACCTGCGCGATCCCGTGTGTTTAGCCTACTCGGTCTTAAACCACCGCCGCAACACGACGGCGGTTCTTCGGAGCAGCAGCCTGCAGCACAACCGCAGGAGCCCCCGTCATCCCGCGAATCATTGCAGGAGCCTCCTCCTCCTCGGTCGGAACCTGAATCTCGGCCGACGACTCAGGAGCCGGAGCCTCCGACTCAGCAGGCGCATCCTCCTCCTCCTCAGCGTCGAACACCTGAGCTGCCGTCACGCGCTGCCCTGGAGAGACCTGAGCATACGAGACTCGCCACGTCACTCCAAACCCCTGTCCGGAAACGTAGATACTCGGGCTGACCACAAAGCGGGCCTCCATGCGCTTCGGGAACACAGACTCGAGATTCTCCGGGGTCAGAGCAATCGGCTTGTTCGCCGTGTCGACGGCCTCCATGCTGACCTTCCCATCGTAGACGGGAACCTTCATGCGGAAGCTGGGCGGATACTTTCCGTTCGGCACCCACTCCCCATTGACCTTCTCCACGCTGGGAGAGATGAACGACTTCATGCTGTCGCGAAGCACGTCCTCCTTGCGCTCACGACCGAACCAGAGCTTCGACTTCTCGACAGCCGTCCGAATCGTGCGCTCCTCAAGGTCCTTGAGGAAGTTGTAGAGCTGACCGATCTCTCCGGCGTCCGCAGGGGCGCGCTCCTTCGCGTAGGAGTCGCACCCGAGCAGGCTAGCCATCAGTGAGTAGTTGGTACCGTTCTCAGTCTCCTTGATCGAAATGCCCATTCCATACCGCATCTTCGGGATACGCATCTGGAGATTCTGGCCGTTGTACTTCAGGGGAACGCTCTTGCTCCCATTAGTCTTGTTGGTGCGGATATCGCCGAAGGTGACCTTGCTGACGTCGAGATTGCTGACATTGACGATTGCGGTGACGGACATTGTAACTGGGTGTGATACTAGTACTGTAGCCTAACCCTAAATCCGTTTTGTCCGCACGTTTCCTTACTTTAAAGAAACGTCGCGTAACCAAGTAATGGTACGCTGTGCGTCTGTGAAGAGTAAGCGGGAGCCAACCCTCCAGTGTCCACATGGTGTTGTGTTTGGTTCGGATATGTGCGGTACACATCTTAAAGGAAAGATCATTAAGAAATGGAAAGACGAAAGAGTGGATGACCTCAGGATCATACGTTGCCAATCCCTGGCCCGCAGATGGCTTGTTCAACATCATCTTCGTACTGCAGGACCATGCGTTTTAGCGCGCGAAAATCTTGCAAACGAAGACGATGTATTAACGTCGAATGAAAAGGAACGTGTTCATCCCTTCGAGTATTTTTCATTTGAGGAAAACGGTAAGATATGGTGGTTTGAGTTTGGCTCAATCTGGAAAATAATGGCAGGTGCTCTTGAACCGGTCAATCCATACACACGGACTCCTCTGAGTCCAGATACTCGCAAACGATTGCGCGAGATGTGGGCACTTCGAGTGTACAAGCGATTACCTCCGCCATCCGACCCGGCAGATATCGAAGAGCGTATACGACATCGATGGAATGTACTCTGTCAAATGTTTATCGACAATGGGTTTGTTGATGCAACGCCTGATCAGTTCGTCACTCTTCCCAAAGGTTCATACATTACCATTTTTCGAATGATCCTCAACGAAACAGACGAGTCGGAAGCCAGGATACGGGCACTCTGCAGATACATGCTTCACGGCACGCTCATTGTAACCAACACTCCGACGTACATACTAAACTCTATTCGTATATTCCTCCGTATACTCATGGTCAAAAAACAGCCGTACGATATAGTCTTCTTGCTGATGTCGGCTCTTTTTAGATGCTAAAAATGAATTCAAACTGGCATGTAAGCTTCAACTCCGCAATGAACATCTTTGTTCTCTCAACGAATCCTCGCGAAGCCGCGGAGTTTCATTGTGATAAGCACGTAGTCAAGATGATCCTTGAGACAGCCCAGCTACTCTACACTGCACATTGGCTTACCGACCCAGATGCTCTCGATGATGGAGCATATCGCAAGACCCATCCGAATCATCCTTGCGCACTTTGGGCTCGTGAATCCAAAGCTAATTACCAGTGGCTTTGTCACCTTGGTTTCTGGCTCTGCGAAGAATACACTCACCGTTATGGCAAGGTTCATAAGACGGCAAAACACCTCGAATGGCTCGGCGACAATGTTCCCGAACTACCCAACACTGGACTGACCCCCTTCCGACTCGCCATGCCAGAGGAATTCAAACGCGCAAACCCAGTTGACGCCTACCGCGCCTACTACCTTGGAGCCAAGGTACGCATGCTCGCCTACACAAAACGCCCCAAACCTGCGTTTGTGAGTTCAAATGATTTACATGACCGCCGAGGGTAATAATCATACCAATCGCGTTAGAAATGTCTGCCTCTTCTTCCTCTGTTAAGTCAAACACTAAGATGCCCGCGAAGAAGGATACCGCCCCGAAGACCGTTGCCACCCCGTCGGCCGCCCCCGTTGTTGCCGCCACCCCTACCCCCGTCGTTGCCAAGGCCCCGAAGGCCCCGAAGGCCCCGAAGTCTGTCCCCGCGAAGGCGGAGGTGACGGTCCCGACGGTGGCCACCCCGACCGTTGAGGCCACTGCCTCAACGGAGACGTCCGAGGTTCAGCTTGGCAAGCTCGCCGAGCAGCTCAAGGCCCTCAGCTCCGAGCTGAGCACCCGTGTCCGCGACGCCGTCAAGGCTGTCCAGGAGGCGGCGAAGTCGGCCAAGCGTGAGGCCCGTGATTCCAAGAAGAAGAAGCGTAAGGACCCGGCGACGATGACCCCGGAGGAGAAGAAGGTCTGGGAGGCCCGTCGCGCCAACAATGCCTTCCTGGTTCAGCGCCCGCTGACGCCGGAGCTGGCCAAGTTCATGAGCCTCCCGGAGGGTTCGAAGCGCTCGCAGACGGAGGTGACGAAGTTCATCAGCGAGTACGTCAAGACGCACTCGTGCTTTGACCCGTCGTTCAAGCGCCGCATCCTCCCGAACGCCGCCCTGGCCAAGCTGCTCCGCGTGAAGGACAGCGATGAGGTGACGTACCTGAACCTCCAGTCGTTCCTGAAGGTGCACTTCATCAAGCCGACGCCGGTGGCGTAAATAACTGATAACCACAATAAAAAAGCTCTTTTAGCTCAGAGGTAGAGCACCCGCTTTGTACGTCGGCTCGAAGCAGCGGTAGGTCGGTGGTTCAATTCCACCATGGAGCATAACTCTTTTAGCTCAGAGGTAGAGCGGTTGTTTTACTCACAATAGGCCGGTGGTTCAATTCCACCAAAGAGTATAGCGTTTATCGTCTAGTGGTAGGATCAGAGATTTCCATTCTCTTAGCTCGGGTTCGATTCCCGGTGAACGCAAGTATTGACACGGATCTCCGTTTCAATACTTTCTGTTTGATGTTATAATGGCCACCTTGACTTGCCAAGAAACGTGGAAGCAAGGCAAAAAACACGACTTGGAAGGATGGAAGCCATCTGGACAAAACTGGAAATTTGTCAGACCGTTTCTTCCAGTTATTATCAAGAGAAATCCGGTAGACAAGAAATCGTTTAACTGTAGTGCGAATGAAGAAGGGAAGTTTGTATTGGTCACTCTTCCGGAAAACGACCAGCGGAAAGTCTATTTGAAATCCATTCCGGTTTGGAACAATCTCAAGAGTCTTCCAGATGGGTTGTATACCTGGATTTTTTACAAACAAACTGCTAATCTTCCTATGACGTTTGCTGCAACTAAAACATGGTCCAAGCTAGAGATGGCAACGCAACATCTTGCGATTGCTTCACGTGTTCGCGCAACAACGGTTCACGGTGCTGGTGAATTACGTAAGTCGGGAGATACCTATACATACAACCTTCTTTCGGGGAAATTTATGCAAGAATGGAAGGCAGAACTAGAGGGCGCATGCACACCCGAGAAACTTGAACTCTATGTAGACAGTAAGTTTAAGGAACAGTTTCGCGACCACAAATTGATCAAAGTGAATGAAACGTTAATTGATCCAAATAGTCCGATCACTGCCGAGGAGATTGCCCACTACACAAATGCAGGTTGGACATTCAAGATCTTTGCTACTAAAGAAGAGTGTATAGCAGCAATGAAGACCAAGGCAGGACGTCGCAGGACGCGGAGAGGCGGAAACCCGAAAATGATTCTTCAGCAGAAACAGATCAAGAAAATTCAGACTGCCAGGCGGGAACGTATCGATGCTCTTATCGAAAAAATAGCCTACAATCCCGGACGGCGTCTCTGGGAAGGGCCATCGCAGGCGAAACTTGAGCACCTCGGCGAACTCGTAACTGAACATAATCGTCTTCTGGCTATGGGTAAAGGAGGAGCGACTACACGGAAGTCGTAATCAACTCATTTGGCATTTCCAAATAGAGCACTGTGCTAAAGAACGGAGACAGTCTCTCGTCCAACACAAGGGCACGTTGCTTGCTATTTTCCTTTAACGTCTTCACTATACGCGTCAAGACCCTGCGCTTGTCTACGATTGGCTTGATTTTGATCTTACATGTAGATCCGCGCCAACCACACAGTGTAGACTGTTTACACTTGTCCTCGCTCATCTGTCCACACGGTGTGCGAACCTTGTTCACAAACTGAACAGGTTCATCCACTGAATCCCAATAGGCTTCGGAGTCTAACCATTTGCCCAAGTCCTTGTACAGCGACTCCTTGGGATTGGCAATCGCATTGTACAGGGGTTCATTGACATCCTTCTGAATATCCTTCGACAATGAAAACAGCAGGAATTCAAACACTTCGGCTTCATAGGAGATGTCATCGGACAACTTGACATCGTCCCCATTTGGAGAACCGTACACGAGATCCTCTTCCGTATGTTTGCGAATCGTACTCACAACTTCAGTTGCCTTGCCATCGCCTTCTTCCGGCCTGAAAGGAGCGCGGAATCCAGACGTTAACAAGAACTCGGAATACTGGCCATCGGCAGAGTACATATCGTCGGCCCACTTGAAGCCAGGATTACGTGTCTTGTTCAAAAAATCGCCCAGTGTCTTGCTCGTAGGCAATTCTTCATCTTCAATGTCTGCATATCCAATTCGCGAGACCACTCCACTCGGTAGCTCCATACTGACTGGCAAAACAGGGAGAATGACTTCCTGTGGGACAAACACTGCTTGAACACGTTCAAACGGATCCAGAATGACTTGATAGATTGACTTGTTGGTAGCAACTAGTTCTTTGATTGCATCGTCAAATGTTGGGAGGTTCGACATACATGAACGAGTATGCGCAGTCTGAAGCGTCGCCTTCACTGTTGCTGGAAACTTGTTCACGTCAACGACGTAATCGAACTTCGACCCGCTATTTCCCTTGCGCCGAGTCACGCGACCCAGTATATCGTGATCGAGCAATACGATCGTCCGCGTTCGAGGACCGAGTCTGTCCGCCCAGAAACCACACATAACAGTCAAGCCTTCGGTCTTGATTCGTATCACACGACAATCGAGGATTAAGGATACGTATTCAGTCTCTTCAAGAACTCCGAGCGTCTTGCTGACAAACGCGCGGTCAATTCCATCAATAATACGATCGATTTGCGTCTTGCCATCACCCATATCCTTCCATGTTCTGAAAAAGGAACATAGCATCACTTTGTCCTTGACGTCCGATGGATTGGGGATCGCTCGTTTCTCGCCAAGAAGGACAGGCAGGGTTGTGCGCGGCAATCCCATTCCGATACGGAATGTGTCTGTAGACCCCGCATTGATACGGTTCAATGGTACATTGACTGTATAGTCTGTGTTGATGCCTAGGCGTTTCGTAAGATCCTCAGGCAAGTACGCTAACCGAAAACTCGGAATAAACCCACTTGTCAAGACATAGTATTCATCTATTTGCTGCTTGGGAGCAATGACTTCTGATCTGGCAGTGGGTTTCTTGTAACAGCAGGGTACACGGTTCTTGCTCTTGGTTTTCGCCGAAGGTTCCTTCCAACCGGGATACTTTTGCTCTGCCTCACGTTTGATGACGGTGTGTGTCCGCGGATCTTCCTTTTCTGTTATACGAACCATGCCGTCGCACACCGGACAATGCTTACCGTCTTCTTTGAGAACCAACTGGTCTTCTGCTAAGGGAATCTCGTCCTTCATACACCAATACGGCGGGCAAATCGCAATCGCATCCTTGAGTGGGAGTTTCTGCGAATCTTCAACGTCTGAGTAGTTGTATTGTTTGGGAATTCCCTCTTGTTCCTCTTTCGTAAGCACGACAACCTGCTTGAGCTTCTCACACTTCTTCGGGTACTCCGAATCGAAAATCTCCTTATCAAATCGCTGAGCACGATTGTTGAAGTAGTTGTATGTTCCCAAGGCACTTGTACGAACCTTAACCTTCTCTTCCTTTGCCTGAACGGGTGCAGCAACTTCTACAGCAGGAGCAAGCTCTTCGATTTCCCCTAGAAGATCTCCCAGATCAAACTCATCGGTCTCGACGGTTACAACCGTAGGTGCGATACCTGCCGTTGATTCTACCGTTTCGAGACGACGAGGACAGACGTCATTTATTTCGGCGCGATCAGATGTCAAGACATACCGCAACAGACTGGCATACCCAAGCACGCGCTCGAGATTTGTGACGAACTTAATGATCACCTCTTTCGAGGCAAAGGAAACAACAGGATATCCACTGATCGCCTTTTCAAAGTTGAACTTTTCATCTGTCTCGAGCTCTTGGACCTTTGCCAGTAACTGGGCTGCCTCATCTTCTGTTACTCCCATTTCAGTCACAAGATCAGCGTTGTCTTGGAGGAGTTTATAGGCCTGAAGAACCCGAGGCGAAACATCAAACGGCATGTCGGAACGTAATAGACGGAATGTTTCACTTTCGTAGCTGAAGACGTTCTGCATACAAGGAAACCGGCGCATGTCAAATTCCTTGATCTCTTTTGCGTAGGAGACAATGACGGATAGATCATTGAGCTCCCAGCGTGTATCGTCCAAGTCATCGGGATCAACAAACGGCATAAGGGCGTCGAATGTCTTCAACCATGACAGTGTGGAATGAATGAGTTCGGCCGTTGTCTCGGTCGATTCCTTGCCGCGCCACGTAGAGACAGAGACGTCCTTGCTCGTTACAGCAATGCGATCAAATGAGGTTCTGGATGTTCCCCGATAAAACAAAAGTGTCGGAAGTCTCCGCTGAGGCTGTGTGTTGTTCGTCCATGCTTTCCACATGGGAATGTCGATATATGGTGTTTTGTTCTTCGGGTCTTCGACAAAGAACTTGTGTCGGGTTGTTTCTTGCTTTGCCGTGAAGTAGCTGACGACTGGTGTTTCTTTGGAGACCGTCAGACCATAGAAGATCTGTTCAAATCGCGTTCGAGGAGCAGTGAAGCGGGTAGAGATAAAGGGAATATACCACTTTGCTCGAAGGATTGATGTGGATGTCGGTTTAGGAGCCTTTAATTTGAGAAGCTTTTCCAGTTGATCATGGGATGCCTTGATAGGACCGCGCAGGGATTCAATGTCTCTTGGCGTTGTTGACTGGAAAAAAGGGAAGTACACTTGCTTCACTAACTCCGTCGCATCCGGAGACAGTTCAGTCCCTCTGATTTCAAGGGCATCAAGTTGGTGAATCGTCTCAAACAATGCTTGCCGGACAGGAACGGGACGGAAATTGGAATCGATAACTATATCGCGAGGAGGCGTGGGTAGAATCACCGACTTGTCATCGGGAACGCCAAAGATACGCCATTCTCTCACAGGACCTGTTTCAAAGACTTTTTGCAAGAAGTCAGGGACATCTTGCCATTCGTCACGAGTTACACGACGAGGTTCAATGTTCATGCCTTGACGGATCTGTGTCAGGTACACTCTGAGAGCCTCTACTTCGATTACTTGTTTTCCATGAGAGATGCGGTAAAACAACTCCATCCACCGTTTCGGATTGGATGAATAATAATCTTCCTGAAAATCGACCAGTGCCTCAATGAATAATCGGTCGGGATGTGTATCCATGGCCAGTGCAACCTGCTGTCGAATCGTTTCAATTGTGTCATCCGGGAAGAATGACAGAATTGTTGATGTTCCCGTTAGGGGGATCTCCATTATAGTCTAGTGGTGGAATTATCCGAGTGGGCTGTCCGTGATCTGCATGCCACAATACGGTGTGGGGTTCGAAGCATAGCTCACATGTTGGTAGATCCCCGCCTTCACTGCATCGTGAAGAATACGACGAAAGTTTGCCCAGAATTCAGGTGTATGTCCAATTGTCTCGGTCATGAGATGAGCCATTTCGTGGAGCATGACAAACATAACCGTATTAATCTCAATCAGCGGATACTGAGGAGGCTTCGTCTTGTCGCGCAGACACACGACGATCTTCTGTCCCTTATTTTCCGAATACGATGTATCCGAAGATGACATGTCGTTTTCAATCATTACATCAGGCTGAAACCTAGCCAAAAAACGACTGACGGGAGGATCTGAAGCAAGAGCGGGGTCGTCGCGATAATACTCCTGTAGTTTGATGAGCCTCCCATGTATGTCAGTCATGTGTTCAACAGCAGTTTCCTTGTCGGGAAGGTTTTGAACTTCGTATACCTTTCCATCGGACCCCTTCATTTGTGTCGTGTTGCTAGGGCCAGACATGAAGGTGTACGCTGCCAGTACGGTCATTCCTGCTATAGCAATGGGTATCCACATTGTTCTACTCTAAGAGTTTACGCCGAGAGACCCTCCAGCGCACGAGAGTTCTTGAAAGGGTCGGGGTCGATGGTCGTGTTCAGGAACGGACCCACCGTGCCCTGGGGGTTCGGCATCTCCGAGCGGATGTCGTACGTCGGGTTCCGGTTCGTCTGCGCGATACCGATCACGTTGATGTTCGAGTGGTAGCCAGACTGCAGGAAGTTCTGTCCCTTGAGGTCTTCGGCGCCCATCGGGTTCACGGCAGACCACGAGGCGCCGATCTTTCCAGTGGGCAGGAGCTCACTCGAATTCAGAGTGGTCTCCACGTACGTCTGGTGCGAGGCGGGGGTACGGCCCTGTCCCGATCCAGAGGAAGCGGCGTTTCCACCCAGTCCAAAGGGCAGACCCATCAGGGGGCCGGCACCAGACAGAGGCGCCGTCGAGCTACCACCACCCAGCTCCTCGGCACGATCCATCACAGCACCCCTGGCTCCCGAGTAGGAAGTAAAAAAAGAATAGAGTACCACCACTCCAACGAGGACAAGACCCATGCGAATGAGCTTCGGTTGCGAGAGCTTCATGTTTATACTGAGTGAAAGACAAATTTCATGCACCCCATCATCCAAGACATTCTTGACACCCTTAAGTCGACGGAAGTTCAGTCGGCGGTGGAGCTTGAGATTCTGAGGCCATTACTGGCGAGGATTTTACATATCCTCTACCCCTACATTTTCGGGGTTATGGTTGTCTGGATCATGATGTTCCTGTGTCTTGCCCTGATCCTGCTCATCCTGGTCCGGGGCAGCCTTGTCGACATTCTTCGGAAATAGAATGTCAACCAACTGTTCGCGCTTGAGCCCCCAGATCCCCTTGATGTTCTTCTTCTTGGCCTCGGCGCGTAGCTGATGAATGGTCATCTTCTCGACCTTGAAGGACTGCGGTAGCTCGGCGAGGGTGAGAAGCTCGATAAGTTGAGCCCTCTTCATGATGTAGTATTGCTTGATGCGAAGCTTCTTAGCGTGCTGCTTGAGTTCGACGAGAGAGAGGTTGTCCATCTTGAGTGCGTTTCCACTTTTCTGGAGCTTTCAAATCCATTTTGGAGTTTTCTCTCCACACTCTTAATAATGAAGAGAACCATTGCCATCTTGGCGTTTTTTGTCGCCGCCGTCCTTGCAGGTCTGTTCGTACAATCCAGTCTGGACTCTTCCTCGCCGGCCACCAAGGAGAAGTTTATGCAGCAGGAGAAGGGTATGCCTGTCTCCACAACGAGCACGCCGTCTGGATTCGGTATGACCGGCCCTATTCTGGGAAGCTCGTACCAGCCCGTTCTCGAGGAGCCGTATGAGACTGCCGACGACACTCGGCTTTATCAGTTCCAGGACAACAAGATGTCGGCCGACTGCTGCCCGAGTAGTATCTCCGGAGACCTTGGATGTGTTTGCTTAACGGATAAGCAGCGTACCGAGTTTGCGAATCGCGGAGGGAACCGTGCGGCGTAAGTTAGGATTTACAAATTGAAGCGTAAGAACAAGTATAATGGAAGCCGTCCGTAAGTTGATTCAATATTTCAAGGACAAGAACCCGGAGGGGAAGTTTCCCAAGGCAACGGAGGAGCTGATCGTTCACTTAGAGACCGTTCTGCTCCCTCATGTGATGCAAATTATCCAGAAGGATAACTCGCTGTTTCGCGGATATGGTCGCGTAGATATCTTTCCGGGAATGGAAGTGGAGTGGGATGGTTCGGATGACCTGTGGGCTCGCCTCCAGGTTGCTCTGATGCACGCTGTTCTCCACGGCAATCCCAAGGAGAAGTTCGGCAAGATCATTGAGATCATCAAGGAGAACATGCCCGGCGGCCGCACAGATGACATCTCCAGGATCCTCGAGGATAAGGAGACACAGGACTCGATGAAGGAGATGCTTGATCTCTTACTGAATACTCGTCTTGCCACTGTCGTAGGCGATCTAATTCAATCGCTTCCTTTTGCCGACCTTGGTATCGATTTCGAGGACACGAATGAGCTCATGCGCCTTATCCAAAATCCCACCGATAATGAAGCAGTCAAGAACTTGATGGATCGTGCTCAGGCTCTTCTGAAGGAACGTATCGAGTCAGGGAAGATCAACCAGCAGGAGCTCATTCGTGAGATTGAGATGCTGCGTGCGAAGATGACGTCGAAGTTTGGAAAGTATATGAACGAAATGGTTGTCGGAGCTCGTGAGCAGCCTGCGACGGGAAATACCGCGAGAGAGATTCTGTCGAACTCACCGGAGGCCCGTCGTGCTCGCATGCTTGCCCGTCTCCAGAGAAAGCTCGGTGAAAAGTCTCGCAGGTGATTACAAGAGATGTCTACAGAGACTTTTTGGTTTTCGGATCCTAGTGTCCTGTTCAGTCAGGAAAACTGGTATAAATTTGTTCCCACGGCTACTATGACCGTCCCTGAATCTCTCAATTCAGTTGTTCGATTCTCTGTGTATCTTGCCGCACTGCTGTTTCTTTCCTCCATGTACCCGGGCTACCTGCTGATCGTCCCGCTCGTAATGTTCTCCACACTCGCACTGAATATGATGTTCCCCAAGGCAAAGAAGATCGTCGAGTCTTTCGGAAACGGCCTTGTTGTTTCTGGATACACAGGTGATAAGACAACTCGTCCGACCGACGACAATCCGTTCATGAACCCGTCGCTTGCTGATATTCTTGACAAGCCCGATGCCCCGCCCGCCGACGACGTTACGAAGAAGGATGTTCGCGATGAAGTGAACAAGGCCTTTGCAAAGACGTCGAACATCTACATGGAAACGTCAGATGTGTTTGATCTTGTTCAAGCACAGCGCAATTTCCATACGGTCGTCACAGATGACCATGGAGGGTTTCTGAAGTTTCTCGGCAAGAATGCGAAATCGGATAAACTCTTAAGCGAGGGCTACGTGGCTGCGAAGGGTACGGTGTCTGAGCTTCCGGCCCCTACGGTGACTCTTCCGTACTCTCCTGCGTAAGCGACCACCACTCTTCTTCTTAGGAACATCTAACTCGTCAAGGATCTCATCGCCCTTCCTCTTTGTACCGCTGATCTTATTGCCCTTGTATTTCATTGTGGGAAACCCATCGGCCTCTCCATCCGGCGTGGCAGAAGCTTCAATCTCCACTGTTTCCACATCTGCCTTCTTCTTAGCCTCCTCCCACGCGGGCTTGTTTGCCTCACAGTGAGGGCATCCGTCCATGAAAAATAACACAAGAACAGGCTGCTTGAGAATCTTCTTGGCTTCCTCTTTCTTCTCACCACCACGAATAACTTGGCTCGTCATTTATGTAGAGAGATAGAAAATGACATCCCTCGAGGACTTGAAGACGCAGAAGAATCTGGGACCGACTGTTCCACCCACCCCGCATTATACCGATTACACACAGAGTCTCGAGAAGAATACGGCTCCTGGTGGAGTGATTACGACGGCGACAGGATTTCTCGAATTCAAGCCGCGTGATTCGGGAACGCAAGCAAAATACGACGCAATGCAGGATTCGTGGGAGGGAGTCAAGTCGTCTGAGGCATCCGTTGCCTCTGGAACGTTTGCACTTGATTACGCATCCGACGTAAAGGAACGCGGGGCCAAGGCTCCTCAGCAACAGCAACAGCAGAGTTGGTGCTTTCTTTCGTAAGGAAACACAATGGAGACCTTACTGTTGGTTCTCATGGGAATAGTCGTTCTTCTCATTTTACTGGGAACGCACGAGTGCTTCGTGGACTCTGCGTTCATGTCATCGGGTGTCGGTGTCGCCACCGCCGTTCAGCGTCCTCCGTCCGATACGACTTCGCCACTGTATGCGACATGGTTGAGCAAAATTGAAGCACAAGCACCGATTGGTGCAGACAATTCGGCGTACATCACAGCTCTTCAGTCGTTCTTCGATACTGTATATGAGCCCGCCACGGCCAAACCTACAACAGCGGATGTCGAGACGTTCCTTGCCGGACCGAATGTGGCGGGTAAGCCAGTAGACCCATCAGCCTTGCGACTGATTATCGTAGACGCCTTTCACATTGATTCATCATCAACGGGCGCAGCGAAAGAGCTAGAACAAGTTAAATTTCAACCCGATAACAAGTTTCTTCAACCCTCGGATGGACGAGATGAAGTTCGGACACGGAGTGAAGGAGATTACTTTCCCGCCGACCCTACATTGACTGGCCCATTACCCGAAGGCAACTACGCCCCGGTCAATCAACAACAGACACCTAGGCACACGAGAAGCATTGGGTCATTTTACGATGTCTGTTCGGAAACACCTGGAGGAGCATGTGAAGAGAATGTTTTGTAATAGTAATGAAGTGGACCTGGGTCCTAGTTGGTCTTGCTGTACTCCTTCTTGTTTTTGGAGTTCGTGAAGGCTTTGATACATATGCTCAGGCTCTTGCCGATTCGGGTCAGTCGGCAGGAGTCAAAGGTGCCGATGGAACTGTGACGGGTGTTGGCAATGCGAATAGTAGTAGTACTGCCCGTCCGTCTCAAGGGCAGACAGGATCGTCAACGAATCCCATTGGTGAAGGGCCGAATCCCAATGCAGCACCCGGACTTGTCCCGACGCCCGACTATCCCACACTTGCTCTTACGCTGAGTGATTGCGAGTATACGGCATCAAAGACGGGAACTGTTTCGACGGCCTGTAAATCGCTGTTCGATGCGGCAAATGTCTCGCTTCCTACCTGTCCAACGGGTTCGACCTACAGCGCAGATACTGGAAACTGTATTAATGCGGCCGGAAAAAGTACTCCCGGTGTATGCCCGACGGGAATGAACATCTCGTTTACTCACGATAACATGTGCGTACCGTCACCTGGATGGGCACAGCCGCCTGCAGGCCCTGCTAAACTCCCATCGGGAGGAGCGGGGGCTCAGCTCGGTGCCGGCGCGGGAGGTGGCCTCGGAGGTGGCTTCGGAGGAGGAGGCACACTACTGACTCCCAGCAGCGGACAAAATATCCTCGGCCCTGTTTTCGCCGGCGTAGGGACGAATGGGAACTATAATGGATACGGAGATGGAAGCACGCCTCCCTCCTACCCCTACATGTTTGGTCCTACGCCCTCGCCATCTACGTTAGTTCCGGGTGCTGGAATGGCGGGACCTTCGCAGGCTTGGAATGTACAGGCTGGCATGCCGTCGTATGCCCAGTCGGGTTCGGCCTTGAACTCCAAATATTTTGGCACGTCGCGTGTCCCAGGTGATCAAAACATCGTACCGGGAACGCAATACTCTACAAGCTCAGGATCGTCCAAAACGGAACCAATTCCGTTTCTAACTGACTTTTCAGCGTTCTCCAGATAATCACAATGTCGATCCTAAATACTAAGATGAAGTCCTTCGGTCTCCGCAACATCCGTGGAAGCTGCTGGGTCAACGCTGCTCTTCAAGCCGTCTACCGCATTCCCGACCTGCAATCGCGATTCGAGAAGGAGGAATTTGATACCAAGAACACAGTCGAGTCATGCCTCGCCGAGATCTGGGGAAGTTCTGGCGAGGAGGGGCTCAAGAGTCTCTACGAGTGTGTGAAGACATCTCCCGCAATGCCCGCAGGAGAGGGCATCGGAGATTCACACGAGCTCGTCGCCTTCCTCTGCGACAAGGTCCCATTCCTTGACAAGCTCTTCAGGTTCAAGATCGCGAACCTGGTCAAGTGCCAGCACTGTGACTACACCGACAGCCGCCGCGATTCCATGATCGAGTTTCCGATTGTCCCGACCAAGCCTAAGCAATCGGTGTCAGAGACGGTTGTGGCCGCCGCCAAGCCGTTCGAGATCCCTGACTGGACATGTGAGAAGTGTAAGAACAAGGGATGCACGAAGCAGTTTCTCTTGGCCGCCTTTCCACAGATCCTCACCTTCCATGTGACCTCGATCAACACCTCGGTAACCTACTCGAGCATCCTGGTCCTGAATGGAATCCAGTATGCTCTGTTCGCTGTCGTGTGCTACGACGGGGGGCACTGGTGGACCTATGGCCGCGACCTCCCTCCCGGAAAGCCGTGGGTGACGTACAACGACACACACGTTCGCAGCCACGGCCCCCAGCAGTTTCCCCTCCATGATAATATGAAGTTGCTGATGTATTATCGCTTGACTTAGTAAGAAGACATGGCGTCCTCGTTTCCAATGACTCTCGCAATTGCCACCGGTTTCATGGGTGTTCTTACCCTATTTGTTCTTTTTTCAACCGGATCCGTGATTGCTGTTTTTTGCTTATGGATGGTATGTGGCCTCATCATACTTGTCCTGTGGCATTACGGCTTCATCGATCTGTCATTCTTTAACGTGAAGTCGCCGTCGTCCGACACGAAGTCTAACACGCCGGCACCGACCTCGACATCGAACGCCCCCTTGATTGGAAGCGAAGTGTTTCACATAAGTCAAAATCAGTTTACGTACACAGATGCCCCAGCCGTATGTGCTGCCTATGGAGCCGAACTCGCTACACTTGAGCAGATTATCGACGCCTACAATCACGGCGCTGAGTGGTGTGGATACGGATGGTCGGCTGGTGGATTCGCCTTATACCCGACGCAGAAGAGTACATGGGATACACTTCAGGCTGAGCCCGATCAGACAAAGCGCACAGCATGTGGCCGTCCGGGAGTGAACGGTGGCTACTTTGATCCCAATACGCAGTTTGGTGTGAACTGCTTTGGATTCAAGCCTTCTGGAACTCCTGACCTGCCTCTCCCTCCTCCTGGAACCAACCCTGAAACCTTCTCTAGATCGGTTGCCACATTTAAGACGATGCTGAACAGCTTCACAATGGACCCGTATTCTCGCTCAACATGGTCGGGATACGATGGTACTCCCATTGGGGCAGCAAAGTCATACGGAAGTCAGTTCCAGCAAAACCTGAATGGTCTCGGTGGCAAAGAGTCGTTCGGTAACGGAGATCCTGCATATTCCGAAGGACCTGTGACGAATAGTTCGTACTCTGCTGGACCGTATGGACTTCGTGGTGGAGCTGGACCGACTGGCCCTGCTGGATCTGCCGGATCCACTGGACCTGTGGGTCTTGCCAGTACGGTAACCGGACCCACTGGATCTGCCGGACCCACTGGATCTGCCGGACCCACTGGAAACATCCCTCATGGCACCATCGCCGATCCGATCCACGTTGGCTCTCGCTGGGTCATTGAGGAAGAAGCTGACTCTCGTGCGCTCGTGTTCCGTGACTTGCTGTCGCCGACCGGAGACCATCGTTATGCGATGATGATGGAACGCGGTGCCGTAGACCTCTAAAAAAGCGTGTACTTGTTAATCACACGCATAAAGGACGGGATCTTACCTACGCCTCGACCATACGATAAGTCCTCCAACGTTTTTCCAGCAAAGCAAAGGTACGGTGATCCAGGGATCGCATTCGGTTTGTCCTTGGGACACTGAGAATAGCACAGTCCCGTATTCTTATCGGGGTGATCATCTGGGCAAATACCTCCATGATCAAGACGTCCAACAATACGACCTCCAACAATGGGATCGCAATGAGTGTGGCAGTATCCACCGTCACTCCAGCTCCAGTTTCCGTCGCAATGTGTGTTACACCCGCCTCCCGTAATCGGTTCACGACATGTCAGGGGGTCCGAGAACCATCCGACATCACTGGGTAAATTCGGTAAATTATGCAGTTTGCGATCGTTGTTATTACAGGGTTCGAGTTGAACGGGAACACCAACACCACGATTCGTCGAGTCAGCCCAGCAGACAGGTCCCACGCCATGAAACCCGTGCTTACACTTGTCGTAGCAAAGGCCCGCGTCTAGATCCTTTCCGGCAGGACAGCTATTTGGCGTCCATGTAACGATCTCCGAACCACCCAGTGATTGAGGCAAGTAAATGTCGGGAATGAAGAAGTTCTCACGTCTACAGTGAAAAAAGATAAGTAGAACCACGATGGCTCCAATCAGGAGTTCGTACATTATTTTCACATCACATTTTAAGATGGAGTCCTCGTCTCTTGACCCTAGACAGCCGGTTGATACGCTACGAACGATTCCGAGGAAGTTTGAACGGAAGGCAATGAAGACAGAACCGGTTATCTCAACCCGCAGTAAACAGATGACACAGCCCTTTCAATGGCTGTTGTTCAGTCCGCAAAAGCACGCAATCGCACCGTTTGACACACAGACACAGACAAGGCTTGATCACGTAAACAACAGTTAATTTTTGTGTATGTGATTACAAATGGAAGTCGCTATGATGGTTGGCCTGGCCGCCCTCGGCCTTGCCCTTTCGACTCATCCGGTTGCTGCTACAGAGGAACCGTTCAGGAAGAAGGAGCCCAAGGAGACCTTCTTAAACCCCGAAGAGACTCAAGATGCTACCCAGACTGTGACACACCTTCAATCCGAGGAGGGACATGGTAACATGGTACCGTTCTTTGGCGCGCGCATGACCCAGTCCATGTACTCTGGTGCGACCGATGGAACGCTGGACACCTACACGGGTACGGGCAAGAACACCTTTTTCCATAAGGAGGAAGCCCCTGCTTTCTTTGCCCCGGAGGCTGGAACGGGAAATCCATGGGGAGCCCAGGTGGAGACGGAGTTCGAACAGTCTCGCCAGGTATCCAGCTTAGCCACGAAGAACGTCTTCCCGATTGAGAAGGTGTATGTAGGACCAGGAGTCAATGACGGATACACGAACTTACCGTCGGGTGGTTACCAGCAGGATGCCGCGCGCGAGTATGCGATCCCCAAGACCACCGACGAGCTTCGTGTCATTGGTCAGGAGAAGGTTACCTACACGAGCGAGCCGGTTCCTGGTTCGCACTTCATCACGGACATGGGCATTCAGGCTCCTGTCAAGAAGAACAAGCCCGACCGTTTCCAGGTTCTCACCGGCAAGGATGGTTCGCTGGACCGTGTCAATACGGCCGTGGGCCAGCAGGTGGCAGGTGCGATCTACCCCGAGGAAATCATGAAGCTCCAGAACCGCGAGTCGACCTCCGCCGAGTTCATTGGTGGACCGCAGCTTGCCAATACGTACCTCTCCTACATCCGTGCCTTCACCGAGCCGTTTCAGGAGTTCATGAAGCTAACCGTTGAGGGTCGCCCGCCGCCGGCTGGACCTGTGGGCGGTGCTGCTCTCCAGGGTGGTCCGCAGTCGTACAATGTGATGACTCACCGTGACGAGAGCTGGCTCAACAATGTCCGCGGATTCGAGACGCCGCTCATGACGTTAGGAGGACAGGCCCCGCAGTCTGGACAGCAGGGATCTCAGCGGTACGTGGAACCCCTGCAGCAGGATGTGTATGCTCGCGATGTTGGAACACCTGGACTGCTGGATGCTTTCAAGTCGAACCCGTATACACAAAGTTTACAGTCTGTAGCTTAAATGGAGTACGAACTTCTGAGGTACTCGGAAACTGTATTGAATGTCTGTACGAAAGGCTGGACTCGGCGCCAGCTTCATGATCTGGAGCGTCAGGTCATGCTGTATCCTTCAAAAATTACTGTATGCTCATGTGTATCGAATCCGTGGGTTCGAGAGACCTTGGCGTTTCTTGGAGCACAATGGAGTCCTGCGAAAGAACAATGTTCAGTCTCGTCGACAGTTCCGTCATGAGCCGTATCGAGAATAATTTGCTTGTTCGTAGAAATGAGTTTATTCAAGCAACCTCATGGACGATGAATGTCATCGTTCTTGCAGTTGTCATCGTCGGATTTGCGTCGTTCTTGTACATTCAGTATACGACTACGGCAGCGGAAGAAGTGGTCGAAAAACACATTCCGTTTGAACCAATCCCCTGGTTATCGGCTACACGAAATGTTCGCATGGAAGAGTATGGACGTCAACTCAAGCCTTACGAAGTTGAAGCTGGAAATGGTGTACCGGGACCTATCGACGGATTCAGCGGCGCAGATGTTCGATGAGATCTTACATCCTAAACTCCCTGAAGAACCTGAGAAACCTGCACAACCGACCGAGGTTGTGATAAAGAAACCCAAACGGAAGAAGGTAGTTAAAGCCGCTCTACCTAATTCTTGAGTAAGTAGTAATGGGCTATTATCCTTACTATCCTGCACCATCAAACACAATCTCGCTCGTTTCTCCGGTTGGAGTTCTTCCCCCAAATAGCGGAGGCACAATTAATACTGAAGCTCAAATAAGCGAGACATTCGTATTTGAGACAACAATACAGGATGGTTCGTATCCCTGGATCTCAAATGCCCTGGGTCTTGTAGTTAGCGGTTCAACATCGAACGCAACGATTAGCAATGGAGGTGGTCTGGGTCTTACGATCACTATGTCAGGTACTCCTACTTCAAACAAGGGCGACGGTCCCGTTATTTTGAGTAGCATGGTATTTGATCCAACATTAAAGTGGTGCCTTTCGTTTACTTTTGATTTTTCAACATTTAATCAATCGAATTCATGGTATAAGATTGGCACTACATCGTACTACATGTACAACTTTCGGCGGGACGGAGACGGAAACATGTTGGCTGACTCGACCTTTTTACACGATAGTAACGACCCACTCGATGGACAAATTCATATGAATCCTGCTTGTGAAGTGAACATTGTCTTCGGCCTTGCACCGAGCTCCGCACACCCGGGCACCACAGAACAATCTGCTATACTCGTTATAGATGGAACGACAGTCGCATGGACCACGCTCAGCAATACGTCATCCGGTTTGCAAAACATAGTGTTTTCAGATGTCGTTTCGTCGAACCGCTACCACTCCAACACACAGGATACAACGCCAGTCGTGATTTCCAACTTCTTTGTTCAGGCTCCGTCAAATGTGTTTTCACCCACAATTGATGCGACGTTCACTGGGGCATTGCTACCGTACATAACGAATGGTCAGCCGTATACGTACCAGTCGACGTTCGTGAGTCCCGACGCTGACTTGTCGACTAGCCCAACCATCGTTCTAGTTCAATCATTTAATGGCGATATTCAGAGTCAACAAACGATTTTCACCGTGAATCAAGTTGGCGATATACCAGCAGCTACTATAGTTTCAACTCCTGCATTTCCGATTACAACATCGTTTATTGAAACTGTTCCGTTTAGTTATACGTTTTCCAGTGCTAATAACTCATATTACCAGCCAAGTTCTTCAAATGCTATATTCACGAGCTTGGGTGATACTCTTGTCGGTACCTCAATTTCGAATACCTTCTCAGACTCCAACATTACTATTCCGGGTAACTTCACACAGGTTATCGTTACGAGTGACCGTATTTACCAAACGTCCTATCTGTATGCAAACCAAATAGAGCTTCTGATCCATCTTCCGTATTTTGTATCTAACTTTGATGGTGGTTCCATAAGCTTTGATCCAGGACTAACTGCAACGCTTTCGAATAATCATGTTATTTCATTCACGACGCCTTCAACAAACATCACTCTTGCCGGAAAGTCATTGTCTAACACACTGTTACTCACGTCGCCCAGTTATCTAACAGCTTTACCGTATTATCCGCCAAGTGGTACGGATGCGGGTTATTTCCAGGCTTCGTTCCCGCAACCAGGATCAATTTTTTTTATGACGGCTAACGATCCGTCTACCAGTACGGGATTCGATATTACGTATTATTCTTCTAACGCTGGTGGTGGCTATTACTTCAACCTACTTGGAAACCCTGCGAATAACTGGCACTACACCCTATTTACCGTACCAGACACCATGACATCCAACGATACCATTCTATTTGGTACTTCATCTCCTATGTTGAATAACTATGGTAGAATAACCTCCTCGGATCCTGATCATATTTTTGAAACGTTCACTATAAATACTTTCGTGGCCCCACTTACTACATGGCCATTGGCGGGGACTCAGTTCACAGTCACGAATAAGGGGCCTTCCGACATCTTTCTTTACCAGATTCTTACTGCGACTGCTATTAATGGCTCTGACATGGCGAACTGGATAACTCCAAACCAACTTCTACATACCGATAATACCTTTACCTTCTCTGCCCCACGCAACATGGCCAACCTGACATACATACGGTTTTCAAACACGTACGGCAATCTGCAGTTTCACAACCGCAATGGGTTTTTGTATGTTGAATTAACTGCAGTTACGGGTCCCATGCTTGATTATCTGGAGATTTCTGCTACGAAAACAACAACAGTTACATCGTTTCCCCAGCCATTATCAACGTTGAAGTTTACGAATACGACAAACGCCACCTTTTCTGGGCTGAATTCGGTACTATATCGTCCTGTAGGTAGTGGTATTGATACAGTTCTCGGTACTGTTTCCAACCTCCAAGCAAACAGCAACTACTCTGTCACGTTGCCTTCAACTATCAACCTTGGAGATTATATTCGATTTTCTAATGCAACCGAAGTCTTAACCTTATCAAACTACCAAGAAACAACACAGTGGTACACGAATACTACGTCAACCGGCACAATTGGAAGCTTTTTAGATGTTCAATGGGACTTGACAACGATTCCTGTTACTTCAAATTATACATACATTGACGGGGAATACCTGTCTTTCTTCCCTACATCATCAAACCAGTATGCCGTTACGATAGCTAGTCTATCAGCGTATGATCCATACAATCATCCAATAGGTACCGCGTATAACGTATCGTCTGCTTCGTTTCGTATTGAATTCAATTGCTTTAACGGTTACGACGGAGGTGATATCCCGTTTACCCTATTCGGTAGGCCAAATATACAGGTATATCCTCCTCACTATCCATTACTCTATCTTGACCAAACAGACTCTACGGGCGGCACGGTCTTGCTCAACGAGTATGCTTCGGGTGTAGGAACGAACACTCTCAAAATCGCTTCCTCCAATGGGTTCTCGAATACGATATCGAATGCAGTGTGGAGAGTCATCGGAGCGTATGGAGGGAGTAACGTCGTACAAGTCCAATCCTACTTTACCATTATTCCTCAATACGTCGCATCGACACCGTCGTTTCCCACTCCATTCTCAACGTTGATCTACACTCCTTTCTCGTATACCTTCACCTTACCTATCACGACCCCGTATACTATGATCACATCCAATTCTGACTCGAATATTCGTCCACTCCTTGTCAACAATACATCGAACGTGGTCTTTGCTTCGACAACTGGGTTCACGTCTCCACTGACAAATGGATACCTTCAAATTGACGGGAAAGTGGGAGACAATACAGTGGCATCACTGTCAAGCTACATAAATGTCACAAGCAATGTCATCACTCAATCACCGACCTTCACAGGTTCGTTCACATTCTACAAGTATGAGCCATTTGGACCCATCACATTTACTCTGGACAGCAATGTGGTTGGTCTGACATTACAATACACCCTGTCGGACCCCCCAATTCGGTCGTTCTGTACACTGTCGCCCGATAGACGAACCTTGACCTTTGCGGGCTCCTATAATACGAGTTACGCATCAACTCTCAATATGTTCGTGCATGCGGTTGACAGCGGAGGTATCGTTCGCTCGACGATACGAAATTTTGTGACCATAAACCCCAGTCGGTTCTTTCCACCTACTTCGAATCAGGCGTTTATCTTTTATAAGAATGAAGCCATTTCCGTAACCTATGGAAGCAATCTTCCCTTCCAGACCACGGTGTCTCTTGACAGCATTCCCACCTGTACACCAAGCCTGCCGGCAGGCTTGAGTTTCGCGAGCGTATCGGAGTCGACCAGTAACTTTGTTCTTCAAGGTACGCCGACGTCTCAGTCTCCCTCTAACCAGTATCTAGTCGTGGGTTCGAACACGGCGACTAACCGAGTCGTGACCGTTCCCATTTCCATCTACGTCAAACCGTCGCGTATCGTGGTTTCTCCTAGCTCCCTTACCTTGAGTACACTGGCAGTTGGGGTACCCATTACGCCGGTAACCTTCACGGCAATCCAACCGGTTTCGCTGACATCCGCGTTCAAGTATTATTGGGACATACCGCCCGATGGGTTAGTGTTTCGAGATTTGAACGGTAACACGCTAGTACAACCCTTTACGCCGACAGATTCGAGTCTGAGCATCGTCTTAGCAGGAACGCCCACATCCAATGCAGCGTATTCGTTCATGAATACCAGTACGTTGTATGCGTTTCACTATGAGCCTCCTGGAATTGAAGTCGAGCAGCGTACCACTATCAACTATGGATTCGTGACCTCGGTTCTCTTCACGCCTGTCACATTGCCGAACATCTACGCCACAGAAACCCTGCCAACAAACTCTATCGTCATTTCTGCCGCTACATATTTCCCGTCGGGTTCACCAATCCTCTCCATAACAGCTCTAAGTTTACCTGCTGGCCTGACGTTGACATTCAGTCCGCCCAATCGCGTATACCTCAACGGAACACCCACGACTGTATCGTCCGGTACCTACACCTTCACGGCCGTGAATTCCCTTGGAATTGCAGGAATGCTCAACCTTGCGATTCCTATTCTACAAAATGTGGTTACATTCACGAGCTCAACGCCAGCGAACGCGACGTTCATTGTCTCTCGCCCTCTCACAGCACCGTTATCAACGTATTACACATACCCAATCACCTTCACCGCCACGTCGGCTATCTCCACGCAGTCGATCACATATTCAACGTCATTTGACATTACACCGTATGGTCTTGCGCTCGTCACTTCAAACGGAAGCGCTACTCTAACAGGTACGCCTACTGGACCTCTGCCGACAACCACTCTGAACATCATTGCGTCTGATGTGCTTGGTACTACAGCCTCTGTCCCTATTCAATTGACGATTCTTGCTGATGCGTATTCGTTCAACACTCCAACGTTGAGTTTTGTTCAGCATGTAGCCATCACGCCTGTTCAGATCACTGCGTCAACACTCAGTGGCCGCCAGATACTCTACTACTCCTCGTCAAACCTGCCTTCGGGTCTCTCACTCAGCCGTCTCGGAGTCTTGACGGGAACGCCAGCGAACAGCAACTCGGGAACGTTTACGGTGGTAGCCTCAACAGGATACCCGCCAGCTGTCACATCGCCAGCATTCAGTTATACCGTCACACCCGATAACGTCCTGATTCTGATGACCACAAATCCCATAGCGCTCAGTAGTACCACATTCTCGGTCGATGCGTTCCGCGCTGTCACGTACAGTGGTTACACAGGAACTCTAAGTATAGACGACGCGACTGTCCCTTCGGATACGACACTCTCTATTTCGGGAACTGTACTGTCAGGAACTCTACCTTCCTATCCGACTTCCTTTGTGTTCACAGTGGACGCCACCTATCTCAATACAACGTCAACTCTTCCGGTCACACTGTATTTTAACGGGGGAGTGGGAAGCATCTCCACACCCGTATCGGCAGGAAGTCTCGTGTTTGTTACGCCGACACAACCGGTGTTCCTTCTGTATCAGCACTGTCCGATTCAGCCGATTGTATTCCACGTTACGGGCAATACGGGATTTGTCTATTACTACACGGTTGAGGCGAACTTGCCCATAGGACTGACCTTCGATACGAGCACCGCTACAATTTCGGGAACGCCGGCCGTATATAGCGATATGTTAAGCTCCATCACGGTCTACGCAGTCAACAATGGTAAGGTCACTTTCAAAACAATTCAAATGAGAGTGATTACGCCCTTCTTCGTGAACCCACAGGAAACTGGTGCTTCGGCCTACACTGTGTTACTGCGTAACCAAGTCACTGTCAACGGTGCTCAGAATTCTCGCGATGGAGTGGTGTACCCCACGGCAGATATGTCACTTGGATCCCTACAGTCTCCCGGCGCTGCGAATGTGAATACACCGGACGTACCTTGCTGCAAAAAGTAAAAGATTTTTTGTTTAGACCTACACTCTACTCTACTCCTACTCACTCCGTGGGGATCTTCATGTCGGCGAAGTCAGCCATCCCGACCATCCCGACCTTCTTGTATGCGCCATCGATCTCGTCGTAGACCGTCCCGTCTGCGGAAACCGAGTACTCCTTCCCCTTGAACTCGACAACATCGCACTCCAGCTCCTCGGTCTCGGCCTCGGGCTCGGGCTCGGGGACCAGACCGGCGAGGAAGGACTTCATGTGGTCCTCCATCTTCTTGCTGTTATACTCGTCAGAACTCAGAGCGTTCATCTGCTCGAGGAACGCCTTCTTGTTCTCGTCACTGTCCTTGCCCTCCAAGACCTTCTTGAAGAGCTTGGTCTGAGTCGGGTTCAGCTTCTCGATGTTGACCTCGGCCTTCACCTTGGCCGGCTTGACCTTAGCAGCCTTTGCGACAGCCTTTGCGGCCTTTGCGGCCTCCTTCTCCTCCTTGCTGACCTTGGGGGCCTTGACCTTGACCTCCTTCACGACGGGGATCTCGGCAGCCTGGGGAACAGGCTCCTCCTCAACCGAGACATCCTCGTTGTCAAGGAGCTTGAAGAGATCGACGCAGAAATCGTCCGCGTCGTCGTAGCGCTTGCCGATGGTGTAGAGCTTGTGAACTGCATTGCTGATGAGCTGCTTGATAGAAGACATTTTGACCGGCCAACTTCCACTTTTCTGCTCCGACAAATTCCATTTTAGACGTTTCGTCCAAAACAGATTTGAGCGCGCCAATAAAATCAACCTCGACAAGAACAAAATGCCTCGCAATATGACTGGAGGTTCTGGCCACCGCTCTCAGCGTAACTCCGAGGGAAATAAGGCACGCAACAACAGGGTCAAGGGTGACCTTCTTCTAGAGGATATCTCGGATGGAACCGAGACAAAGGGCGTGATCGTTGCACGCGTGATGAAGCGACTTGGGTGCGGGCGCATGGAGGTGTGCCACTTCAACGACAAGGGCGAGGCATTTATGCTGACCGCCCCTCTGCGTGGCGGACTTCGTGGAAAGGGAAAGAAGACGGTTTGGGTCGACATCGACAGTCTCGTCGTTGTCGCCGAGACGGACCTGGGACGCAAGACGCATGAGATCATCTCGGTTCTCACGCTCGAACAAACAGCCCGCTATCGCAAGCTGGTACCCACGGCCGACCCGCGGCTGTTCATGAAGTCGGGCGCGGAGACGACTGAGTCCGTGGAGGACGCGATTGAGTTCGCCGAGGAGGATGAGGACGAGATTGATATCGGAGCCATCTAACAATGGTCAATATCACAACAGTAGGCTTCGGAGCCTTTCTACTCTTTTTAACATACAACGCCTATCTGGAATCCAAGCGAGTCAAGATTGAAGACCAACGCAATATCCCAGGTTTTTTAGTCCCAATGCAGGTTGGCAAGGACCGAAACCTTGGCGGGTCAAATCGCGATACAACTATGTACACTCAAGATCTTCGTCGCCATGCCGCACGGGATGGGTTTCTTGCTTCTGGGACCGTTATGAAAGAAACGACGTTTACGACAGGATTTACGACTGGGGCGGTTGAAGTCTTTTCTATTTCCTCGTAGAAAGTAAGATGGCTACAGGTCCCCAGGGAATTCCTGGTCCTCGCGGAGCGCCTGGACCAATTGGAGAACAAGGATTACAAGGACCCCAGGGCCCAACTGGGTTTACAGGAAGCACTGGGTTCACTGGATCTACCGGACCTATGGGTGTAGCAGGCCCGCAGGGATTTCAGGGCACTCAAGGAGTTACAGGTGTAACTGGATCCATAGGTCCCGGATCGACCGTAACTGGACCCACAGGTGTTCAAGGTCCCACCGGAGTTCAAGGCCCTATGGGACTTGCAACAAATACAGGAGCTACAGGACCTCAAGGAGTTCCCGGTTTGCAAGGTGCCATGGGTCCCATTGGATATCAGGGCTTACAAGGGTTTCAAGGCGTTCCTGGTTCAGCAGTGAATACTGGAGCGACCGGCACACAAGGACCCACGGGACCTCAAGGCGTAGATGGAACTGCCTCGAATACGGGAGCGACTGGATCTACCGGATATACGGGAGTATCCGGCCCCACTGGACCTCGTGGGTTTCAAGGCACCACGGGTTATACCGGACCTCAGGGTCTGCAAGGGTTCCAAGGAGTTACCGGACCTCAAGGCTCAACTGGTTTTACCGGCTACACGGGTCCTCAGGGATTTCAGGGCGTCACTGGTGTAACGGGTTCGCAAGGACCCACAGGACCTCAAGGGTTTCAGGGTTTCACGGGCAACACAGGTCCTCAGGGGTTTCAGGGAGTTACGGGTGTAACGGGATCCACAGGTCCGCAGGGGTTCACGGGATATACCGGCCCTCAAGGTTTCCAGGGAGTAACGGGCTCCCAAGGATCCACTGGGCCCCAGGGGTTTCAGGGGTTTCAGGGGTTTCAGGGCACGCAAGGGTTTACCGGTGTGACTGGTTACCAAGGTCCATCTGGACCCCAAGGGCCGCAGGGGTTTCAGGGATTCACAGGTAACACGGGGTCGCAGGGACCCACTGGACCTCAAGGGTTTCAGGGATTCACAGGTAACACGGGTCCGCAGGGATTTCAGGGGTTTACGGGTGTAACAGGCTACCAAGGTCCCACTGGATCTCAAGGACCGCAAGGTTTCCAAGGATTCACTGGAACGAGCGGCGTAACAGGTCCTATGGGACCGCAAGGGTTTCAGGGCTTCCAAGGAGTGACTGGACCTATTTATACTGGACCCACTGGACCCCAGGGAGTTACAGGTGCTCAGGGTATGTTTGGTGTCAGCTCAGATCGATACATAAGTCTGACTACGTCTGTGAACTCATTGCCAGTTCCCATAAATACATTCAGCCACGACTGCTTTGCGAATGCTTCGATCACAAATAATTTGAGTCAAGTTGGAACAGCGGGCATCACGTATACGGCGAGCACGGGCGCATTCACCGTTTCAGAAATGGACGGGTATGGAACCTACGAAATTGAATCGATCTTTGTATTGACTGCTGTGTCGCAGCCAGCATCTGTCGTTCTTTCCGTTCTGAAGAATGGTTCTGTCATTTGGACCTCGCCCGTTACGTTAGGTGTTTCGCAGTTGATCCTTCCCGTCCGCTTGTTCCAGGTGATGAACTTTGGCGATTACATCAACGTCCAGATTTCGACTGGAACGTTTTCAGCCATTGTCCTTGATGCGGGCACCACGCTCAATATGAGCCGTCTCTCTGTTGGCCCCCAGGGTCCTACGGGAAACACGGGTCCGATGGCAAACGGGACGAATATCGCATCGAGTTACGGATACTCGCAGTCTCTCAATCTTCCGAATGGTCAAGTGACGATTTTCCCGTTTGACAGCGTCTACGTCGAACGCGGTACGCATCTCCAAAACGGGACACAGATCGTGATTGAGAGCCAAGGAATTTACGAGATCATTACCTCGATTCAGATCGCAAACACTAACATAACACCTACGAATGCGTATACGTGGATCCGAGTGAATGGTGCTGATGTACCCGCAACGAATGGAGGTCTTCTCGTTCCGCCCAGCTTGTCGGCCGCATCGCTGATTGCGGTGCCGTACATGTATTCACTGAATGTCGGAGACTACATTGAGATTGCTGCAACTACGGGGTCAGCAAACGTGAGTGCCGTCGCGTTTGGTGTGGATACTCATGGTGCCTCGCCGTCTGGACCGTCTATTGCTGTGGACATCAAGAAGGTTGCCGTAGATATTGGAACTACTGGACCCACAGGCAACACTGGACCCACAGGCAACACTGGACCCACCGGCAATACAGGTCCCACAGGAAATACGGGTCCCACGGGAAACACTGGACCCACAGGCAACACTGGGCCCACGGGTAACACTGGTCCCACTGGGAACACCGGACCCACTGGGAATACGGGAAACACCGGACCCACAGGCAACACAGGTCCTACCGGTAACACGGGGCCCACAGGAAATACGGGGCCCACGGGGAACACGGGAAACACCGGTAACACTGGTCCCACCGGTAACACTGGACCCACGGGAAATACAGGACCTACAGGGAATACTGGGCCCACGGGAAACACTGGACCCACCGGTAACACCGGTCCCACGGGAAACACTGGACCTACAGGCAACACGGGGCCCACAGGAAATACGGGACCCACGGGGAATACTGGTCCCACCGGCAACACGGGAAACACAGGAAATACTGGACCCACAGGTAACACGGGGCCCACGGGTAACACGGGAAACACCGGTAACACGGGACCTACAGGAAATACTGGACCCACAGGCAACACTGGGCCCACAGGGAACACTGGACCTACAGGGAACACTG